>Ga0325400_1000544_pt1 | contig 28362 bp, 27 predicted proteins | sample PopdelMetagenome_2_FD_205662 | JGI IMG/M metagenome (GOLD analysis project Ga0325400, IMG submission 205662) | Populus deltoides microbial communities from Bellville, Georgia, United States - Xylem-PdKOR-R1 | ecosystem: Host-associated > Plants > Phyllosphere > Stem > Wood/Secondary xylem...
CGGCGTGGCGGGCGGTGCACGGCGACCGGCTGCTGGTGCCGGTGGGGAAGACGGCGCGGCGGATGACCTTCGCGGCGCGGTGGATGCCGGGCAGCCTGCGCAAGCGGATGCGGGGACGGCGGCCCGCCTGAACCGGTCGCCCCGGCCCGGGCCGGGCGCCGCGGCGCCGGGTCCCGCCGGGCCGGCGGGCAGCCTCACTCCCCCAGCATCGCGTCGATCGCCCCCGCCAGCTCCAGGTCGCGGTGGCTGAGCCCACCCGCGTCGTGGGTGGTCAGGAGGATGTGGACGCGGTTCCAGACGTTGGTCCATTCGGGATGGTGGTCCATCTTCTCCGCGACCAGCGCGACCCGGGCCATGAAGCCGAACGCCTCCGCGAAGTCGGCGAACATCACCTCGCGGGTGATGGCGTCGCGCGCCTCGTCGTAATCCCAGTCGGGCAGGGCATCGAGCGCGTCCGCGCGTTCGGTGTCGTCCAGCGGCTCGATCATGGTCGCATCCTTTCGGCCGCGAGCCTATGGCGTGGGGCATGGAGCAGCAACCCCGGCCAGAAACCTTCGGCGAGGCGCCGACCGCGGCCTGGATGGAGGTTCACGCGCGCGCCACGATCGCCGGGTTGCCCGCCCCCTTCCGCGCGCACCTGGGCGACGTCGTGCTGCTGGTCGAGGAGGTCGCCGACGACGAGACGCTGGCGGGCGTGGGGGTGGAGCATCCGCTGGACCTCACCGGGCTCTACCACGGGCTGCCGGTGGGGGAGAAGGCCAGTGCGAGCGGACAGATGCCCGACCGCATCCACCTCTATCGCCGCGCGATCCTGGAGGAGTGGATCGAGACGGAGGTGCGGCTCGACGACCTCGTCGCGCATGTCGTGATCCACGAGATCGGGCATCATTTCGGCCTGTCGGACGCCGACATGCACGCGCTGGAAGCGGCCGCCGGGGAGCCGGGGGCGCGCGATTGACGCCGCTCCGCATGAGCGGCGTCGCGTGCGTGCGGGGCGGGCGGACGCTGTTCGCGGGGCTCGACCTGGCGCTCGACGCGGGCGGCGCGGCGCTGGTCACCGGGCCGAACGGCGCGGGCAAGTCGAGCCTGCTGCGCCTCGCCGCCGGGCTGCTCGCTCCCGCCGCCGGGACGGTGGCGGCGATGCCCGCCGCGCTCGCCGGTGCGCACGCCGCGCTCGACGAGGAACTGCCGCTCGGGCGGGCGCTGGGTTGGTGGGCGGCGCTCGACGGGGGTCGCGCCGACCTGGCCGGGTGGAACCTCGACGCGCTCGCGGGGGTGCCGGTGCGGCTGCTGTCGACCGGGCAGCGGCAGCGCGCCACCCTCGCCCGGGCGTCGGCGACGGGACGGGCGCTGTGGCTGCTGGACGAGCCCGCCAACGGCCTCGACGCCGCGTCGGCGACGCTGCTGGCGGAGCGGATCGCGGCCCACCGCGCGGGCGGGGGCGCGGTGGTGGTCGCGACCCACGTGCCGGTCGACCTGCCCGGCGCGGTCGCGCTACAGCTGTGATCGGGCGGCTGATCCTGCGCGACCTGCGCCGCGCCTGGGCGAGCGGCGGGCTGTTCGCGCCGGTCGGCTTCTTCCTTCTTGTCGCGGTCCTGTTTCCGTTCGCGGTGGGGCCGGACGCGCGCCTGCTCGCGCAGGTCGGGCCGGGGGTGGTGTGGGCGGCGGCGCTGCTCGCGGCGCTGTTGCCGGTGGAGCGGCTGGTCGCGCCCGACCTCGACGCCGGGGTGGTCGACCAGCTCGCGGTGCGCGGGGTCGGCGCGGGCACGGTGGCGCTGGCCAAGATCGCCGCCCATTGGCTGGGATTCGCACCGCCGCTGATGGCGTCGGCGTGCCTCGCGGGGGGGCTGTTCGGCATCCCCGGCGATGTCCTGCTGCACCTGGAGCTGGCGCTGCTGCTGGGTACGCCGGGGCTGGCGGCGCTGGGGGTCGCGACCGCGGCGCTGACCGCCGGGCTGCGCGGCGCCGGGGCGGTGGCGGGGCTGGTGATGCTGCCGCTGGCGCTGCCGATCCTGATCTTCGGGGCGGGCGCCGGCGACGGGGGGGGAGGGGGCGGGTTGAAGCTGCTGGCGGCGGTGTCGCTGCTGCTGGTGGCAGGCGCGCCCGCGGTCGCGGGTGCGGCGATGCGGCTGGCGCGGGACTAGGCGGGTGTCCGGTGCGGGGGGATGGCGGAAACGGCGGCATGGCTGGAGATGCGGGGTCCGGACACCGCCGCCCGTCCGTCGAAGACGAAGGCGGCATCGCGCACGGTCGGGTGAAGGACGGCGGCGATCGTCATCTCCCCTTAACCGCCGGGGCGCTAGGGAAAGGGCGTGACCCGGATCGCGCCCCTCCAGATCGTCGCGGTGGCCGTGCTCGCGGGGGCGGCGGTGCTCGGCGCGGTGGCGCTGATCCGTGCCGAGCCCGTGGCCCCCGCCGCCCGGCTGGTAGCCGCCGCCGTCCGGCCGGCCGGGACCCCGCGACCCGCGGCCACGCCTGCGCGCCCGGCCGTGCCCGGTGCCGCCGCTTCGCCGGTGCCGCCGCCCGGCCCGACGGCCGAACCCTATGTGGTCAGGCGGGTGATGACGCTGCCCGGGCCGCTGACCCATGGACGGCATTATTGGGACGATGCGGGGGTGCCCGACGGACCGGTCGTGGTCACCGTCGACCTCAAGGCGCAGGTGCTGTCGGTGTTCCGCGGCGGTTACGAGATCGGGACGGCGGTGATCCTGTACGGGGCGACAGACAAGCCGACCCCCTTGGGGGTGTTCCGGGTGACGCAGAAGGACGCGGACCATGTGTCGAACCTGTACGGCGCGCCGATGCCGTACATGATGCGGCTGACCAACGACGGCATCTCGATCCACGGCGCCGACGTGGTGCGCGACGCGGCGACCCATGGTTGCGTGGGGGTGCCGACCGCCTTCGCCAAGAAGCTGTTCGGGGTGGTGAAGCGCGGCGACCGGGTGATCGTCACAGACGGCGAGCGGTTGTCGGTGGGTGAGGCGATGAAGGCGGCGGGGTGACAGCCTGACCTCCGTTCACCGCCCTACCGCCGTTCGGCCTGAGCGAAGTTGAAGGCTGCGCGCTGGTGCCCGATGCTTCGACTTCGCTCAGCAAGAACGGTTCCCGTGGTTCACTCCAAAGCCGAGTGCGCCAGCTTGAGGTCCTCCACGAACCGGCCGAACTCCTCCTCCGCCAGCGCCTTGTCGGGGAGGCGGAGGAGGTAGCTGGGGTGGACGGTGATGAACGCCGTGCCGCCCTCCGGCAGCCTCATCGCCTGTCCGCGCTCGCGGCCGATCGTCATGGGGCGGCCGAACAGCGAGCGGGCGGCGGTGGCGCCGAGTGCGACGGTGACCTGCGGTTTGATGAGGAGCTGCTCCTGCTCGATCCACCACCGGCACGCCTTGATCTCGCCCGCCGCGGGGCTGGAGTGGATGCGGCGCTTGCCGCGGGGCTCGAACTTGAAATGCTTGACCGCGTTGGTGACGTAGGCGCGGGTGCGGTCGATCTCGGCGGCGGCGAGCGCGCGGTCGAAGAGCTGGCCGGCCGGACCGACGAAGGGGCGGCCGGCGAGGTCCTCCTGGTCGCCGGGCTGCTCGCCGACGAACATCAGGGGAGCGTCGACCGGCCCCTCGCCGAACACGGTCTGGGTGGCGGGCTTGTAGAGCGGGCAGCGGGTGCAGCCCGCCGCCTCGTCGCGGAGCGCCTCCCACGCCATCTGGCTGTTGCCGCCGACCGCTTGCCGCGCCGTCTCGATCATCCCCGACTCCCTCGCCTGCGCGCCCGCGATCAGCTGGGGCACCAGCGCGGTCTCGGGCATGTTCTTCCAGTATTTGCGCGGCATCTCCTTCAGCATCGCGCCGATCTTGACGCGCGCGGGGTTGAAGATGGAGCTGTAATAGGTCTTCCACACCTCCTCGGTCGGGTCGCCCTCCGGCGCGTCCGCCTTGGCGGCGCCGGGGCCTTGGGAGAGCGCCTTGCCGTCCCAGTGGAGCGACACCTCCGGGGTCAGGATCGACCAGCGCATCGAGGCGAAGCGGTTGACGAAGAAGGCGGCGTTGGCGCGGACGATGTGGTGCTCGGGCTCGAACCAGGCGACGTAGCGGGGGCCGCTTGCCCCGGCCTCCGAGCCGGGGTCCTCGACCTCGCGGAAGCGGAGAAAGGCGCGCATCTTGTGGATGTCGCGGCGGACGTGCTTGGCGAGGACGTCGAGCCGGCGGACCAGCGGATCGGCATGGTCCTCCATCAGCTTGGGCTCGCGGCGCAGGCGGGCGAGTGCAGTGTAGAGGAGCGCGAACCGCTCGGGCTCGGCGGACAGGACGACGTCGCGCGCGAGGTCGAGGAACGCGCGCGGGACCGAGAAGCCGGGGGAGGCGGCGGGCGCCTCGCGCGCAACTGTTTCCCCTGCGAACAGGTCCTGCGCCACGTCGCCGACCTGCCAGACCACGTCCTCGGGCGGCACCGCCGCCGCCGCGAGCCCGCGCGCGGCGTCGCGCCAGGCGTCGAAATCGTCGGGCTCGGGCAGGGTGACGACGCGCATCGCCGGATCAACGGGGGAGGGCGGTGGAGGTTGCCGCATCTCAAGGGCTTGATCGCTTCTTAACGGCGGACGTTGACAAGCGGTGTTGCAGGTGAGCCTATCCATCATGGGCATCCCGCGGCGTGTTTACCTAAACGCAGGCGTTCTGGTCGCCTACTGCGCAGCGGCATCGTCGTGCTCGTACTCCTTCCTAATAACCGCGACCTTGGCCGAAGGCCGTATCGTCTTCCAGAGTAAGGATGACGCGGACCACCCTCCTTGGTGCCTGGAACTGCGGGTGCGTGGAGAGGATGGTGTGGTAGTCTGGGCGTTCGAGCGGCCATACTCTGAGACGGCGGCGAAGTGCGGTCCGAACTTTCCGCTCTTTTACGGCGATCTCCCCTCCGGAGCGGTCTTGAAGGTCGCACCAAAGCCGATTGTTAGAGGCAAGCTCTACTCAATCAAAGGCAATGGCGGCGGCGATCTATCCGGGTACTTTCGATTAAGCGCCGATGGGCGCAGCATCGAGAATGTAAAAAGCGAAAGTGTAAACGTCGATGTGATCGATGCCGACCAGCGGATAGCTATGGATCAAATGCTGGAGGCTCCTGCAAACGAGACACGATCGAGCGAGCCAAAAACAAACTAAGCCGCGAACAGCTCCAGCTGCTCCTTCTTCGGCTGGACCAGCGGCTTGAGGTCGGCGCGGTCGGTCAGGAGGACCGGGCGCCAGTCTTCGGTGACGATGAAGGGGCGGAGCTTGGCGACCGAGACGGTCAGCCGCGCGACGTCGTCGAGGCGGAGGCGGCGCCAGCGGCGGCTCGCCAGGATGCGGTCGACCGCCTTGACGCCCAGGCCGGGGACGCGGAGCAGCATCTCGCGCGGCGCGCGGTTGACGTCGACCGGGAAGCGGTCGCGGAAGCGGAGCGCCCAGGCGAGCTTGGGGTCGATGTCGAGCGGGAGCATGCCGGTCGCGGGGTCGGCGGCGGCGACGACCTCGGCCGGCTGATAGTCGTAGAAGCGCATCAGCCAATCAGACTGGTAGAGCCGGTGCTCGCGCATCAGCGGCGGGCGGCTCAGCGGCAGCACCGCGCTGGCGTCGGGAATCGGGCTGAACGCGGAATAGTAGACGCGGCGCAGCGCGAAGCGGTCGTAGAGAGTCGAGGCGCGCCGCACGATGTCGCTGTCGGTGGCGGCGTCGGCGCCGACGATCATCTGGGTCGACTGGCCGGCGGGGGCGAAGCGGGGGGCGGACTTGTACTTGGCGCGCGCGTCGGTGTTGTCGGCGATGTGCGCCTTGTTGTCGCCCATCGCGCCCTCGATCCGCTCCGCCGACTTCTCGGGGGCGAGGCGCTTGAGGCCGCCCACGGTGGGCAGCTCGACGTTGATCGAGACGCGGTCGGCGTAGAGCCCGGCCTGGTGGGTCAGCTCCGGATCGGCGTCGGGGATGGTCTTGAGATGGATGTAGCCGCGGAAATGATGGTCCTCGCGCAGGGAGCGCGCGACCTCAACCATTTGCTCCATCGTGTAGTTGGAGGATTTGATGATGCCGGAAGAGAGGAACAGCCCCTCGATATAGTTGCGCTTGTAGAAGGCGATCGTCAGGTCGACGACCTCCTTGGCGGTGAAGCGGGCGCGGCGGACGTTGGAGGACTTGCGGTTGATGCAATAGTGGCAGTCGAAGATGCAGCTGTTGGTCAGCAGGATCTTGAGCAGGCTGATACAGCGGCCGTCGGGGGCGTAGGCGTGGCAGATGCCCATGCCCTCGGTGGAGCCCAGGCCCTTGCCGTCGCGGCTGTTGCGCTTGGCGGTGCCGGACGAGGCGCAGGAGGCGTCGTACTTGGCGGCGTCGGCGAGAATCGCGAGCTTCTCACGGGTGTCGAGCTGCGCCATGGGTTCGATCTATGTTCGCGGGTGGAAGGGGGCAAGTCGCGAGCGGGAAGGGCGTTGATCTGGATTACGCGGGGGAACCCGCCGTCGCGCAGGCTGGTTCCCCCGGAGGCGATGACCCGTACCGCCGACGGCGGCGCGGGCGTAACGGACCGCGGAGATGGGGATCGACACAGGCGGGGCCCGCGTCCCTGCGGACGGCGTGCATCCTCGCCGACGCCGTTTGCGATGCGGCGCTAACCGCCTGGGCGCGGAGATCGTCTCGAACGGGACCGCGCTGGCGGGGGCGGGTCGGCGATGCCGCGGTCGGCGCGACGGCCGCGCGGGCCGGCGGCAGGATCGCGATCGGCGCTCCGGGCGCCGCCGGTGTCATAGGCCGGTCACCGTGGTGCCACGCCGGGGTAACGGGGCGCGGGCAGGGCGGATGAAGAAGATGATGGAGACCGTCGTGATGACCGCCGAGCTTGCCACCCTTCTCGAACGCTCCTCCGCCGCGGCGGTCGCCTCGATCGAGGCCGCCGATCCGGAAGCCGCCGCGCGGCACCAGGAGGAGTGCGTGCGCCTGACCAGCCGTGCCATGGCGGCGCTGATCGAGCGGCGGGTGGCGTTCCCGTTCAGGCAGGCGGCATAACGTTTCCACCGAAGACGGACCGTTCGTGCCGAGCGAGGTCGAAGCAAGCGGCGGCCGATTTTTCGACTTCGCCCGGGCCGACCGGTGGTGGGTGCGCGGGATGGTTTCAGGTTTGAGCCCCTGCCTATTCCGCCGCCATCGTCTCCGCGGCGCGGAGGTCGACCGACACCAGGCGGCTGACCCCGCGTTCCACCATGGTGACGCCGAACAGGCGGTGCATCCGGCTCATGGTCACGGCGTTGTGGGTGACGATCAGGTAGCTGGTGTCGGTGTCGGCGGCCATGCGCTCGAGCAGGGCGCAGAACCGCTCGATATTGGCGTCGTCGAGCGGCGCGTCGACCTCGTCCAGGACGCAGATCGGCGCCGGGTTGGTCAGGAACAGGGCGAAGATCAGCGCGACGGCGGTCAGCGCCTGCTCGCCGCCCGACAGGAGGGTGAGCGACTGGAGCCGCTTGCCCGGCGGCTGGGCCATGATCTCCAGCCCCGCCTCAAGCGGGTCGTCGGCGTCGATCAGGGCGAGATGGGCGCTGCCGCCATCGCCTTTTCCGGCGTCGAACAAGGCGGCGAAGAGGGCACGGAAATGGGTGTCGACCGCCTCGAACGCCGCGTGGAGGCGGGCGCGGCCCTCCCGGTTGAGGAGCGCGATGGAGCCGTGCAGGCGCGCCACCGCCTCGGTCAGGTCGGCGCCGTCGGCGCGCGCGCGGGCGGTGGCGGCGTCGAGTTCGGCGAGTTCCTGCGCGGCGACGAGGTTGACCGGGCCGATCCGCTCCCGTTCCGCGAGGAGCCGGTCATGAGCGGCCTGTTCGTCCGCCGGGAGGAGCACCGCCGCGCCGGCGAAGCCGTGGCGTTCGGGAAGCACGGGGGCGGGGCAGCCGAAGCGGTCGCCCGCGGTCCGGCCGAGCTCGGCGCGGCGCGCCTCCGCGGTCTCGGCGCGCGCCGCCGCCCCGGCGCGGGCCTCGCGCGCGTCGCCGAGCGCGGTGCCGGCGCGGGCGTGGGCGGCGGCGGCCCCGGTCTGGTCGGCGGTGGCGGTACGCTCGGCCGCCTCGCGCGCGGCGACGGCGGTGCGGGCGGCGTCGCGGGCGCGGATCCGTGCCTCCACCTCGGCGGCGAGGGCGGCGGGCTGCGGGGCGGCGAGGTCGATCGCGGCGGCGAGCGCGGCCTCCGCCGCCGCCATCGCCGCGAGGCGGGCGGCGGCGTCGTCGGCGCGCGCCCGCTGGCCGCGGACGTCGGCGAGGAGGGCGGCGCGACGCTCGCGCGCGGCGGCGAGGTGGCGGTCGGCGTCGCTGCGGGCGGCGCGTGCGGCGCCGATCGCGGCGCGGGCGCGGTCGGCGGCGGCGCGGTGGCCGGCGAGGGCGGCATCGGCCGCACGGCGGTCGGGGAGCGCGGCGACCGCGGCGGCGGCGTCGCGGTGCGCGGCGACGGCCTCCCCCGCGTCCGCGACGGCCCGCGCGGCGCGCGCGGCGAGGTCGGCGCGCTGGCCGTCGAGGCGTTCGAGCCGGGCGGCGGCGTGATCGGCGGCGCGGATCGCCTCGCGCTCGTCGGCCTCGGCGCGGGCCAGCGACGCCCGCGCGGCGACCGCGGCGGCGCGGAGCGCGGCGAGCGCCCGCTCGCACCCCGCCGAGGCCGCGGTCGCCGCGTCCAGCGCCGCCGAGGCGGCGGGGCGAGCGGCGTCGAGCGCGGCCAGGCGGTTGCGCCGTTCGAGCCGCGCCGCCGCCGCCGCGCCGCCGCCGGTGCCGCCGAACCCGTCCCAGCGGCGGAGCGCGCCGCCGCGGGTCACCAGCCGCTGCCCGGCGGCGAGCGGCCGGCCATCATCCCGATCGACCACGAACAGCTGCGCCAGCCGGCGGGCGAGCGCGGGGGGCGCGTCGACGTGGCGGCCGAGCGGCGCGGCGTCGCCCGGCGGGGGCGGATCGGTGAGCCATGGATCGGCCCCCGCCCATGCCGCGGCGGGGGCGTCGAGATCGTCGCCGAGCGCGGCGGCGACCGCGCGCTCGTAGCCGGGAGCGACCCGCACCCGGTCGATCGTCCGGTCGCTGATGGCTGGCGCGGCGGCGGCGGCGCGGGCGAGCGCCGCCGCCTCCGCCTCGATCGCGGCGAGCGCGGCGCGGGCGGCGCCGCGGTCGTTCGCCGCCGCGTCGCGCGCGGTGACCGCGGCCGCCTCGCCCCCGTCGGCATCGGCCAGCGCGAGGCGGGCCGCGTCCATCGCGGCGCGGGCGCGGGCGCGGGCGTCGTCGGCGGCGGCGCGGTCCGCCGCCAGTGGTGCGGGGTCGGCGAGCGCCGCGGCCTGGCGCGCGAGGTCGTCGCCCTCGCGTGCCGCCCGGTCGCGGCGGGCGCGAGCGGCGGCGAGCGCGGCGTCGGCGACCCGCGCCTCCGCCGCGCCGGCGGCGTGGGCGCCGATCGCCCCCGCCAGCGCGACCTCCGCCGCCTGCCCGTCGCGGTCGGCGGCGAGCAGCGCCGCGTCGAGCTGGGGCATGGCGCGCTCCGCCGCGGCGATGGCGTCCGTGAGCGCCCCGGCCTCCGCCTCCAGCCGGACCAGCGCGGCGGCGGCGTCGGCGGCGACCCCGTCCTCGCGCGCGCGGTCGGCGTCGCCCTGCGCATGGGCGCGGCGCAGCTCGTTGAGCCGACGGACGGCGGCGGCATGATCGCTGCGGGCGGCGAGGACACGGTGGTCGGCGGCGGCCGCAGCCTCGCGCGCAGTGGTGGCGGCGACGCGGGCGTCGAGCGCGCGCTCGATCGCCTCGGCTTGGGCGTGGGCGGCGGCGCGCTCGGCCGCGGTGGCGGCGGCGACCGCGACCCCGGCGGCCTCCGCCTCGACGCGGGCGGCGTCGGCCGCGGCCTTGGCCTCCCGCCAGCGGGCGAACAGCAGCCGCGCCTCGGCGGCGACGATCCGGCCGGACAGGTCGCGATACCGTTCGGCGGTGCGGGCCTGGCGGCGCAGCGCGGCGGCGCGCGCGTCCGCGTCGGCGAGGAGGGTGCGGGCGCGGTCGAGATTGGCCTCCGTGGCGCGCAGCTTGGCCTCCGCGTCGCGACGGCGGACGTGGAGCCCGGCGATGCCCGCGGCTTCCTCCAGCATCTGGCGGCGCTCGGCGGGTTTGGCCGCGATCACCGCGCCGATCCGGCCCTGGCCGACCATCGCGGGCGAGTGGGCGCCGGTGGCGGCGTCGGCGAACAGGAGGGCGACGTCGCGCGCGCGGACGTCGCGGCCGTCGATCCGGTAGGTGGAGCCGGCGCCGCGCTCGATGCGGCGGACCACCTCCACCTCGTCGCCCGCCGCGCCGTCGGGACCCGACCGGTCCCCGGTGATCGAGACCTCGGCGATGTTGCGCGGGGGGCGGGTGGCGGTGCCCGCGAAGATCACGTCTTCCATCCCCGCGCCCCGCAGCGACTTGGGCGACCCCTCGCCCATGGTCCAGCGGAGCGCCTCGAGAAGGTTGGACTTGCCGCAGCCATTGGGGCCGACGACGCCGGTGAGGCCGGGTTCGATGCGGAGTTCGGCGGGTTCCACGAAGCTCTTGAAGCCGGACAGCCGCAGCCGCTTGATCCGCATCAGCGGCGCACGAGCCAGACGGTGAAGGTGGCCGGCAGCCCGTCGGGTGGCTGTTCCAGCCGGACCATGTTGTCGGCGAAATCGGCGCGGGTGCGCGCCATGGACGAACCCTGAAGCGAACCCAAGGCGGCGTCGCTCTCGGCGGGGGTGAGCCCTGCCGCCAGGCCGCCCGCGATCTCGCACAGGGTCGCGGCGCAGCTAACCTTCAGGGGACCGCCGAGATGGGGGATCCCGGCGAAGGCGCCGCGCAGGCGGCCCTCGGCGCCGGGTGCCCAGGCGGGATCACGCGCCTGCGCGGCGAGGAGGGCGGGCAGCCGGTCGATCCCGTTGATGTCGAGCGCGACGGTCGGGGCGGCGGGCGTCGCGGTCGGCGTGGGGGCGGTGGGCGTGGGGGCGGTGGGCGTGGGGGCGGCGACCGCCGCGGCCACCGCGTCCGCGCGCCGGAGGGTGCCGGTCGCGGGGACCACCGTGACGCCGTCGCTGTGCACTGTGGCGGTCGGCGAGGCCGGGCGTGAGCCTCGCCAGCCGATCGCGGCGGCCACCGCCAGCGCGGCGGCGATCACGATCCCTGCCCAGCTCCGCATCGTCGCTCCCCCTTATGCCGGCCGGTGCCGTCCTACAGCATCTCTCGGCCCGAGCGAAGTCGAAGCACGTCGTCGGGCCGGGCGGGGCGGGCCGTGCGGCGAGTGCCTGCGAACCCGCTCGGGGACGGCCTTCGACTTCGCTCAGGCCGAACGGGGGTGAGACGGTGCCGCTCGACTTCGCTCGATGGCTCGCGGCACGAACCGCGGCAGGCCATCGTCGCCGCCCGTCGTGCCGGGCCGACTGCGGCATCGGCCGCGAGGGCGGCTACCGACCGATCTGCGCCACCTCCGTTCGCCCTGAGCGAGTCAAGGGCCAAGCGCCACGGCCGGTGCTTCGACTTCGCTCGGCACGAGCGGTTCTGACCGATCGGAAACCGCTATCGAAGCGCCGCGCAAGAGTTGCCCGGCCGGCGTTCGCGGGCGCGGTGGACCTCGGAACGGGTCCGGGGGGTAATGAGGGAACGGCGTCCGCTCGGCCCCTTCCTCCCGCGACGCGTCCGCGCCCGGGAGGAAGGGGCGGCGGCGTGGTCAGGCGCCCGCCTGCTTCAGCGCCTTTTCGACATCAGGCCAGGTGATGCCGTCGACCTTGTTGCCGTTGACGATCAGCGTCGGGGTGCCCGACACGGTGCCGTCGGCCCCGCGGTCCTGGGTGATCTTGATGAGGGCGTCGACCGCCTTCTGGTCGCCGAGGCAGGCGCGGGCCTGCGCCTCGGGCAGGCCGCGCTGGGCGAACCAACCGATCAGCCCCATCGCCTCGCCGAGCGCGGGGATGACCTGGGCGGGCTGCTGCCCCTCGAACCGGGTCATCAGCGCCGGGGTCAGCTTCTCGGTGAACTGCGCCTGGTCGCGATACTGCTGCTCCATCACCGGGAAGAAGGAGGCGGTGCCGACGCAGCGGCCGAGCAGCGCGGGCGGCACGTCGGCGATGCCGTGGACCATGAACTCGCGGAACTCGAAGGAGACCTTGCCGGTGGCAACGTAGTTCTTGGTGAGCGGCTCGTAGCCGCCGTCGGCGAAGCCCTTGCACGCCGGGCACAGGCGCGAGCCGTATTCGACCAGCTTGATCGGCGCATCGGGGTTGCCCATCCGATAGCCCTCGTCGGTCTTGGCGACGACCTCCGTCCAGTTCTGGCCGGCGGGGGCCGCCTTGGCGGCGACCGGCGCGGCGGGCGCGGCGGCGTTGGTGTCGCCACCGCCCGAACAGGCCGCGAGCGAGAGGGCGAGTAGGGGGGCGAGCAGGAGCGCGAGGACGGACTTCATGGCGGTAAACTCCGTGGGGATCAGCGGGCGCCGGCGGCGGCGAGGGTCGGCTGGAGCGCGGCCCAGTCGGCGCCGGGAACGAACCGGCCGTTGACGTAGAAGCTGGGAGTGCCCTGCACTTCGGCAGGCGGGTCGCCGAGCTTGCTCACCGCCTCCAGCGCGGGGTTGGTGAAGCAGGCGGCGAGCTGGGGCTGGGTGAGCCCGCTCGCCCGGCCGATCGCGGAGAGGCCGGCATTGTCGGCGATGCGGCGGAAGGCGTCGGCGCGGTCCAGCTTGTTGAGCGCGGCGGTGTTGGCCTTCAGATAGGCGGCGCCCTTGTCGAGCCACCCCGCCTGACCCGCGAAGATCGCGTGGTGGCGGACGACGAACCCGCGCGGGCCGCCGCACCGCGCCACCGCCACCGCGGTCAGATCGAGCACGTCGCGGATCAGGTGGCGGACCTCCAGGCTGGTGGTCCCGGAGCGGATCATCCGCGCCTCCAGCACCGGCCGCGACTCGGCGGCGAAGTGCGCGCAGTGCGAGCAGGTGTAGCTGCCCCATTCGGTGAGCTTCACCCCGGCCGCGGGATTGCCGATCACCCAGGCGCCGGCGGCATCGGGGGTGACCGTCTGCGACCAGTCGCGCCTCGCTTGCGCGCCGGTGGCGGACGGGACCAGCGCGGGCAGGAGGAGCGCGGCGGCGGTGAAAAGGTAACGCATCAGCTGATCCGTGGCAGGGGACGGTCGGCGGCGACGCCCGCCGCGAGCGATTCGAGCACGGCGCGCAGTTCCGGGTCGGCGATCGCCTTCAGCCCCTCGCCCAGCTCGGGCGGGGCGGGGGCGGGGCGGACGCGGGCCACCGTCGGCGCGGTGCGGGCGATGTCGCCCTGGCGGATCTGGACCCGCGCCACCGCGGCGTAGCCGAAGAAGCGGTTCACCCGATCGGTCAGCTCGGGCGCGACGTGCTGCATCATGGCCGCATGGGCGCCGCGCACGGTGACCGTCAGTGTGCCGTCCTGGCGGCTGCCGTGGGGGAAGCGGATCGATTCGGGGGCGGACACCTTGGCGAAGCGGTCGCCCACGATCTCCGGCCAGCGGCTGACGATCGAGGACTGGACGAAGCCGAACCGCTTGAACGCCGCCCCGCCGATCGCGGGCAGCAGTTCGGCGACGCTGCGCGAGCGGTTGGCGCGGGGCTGGTCTGTGGGGGCGGGCCGGGCGCGCTTGCTCATCGCCGTCCCCATGCCATAGCGCCCCGGTGGATACCAGTTCGGTCGCGCCGCTCCTCCTCGCCTGGTACGATGCCCATGCTCGCGACCTGCCGTGGCGCGCGCGGCCGGGCGAGGTGCCGGACCCGTACCGGGTGTGGCTGTCGGAGGTGATGCTCCAGCAGACCACCGTGGCGACGGTGCGCCCCCGGTTCGAGGCGTGGACCGCGCGCTGGCCGACGGTGGCGAGCCTGGCGGCGGCGGACGAGGCGGCGGTGCTCGCGGCGTGGGCGGGGCTGGGCTACTACGCCCGTGCGCGCAACCTGGTGCGGACCGCGCGCGATGTCGCCGCGCGGGGCGGCTTTCCGGCCACCGAGGCGGGGCTGCGCGCGCTGCCGGGGCTGGGCGCCTATACCGCCGCCTCGGTCGCGGCGATCGCGTTCGGGCGGCGCGCGGTGGTGGTCGACGCCAATGTCGAGCGGGTGGTCGCACGCCTGTTCGCGATCGACGCGCCGCTGCCGGGCGCGCGCGGGGCGATCCGGGCGGCGGCGGATGCGATCACCCCCGATGCCCGCGCGGGCGACTTCGCGCAGGGGATGATGGACCTCGGCGCGACGATCTGCACCGCGCGGCGGCCGCGCTGCCTCCTGTGCCCGCTGAGGGCGGGGTGCCGCGGCTATGCGGAAGGGGTGCCGGAGCGGCTGCCGGTGAAGCGCGCGAAAAAGGCGCGGCCGGTGCGGTACGGGACGGTGTTCTGGCTGGCGCGGGGCGGGGACGTGCTGCTGGTCCGGCGGCCGGCCAAGGGCCTGCTGGGCGGGATGCGGGCGCTGCCGACCGGGCCGTGGGTCGATGCGGCCCCGGGGCTGGACGGCGCGCCCGCCGCGGCCGGGTGGCGGCTGCTGGACCGGGGGGTCGAGCACGGCTTCACCCACTTCACCCTCCACCTCGCGCTTGCCGTGGCGCGGGCGGGCGCGCATGACCCGCAGCCGGACGGCGAGTGGTGGCCGGTGGCGGACCTCGCCGCGGCCGGGCTGCCGACGGTGTTCGCCCGCGCGGCGGCGGCGATGATGGGAGAAGCGGCATGAGGCGGTGGATCGGGTCGGTCGGGCTGGCGGCGCTGGTCGCGACGGGCGGCGGCGTCGCGGCATGGGCGGGGCAGGCGCGGCCGCAGGCGGCGGCGCCGACGCCGACGCCGACGCCGACGCCGCTGCGCGACACCCAGGCGCTGTTCGACGCCTATGTCCGCGACGGCAAGATGCCGGGGATCGTCGGCGCGTTCGGCGTGGGCGACCTGCCCACCGCGTTCGTCTCCGCAGGCCGGATCGCCGACGACGCCGGGGCGGCGGCGGCCAGCCCCGACACGCTGTGGCGCATCTATTCGATGACAAAGCCGATAACCGGCATGGCGGCGATGATGCTGGTGGAGGACGGCAAGCTGCGCCTCGACCAGCCGGTGAGCGACTTCTTTCCGCAGTACAAGGCGATGCGGGTGGCGGTGAGCCCCGACACGTCGGCCGAGACCCGCCCGGCGCGGACCCCGATCACGATCCGCATGCTGCTGACCCATTCGGGCGGGCTCGGCTATTCCATCGCCGCCAAGGGGCCGCTGCTGCGCGACTATGAGCGGCTGGGACTGGTCCCCTTTGCGGCGAGCAGGCAGAGCGAGGCGCTGGTCAAGCCGACCCGGCCGCGGACCCTGATCGAATTCGCGGAGCGCGCGGCGCAGGTGCCGCTGGTCGCCGAGCCGGGGACCCGGTGGAGCTATTCCATGGGGCTCGACATCACCGCCGCGGTGATCGAGCGGGCGAGCGGCATCCGGTTCGAGCGGTTCGTGCAGACGCGGCTGTTCGATCCGCTGGGGATGCGGTCGACCTACTGGCGGGTGCCCGCGTCCGCGGCGGGGCGGCTGGCGACCAACTATGCCTGGGTCGGCGACCACCGCGTGCCGCTCGATGCCGCGGCGACCTCCACCTTCCTGGACGCGCCGAGCTTCGCCTATGGCGGCGCGGGGCTGGTGAGCAGCGCGCGCGATTACGACCGGTTCCTCCACATGCTCGCCGATGGCGGCGTGCTCGACGGGCGGCGGGTGATGAAGGCGGAGACGGTGCGGCTGGCCATGTCGAACCTGCTGCCCGCCGGGGTCACCTTCGGCGGCATCGGCGGGGGCACCGGCGGCACCACCGCGGCGGTGCCGATGGGAGATGGCGCGGGCGGATCGGTGTACCTCGCCGACATGCCGGGCGGGGCGTCCAAGGGGACGTACGGCTGGGGCGGGGCGGCGGGGACGATCGCCTGGGTCGATCCGGTCCGCAAGGTGCGCGGCACGACCATGGTGAACTATTTCCCCGCGGAAAAATGGCCGTTGCGGCGCGAGGTCACCACCGCGCTGTTCCGCGACGCCGCGCGGCTGCACGGCGCGCGATGAGCGGTCCCGGCGCGGGGACGGTCGGCTTCACCGGCGGGCGGCTCGACCGCGCGGACGCGCTGCGCCACGACCCGGCGGCGCTGGCCGCGGCGGTGCGCGACCCTCGCGCGGCGATGCTGTCGCTCGCCGCCGACGGGTCGCCGGTGGTCGCGGACGGGCGGCTGGTTTGGGCGCCGGTGGAGCCGGGCGCCGATCTGGCGCTGCTCGGGCTCGACGGCGACAATGGTGAGCGCGCGCCCCGCTTCGTGGCGCTGTCGGCGGCGGTGGGCGGGGCGGCGTCGTTCCGGTCGCCGGTGATGATGGCGGCGCTCGCTTCCTTGCGCGAGGGCGAGGCGGCGACCTTCGCGGCGGCGCGGTCGCTGCTCCAGTGGCATTCGCGCCACGGCTTCTGCGCCAATTGCGGGCACGCCACCGCGCCGTTCCGCGCCGGCTGGGGCCGCGCCTGCCTCCACTGCCGCGCCGAGCATTTCCCGCGGGTCGATCCGGTGGTCATCATGATCGCCGAGCACCACGGCCGCGCGCTGGTGGGGCGGCAGGCGGGGTGGCCGGCGGGACGCTATTCGGCGCTGGCGGGTTTCCTGGAGCCGGGCGAATCGGTCGAGGAGGCGGTGGCGCGGGAGACGTGGGAGGAGGCGGGGGTGCGGGTACGCGGCGTCCGCTACGTCGCCAGCCAGCCCTGGCCCTTTCCCCACGCGCAGCTGATGATCGCGTGCGTGGCCACTGCGGAGAACGACGCGATCACCCTCGACACCAACGAGCTGGAAGACGCGATGTGGGTGCCGCGCGCCGAGGTCGCCCGCGTGCTGGCGGGGGAGGAGGGCGCGTTCCTCGCCCCGCCGCCCTATGCGATCGCGCACACGCTGCTCTCGCGGTGGGCTGATGGTCTATGAACCGCAGCACGGCCGATTGCTGCCGTTGGTGCCGCTCGGCATCGTCAGCGTGGTTTGTACGGCCATTGTGGTTGCCGAACTGGCGGGGTCGGACGCGAGTGTCGGCGACGACATAGGTCCTGCGCCCCGGGCATCCGGCTCCTCGTGATGATGGTCCAAGGTGCGGCTATCGTCTGGCTGGGCCTGGCGGCGCGCATTCTGGAAGATGCGGGCTTTTCGTCCCTTCTACGGACGACCACCATGTTCGGGCTGTTCGCCGCGACTGGGGCGGGCGCTTTCTGGTGGGCGAATCCGCTCAAGGGGGCGGCCTGCGGCCTGGTCACCCTGGCGGGCTTGCTGGCCTCCAACTACCTTCATACGCGTTGAACCGGACCTAACCCCGCCGCCGCGCCTCGCGGTAGGTGCCGAGCAGGCGCACCCATTTGGAGTGGAAGCCGAGTTCCTCCAGCGCGCGGTCGAGGGTCTCGTCGCCCGGACGGCCGCCGACCTCCGCGTAGAACTCGCTCGCCGCGAAGCTGGCGCCGCGCTGGTAGCTTTCGAGCTTGGTGATGTTGACGCCGTTGGTCGCGAACCCGCCCATCGCCTTGTAGAGCGCGGCGGGGACGTTGCGGACCTCGAACACGAGGCTGGTGATCCACGGGCCGTCGCCCTGCGGCGGGCGGCCGCCGCGGGCGAGGGTGACGAAGCGGGTGGTGTTGTGATCGGCGTCGGCGATGTCGGTGGCGAGCAGTTCCAGTCCGTAGAGCGCCGCCGCGCCCGGCGGGGCGAGCGCGGCCACCGCCGGGTCGCCGAGTTCCGCCACCAGCGCCGCCGCGCCGGCGGTGTCGGCGTGCGCCACCGCGCGGATGTCGTGCGCCTTCAGCCAGTGGCGGCACTGGCCGAGCGCCTGGGGGTGGCTGGTCGCCTCCCGTACCCCCGCCAGCGGGCCGGTGCCCATCAGCGCGTGGCGGATGGGCAGGAAATGCTCGGCGGTGATGACCAGTCCCGATTCGGGGAGCAGGAAGTGGATGTCGGCGACGCGGCCGAAGGCGGAGTTCTCGATCGGGATCACCGCGCAGTCGGCGCGGCCCGCGCGCACCGCCTCGATCGCGTCGGCGAAGTCAGAACAGGGGAGGGGCAGGCCGCCGGGAAACGCCTGGGTCACCGCGACGTGGCTGTTGGCGCCCGGCGCGCCCTGGAAGGCGACGGCGCGCGCGGGCTCGACGGCGGCGGCGGCGGTCATCGCGGCGACCAGCGTGCGGGCGGGGGCGGCGTAGCTGTCCATGGCGCCCGCGTTATGATCCGCGGCAAGGCCCGCGCAAGCGCGGCTTGCGGGGCGTCACGCCCTTTTCTATGGGAAGCGCTGATCTTTTCAGGGGTTCACGGCAGCAACATGGACAATCGGACCAACACGATCGCCGGCTGGGTGCTGGCCGGCCTCGGCGCCGCGCTCGGCCTGTCGATCGTCGGCCACGGGCTGTTCGTCGGCGAGCGGCCGGAGAAGATGGGCTATCCGATCGAGGGCGTCGAGGAAGCGGGTGCGGGCGGCGGCGGGCCGGAAGTGCCGATCGCGACGCTGCTCGCCTCCGCCGACGCGGCCAAGGGCGCGGAGGTGTTCAAGAAGTGCGCCGCGTGCCACACGATCAACCAGGGCGGGGCGAACGGCATCGGCCCGAACCTGTACGCCACCATGGGCGAGGCGATCGCGCAGGGTAAGGGCGGGTTCGCCTTTTCCGACGCGCTGAAGGGGGTCGGCGGCACCTGGGATTGGGACAAGATGAACGCGTGGCTGACGTCCCCACGCAAGTTCGCCAACGGCACCAAGATGACCTTCGCCGGACTCGGCAACCCGCAGGACCGCGCCAACGTGATCCTGTACCTCAACAGCCAGGGGTCCAACCTGCCGCTGCCCGCCGCCCCCGCGGCGGGTGCGCCCGCCGCCGAGGGGACGGACGGCAACGGTGCGGCGGCGATCAACGCGGTTGCGGGCGACGTGCGCGGCGAGACCGGCGACATCGCCAACACCGGCACGCCCGCCAGCGGCGCGCCGTCGGTGGACCCGCAGGCGGCGGTGCAGGCGACCAAGTGAGGCGCCCGGCCGCACGCACGTAGCTGCGCTACGCGCGAGACGGTCCGACCCGGCCGGCGGGTCGCGCCAGCGAGCCCGTTCGACGTGAGAGCGCGGGATCCACTCCCGCGTCCTGCCTGGGTGGCCGGCCGGTGCGCGGGCGACGGGGCGGCCCGTGGGGCCCGCACCCTTCCCGGTTCGCGACGGCCGCGGTATCGCGAAGGGGCTAGGCGAGGCTCACGCCGTTCCTCATCGACGGCACCGTTGCTCCCGCGGCAATCGGTCCTTCGATACGCCGCGCCGACAAGCTCAGCGGCCACTCAGGACGAACGTCAAGGGCGGGCTGCCGCCGCTGGGGACGTACGCGGAGTCCCGTGTCACCCACCCCCATTCGCCTCATGCCGGCCGAAGCACGTTGTCCTGCCATGAGCGCGCCTCCACCTCCGACCAGTCGAGTTCCTCAAGCAGCCGGCGGTAGACGTCCTCCGCGACCTCGCCCGACCCGCGCATCGCGTGGAGGCGGTCGCGCTGGCGGGCGAGCACCTCCAGGTGGAGGCGGTCGAACTCGGAGGGGGCCTGGGGGTCGTCCTCGCCCTCGTCCTCGATCACGCGGCGGGCGGCGCCGTAGCGAAAGCGGAGCGCGTCCGCGGCCTCGCTGCGGTCGCCTTCCAGGGCCGCCAGCCCGGCATGGACCAGCGTCCGCCGGGCCTCGCCCACCTTGTCGGCGAGGCCGTGGTCGGCGACACCCAGGCGGCGGATCAGCGGGCCGAGCGTCAGCCCCTGGAGGACCAGCGTGCCGATCACCACGGTGAAGGCGGCGAGCACGATCTGGTCGCGCGCGGGGAACGACGGCGGCAGCGCGAAGGCGGCGGCGAGGGTCAGGACGCCGCGCATCCCCGACCAGGAGAGCACGGCCGCCGCGCGCCAGGGCGGCGGCTCGGGCAGCCAGGCGGGTTGCCAGCGGCGGTGAAGCGCCCCCTCCAGGCCCCGGACCGCGAAGACCCAGGCGAAGCGGGTCACGATCACCGTCGCGAGCACCAGCAGCGCGAAGCCGATCGCCGGCCCGCGCTCGCCCGCGTCGAGGCGGAGCAGCACGTCGCGCGCCTGGAGCCCCATCAGCATGAACGCGACGACGTTGAGCACCAGCACCGCCGCCGCCCACACCGCCGATGCCTGGATGCGGTCGCGCGCGGGCTGGGTCAGCGGGCGGTGGCGCGACACGATCATCCCGAACGCCACCACCGCCAGCACCGGCGACAGGTGGAGCCGGTCGGCGAGCAGCCAGATTGCGAAGGTCACCGCGAAGTCGGCGAGGCTGGCGCCCAGCGTTCCCGCGAACAGCGCCACCACCCGCAGGTAGGCCCAAGCGGCGGCCGCGCCGAGCACGACCCCGCCGGGCGCGGCGGCGGCGAGCAGCCAGCGCGGCCCCTCCACATCGCGGCCCACCGCCAGGCTGACCGCGAAGCCGTAGAGGAGAAGGGCGGTGGCGTCGTTGAGCAGGCTCTCCCCCTGGAGGAGGAGCTGGCCGCGGCGGGGCAGCCCGACCTCGGCGGTGACCGCCTCGGCCGCGGCGGCGTCGGGCGGCGCGACGATGGCGCCGAGCGCGAAGGCGGCGGCGAGGGGCAGGCCCGCCCACCACCAGCCGACCAGCGTCACCGCCGCCGTGGTGACCAGCACCGCGAACACCGCCAGCGCGGTGAGCGCGAACCACAGCCGTTTCAGCCCGCGGGGGCTGGTATGGTAGGCGGCGTGGAGCAGCGCGGGGGCGATGAACAACGCCAGCGCCAGGCCGGGGTCGAGCTGGATCTCCGGCGCGAAGGGCAGCGCCGCGAAACCGAGCCCGGCCGCCGCGAGCAAGGTGGGATAGGGAACGGTCAGCTTGCGCGCGAGCACCAGCAGCGCCAGCGCGACGAGCAGGATCGCGTCGAGGGATTCGAACAACTGCATCGACGGACTGAACGGGCGGGGATAGGCGGCGGGTCCAACGCCCGCCGCCGATCGGCGGCGACCACCCGCATCGTCGTGGCGGCCTGCCCCGGCATCACGGTACCGCCGATGCCGCCGCCGGCTCATGCTTGGCACGGTGGATCCCGGAACGCGTCAAGGGTGACCGCTTCCGTGCGTCGGGGCGTTGAGCCCGTCTCCGCTGCGGGCTAAGCCCGCCGCATGACCGATCCCCGTCCCCTGGCCGGCGTGCGCGTGCTGGAGCTGGCGCGGATCCTCGCCGGGCCGTGGGCGGGGCAGCTGCTCGCCGACCTGGGGGCGGATGTCATCAAGGTCGAGCGGCCGGGCGAGGGCGACGACACCCGCCACTGGGGCCCGCCCTTCGTCCAGGGCGCGGACGGCGCGCCGCTGGGCGCGGCCTATTACCACGCGTGCAACCGGGGCAAGCGGTCGGTGGCGGTGGATCTCGCCACGCCGGGCGGTCAGGCGCGGGTGCGCGACCTGGCCGCGGGGGCGGACGTGGTGATCGAGAACCACAAGGTCGGCGGGCTGGTCAAATACGGCCTGGACGCGGCGACGATGCGGCGGGCGCATCCGCGGCTGGTCTGGTGCTCGATCTCCGGCTTCGGGCAGGACGGACCCTATGCGCACCGACCCGGCTACGACTTCGTGATCCAGGCGATGGGCGGGATCATGTCGCTGACCGGCGAGCCCGACGCCCCGCCGCAGAAGAGCGGGGTGGCGATCGCCGACCTGTTCACCGGGCTTTATTCGACGGTGGCGATCCTGGCGGCGCTCAGGCGGCGGGACGGAACGGGGGAGGGCGCGCACATCGACATGGCGCTGCTCGACACGCAGGTGGCGGTGCTCGCCAACCAGGCGCTGAACTGGATGGCGAGCGGGCGGGTGCCGGGGCGAATGGGCAACGGCCACGCCAATCTCGCGCCGTACCAGAGCCTGCCGACCGCCGACGGCGACCTGATCGTGGCGGTGGGCAACGACCGGCAGTTCGCGATGTTGTGCGGCGTGCTGGGGCTGGGCGGGCTCGCCGCCGACCCGCGATTTGCGACCAATCCCGGACGGGTGACGAACCGCGCGGCCTTGATCCCGCTGCTGGTCGCGGAGACGGTGCGGTGGACGGCCGCCGGGCTGTACCGGGCGCTGGAGGATGCGGGGGTGCCCGCGGGGCCGGTCAACCGCATCGACCAGGTGTTCGCCGACCCCCAGGTGGTCACGCGGGGCCTGCGGCTGGCGCTCGCCGACGCGTGGGGCAGCGACCTGCCCGGGCTGGCCGGCCCGATCGTCATCGATCGCGTGCGGCAGGTGTCCGACCGACCGGCGCCGCGGGTGGGGGAGCATGGGGACGCGGCGTGGCAGAGCTGAATCATCCCGATCCCAGGCCACGCCGCAGCGCGCTGTTCATGCCCGCGTCCAACCCGCGCGCGGTCGACAAGGCCCGCGGCCTGGAGTGCGACGTGGTGGTGCTGGACCTGGAGGACGCGGTCGCTCCCGCCGACAAGCCGCGCGCGCGCGACGCGGCGGCGGCGGCGATCGCGGCGGGGGGCTGGGGCGGGCGCGAGCTGGTGGTGCGGGTCAACGCGCCCGACACGCCATGGGGGCATGATGACCTTGCCGCCGCGGCGGGCGCGGATGCGGTGCTGGTGCCCAAAGCCGACGCCATGAGCCTAGCCGCGGTGCGCGCCGCCGCGCCGGGGGCGACGCTGTGGGCGATGGTCGAGACCGCGCGCGCGGTTATCGCGCTGCCCGCGCTGGCTGCGGTGCCGGGGCTCGCCGCGCTGGTGGTCGGCACCAACGACCTGGCGCGCGAGCTGCGGTGCGTGCCCGGGGCGGACCGGCTGCCGCTGTGGCCGCATCTGGCGGGAACGGTGGCGGCGGCGCGGGCGCACGGGCTGGCGGCGCTGGACGGGGTGTTCAACGCCCTCGACGACCCGGCGGAGCTCGCGGCGGCATGCGCGCAGGGGGCGAGGTTCGGGTTCGACGGCAAGTCGCTGATCCACCCCGCACAGATCGCCGCCGCCAACGCCGCCTTCTCGCCCGCGGCGGCGGCGGTCGCGGCGGCCGGGGCGTTGGTCGCGGGCTGGGCGGCGGCGGGCGGCGATGCCGCGGGCGTGGTCAGGATCGGGGGGCGCATGGTGGAACGGCTGCACGTCGACGAGGCGGAGGCGCTGCTCGCGCGGGCCGCCGCCATCGCGGCGCGCGCCTAGGGCATGACGACACCAGTTCGACAGGTCTTCCCGAGCGACGGCGAGGGCCACGCCGCGGATGTGCCGCACACGGACGGTCGGCCGGCATGGCTCGATCGCGTGTCATCCGGCGCTAGCGTCCGATCCGGCAGGGCCGGACCGGCGCGGTGCCGGCCCGCTCCGCACCCGCCCGTCCCATCAGGATAGCCGATGGCCGGGCGAGAGGGTGGGCAGGCGCCCCCTTCGCGGTCGCGGATCGGCCTTCGGTCGCTGCCACCGTCGCCGCGGGGACGACGGTGGGGGTGTTGATCGGCGCAGGCCTGTGCCAAGGACCCGCGCCATGGCGACCACCTCCCCCCGCATCGGCATCTTCGGCAGCGCCGGGCGGATGGGACGGGCGGTCGCCGCGGCGATCGAGGCGCAGGGGGCGATGCCGGCGGGAGGGACCGACGACGGCGGCGACGCGCGGGCGCTGGCGGCGGCGGCCGACGTGCTGGTCGACTTCTCCGCCGCCGCCGCGCTGGTCACCCATCTGGACGCGGCGGTCGCGAGCGGCACGCCGATCGTGATCGGCACCACCGGCCTGTCGATCCGCGACCACGACGCGATCGATCGGGCGGCGGCGCGGATCGCGGTGCTCCAGACCGGCAACACCTCGCTGGGCGTCACCCTGCTGGCGACGCTGGTGCGCGAGGCGGCGGCGCGGCTGGGCCCGGACTGGGACATCGAGATCCTCGAGTCGCATCACCGCCACAAGGTCGACGCGCCGTCGGGCACCGCGCTCCTCCTGGGCGAGGCGGCGGCGGCGGGGCGGGGCAGCCCGCTGTCGGAGCTGAGGGTCGACAGCCGCGCCGGCCTGGTCGGCGCGCGGACGGAGGGGACGATCGGCTTCGCGTCGCTGCGCGGCGGATCGGTGATCGGCGACCACCATGTGGTGCTGGCGGGCGAGGGCGAGCGGATCGAGCTGGGCCACCTGGCGCAGGATCGAGGCATCTTCGCGAAGGGGGCGGTGAAGGCGGCGCTGTGGCTCGCCGGGCGGGCGCCCGGCCGCTACCGGATGGGCGACGTGCTGGGGCTATGAGGAAGGCCGAGGTCGTCGAATTCTATCAACGGCTCGCCGAGGCCGATCCGCACCCGGTCACCGAGCTGGAATTTACCAATCCCTACACGCTGTTGGTCGCGGTGGCGCTGTCGGCGCAGGCGACCGATGTCGGGGTCAACAAGGCGACGCGGGCGCTGTTCGCCGCGGTCGACACGCCCGCCGCGATGCTGGCGCTGGGCGAGGAGGGGCTGAAGCGCCACATCCGCACGGTGGGGCTCTACAATACCAAGGCCAAGAACGTCCTCGCCGCCGCGCGCATCCTGGTGGACGAGCATGGCGGCGCGGTGCCGCGGGAGCGGGCGGCGCTGGAACGGCTGCCAGGGGTCGGGCGCAAGACCGCCAACGTCGTCCTCAACGTCGCCTGGGGCGAGGAGACGTTCGCGGTCGACACCCATATCTTCCGGGTCGGAAACCGCACCGGGTTGGCGCGGGGGAAGACCCCGCTGGCGGTGGAGCTGAAGCTCGACAAGGCGACCCCGGCGCCGTTCCGCACCCACGCGCACCATTGGCTGATCCTGCACGGCCGCTACGTCTGCAAGGCCAGGCGACCCGAATGCTGGCGGTGCATCGTCGCCGACCTGTGCGCGTACAAGCCCAAGACGCCGCCGCCCGCCGACCGCGGTGCGGCGGCGGCCTGACCGCGGCGCCTCCGCCGCCCGCCGACCGCGGCTTTTTCGCCGGCGCGGGGACTGGCGCCGCCCCCCCGGCTTTGCTAGGCGGACCACCACGCACCCGTAGCTCAGCTGGATAGAGCGCTGCCCTCCGAAGGCAGAGGTCACAGGTTCGAATCCTGTCGGGTGCGCCACCACGCTGCACTAAGTCGCCGTTAGCGCGCGAAGATGTTCGCAGGCGACAGAATCGGGCCCGCTTCCGTTGCCACAGTGGCTTGCGGCTGGATGCGAGTTGCTGCGAACGCTAGGTGTGGAAGGTGGGCTGCCAGAGCGACAACTCCACGCCCTGCTACTTCTCTTCATCGTCAAATGCCGGCAGCTCCTGTTCCGCTTGCTAGCGGAACAGGAGCTGCCGGCACAGGGGCCAGCCGGCTTTGCCATGTCGTCGCGAGTGCAACGACGGAAGTCGGTCGCGGTGCCGTCGGCGGTTTCGCTCGTGAAGCCGCCTTCCTCCGGTGGAGATAGTAGGCGATCGGCAGCAGGGCGCTGTCAGCGAGGAGCGTCTGGCCGTTCAGGCCAAACGACGCGAGCTCCACCGTCCGGACCAGGGCCGAGCGGGTGACCGGCCAGTCGGCCTCCAGCTTCGCCATGTTCTCGCTGGTGAAGTTCTCGACCTTGAAGCCGACGCTGGCGATGTCCGCCAGCATCAGGCCGGCCTCGAGCACGACGTCCTGGCTGAACGCGAAGCCCGTCACCTCGGAGGGAGCTTCCCATCTGCTCCGGGGCGATTTGCCGCTGGTGCGGTACTGGACGCGCATCTTCATGTCCTTCACCGTTTCTGGCATCGATGCCACGGTTCCGCTAGAGCCCGCGACGCCCGTCGAGCTGCCTCTCGTCGAGCAGGTGGCCCACGCGATGGACATTTTCGTCGTAGCGCACGGATCCGGGCACCATGATCTTGGTCATGGTCGCGATGTGGACGCGGACGCGCAGGCTGAGGAGTACGAAGCAGACCAGCTCGCGCTGAGGATCTGCAGACCGATCGGCGAACACGACCGCACCCCGCTCTGGAACCCGTACCTCGCATCGGGATCCGGAGCCGTGATCGTGCTCAAGGCGCTCGAGGCGCTCCGCCGCGTCGAGCATCTGCTGGTCGCGCCGATGCCGCCGGTCGGCACGCATCCGACCGCCGACGAGCGCGTCGCGCGCTTCGACTCGGTTGCGGCTATTCAGCCGGGATCGTTCCGGGTCCTGAAGGGCTTCCGAACCGCCGGCCTTGGGGTCATGGAAGCGGCGGGCGCGGTGTTGGACGGTTACGTCGCGGCGATGGCCGAGGAGGACCGAAAGCAGCTCGTCGCCATGCGTCGGGCACTTTGGTAGCACCTGTCCAAGCCGCAGTCTGGCTGCCGGCGTGGTATATGGCATCCCGTCGATGGACCCCTTCAGATCGAGAAATGTATCCGCCGATTCCGGATATGCCTGTCGCTAAGGTCGTCGGCTCGTAATCCGTGTTGATGCGCCATGTCGAGCTTGCGCCCACCTCCGCCTCTCGGGCTGCTCGGGCTTAGGCAGGTCGACGCTGTCGAAAGCGCTGGCCGCGCGCGAGTTCCGGGTCGTTCCCGGACCTAGCCGCCAAATCGTGGAGCAGGAGTTGGTAGAGCAGTGCCATGGCCGACTCTCTGGTGGTGCACAATCCCATCATCCAGCGACGGCCGGGAGCGTGGTCGCGTCGTCGGCCGGCTGCCGTTCATCGGGCGAACGAAGGTCCAGAATTGACGACGACCATTGGCACGTTGAACGGCCGGAAGTGGGTCATCGAAACAGGAGTTGTTACTCACAGCCAGAACATGACGGCGACAACCATCGCGCCGGCTGACAAGAAGGTTGGGGGCAACGGTCGTAGATCGCGACGCGGCGCCAGCGCACGTGGAACCCCACGCTGCTGCGCCCGCCCTCCTGCTTTCGGGGCCAGCACGCCATTTTGGCCACCGTATGCAGCATGTCCAAAGCTGCGCGCCGAGGTGCAGGCGCGACAGCGATCTAAGGAGCAGGGGTGCCTGGGATCCGCTGGGCGCCGGCCGGCGGGGCAACGTAGGCCGTCTCGATTCTGCGCTTGACCGACAAGGGCGCACCGATGTCGAGATAGGCCTGATCCGCCGCCGTGTACCTGGGCCAAGTTACCAGCTTCGCCACCGATGGATTACCGGAACGCGCGAACTGCACCCAGATGGTCGATGCCTCGTCCGACACCCGGGCATCCTCGGCATCGTGTTCGGGCGGGCGGGCCGAACAGCCGCCGCCGCCCGCCAACCCTTGCGTGGTCGGCGAGGTCAGCCCCATCGGAATGGCGCCGAAGACATAGGCGAGCTCCAGGCCATGGAAGGCCACGCAGCCCTTCTCCCGCCGCCAGCCGAGGGGCAGCTGCGAGAAATTGTAGACCCAGGTCGGCGCGCCAGCGGCACTGTGCAGCCTGGCCATCTCCGGCACGTCGGTGCGCAGCGACGCCTCCCCCTCATTGGCGCCGACGATCAGCGGCACCTTGGCCTGCTTGCCTTGCGCGAAGATGGTGTTGATCGGCGCGGGGATGATGTCGCCGTCAACGGTGACGCCGGCGACGAACTTGGCGGTGTTGGCGGCGGCGATCACGTCCTGCCACTTGGCCGCGCGCATTGCGACGAGTGCGCCCGGCCCCTGCGGCGCACCGAGAGCGGCAGCGACCGCGACGCCGCGCGCTTCCGCCGCCTCGCGGCTGGTGTTGCGCTGCGCGGTGACCAGCGCGGAGCCGCTCTGCACCACGGCCCGGTGGAAGAGCCCGTGGCTGAGCGGGCTGGCGAGCTGCGATGTCACCTTGGCACCGCCGCCCGACTCGCCGAAGATGGTGACGTTGTTCGGATCGCCGCCGAACGCCGCGATGTTGTCGCGCACCCATTCTAGCGACTGACGGATGTCGAGCGTCCCGAAATTGCCCGACCCGCGGCCTTCGGCGGCGAGTGCCGGGTGCGCCATGTAACCGAACGGTCCGAGCCGGCTGTTCACCGTGACGACCACCGCACCCTTGCTGGCGAGCTTGGGGTGGTTGTAGGTGGTCGAGTTGCCGGTGCCGGTGGTCAGCCCGCCGCCATGGTAGAACACCATCACCGGCCGCTTCTCGCCCGGCTTCGTCGCGGCGGTGACGACGTTGAGGTACAGGCAATCCTCGCTGATCGGCGTGGCGATGCCCATGTTGCTCTGCACCTGCGGACAGCGATCGGCCCATTTGGTCGCGTCGCGGACTTCGGTCCATGCGCGCACCGGCTGCGGCGGCTTCCAGCGCAACGGGCCGACCGGGGGCGCGGCGTAGGGGATACCGCGGAAGATGCGCGCGGAGGCGCCGGGTTCGGTCACCATTTCACCGCGCACGGGGCCGAGCTTGGTTCGGACGATGTCGCCGGTGCTCGGGGTCTGCGCCAAGGCGGGCAACGCGAGCACCAACGTGCCCAAGAGTGCGGCGAACGATCTCATCCCACGTCCCTCCTATTCGGCTACGCTCTTTGGCAGGCC
>Ga0325400_1000545_pt1 | contig 28354 bp, 15 predicted proteins | sample PopdelMetagenome_2_FD_205662 | JGI IMG/M metagenome (GOLD analysis project Ga0325400, IMG submission 205662) | Populus deltoides microbial communities from Bellville, Georgia, United States - Xylem-PdKOR-R1 | ecosystem: Host-associated > Plants > Phyllosphere > Stem > Wood/Secondary xylem...
AATGTACGTATCCCTGTCGTATCAACTGCATTTAGTTCATATCTTTTTAATTTAAACCCAACTTTCTTATTTCTATTATTGAGTTTGTAGTGAATTTTTTTTATGCTGCTTTATTTTGCCATAATTATCTTTAGCATAAGAATAATTTGTTCTGCTTGGTGGGTGAAAATAATTAAATATTCCACTTGAAGTTGGCCTGGATCTGGGCTATCCTAGCCCAACAGAAAAAAAGATAAAAAAAGAGGTCTAAATCTGTTGGGTCTCTAGTCAGCCCAACCCGACTAGGTCCGACAAATTTTGCAGGGGCGGGCCAAGCCCAATAATAATAATAATAATAATAATAATAATAATAATAATAAATAATTCAAAATTATTTTTAAAAGTCCTTTAAAAAAATTGTGATTTTCTTGCAAGTTTTTCTACTGATTTTGCATAATATTTGGCTATATTTTTTACACTGTAAGATACAGATCCAATATTAAAATACCCGATTTTCTCCAAAATATTTCTTAATTTTTTTAAAAAAATCTCAAAACTTTTAAATTAATTTTCCCTTTTCAAAAATAAAAAAACACAAAAAAATATTTTGTTTTCATGCATATGACCAAATCTTAAAGAGTTTTCCAAGCATATTTTCAAAAAAAAAAAAACAAAGAAATTATATTTTTCTCATGTCTTAAAAAAGCAAAAAAACAGATATTGCAACCAGTTTATGATTATCCATTAGGATTTGATCAAAATGTTAAAAATCATTTACCAATCATTTTGTTCATTTTTATATTCGGGTTCAGATGTAGACTTTAATATCTGGGGGATATAAAACTACACTAGAATACACCCTTAAGTACTAAAAATATAAAGTGCAAAATAAATATGATGCTAAAATTTAAATTTTAGAACAGTTAGGACTTCACCCAATAAGCTACAGACTCCCTCACGAAGAGAGATCTACTTCGAACCTTAGATGAGACCAACAAATAGAAACTTGATCTAAAAAAATAATCAAACAACATTGCAGCTTACCTTAGATAGAGTGCATTGGGGGTGATGCATCTTCCCCTCGTACAACCAGTTATTTACCAGACTCTCACAGACCATAGGTTTCTAGTAACCATAACACTAGGTGGCGACTCCTAAACCTTAATCATCATTAAACCCGAAATCTTTTTCTTCCCAACAACACATTTCTCATGAAGGCACCATTTTTTTAGCGAGCCAGCCATGTCGATGTTGTCGTCCCTACGATAACTAACATGAATATTTTGTTAGTTTTTTTTTATTGTTTCATTAGAACTTAAATCACCGATTGAATTATCAATGGATCTAAAATCCTTAATGAAACACTCGTTGATGACACGTCTACATCGGTAACTTGTTGGTGATTTCTATACGAATGGAAATACAACTTTTGCATTAACAAAATATCTCATTTGTGTACATCATTTTTCTGGTTGTGGTTATAATAACACGATATAATTTTGTCAAAAGTGATTAAAGACATTCTTCCTCCTAACATAATAGAGGGGAATGTGATAAAGATGAAGTGGAGTAAACACACCTTTTCTAATCCACATCAGGATGCTGATGGCAAGATATTGTGTAGGTATGCTAAAGCTTTTAAATTAATGCAATTAGATATTTATAGATAAAATGCTGATGATGAGATGTTATGCAGGTATCCTATAACTTACATCTTACATATATTTAGTAGCATACGTATCACAGATCTGTTTGGAAATCTAGTGCTATTGGTGTATCAACCATTGTTGGATAACCTTGAGATTATTTTCTTGTATAAATAGGGTTCAACTATTATTACATGTTTATATAGGAATCATTATCATGGATCATTGTCAGGAAGTTTACTAATCACTTTGATGTTTTTTTATACAATTATGGTCATGGAAGTGTCTTTACTTAGAGTATCCTTAGCTTGTGCGTGATCTAATTATATCTGTTATGTCTTTTATGTACAACCATAACTTCCATTATGATGCAAGTTATATATTATTAATTATAATTACATCAAACCACAATTTAATTATATGCACTTGTTAATAAGCTTGTGGTTTGTAGGGGTGAGCAAAAAAACTGAAAAACCAATTTAACCGAGAAAACAAAAAAAAATAATTGAAAAAACCAAATCGTGAAAAAAACCGATGAAACCGATTAGAATATTTAGAAAAATTTCCGATTCGGTTCAGTTTCCGGTTTTGTATTGCTTGAACTAGGTAAATCGAACCGAACTGAACCGGTTTGGTTCAGAAATTTAAAAAAAAAGGCTAAAAAGCTTTCTAGTTTCTACAATAAGGCATTAAGACTTAATATTAACCCTAGCAGAGTAACCTTGTCCTCGTTCGCACAGCCGCCCCCTCCCTTAGGCCTTAGTCCTCAATCCAGTGATCCACAGTGCCACACCCAATTCTAATATCTTCATCAGTTATCAGTGCCTCACCATATTCTAGTGATGGTGAGCCATTATCTTCGTTAAACAAACCCTAGAGCTCTTCCATTTTGTATTGCTTGTCTTTCTTCTCCTCTACGTAACTTCGCTACTAGACTAGGGCTATTCTTCACATCTTGAAAGAGGTTCCCTTAGCAGTTAGCAAGTCCAATGAGCTTAGGCTTAGATCCTGTGTTTAGGAAAACCTTCTATGGTAGTGAACGAAGGCGTGAACTAGATCTAGTAGGAAAACCTTTCAGTGCTAGACATCTCCAGAGTCTAGATTTAGCACCCTAGCAACACCCTCTTAAAGTAAGATTTCTCTCTCTATTATTTTTTTTCTTTGACTTATGCTTTGTGATTCTACAGTTGCTTTAATTATTGTTCAGCTTTTTATTGATTTTGTTTCATCATTGGGTTTAGGGTATAGGAAATTGGGTGTTGGACTTGCTGATTATTCTTTTTTTATAACAATTCATCAGCGATTCAGTATTACTTCAAATTCAGGTCGAGCTTACGTTAACAGTTGGGTTACAAATTTGTTTTGCAAAAGTTGTAAGAAACACAATAAACTATTCATGTTTGATCATGCTCTCAATTCAAAGTCTCAATTCCAAGACCTCCATCTGATATACAAAAGTATGCTTGAACTGATAAGAAACACAATAAACTATTCATGTTTGATCCTGCTCTTAATTCAAAGTCTTAGGATTATTTAGTTTCGTAAAAATTGGGTTACAAATTTTTTTACTGGGTATGTTGTGGTTCATGGCCTTTGGACTTATGTTCCCTTAATTATGGCGGTACAAGAATTCATACAGTGGACTAGCTGGGTGGCTTGGTTAAGTTAGAATCTAAACTTGGTGAAATTGTAGTATAATGATTTTGATGGGAATGTTAATGGTGGAATGATAGGTTTACATTAAAGCATTGAGCATGTTACCTTGTTATGATCTTGCAACCTTGTTATTCTTTGGGAGGAGTGCTAGGACCTCTCATCTGTACACAGTTTGTAGGCTTGAAAGAGGGGAGTTTTGAATTTACCCTACTCTTATTTCATGCATTAGGTTGCTGTTTAAATCATTTTTTTCAAGTCTAATTGACTGTCTATTACTTCTTTTAGTTTGTGCAGTTTGATTTCAGTTTGGTTTAATTTCAGTTTAGCTAAATCTATTACTTCTTCTTGCTATTTTTTGGGTTCTTTTACCCATAGTTGTTGGCTGTTACATCATTGCTATATACTGCATATTCCAACATGCATAAATATTAATATGTTTTCATTTGGTAATTACAGATAGAAAACCTTCAAAATCAAAATGCTTCATCTACTGGCACTATCCCAACATCAACCAATGCCCCAGTAACCCAACATCAACTACTGCAAGATCCGCCACGGATAATAAAGGTAAACAACTTGAAGTCCTTACATTAAGGAAAAGAAATGTTGATGATAAAAAAGTCAACAAATTGGGATCATTTTACAAAACTTGATGGTGATCCTGCAACCCCTAGAGCTGAATGTAATTATTATGGAAAGGATTATGCATGTCATACTATTATTAATGGGACAAGTAATATGTGGAGTCATTTAAAAGTATGCAAAAATTTTCCTTTTATGGTTGATAAGAAGCAAAGAATTTTGGTATTAGAACCTAATAAAGCAGGGGGTGAATCAGGAGATCGAAGTATGGGAACTCTTAAGACAATAGGTTATGATTATGATGAATATAGACAAGCACCAGTAAAAATAATTATAATTGATGAGTTGCCTTTTAATTTTGTGGAGGGTAAGGGATTTAGATTATTTTCTAGGACCGTGCAGCCTAGATTTGACATTCCTTCTCGTTTCACTGTTATGAGAGTGTAGAAACACAAATTTTCTACCAATCAAATTTCACCATATGTTATTTATTTTTTTTAAAAGAAAGAATAAAATAAAATAGAAATATATGACATGAAAAATAAATAAGCCTTCATATATTTCTTAGCCAATAAAAAGTTGACACTTGAGATGACATATTCAAGATATCTAGTCATAAATATAAGATCCCGTTAAGATATCTTATCATAAATGCAAGATCCCGTCAATAAATATTAACCAATAAAATTATACCATATGGTATTGAAAAAGGACCTGAGAGCCCCTACAGATCTCTATAAATAAAGGGCCTCAACCTAGAGAAAAGAGGATTCTGGGGAGATACAAATTTCCTTCAAGGCAAGCTCTTCAAGTAAGAAAGCTCTCTCTGTCTCTCTCTCTCTCTCTCTCTCTCTCTCCAAGCAATAAAGCTCTCTTAAAAGTTCTCAAGCCTCCTTCATCTACGCTTGAAGTCTACAAAGAATGAAGCTCTGTTGGATCAAGCTTAAACGCCTCGTAAGAGTTCTTCAACAACACTTTCAAGAAAAATCAAAGGTACTCCTCAAAGCATCAAATCACTAAATCTTGTTAAGCTCTGTTGGATCAAGCCTAAATATCTCATAAAAGTTCTTCAACAACACTTTGAAGACAAATCAAATGTACTATTCAAAGCATCAAATCACCATATCTCGCTTTGCAATACACACCCAAATTCGAGTTATTGCAAAGCACAAATCTTGGCTTGATTTCTCAGATAAATCAAGTCACCATACATCAAATCCAAGGGAAGAATCAGAGGATTGTCTTATTCTTTTGAAAGAATATTTTAGATAGAGATTGTACCCGTTCATATATTTAATAAAATCATATATTTGTACATGTGTGCTTGTTTAATTTCAGGTGCTCAAAATTGTGTCTACAAAGAGATTGTTTGAAACTTTATGTTGAAGAGAAAGAAAGATTAAAGAGAGCTCTTAAGGGTCAGCGATTATGCTTAACAACATATACATGAACATCAATCCAAAATATTTACTATATGTCCTTAACAGCTTATTTGATTGATAATGAGTGGAATTTGCATAAAAGAATTCTGAATTTTTGTCAAGTTTCCAATCATATGGGTGAGATAATTGGTCAAGTTATTAAGAATTGTTTGTTAGATTAGGGGGTTGATAAACTTTTAATTTTCATAGTAAACAATGCAAGCTCAAGTAGTGTTACTATTTCATATTTAAAGAATGTGATGAAAGATTGGCCAACTAATATTTTGTCAAATGAACATTTGGATGTTAGATGTTGTGCACACATTGTAAACCTCATTGTGTGTGATGGATTGAAAGAGATTAATGTTTTGGTTGTTAAGATTCGAAATGCAATTAAGTTGCATTTAAAAAGTATGCAGAAAAGTTGCATATAGAGTGTAAAAAATCATTGTGTTTGGATGTTGCAACTCGATGGAATTCAACTTATCTTATGTTAGAAGCTGTTGAAAAGTTTGAAAAGATGTTTGTGAGGTTAGGTCAAAGTGAACCTAGGTATATGAGTTACTTTTTGGAGGTTGATTCAAAGGGGAATAAAAAAAATATAGGGCCACCTAGTTTGGAGGATTGAGAAAATGCTAGAACTTTGCTGAAGTTTTTAAAGATCTTTTACATGGTTACATTGAGATTTTCTGGCTCATTGCATGTCACATCAAATTCTTTCTTCAATGAATTGATTTACATACATACAAACTTGTTTCAATTGTGTAAAAGTAGAGATAATCTTTGAAGTGGAATGACGATGAACATGATGTTAAAGTTTGAGAAGCATTGGGATTGTGAAGCAAATCAGAATTTTTTTTTATTGTATGTGGCTAATGTTTTGGATCAACGTCTTAAGTTGAAATATATAAAATTTTGTTTTGGCGAGTTGTATGATTATGACAAAGCACAATTGCTAACAAAAAAAGTAAAAGATAATTTGGTGAGCTTGTATGAGTTTTATTTGAAAGCCAATGAAATGGTGGATGATAATAGGCATAAACAAAATGTTAATGATGCTATTGATGACATAGAGGTAGATGTTAACACTTTAGCTCGATTCAAAAGGCACTTACAGGAGGAAGATAATTTGGAAAATAGAAATGAGGTTGAGAGGTATTTAGTTAATGGTTGTGAGGATTCTAATGATGATAAATTAGATATTTTGGGTTGGTGGAAGATTAATGCTTCAAAATATAAGATACTTTTGAAAGTTGCACAATATGTTCTAGCTATTCCTATATTTACAGTGGCTTCCAAATCAGCCTTTAGCATAGGAGGTCGTATACTCGACTAATTTTGAAGTTCTCTATTCCCAGCAACAGTTCAAGCACTTATTTGTTGTCAAAATTGGTTGCATCATGGACAAATTTCAACTGATAATAGAACCTTGATGAATGATTTTGAAACCTATTAAAACCTTAAATCAGGTAATGTTTCTTAAAACCTTACACCTTTTATTTTATGATTTATTAATTAACACATTTTTATTCTAACATGTTTAATTTTTTATCTTGTAGAATTTGGTGGAAAGTTGCATCTAACAACGGATGATAATTAGTTCACAAATTGATGCATTTATTGAAAACGTACGGTAAAAATACTATTTTTTATTTTTATATATTCTAATTTAATTTATCATGTTATAATTCTAGATTTTGAATTTCAAGAATCAAAGTGCAATGTTCTTGATGTGCTTTTTTATTGAGACGATGTGCAAATGAAGATTTATTTTTTTGGCTTTGAGTGTTTTATGATAATGTTATTTGTTGTTATTTATTTTAGCCCTTTGAAGGCAATGGTTTGTAATTTGGATTTTAACATATGAGTGTGTAAATGTGTGTTATTTAAACTTTTCTGAAGTAGAAAAATATTAGGAAAATAAAAAATATATTGAACACAAGATTGACATTAATAATTTAATATAAATGAATATTTACTGGTAAAACAATTAAATATACTTTGAAATCTTCAAAGAAAATTAGACAATTTAACATTAATTTCAAGCCCATTAGAAATCCATTAAAAGCCCATCACAAAGCCAAAAAAAGGCATAAAAAACGAACCGAAACTTGTCGATTTGGATCGGTTTCGGTTTTGTTTTGTTTTTGTTCTGGTTTGGTTGTTTTTTATGGGTAAAAACAGAACCAAACTGAAAATAATCACCTCTAATGGTTTGTAATGTTAGGTAGTGTTAAAGTAAGATATTTGAAAATAATTTAATCTATGTTGTGCCTTTTTATCATGACAAGTTGGATATATAACAACCTAATCAAATATGTATTACCAAAGTTGTTTTTTAATTAACATTTGTATTTTAATTATTTTTTTATGTTAGAATATGTATAATAAATTATGTTAATTGATATTTTAATAGGTTTTATGGATATTTTATTCTGGGGTGACCTCTTAGCTACTTCTCCTATTTACATAATAGGCAAAGATACATGGATATCGATGGTCTACTATTTTTTAAGGTTATGGAGTTGCATCCCTATGATCATATGATGAAACAATTCGCTTTACGACAACTCATCCTAATAGACATTGATACAAGCATTGCACTATATATCGTAAATCGTTAGGGGTAAAAACAATGATTATAATTGGTTGGCCTATCATCAAAATTATATATTGTAGTGGTATACATGGAGGCATGAAGTCTTTATAAAGGTGCATCCTATGATTTTGGTCGTGGACTACTTAGAGTTATATTATCATATAACGCATTGATTCATCACACCATCATCATATCATATTCCTAAACATTCACACATAGACATGAAGTACGAGACATGCTTCATGGATTAATACAACAGGCAGTTGCAAAAAGATTGCCAGTTTTACCGACGGGTTTATACCTGTCGGTATTTGCCACAATTACTGACGGGTATACCGACAGCTTTATACCTGTCGGTGTTTCACAGAGAGTTGCGAAAAAATTAAGGCATTTTTCCATAATTACCGACGTCCATATCGACGCGTTTACCGATGGATTTTTCCACAATTACCGACGAGTATACCGATGGCTTCATACCCATCGGTATTTCACAGAGAGTTGCAAAAAAAAAATACGGCATTTTGCCACAATTACTGATGTCCATACCAACGTGTTTACCGATGAATTTTGCCACAATTACCGACGTATGTGCGCACTTTCCAAAGCGCATGCGTGTTGATGTCACCAACAGACGCGGAAAAAAAAATACGCGCATGTTCTGGTGCACAATTTCCAATGGATTTACTGATGGAATTCGAAAAATATGGAGGGATTTTTAAAATTTTTGGTGCGAGAATCAATTAAATATCGACGGAATTACCGACGGCATTTAATGCCACTGCCCAAAAAAATAATTATTATATTTTCCTTAGGAAATAATGTGCTATAAACCCCCCCTCCGTGATTCATTTTTAAGCCTCTCCTCCTCTCCTCTCCTCCTCTCCCCTCCTCTCCTCTTCTCCTCATTTTGCGCCGCTCGTCATTTTCATCTCCTCTTCTCCTCAAAGGTGTGTATTTTTCTTTCTTTATCTTTGTATTTTTTTTATCTTTTTTTATTTTAATTATGATTATTTTTGTGGTTTTCTTTGTTTTGTATATTGTTTGTAGATAAAATCTTGAAATCGACATACTATTAAGGTAACATTTTTCATTCCTAAATTTATTTTGAATTTATATATTGTTCTTTAGTTTTGTGTATTGTTTGTTTGGTGTAGTGTTCTTTAGTTTTTTCTTTTAATTTGTTAAATTTATTTGATTGTTTGTATTGTCATAATATCTTGAGGATTTTATTAAATTTGAATTGTTATTGTTGAATTTACCTTTAAAATGTTAATTGAAATATAGAATTATATTTAATTAGTTTATCTTAATTTTATGATATTATTGTTTGTTATGCTTTTTTATTATTTTGATTGATTTTAATTGTTATTTATGAATTTGTATTGATGTTATTGATGTTAGTTGAAAATATATAGATGTTGAATTTCTATAGATGTTAGGTTGCATAGAGTTGATTTTGCAATATTTGTGTAATTATCAATATTTGTAGGTATGAAAACTGTGGCTAGTCTCTAATATAAGGGAGATACTGTAGAATTTTTTTAAATGATTGAATTTCTATAGATGTTAGGTTGTATGTATGATGTTGCTGGGGTCAATTGGTTTGTGGTTATTGTAAAAATTGCAGGTTTGAAAACTGTGGGTAGTCTCCAATATAGGAGAGGTGCCGCCGAATTTTTTTTAAATAATCAAAGTTAATTATGTAATAATTCGTATTCATTTGTGTAGATACGTCGAATAAAATCTACAGCACGTCATCAACAGACGGTTGCAGCTAGTTCTTCTAGCAGCGAAGAGGACGTATCCTTAGGTGTTGATCACGACAAGGAATCTACGCCAACTTGTGATGCTGCCTTTTCTAGCGTGGTTTCACAGCGCAGAAGCGGTGTGCCTTCACAGCGGGGTCAATTCACCCGCAAGTACCAGGCACAATGGAAGGATGACCTCTCAATGTAAGTTTGTTTAGGTTTTAGTTTTTTTTATACTTATAACATAATTTATGAACAAATAATTAATATTTTATTAATTTTATTTAATTTCAGGTTCACAAACATTGAGGCTGTCAGGACAATAACATTGACGTTTAAATCATCGATGAAGATTTCATTGTTTTAATGGAGTCAAATTTTCAGACATCCTGAGTGGAGACCTAATATCGATGCATGGTTTCAGCGATTTCAGGTCGGTGTTAACTTTTAATTTCTAGCTTATTTTTAATAAATTATTTTTATAATTTTATATCTTGTATTATTTTCATTTTATATGAATTATTTATATACACAACGTAAATTTGAGTGGGATAGGGCGGACAACAATGTTGTGAGGAGGGTATGGGAGAATCACGTGGCAACTAGGTAACATTGAAAATAACATTTATTTTTGTTTTATAATTTTATGTTCTAAATTCTATTTTGTTACTATGGAAGTAGGATGCGTGATTTTTGGTATGACACCAAAAAAAATCAAAAAGACATGCGACGGATAACGGTCTTGAAGGATGGAATGAGGTGGCGGTTTGGCGGGAATTCAAACCTTCATTCATCTCGGGAGATATATGGACAACATATATTGAGCACGTGACCTCATAGCGGTTCTCACGGCGCTCACAGTCCGGCGGCAATAACTGGAACTGGCAAATTCATGATTCGGTGACCACGCACACCGGTGGCTCCGTCCCATTCAACGCACATGCAAAGAGGATGGTAAGATTAATTTTAATAAAATATATCGTTAATTAATATGTCGTTCCTTAAAATATATTTAACTTGCAACCTATTTTTTCTTTACAGGTTGCATCTCTTGGACGTGAGCCGAGTCTAATGGAGCTTTTTGTAGAGACGCATGTGCGGAGTCAAGACCGCTGAAAGAGGGTGCAGCAGTTCGTGAACAACCGTGCTCAGCACTTCGTTGTATGTTCGTTCAATCATTTTATTTTATAAGTTATTATTTTCTTGAATTGAATATGATGATTTTTTAAAAAATTTTCAGGAGACCTATAATAGCCGGTTGAGGGAGAGATATGAGGACGATCCTTCGACCCATCTGGATTTGTGGATGGAGGTGGGATCTTTTGGTGGATCCGAAAAAAATCGGGTCTACGGGCTCTCCAACATTGCGGCCGAAAACTTGCAGTCGGCCCGTAGTGTCTCAACAGTTGGGAGCTCTCCATCAGTATCGAGCACCTAGTCTAAGGAGTTCATAGCCTTGAAACACAATATCAACAACTCTCGATGAATTATGATCAGCTACGTCAAATGGTCATGAAGATGAGATCAAGGATGGGTGATGATACATGTGCAGCTCCTTTTTGGCAGTATGGTCCCGGGAACAACCAGCCTCCTCCTCCTCCAGCTCCATCGCTATTCTAGTTTAATTTTGATTTTTAAACACATTAAATTTGTAATGAATATTTGGATGAATATTATTTAACATTATTTTTATATTTTTAATGTTTAATACAATTTTATTTTTTTATTAAGCTTTTTTACTATTAATAAATTATTATATATATATATATATATATATATATATATATACATATCGATGGCTCCTAGCCGTCGGTATTTAACTGAGAGTTGCCAAACAATTACCACCCATGTCATAATTACCGATGGAATATTTCCGTTGGTATTTACCATCACTCTTACCGACGGAATATCCTTCAGTAATTACCGTTGAAAATTCAGACGGATGTGTTCCATCGGTAATGTTCTCGCGGGAATTTTTTTGTCACGCGTCGCCTTCTGTAATACTGTCGGTGTTCCGTCGGTGGTTGGTTTTTTTATTATTTCTGACAGAATTAGCGACGGAAAGGGGAATTACCGACGATTAGTATACCGACGGACTTATTCTGTCGGCAATAATTTCACAAACGAATTGTATGTCTTACACCGACGGAATGAATCCGTCAGTAAAATTTGTTTAATGGTGTAGTGTTTTCTGCATAATTTTGCTATTTATATAGAAAATCTATCTATATTTACTAAAACACTCTTATATGAAGTTTGGGTACATTTTTCGTTCAACCAAATGCCTTTTCTCAATCTTCTTTTAAAATACTATGTGAAAAATCTCTCTCTAAAATTTATTTTCTATTAATTCAATACTATTCCATTTTATTTTATTTTAACTAACTCATCTCACTTCTAGTTTTAAATTATCAATAATTTTACTAACATTATAAAATTTGATCAGGAGTTTATAATTTACCATCATTTCTATTTTATTTCTCATTATTTAATTCTTCATGGTGAAGTTTTTTGTTAAGGTTTTACATAGTTTTCACCGAGTTATCCGCATATTTAAATTATAAATTTTCAAAGTTTAAAATTTAATTTTTTTATATAAAAAATACTATATTTCCCACCGTGGTGTTTTAAATTACCGCAATTCTCAACTACAGTAATTTAAAATATAGATGAAAAATACAAATTACTATATTTCCCACCGTGGTGTTTTAAATTACCGCAATTAATTCTCAACTAAGGTACGTAATTTAAAATATAGATGAAAAATACCCCGTGCTAGCTTGCCATGTTTTTCGAACAACAGTGTTAGAAAGTAAAAACACCCACAAATATCCCTCATGACTCATTAATTCATCTATAAATATCCCTCCAATATTTCTCCTTCCTTTTCATCTATTTCTCTTCACTGTGCTCAAGTTACTCTTTGCACTCCTTATATCTCTCTCTTAATTCTCTTCTTCACAGCCTGCATCAACAAAATCAGAGGAAATTAGGCGTATCATGTGTTTTTAATTTCAATATAGTGCGTACCATTTCTATCCTAATTCTTAAAGAGTTGGATATGGAGAAGAATTCAATACTTGATTACATATTGGTTCCTTCGGGACTTGTTATCATGTTGGCATACCACATATGGCTTCTCTATCGCATCAAGCACCACCCCACCAAGACTTTCATTGGCATCAATGCTATCCATCGCCGTTTCTGGGTGCGAGCCAGGATGGAGGTAGCTAGTCTTATATATATATATATATACATATATTAATTTTCCTATTCATTTCTTAATTATTTTTATTTTATTTACTGTTTCTTATTAATTAATTATATCATATATTGGGGTTTTTTCACACACAAATACATATACATGTCGGTACAGGACGTGTCCAGGAATGGAGTTCTTGCTGTGCAGACACTGAGAAACAATATTATGGCATCCACCGTTCTGGCATCAGCAGCCATCATGCTCAGCTCCCTTATTGCCCTCCTCATGACAAGCAGCCACGGGGGTAAATCGGCTAGCTACTTTGTGATTGGGGACAGGAGCGATCTAGGGTTGTCTATCAAGTTCTTTTCAATATTGGTGTGCTTCTTGGCGGCATTCTTGCTGAATGTCCAGTCCATCAGGTACTATAGCCATGCAAGTATCGTCATCAACGTGCCATTCGAGAGAATATGCCTTAATCATCATCAACAGCATCTCACTACCGAGTATGTGGCTAGGTCCGTCAACAGGGGTAGCTATTTTTGGTCGTTGGGGCTGCGTGCCTTCTATTTCTCTTTCCCACTCCTTTTGTGGATCTTCGGGCCCATTCCCATGTTCTCGTCTTGCCTCTTCCTGGTTGCCATGCTCTATTTCCTGGATGACACCATGGAAACTGGGTGGGCTGTTCGCATCTCTGATGACGACGAAGACTGCGGTGACGACCATAAGGAATTGGGGTCCCAAAATGGTGCATGACTACGATGCTAGCTAGAGACGTGGGTTGAATATTCAGGACACTAATTAATATTGATTTGGAACTGCAAAAAGAGACAAAACTGCTGTCCACATCCAATCCAAGTTGAATCGAATTGCATACATTTCTGGTCTTTAACCGATAAATAAAAAAAAGAGGCTGTATCTGGTTGCTTTTTTGCTGTCTTTTGTGTACCATTAGATTCCCATGAAATATAAAATTAAGAAGCTGACGTACTTATTTTTAAGTCAGCTTGTACATCATCTCATCTCACTGTCATTTGCCACCTCAGTAAGCAACTTTATGGTGAGAAAAAACGAAGCCTGTCACTGTGATGATTTAATGAGTTTTTTTTATTTTTATTTTTATGTTACAGTTTGCTGTAGTTGTGGTTAAAAAAATAAAGCTTTTTAAAAATATATTTGATTAAAATTATTATATGATAAATTCTGTCACTGTGATGATTTAGTGAGGTTTATTTATTTATTTATTTATTTTTATGTTACAGTTTGTTGTGGTTGTGATTAAATTTTAAAAAATAAAAATAAATTTGATAAAAATTATTATAAGATAAATTTATGTATGTAAAATAAATAAATAAAATATGTCTTTATAAATAAAAGAAACAAGTTATTTTAACTCTTACCAAACTAAGAATTAAAATACATTTATATGTACATGAGATGATAATCTATTGCTAAAATTATCTTTGTGATTAAAAAAAAAAAACAAAAATCTCAGATTAATTGTTTTTGCCTTTTCATCAGTGATTGGGCAGGGGAAACATTTAAAGGACTTGATTGTTAACTAATTAATTAGATATCGATGGTAAATTGCAGCTATTAAGGAAAAGTAGCATCCTTTCATCTAGAAACATTGCCAAAGGCACGCTATAACAAATAATAATTAACTAGCTAATTAAATATCGATGATTTTTTTTTTTAAATCATGTAAACTACGTACAGTTTTAATACTGATAAATACTTAATAAATACAATTTATTTTAAATAAATACTCTTTATTTTATCTTTATCACAACTTGAGAGTGAGATTAATATTTATTTATTTATTTATTTATTTTTAAAATACTATCTTTTAAAAATAAATAATTATTATCTTTATCCCAATTAATTGTGATAAATATAATATCTATTTATTTTTTAAATTCAATATTTAAAATGTTTTTTAATTTTTTTAAATAAAATTGCATTTTTATATCTTTTTTAGATTTATGACTCGCTACACTATATTATTTCTCTAGGAAAACTCAGTCTCTTTCGCTACAATTTATTATACAACTATATATATCGAACAAAAACAAACATATATCCCATATGAAATTAATCCATCCCATGCCTTGCCTCTTGCTATTCTACTTACCTTGAGCACTACGATACATTTATCACTTTTTTGGGGGGGCTGAACACCATTAAAATGACAAACTAACCTCTACTTTTCCAACTGATTCTATAGTTGGTGGATATTCAAGGAGCTAGCTACATATCCATTTACACTGCAATGGTAAATGTCAAATTTTCATAAGATATTGAAGTTGTAAAACAAACTATGTAAATAGCTTAATAGATGCTCGCATGAATAACTGAGGTCTAGATCTAAAAGAAGATCTGATCATGCTATATTATGATAGTGGCTTAAAATGCTCTTTCATCAGATTATTGGATCTCCTAAAATTAGGTCTAGAAATTGATGCTTGAGCTAATTTTGTTATTTTTCCTAGTTTGTTTTTTAAATTTATTATCTTAATTCAAATTTTGTTTTAATTTTTTTTTGTGTTAGGATTCTGATTTTATTTCCTAGTTTAGGTCATTTTTTCTAGCATATAATAGGCATTGTGAGCCTATTTAGGAGGTGAACTTAGTAATATTATTATTTCAAAAATAAAATAAGGTTTTAGGGTTCTTTGCGTGTTTCAATCCTATTATACCTATCTTCTATTTTTCCATATTTGTTGTCGTCTTGTTGTGTTTTTTCTTATATCAGTTGGTATCAGAGCCCAATGATCCCAAGTTTAGTTTTTATTATGTATTGAAATCCTATGGATATTTAATTACTTATTGTATGCCACTAACAACCATGATAGGAAAAGGTCATGGTCAGGTAGGGGATGCAGAGGTTTCTATTCGGGAGAGAAACATCTAGGAGCTCATCATGGAGGACAAGCAGAGGCAAGTCGTAGAGTTGACCTATATATACGAGGAGAGGGATATACGAGACCAAAACTAAGAGAGCGACCGTGTGTTCGTGGTTAGTACTAAAAACAAGAGACAAAATTAGAGGAAACAACCTCTTAATTGTAAAGAGAACAAATCTTGAGATTTTGAGTTTCATATTAAAATCCCTGAATTGACAAGAACTTTACAAGCATATAAGTTCATATATTGGATGAACGAGGTGAATTTTTTTTAAGTAAAGCTTATTACGATCATATTAAAAGGTTGGGCTTTTACCTAGTAGGAACAATTAAAGAGAACACGAAAGAGGTAAAGGAAGGTGAGAATCAGTGATTGCAAAAAGATGAATAAATTAAGGGAACACTTTCTTCTATTTGTCTATGTCCAAACCTTGTACCAAAGGCTCCACATATTAAAACAATGAGGAAAATATGTCAATGATTATTCTTATCAGTTTTATCAATTAGTGGTTAGGAATGACATGACAAAAATGGAAGAGCAACTGGTTGCAAGATACTTGAGTAGATTACGGTAGTCCATTAAGGACATGTTGTGCCTATAGTCTTTATGGACATCTTCGAAGGCATATTAGAAGGTCTTAAAGGTAGAGAAGTAACAAACTGCTAAGGCTGTAAATAGAAGTTCTTTGATAGATCAGTATAATAGAGGAGGGTCCTATATTGATCCAAGACCAAACTCCTTTCTAAAATAGATATGATTAATAAAATTAACAGACAACTAGTCAGAGTTATGGTCCAACTTTAAGGATTCATTATTACAGTTGTGGTGAATTAGGGCATTAGGCTAGTGAATATAGCAAACTACAAAGTCATTTAGGAGTGAATCTATTGATAGAGAAACTTGCAGATGATGTTACTGATCCTATATGTAATGACTCTCATAATAATTAAGAGATTTTGAATAAGGATAAAGGTACTACACTAGTTTTTTTGAAAGATTATATTGTCATCCAAGGGTGATTTGGGATATAATTTAATGTGCTCTAACATCTTCCAAACAACCTATACTATTAACGATAAGGTATCAATATGATCATTGATAATGATACATGTGAAAATATAGTGTCAGCTGAAGTGGTAAAAAAGTTGCAATTTAAAGTAGAAAAACACCTCACCCTCTATAAACTGAAATGGTTAAATGAAGATAGCAAGGTAATTATAAACAAATGCTATCTTTTTTTTTTCTTAGGTAAGAAATATTTTGATAATGTTTGATGTGATGTAGTGGCTATGGATATGTGTTAAATACTTTTTGACAAACCATGACAATATGATAGGATTGTCATGTATGGTGGAGGTGTAATACATATACCCTCAATATAAAAGAGGAATGTATAGTACTAGTACGTAAAAAGAATAAATTAATTTTTTAAGACAAAAGTAAGAATAAGTTGTTATTATCCAAATTCATAAAGAAGTGAAAGAAATAAAAGAAGAAGGGAGAGAATACAGAAGGGGTATAGAGTCCAAATAAGAAGAGTAAGGGTTTGGTATGGAACAAGTCATTGATGATCAATAGTGATTCTATTAGGATTAAAGGTGGTGTTTTGGGAATTGATTTTTAACCTATTTTATCTAAATCGATTGAACGATAGAGGTCCAGAAGTGGTTGACGATAGTGGTAGCATGATGACCAAAACTCAATGATGAGTTTTTTCTAACACATGAAGAATGATGTAGCCAAGTTTGTAGAGATTGAGGGTTCTGAGCAGTTATATAAGGATTTACCCTAAATATAATATATAAATGGCTTAACAGATGCTTTCATGGACTAGTGAGACAAGTCTAGACCCAAAAGAATGATTGGTCGTTCCATATTAGGGTAGTGGCTTAAAATGGATATAACAAGAGATCCAACCGTTGAATCGAACTCAAATTTTTTCTAGTAATTCTTCAGGAAGATTTCTTAAGAAGTAGGACTTTATCATTCACTAGACAATGAGATCTCCTAAAATTAGGCTTGAAAGTTTCTTTTTGAGCTAATTTTATTATATTTCCTAATTTTTTTTTATTGGATTTATTGTTTTAATTCAGATTTCGTTTTAATTTCTTTTATGTTTTAGGATTCTAGTTTTGTTTTCTAATATAGGTCAGGTTTTTTCTAGCATATGAAAGGCATTGTAAACCTTTCTAGGAGGATTATTATTTCATAAATAAAATAAGGTTTTAGGGTTCTTTACATGTTTTAACTTTATTTCAATCTATTTTTTGTTCTTTTGTGTTTGCTGTTATCTTGTTGTGTTCATGCCTGCATAAAAAATCAAGAGAATGTTTTCATCCTACAATAACCAACTTTCTATTTTGTCCCATACTTTGACCATGAGTAGAAATCTAGCCACTCCACAACTTGAATGTTGTATATACAATTGCAAATCAGAAAAATCTTTTTAATGTTTAGAATTATGACTGTGGAATTAACAAATCTCCTTGTCATTTGACTATTGTTAAACCAAAGATGATTTGATGCTTCATATATAAAAATGGGTCAAACACAAAAGCAGCTAAGACTATTAACAAAAACTAATTAATCACAAAGTAATATTAATTGAAATAGTACTTTACTTATTTTTTATTATTTTTTTCAATTTCATCCTTTAACATTGAATTTATTAGAGATTGAACTTCATAATTTATTATAATTTGCTTTCTATGAGATTATCTTAGTCTTATGACTAGGGTTACAAGTTAACCTAGTTGACTCGATGTGTTTTTTGATTTTTTTTTTTGTAATTGATTTTTTTTCAATATCATCCTTTAATATTTGGGTTGATTGAGAATTAAACTTTATAATTTATTTTGATTTACTTTCTATAAGGTTATTCTAGTCTCATAACTCAAGTCAAGGTTTTGGTAGGTTAATTTGAGTTGACTCAATCGAATTTTTTTTTTCAATTTCATCATTCAAAATTGAATTGAATGAGAATTATGTTTATAATTTCTTTTGATTTGCTTTCTAATGGGTTATTTCGGTCTTATTATTCAAGTTTGACATGTTAACCTGAGTTGACTTGGGTCTTCCTTTCCTCCTTTTTAATTGATTTTTTTTCAATTTTATTCTTCAACATTAGGTTAATTGAGAATTAAGCTTCAATATGTTTTTCGATTTGTTTTCTATGAGGTTATCACAGTCTCATGATCTTGGTTACAAATTTTATATGTTAACTTGGATTAAGTTAAGTCAATTTAATATGTTGTCATCTTAATATTTTAAAAAATAGATGTTGTCTTGAATTTTTTTAATTAAACTATGTCTCACCCCCCAGATATTTAGATTGTCTTTAGACTTGTCAAATTGACACAATCATATTGGGTCCATCTCTACACAGTTTAATCTGTTTTTTTCCCTTGTTGAAAACATGTTAATAACACCTGATTAATTTTTCTTTATGTTTTTTTAAAATTAGCCAGCGAATGCTTCCCACATTTATCGTATGCCATTATCATACTTCAAAGATGCATATTCTCTGTTTCTGGCAAACTCCATGCCTTGGCGTTTCTAGTAGAAGCCCAGATGCATCGAATTTTTTTTAAAATAAGATAAACCGCATATCATAAGAGAGCATACAAATTTGGCAAAAAGTGTTGATATTTGTATTGCCATTAGTAATATTCACATGGTTTGTCATTTAACTTAACTGTTACCGACCAAACAGAGAAACGATCCAACATTAACTCTCCTCTGTTTCAGTATCTTCAACTATTAGTGGACAACATTAATGGATTGAGTTTTCCTCAGCATGCAGGTGGGCCGTTCCAAGAATATTGATTACAGTCAGTGACGTCAAGGCTCTTCATTTCTTGAAATTTTGAATCTCTGTTTCCAGTTAATCCCCGTCCCTTTTATACTCTACTAGTATTCCCCCCCGACCGTGCCTGAAGATGATGTTGGGATCTTGCTCGATAAAATCCCTCCTTCCAAAGGGCAGAACAAGCATGTTTTCCATGATAGGAACATGAACTGCTGGTCATTTATATGATGCCTCTGTACCTCTGGATATAAAGATAAAATGCATTAATTCATAGTATTTGACAAGGTAGAAATATTGAATTGCATATGCACATACATACAAACATGATATGCGCGTGCGCGAGGGTGCATAACTGCGTGTCTGCATATGCATGTAACCAATGGCATATAATAAGATAATCCACTGTTTCTGAAAAATGACATAATGGTAATTTTGACCACAAAGAGGGAACAATTGGTGAATTAAGCAGAAATGTTCTCTCACCCATTTTGCACATGCAAGTGTGCCTTTTTCTTACTATTTAACTCCTATTTCAGCAAGTTTCAACTTCAGCTTCATGTTGCCAGCTTGAACTAGTATTTCTTCCTTAGATCGATCCACTCTCAAAACTGTTGCTTTCCTTCCTAGCGAAGAAACTTGCACCATATCACCAACCTCAGGAAGCTCAGTCATTGCTGCTGTGAACATACTAAATTTTAGACTTTTTGCTTAACATAAACCAAGTAAGAACAAGCTAGCACCAACAAGTAACAACTTCTGCATAAAGAAACTGTCTTCCAAACAAGTTTCAATAGAAACTTGTACTTTCATTCGAAAAATACCTGATGGTTGTTTATTGATTTCAACTACTGAAGTACTCATACTCTCTGTAGGCCGTCCATTCTTAGCCTCTGCAGTAAACCGGCTATCACTTGTCAACAGTTGTTTTTGATCTGCTGTAGGCTGAAAAGTTTGTGTTGCATGTGCACGAAGCTGCCGCACTTTCTTGTGAAGGATAGAACGAGCCATTGATGCAGCCTCAGATATTTGCCGCATTTTACGGTATCTCTGTTCAGTACCATGCTCCTTTATCTTCCTTCTGGCAAGCTTTAGTTTTTCATGAAGATTTTTTGAGAGCCTAAAAATGAAAAAAGATAGTAGATAGAGCACCCACAAGTTTACAATTGCTGCTCTTTATTGACAGTGAGAACCGAACCAAGTGTTGAGCAACATAAGAAAAGGTAAACAAAATCCATCTTTCTATTGAAGAAATAAAAGTGATGTAAGAGAGTAAATGGTCAGGACATAATGATCTTTACTGTAAAACTGTATTCCTTTTAGCTAAAAGATATGCAAGGAAAAAAGAGAAATAAAAGGAATAAAACAGGTCAAAAGCAACTTGAAAAGAACAATATGCCTGTGGAAAAATAGCCCCTAAGCCTTTCTGAATTGGAAGGCATGCATGGTTCTTGCGTTAAATCCAATAACAAGGATAGGGCATTGAGTCATTGCTCTAACTGCAAAATATATTTAGCAGGTGCAGATATGGACTAGGGATAACTTTGTTCATTTATTGTCCAAAAGATACCGATAACATATGAGGATAAATAATTATTAGTGAATCACACACACAAATGGGGCAACAACTTCCTCCATTTATGACAGAAGAATTTACCTGACATAAATTGGTCATAGAGATACCCCAGTTTAAAACAAACAAACTGTATTAGCATGTTGATGGCCAGAGTTTCAGATCTTGCCTGTTATTATTTGGATGGTTTATATTCCAGATGTTACATAATGCACATCCCAATTGAAATCATGAAGAACAATTTTCTATGTAGTCTTTAAGCTATAGATTCTCACATCAGATGATGTCGTGCCTCATGCAAAAGCTCTTGGCTATCTTGCTTGAACCTTTCCATATCAATTATGACCTGCAAGATATTCTAAAGATTACAGTAATTGACAGCTTGAAAATTACTATGAAGAAACAAATTTTAATCTTCCAGTAATTTGCTTGCATGTTGGAGAATGGAGATGACAAAAAGTCTCAATCGAGATATTCAGAAATACATAGTTAAAACAGTAAACTTTCCATTAAATTCGTTACTTTTTTTTTTCAAGTACGAAGCAGATAATGCATAAGTTTTTCTTTGGATTTTATCGCAGTTGAGTGAATAAACAACGGTAATTGTTACCAAGAGCAGTTGAAAATCATACAGATGACAAGATGTTCATGATTTCAAAGTATAACCAAGAATAAACCTTGCACGGGATAAGTCCATGCTACCTCATTAATCTCTGCACTAGCAGCACCATGAAGTTCTCGGGCATTAGAAACAACTACACTGGGGAGTCCCAATTTTTCAGATATATTAATTGCATTTGAACGACCTATAGGAAAAACCGCAGCTGTTATGTTATGAAGTATAGTTACTGATACAAATAACAATCATGACAAGCAGAAAAGAGCATCCTAACCCATTTTTAAGCACAAGGGAAGTGCATGTTCAAACCAAAAAGCTTTGGAAACCAAGCAAATTTTTAAAAGCCCCTACTTCTCAAATGTATAAATTTCTTATCAAAGCCCATAGGTCTAAAATTCACAACCACACCTCATTTCAAATGAAAGCTCCATAGTCTAGCACTGAATGAAGAGAGATGTTTTTGAAATGGAGAAAGGGCGTTACCCTGTGCTATTCTCCTAGTTTGAGATGAAAAGTCACTTCCCTGTTTGTTAAAAACCTTTGCTTAGGAAAGTGGCAAAAAAGTTTAAAAAATTTTGATTTCCCTATCTGATACTTTTTTTAAATACCATGTCCTTGATATCCAAAAGCGACAGAATAAATAACAATGGGAGAGATAAAGTTTTCAAACACTAAATCAAATTACAAGCAATCCTCACATCCAATAAAAATTTAATTAGTTATGCACCCAAGAGGAAAACCTGGTACTCCCCAGAGAATCTTGTAAGTCGGCTTTAAGTTCACTTCATCAAACTCCATACAAGCATTTTCAAAGGCATCATTACTGGCAAAGAAGAAACATTAACACATGAAACTGAGAACATGGAGTTGGCAACAGAGTGCTTGTGACAGTACACCATGCAATGCAAGAGCTAGTTAACAATGCAAGACGTGGGTTCAACTAAACATGAACCAGAATGGATATTGATTAATTATGATGAATTTCTCATTGATAAGGAAATATGATCTGCAGATATGCAGCATTCTTCATGCAATCATCGCATCTTTACTTGATTTGCTAAATACCTGTACTTCAGGGACTTAAGTTCACCATGATGTGTTGTAGCTATTGTCAGTAAGGCACCACTATCAGCAAAAGATTCCAGCAATGACATCCCCAATGCAGCTCCTTCAAGAGGATTGGTACCTGCACCAACCTATATATGCAATAGATATGCATTATATGTTACCTGGTATAGATTTATTTGACAAGTCTCAGTAACTACTAGTTAAATATCAATGAAGTAAAAACAATCATAGACTCACTTCATCTAGTAGCACCAGTGACTGACTCGTGGATTGAGATCGAATGTCCTGCATGGTGAATCTGTTAAATTCCATGGAAATTCTCTTATCTGGAAGATGGAAAATGATTTGAAAAGAAGATATTGGGCATGGTCTAAAAATATATAGCAGAGATCTCTTTAACAACTCATAATCCTTGAATTGGAAGAGCTGCGACTCTCATTGGTAAAGAGAAGATATCAAATTGAAGAGTGTCTGTTAGTAGAAACTCCAAGGTTTATCATTCAACGCACAATCTCATTAACAATATGCAATCAATTTGAAAAGCCTCTGGATGACTGATAATATGCAAGATACTGGAAATCGAATTAAGAAAGAGGTGTCTATTCAAAGTTAGAAACATTGTAAGCAATTTATAGTGCTCTAGCCTGCATATCCATGATTAAAAAAAAATCAACAGAAACAAACAAAAAAGAAATCTGGAAAGCATATCATCCTTACACTTATCTGTTTCAAGTGGCCAGAGAAGGTAGATAGAGATTGAGACAAGGACTGTTCATCACCAATATCAGCAAAAACAGAATCAAACCAAGGAATTTCTACAGATTCAGATGACAAAACATGAAGACCTGCAGTTTCAAACAAGAAGGTTATGTAAGAGAAATAAATGGTCATGAGTAAATCATCTGATGCAATGTCAAATTCTTCCAAGACTAAGCTTTTTTTTTTTTATTTCAGCATGAGCCATGTGACATAGAATGCATGAAATTTCCACTCTGATTATTAGCATACATCCAGAAACTGGTATGTGGCTAAAATTTTCATTGAGTGACTCTTCTACTTCCCATATATTATGCCCGGAGGGATTACTTATGCTCTTCATCCTTATGCGCGATACATTTTGAATTGTATAAAGCGAGATCTTTAAGAACCTAAATCGAATAGTGAAATAAATAAGAAGTTTGCAGTATACAAATCACATTGGAGGAAAGGATTCAATGTCAGATGAAAAAAAAAAAGAGATGATTTACAGTCAACCTGATTTTGCCATCATAGCAGCCAATCCAACTGTCTTTAGGCAAATGGTTTTGCCCCCGGTATTAGGACCAGTTATAGTCAGGACTCTTGTTTTATGGGAGATAAAAAAATCAACTGGAACTGGGTGAGCTTGTTCCAATGCAGAAACCTGACAATCAATAGTAAATTTGCCTTAAAAACAGAAACTGTAATTGTTCATTAAGAAATACATTTAAACACTTTTGATTTTCATTAGAAAATGAAAGTACAGCCAACTGATGATTTTAACAATCAATCAATGAAATTATGCGGTTACATCCATTCTAAAGATCGAAGATCTAAATATGGCTCTACTTTCCACACCCATCCATTATCTCCTTCCAGTTTTCTCTTGAAACAGAAAAAATGCAAGCCTTTAGAATGATTCAATAATTAACCCTATATATATTCATGTACTTATGTGGCAGATGTCCATTCCAGGGGGGAAAAGAGAGATAGAACATTCTCAACTAAAAGAAAATGAATGTTGCTCATTAGCCCAGTATAACTTACATCAGGAGCATTACTGCCTTCCTTTTTTGCTTTCTGCACATTTTGTCTATGTTGCTGGAGCATCAAAGGATGATAGGCTTTAGGTATGTACAATAGCCACTCTCTCTCTTTGGGAAATGATGCCATCAAGGTTTCATTTTCTGATAAATAAGTTTCAGTGGAAAAAGACCCATCCAGTTCTTCTGAAAGATACAAACTGGGAGATGCTCCTCTGAAAAAAAGACTATAAGTTGCCCGGGCATTGATCTACATTTTAAGAACCACATCAGATATAAATGTATAATAATTTACCAACAATAAGTGTTTAATTTAACATGTAAAAGGGAATTGAAATTTGAAAACCACAAATAAAATTGCAGTATCAATATATTTAAAGGCCGGGACAGCTTTCAGACTTGCATGCGCAACTATGTTCTTCCAGCACTTGTTCTCCAAAGGTAACAGAAGTTAGAATTCTTGCTTATAATCCTCATTTTATACTATTTGCAACCATAATTGTGACCATAATACAATTCATAGAGAATATTCCTGCTCAATTCCTTTAGCACCTCCAAGCTCTCTAAGTGATATTAAAGCAATCAAATCATAGAAACTATACAACGTTGCAACTACACAAACTCAGCTTTCTGATAATTATCACCAACTCTATCTCTTACTACTAAGGTTCCATAATGAATGCATCATTTGGAAGAGGGACAAGTAAATACGCAGGAGTCAATCTACTAAAAAACATTAATGGACTCTGTGTGTGTGTGTGTGTGTGAGAGAGAGAGAGAGAGAGAGAGAGAGAGAGAGAGACATATTGGTTGGGCACCCACCACGTCCAGTTGAATTACACTGTCTGATACTTTTTCAATGTCATCAAGATCCTTTTTCATCTGCATAGGTTGCAAATTAAAACACGATAATTGAAGGAATGATATGGATAATGGATAAAAACATCACCAGATAAAACACCTTTTCTGTTAACATCAAAAGCACATCTGCCTCTGCCTTTGCAACTGATGCTCTTGCTTGTTGCAGCTCATCATTTAAAGGAACTGCTGAGAGTGGCTCTATAATTCTTCCGGTTCCTGAATCACTACAGCAGTAAATTACCCTTCAGGAATAACATATAAAGAGCTAAGCTCTTGTAAATGAAAATCTGATTGATACAAAGGAATAGTTTGGGAACAATATTTCAGCAACAGGGTTTTGAAGCTAGCATTTACCAAATTTATTTTGTTATGTATATTTTATTGAGCAGAAGTTGTTCTATAGATTCTCTAAGAACTTAACAGATATATCACTGTAGATTAGTCATCTAAATTTTTTATGCCACCATATAACTGATCAAGAATCAACATGCAAAGTTTCCACAACCAATGGGCTCAGACTGGCATGATACAATTTTTTCAATGTAAAAAGTGAGAAAAGGAGTTCCTGATGAGTGTTTTCTGCATGATTGATGGCTTATATTAGCATTGAGAGCAGAAAGGTTAGCTCTTCATAGTTGTGTTAGGTTTTATTAGACAGGATTTTGATCCACCGTGTTGTGACTAGATAACAATGCAACTTCAATCATGGTGATAAATGAGTTAAAATTTCTGTGGGGAGTAAGAATTGTTTTCCTTTGTGCGTGCAGAGTGCATGTGTGTGTGAGAAAGAGAGACAGCGAGAATACATGAATTTGTTCAGCATTAAGCAACATGTACTTTATATGTAAATTGAAAACCAAATGCCAAGAAACTAATCACACTCACCTGGACAGCAAAAGGCCATTAAAACTTGTCAGCTGACCAGTCCCTGAGTTTATACACCATCTGCCATCAATGTTACTCACTTCCTAAACAAAGAACAGTTACCACAACTAGAATAGAAAAAAAAAAGACAGTCAACACAAAATTATCACTCATCTTACCAGAAAAGATGTCTCTTTCATTTCATTCCTGATCAGGCTGTCCATTAACTGAGACAGCTGAAAAAGAAAGCGATAGAAGGGTTCAAAATGAAGCACCAAGGATGAAAATCATTAAAATGAGTTTTGAATAGGAGTGTATACGAGGAAATTATATATAGCTACTACTATGATACCCCAAGATCCATCAAGAAGACCTCAAGATCCATCGAGAGGGGATACTTAGCTACCCAAGTTATTTAGTAGTGCACATTTATCAGATTAAATGTAATCAACCGTTATTCAAATAATAATAATAATAAAAAGCTTCGGTAGCATGCAGAAGAGAGTATGCACCATCATATAGTAAATGGCATCCAGAAATCAACACCCTAACCAAAGGTCACCCAACCCTGTACTAGATCTTTTTTTCCCAGGAAAAGGTTGATATGCTCAATAAAAGGAGAACATCCCTATCCTCCAGTAAATTTCACAGGCGAAACAAAGGAAGCCCGTTTGAAGGCCTGACTGTTAACTTAAAAGGGAGGGTATTGTTAGTAACTAAACATAGCTTCATCCACTATTTCATGTTACATAACATAACTACACCTCATCTTCGCTTCTTACAAGAAATCCAAAAGAAATGTAACAGTAGCAGCAAAAAGTATTTAGTAAGCAAGATGGGCTTCGCTAGTTATTCTTAAATCACAGATAGGAGGCGTAGCTAGAAATTTCTATTAAATGAATTCAATTATGAGAAAAGAAAAGGCATAGGTATAGTGTGTTTTTTTTTTCCACCTTTTTCTCAAGCAGCTGAACCTGATCACGCGCTCGTTTTAAAGCAGAACTCTGAGACAAAACGGAAAGCCAAAATTAAAATCAGATATAAAACAAGAAGAGAAAGTGAAAGTAAACCATGTAAGTAAATGAAGGAATAAACATACAGCAGAGTCTTTGACAGAGCCATCTTCATCTATAACTTGTTTTATCACCCTGACTAATGATACATTGATAACCATTTCCATTATCTACGAGAGAATAAAAAGAAAACAGAAATAATATCTCCATGCAATTAGACAAAGAAAATTTAGAGCTTTTTTCGAATAAATTAATGTGTATACTAAGTACCAACCAGTTGTGAAAGAGGCATAAAGCGATTGTACCAATCAGCATCTTCCTTGATTGCAGCTTTGAGATTGAGCTGCAAGAAATAGGCAGACTCCAGGATAGCAGCAACAGCCATCGCTTCATTAGCATTGATGGGTAACCCCCCCCGTCTAGCATTTCGAAGACCAGATTTTACCTTTATATTTTCCAGACAAAGAAACAAAAACAATCAAACACTTGGTGAGCAATTCAAGATTCAAAAACACGAAAAGAAGCAGAAGAGGAGAGTAACTAAGAGAAGATTAATGGAGGAGAAGTCTAAGCGGCAAGCGCCATGGTTGTGCATTTGGACAGCGGCGTTGGTTTCTTTCAAGAGGATCAAGCTGTGTTGGTAGGTGTGATTGAGGGACCATAATTGCTCCTTGCAGGCTTCACGGCCTAAGGAAGTAGTGGCGAAGGACGAAACCAAGTCGCAGAGCTTATCCCATTCCAATATTCTTAGACTTGAATATCGAGCGTCATTAACAGATTTCTTCTGATTTCCGTCGTCTGGTTCTGTTAAAATTGACGGGAACGGGGAGGAGGTGGAATAGAAGGAGCAAGAATTTTTGCGCAATCTATGACGAGGTCTACGAGTGATATTGATAGTTAGTGGGAAATCAGAAACAGCAGCAGCAGCAGCGCTATGACAAAAATATAATAGTCTAGTAGGAGTGGTAAGTAATGTTATCCAATTGCTTCCAAATACCACACCAGCGGTGGCAGTGGCAGTGGCAGTGGC
>Ga0325400_1000546_pt1 | contig 28301 bp, 31 predicted proteins | sample PopdelMetagenome_2_FD_205662 | JGI IMG/M metagenome (GOLD analysis project Ga0325400, IMG submission 205662) | Populus deltoides microbial communities from Bellville, Georgia, United States - Xylem-PdKOR-R1 | ecosystem: Host-associated > Plants > Phyllosphere > Stem > Wood/Secondary xylem...
CTGGATGCCCGTCGGCTCCAGGGAATGGCGGACGCCGCGGCACTGGCCGCCGCGGTCGACCCGGCACAGGCCCAGGCGCGCGCCGAGGCGTCGGTCGCGAAGGCCGGGTGGGGCCGGCCGCTGACGGTGACGGCGGTGGCCGTCGCCTATTCGACGGATCTCGGGCTGAAACCCGCCGCCCGCTTCACCGCCGGCGCGGCCGCCGCCAACGCGGTGCGCGTGACGCTGAGCGGCGATACGCCGACCTTCCTGGCCCGCGTCTTCGGACGGGGCAGCGTGCCCGTGTCGCGCGGCGCCACCGCCGCGCGCGAACGGCTGGCCGCCTTCGCGGTCGGCGGCCGGCTGGCCGGCGTGGGGGAGGGGGCGCTGAACCAGCTCCTGTCCGGCCTGACGGGCAGCCGCGTGTCGCTGGGCCTAGTGGACTATCAGGCGCTGGCGGGCGCGGACGTGGACGCGGCCGGCCTGACCCGCCTGCTGGGTGCGCGCATCGGGGCGGACGGCGCCAGCTACGCCGGAATCGCGAACACCCGCGTGCCCGTGGGCGAGGTGGTGGGCGCCATGGCGGACGCCACCGACGGCACGGCCCGCGACGCGCTGAACCGGCTGGCGTCGCAGTTGGCCGGGCAGGCCGGCGGCACGGTGGCGCTGGCCGACCTGATCGACCTCGGCCCCTATCGCGAGCAGTCGTCGGGGGCGGAGGGGCTGGTGCGGCTCAACGCGCTGTCGGCCGTCTCCGCGCTGCTGCGCGGGGCGTCGGGGCCGCGCGTCGTCAACATGGATCTGGGCGTGCCGGGGCTGGCCAACGTGCACGCGCGGCTGGTCTACGGCGTGCCGATGCGGTCGTCGCCCTGGGTCAGCATCGACGAGCGCGGCGACACGGTAGTGCGCACGTCCCAGGCGCGGCTGCACGCGGTGGCGGAGCTGGGGTCGTTCGTGGGGCTGCGCATCCCCCTCTACGCCGAGCTGGGCAAGGCGGAGGCGCGGCTGGCCGACCTCGCCTGTCCCGCGCCCGACGCGCGCACCGTGACGCTGGAGGCGAGGCCGGGCGCGCTGTCCGTGGCGTTGGGCGAAGTGAGCGACGCGCGGCTGACCGACTTCACCCGCGACGTGCCCGTCACCGACGCGGAACTGCTGCGCGCGGTGGCCGTCACCATTGAGGGCCAGGCGCCGCTGGACGCCGGGGCGGCCGAGCCGTGGCAGTCGGTGCCCTTCGGCGACGCGGCGATCCGCGCGGGCGAGACGCGCACGGTGGCGGGCACAAACCCCGTGTCCGGCCTCACCACGTCGCTGGCGAACCGCGTGTCGCTGCGCACCTACCTGCTCGGCATCCCGGTGCCGGCCACCGCGCTGACGCGCAGCGTGGGGGTGGCGCTGTCGGCGGCGGCGCCGCTGATCGACGCGCTGCTCTCGACCGCGGCGGGGGCGGCGGGGCTCCAGGTGGGCGCGGCCGACGTGCGCGTCACGGGCGCGCGGTGCGGCACGGCGGCGCTGGTGGCCTGAGCAGCCCTTGGCCCTCGCGGTCCGCGCGTCTATGTTCCTAAAATGTCCGACCTGTTCGCGGCCAAGAGCCAGCCCGCCGCCCCCGCCTACGACGCGTCCTCCATCGAGGTGCTGGAGGGGCTGGAGCCCGTGCGGCGGCGCCCGGGCATGTACGTGGGCGGCACGGACGAGCGCGCCATGCACCACCTGGCGGCCGAGATCCTGGACAATGCGATGGACGAGGCCGTGGCTGGCCACGCCACGCGGATCGAGGTGACGCTGGAGGCGGGCAACCGGCTGACGGTTTCCGACAACGGGCGCGGGATGCCCGTGGACCCGCACCCCAAATTCCCCGACAAGTCGGCGCTGGAGGTGATCCTGTCCACGCTCCACTCGGGCGGCAAGTTCTCGGGCAAGGCGTACGCCACGTCGGGCGGGCTGCACGGCGTGGGCGCGTCGGTGGTCAACGCGCTCAGCAGCGACACGGTGGTGGAGGTGGCGCGCGACCGCCGCCTCTATCGCCAGCGATTCGCGCGCGGGATCACGCTGGGTCCGCTGGAGGAGGCGGGGCACGCGCCCAACCGGCGCGGCACCACCGTGTCCTTCACGCCCGACGTCGAGATCTTCGGTCCGGAACTCATGTTCAAGCCTGCTCGCCTGCTTAAGCTCGCGCGGTCCAAGGCCTACCTGTTCGCGGGCGTGGAGATACGCTGGCGCTGCCACCCCTCGCTGGCAACCGATGAGGTGCCGGCCGACGCGGTGTTCCAGTTCCCCGGTGGGCTGTCCGACCATTTGCGCGAGCAGATCGGCGCGCGCGAGTGCGCGACCGCCGACTTCTTCTCGGGCACGCAAGCCTTTCCCGGCGATCAGGGGCGGGTGGAATGGGCCGTCTCCTGGCCGCTCTGGTCGGACGGCAGCTACAGTTGGTACTGCAACACTATTCCCACGCCCGACGGCGGCACGCACGAGCAGGGCTTGCGCCAAGCGCTGGTGCGCTCGCTTCGCCAGTTCGGCGAGCTGGTGAACAACCGCCGCGCCAAGGAGCTGACGGCCGACGACGTGATGGTGGGCAGCGAGCTGATGCTCTCCGTCTTCGTGCGCGATCCCCAGTTCCAGTCCCAGACCAAGGACCGGCTGACCAGCCCGGAGGCCGCGAACCTGGTCGAGAAGGCGGTGCGCGACCATTTCGACCACTGGCTGGCGCAGAACATGGAGCGCGGCCGCGCGCTGCTGGGCTATGTGGTGGACCGCATGGACGAGCGGCTGCGCCGCAAGCAGGAGCGCGAGGTCAAGCGCAAGACCGCCACCTCCGCGCGCCGCCTGCGCCTGCCCGGCAAGCTGACCGACTGCGCCGCCGACGCGCCCGGCGGCACCGAGCTGTTCATCGTGGAGGGCGACAGCGCCGGCGGCAGCGCCAAGCAGGCGCGCGACCGCAAGACGCAGGCGATCCTGCCCATCCGCGGCAAGATCCTGAACGTGGCCTCCGCGACCTCGGCCAAGATCCTGGCGAACCAGGAGATCGCGGACCTGATCCAGGCATTGGGCTGCGGCGTGCGCAAAGACTGCGACGTGGGGGCGCTGCGCTACGAGCGGATCGTCATCATGACCGACGCCGACGTGGACGGCGCGCACATCGCCACGCTGCTCATGACCTTCTTTTTCCAGGAAATGCCCGACCTGGTGCGGCGCGGGCACCTCTACCTCGCTCAGCCCCCCCTTTATCGCCTGACCGCGGGCGCGAAGAGCGCCTACGCCCGCGACGACGCCGACCGGGCGAAGCTGGAACGCACGGTGTTCAAGGGCAAGCGCGTGGAGGTGGCGCGCTTCAAGGGCCTGGGCGAGATGAACCCCCAGCAGCTGCGCGAGACCACCATGGACCCAGCCAAGCGCGCCATGCTCCGCATCACTTTGCCCCAGGAGTACGAGGAGCGGGCGGGCGTGAAGGACCTGGTGGACCGGCTGATGGGGACCAACCCCGCCCACCGCTTCCACTTCATCCAGGAGAATGCGGCGCGGATGGACGAGGAGGCCATCGACGCGTGACGCGCGTTGGGCACGCATGTTCGTCGGCGACTATAATCAGTGGGCGCCACCGCCGCCCGAGGAGCCGGCGCCCCGCCGCCTCACCCCGCGGGGCGAGCGCGTGCTGGCGCGGCTGGTGATGTTCAACGTCGTGCTGCTGCTGGCGGCGCCCATCGGCGGGGCCACGCTGATCCAGGCCGTGCTGGCGTGGTGGCGGAACCCGTGAGGCATTGACCTGGAGGACGCTCCGTAGCAGCTTCGGGCGGCGTTTCCGGTCCGGAGGAAGTGATCCGACATGATCGGCCGCCGCGAGAAGGGATTGATCCCGACGCTCTGCGCCGTCGTGCTGATCGCGGCACCCGTCTCGGCGCAGGAGGGCGGGGGGACGGGTCCGAGCCCGGGTCCGACCGTGCGCGCGACGGCGGATACGGTGGTGGTGGCGCCCCGTCATTCCACGCGGTCGTCGATTCGCTCGCTCGCCGCCGCCGTCGCCGGGATGAACGCCATCGACGTGCCCATGGCTCGCTTGTCGGAGCCGCTATGCCTCCGGGTGACCGGCCTGTCGGACGCCTACGCGTCCGCCATCGCCGCCCGGGTCGCCGACAACGCGCGCGCGGCGGGCCTCTCGGTGGCCCGCTCGTCCTGCGTGCCGAACGTCCTGGCGGCCTTTGTCGGGGACGGCCGGGCGGAATTGGCCGAGGTGCTGCGGAGCCGGCCCGGCCTGTTGAACGGCGTGTCGCCGTCGGCCGTCCGTGCCCTGCTGGCTGAGCGGGGGCCGGTCCGCGCCTGGATCACCCAGGGGACGCGCGGGGAGGACGGGCAGAAACTGAACGATGAGGGCGGCTCGCCCTCCGGTGGCGGACCGCCGCAGCTGAAGCTGCTGACCGCCTCCAGGATCACCCCGCATGTCCGCACGGACATGGCGACGTCCGTGATCGTGATCGACAGGGCGGCGCTGACGGACAGGTCGCCCGCGCAGGTGGCCGACTACGCGACCATGCGGACGCTGACGGCGGCGAGGCCGGCCCGCCCCGAGGAGGCCGACACCATCCTGTCCTTGTTCGGCCCTGGCGCCGCGGCGGCGCCCAAGGCCATGACCGCGTTCGACCGCGGTTTCCTGCGCGCTTTCTATTCGGGTTCGGGCGCCGCGTTCCCGGACTCCACCATCGACCGCATCTCCTATCATATCGTCCGGAGCGACGACTGGGCGGCGAACCGGAACCGTCGCTGACCGCGCCGGGGCCGGAAGCGTCGCCGACCGCGCCGGGAGATCGCCCGCCTCACGTTGATCCGCCCCGTACGCGGGGGTAAGGGTGTCCGTCGGGCGGTCCCCTCCGGGCCGCCCTTCGTCTTTTGAAAGGAGCTTTCCCCGTGTCGATCGCCCCCCTGATGCCCGTCTACCCGCGCTGCGGGGTGAGGCCGGTGCGAGGCGAGGGGTGCTACCTGATCGGGGAGGACGGGCGCCGCTTCCTGGATTTCGCCAGCGGCATCGCGGTCAACGCGCTGGGGCACGGGCACCCGAAGCTCGTCGGCGCCATCGCGGAACAGGCCGCGACGCTGATGCACGTCAGCAACCTCTACGGCAGCCCCCAGGGCGAGGCGCTGGCGCAGCGGTTGGTGGACCTGACCTTCGCCGACACGGTGTTCTTCACCAACTCGGGCGCGGAAGCCGTGGAATGCGCGATCAAGACCGCGCGCCGCTATCATCACGCCGACGGCCACCCCGAGCGCCACACGCTGATCGGCTTCTCCAACGCGTTCCACGGGCGCACCATCGGCACCATCTCGGCCACCGACCAGTTCAAGCTGCGCGACGGGTTCGAGCCGCTGCTGCCGGGCTTCGCCTACGCGCCGTTCGACGACCTGGACGCCGCACTCGCGCTGGTGGACGACAACACGGCCGGCTTCCTGGTGGAGCCGATCCAGGGCGAGGGCGGGGTGCGGCCCGCCTCTCCCGAATTCCTGCGCGGCCTGCGCGCCGCGTGCGACGAGCGCGGCCTGCTGCTGGTGCTGGACGAGGTGCAGTGCGGCTACGGGCGGACGGGCAAGCTGTTCGCGCACGAGCTGTACGGCATCGTCCCCGACATCATGGCGGTGGCCAAGGGCATCGGCGGCGGCTTCCCGCTCGGCGCCTGCCTCGCGACCGAGCGGGCGGCCAAGGGCATGGTGGCGGGCACGCACGGCTCCACCTACGGCGGCAATCCGCTGGCCATGGCGGCGGGGAGCGCGGTGCTGGACGTGATCTCGGAGCCGGGGTTCCTGGAGCATGTCTCGACCATCGGGGCTCGCTTACGCTCCACGCTGGAGCAGATGATCCCCAACCACGACGGGCTGTTCCATTCGGTCCGCGGCGAGGGGCTGATGCTGGGGCTGAAGCTGAAGTCGGACGCGCGGCGCTTCGTGGGCTATTTGCGCGACGAGCACGGGCTGCTGACCGTCTCGGCGGGCGACAACGTGGTGCGCATCATCCCGCCGCTGGTGGTGGAGGAGGCGCACGTGGCCGAGTTCGCGGAGAAGCTGTCGGCCGCCGCCCGCGTCTACGTGCCGGAGGCGGACGACTGATGCGCCATTTCCTGAATCTCTCCGATGCGGGCGCCGACGGCATCGCCGCGATCCTGGCCGACGCGCTGGATCGCAAGGCCGCGCGGGCGGGCCGGCCGAAGGGGGCGCCCGACGAGGACGCGCCGCTGGCGGGCCGCGTGCTGGCCATGGTGTTCGAGAAGAACTCGACCCGCACCCGCGTCAGCTTCGACGTGGGGATGCGCCAGCTGGGCGGCCAGACGGTGGTGATGGATGCGGGCCAGATGCAGCTCGGCCGGGGCGAGACGGTGGCCGACACGGCGCGCGTCCTGTCGGGCTACGCCGACGCCATCATGATCCGCACCGATGACCATTCCAAGGTCGAGGAGATGGCGGCCTACGCGTCGGTCCCCGTCGTCAACGGGCTGACCGACCTGTCGCATCCGTGCCAGATCGTCGCGGACCTGCTGACGCTGATCGAGACGGGGCGCGCGCTGCCGGGCCTCAAGGTCGCCTGGCTGGGAGACGGCAACAACGTCGCCTACTCGCTGGCGGAGGCCGCCGGGCTGATGCGGTTCGACTTCGTGGCGGCCTGCCCGCTGGGCTACCGGCTGTCCGACGCCGTGCTGGCAGGTGCGAACGGCCGCGCGCGCGTGGTGGCCGACCCGGCCGATGCGGTGGCAGGCGCCGACGCGGTCGTCACCGACACCTGGATTTCTATGGGGCAGGCGAACGCGGAGGCGAAGCTGGCGGCGCTCGCCCCCTATCAGGTGACGGCGGAACTGATGGCGCAGGCGAAGCCCGGCGCGGCCTTTCTCCACTGCCTGCCGGCGCACCGGGGCGAGGAGGTGGCGGCCGACGTGATCGACGGGCCGCAGTCGCTGATCTGGGCGGAGGCGGAGAACCGGCTGTACGCGCAGAAGTCGATCCTCCGATGGTGTTTCGGCCAGATCGGGTAGGGGCGCGGCCGCTTTGATCGCGGGGTCCCCGTTCCTATCTGGGGTGGGACCCCGCGCCGCCCCGGCGCCTGCCGAACGGAACCTCGCTTGACCGACCACAACGCCCCCGACCAGGATCGGGCGCTCGGCTTCACCATCCCCGCCCGCCACGCGCGCGGGCGGACGGTGCGGCTGGGCCCCGCGCTCGACGCGGTGCTGGCCGCCCATTCCTATCCGCCCGCCATCGAGAAGCTGCTGGCCGAGGCGCTGGTGCTGGCCGCGTTGATGGGCTCGACGCTGAAGGACCCGGCGGGCCAGCTGACCATCCAGACGCGTGCGGACACCGGCGTCGTGCGCCTGCTGGTGTGCGACTATCGCGGCGGCGAACTGCGCGGCTACGTGCAGTACGACGCCGACGCGCTGGCGGCGCTGCCGGGCGACGCGACGCTGGGCCAGCTGTTCGGCGAAGGCTATCTGGCCATCACCTTCGACCTGGCGACGTCGAGCGAGCGATACCAGGGCATCGTGCCGCTGGACGGCGACAGCCTGGCCGACGCGGCCCAGAGCTATTTCGTCCAGTCCGAGCAGATCCCGACGCTGGTGCGAGTCGGCGTGGGCCGCGACGCGGACGGTGCCCACGTGGCCGGCGGCCTGTTCCTCCAGCATCTGCCGGAGGGTGAGGACGGGCGCGAGCGGCTGCACACGCGGCTCGACCATCCGGAATGGGAGCATGTCGCGACGCTGGGCCGCACGGTGGAGCCGGCCGAGCTGACCGACGCCTCGCTGCCGCTGGAGACGCTGGTGTGGCGCCTGTTCAACGAGGAAGCGGAGGTGCGCGTGCTGACGGCGGCACCCCTGCGCCGCGGTTGCCGCTGCACGCCCGAGCATGTGGCGGGCGTGCTGGCCAAGTTCCCCGCGGACGAGCGCGCGGAAATGGCGGGCGCGGACGGGATGATCCGTGTGGACTGCGCATTCTGCGCCACCAGCTTTCCCGTGGCCGCCTGAACCGCCCGGTAAGCTGATCTTAAGCATCGCTGGTCCAGGAGGGGGCGGTGCTCTCGGGCACTTCTCCCTCGGGGCGCGGCCCCTCCCTATCACGGGCCGCCCGGCGACGGGCGGCCCGTTTTTTCGTACCGGTTGCGCGGGCGGCGGCGCTGGCCTAGCCGCCGCGCGATGACGCAGGCGGACGGACGGGCGGCGGTGGCGCTCATATCGGGCGGGCTCGACTCGCTGGTGGCGGGCGCGCTCGCGCGCGAGGCGGGGTATCGGCTGCTGGCGCTGTCGGTGGACTATGGGCAGCGGCACCGGGTGGAGCTGGCGGCGGCCGCGCGCGTGGCGGCGATGCTGGGCGCCGAGCGGCACGTGACGCTCAAGCTCGACCTGTCCGCTTTCGGCGGCTCGGCGCTGACGGCCGACATGGACGTGCCAAAGGAGGGGGTCGGGCCCGGCATCCCCGTCACCTACGTGCCGGCGCGCAACACGGTGTTCCTCAGCCTGTGCCTGGCCTGGGCGGAGGCAGCGGGCGCGCGCGACCTGTACATCGGCGTCAACGCGCTCGATTATTCGGGCTATCCCGACTGCCGGCCAGAGTTCGTGGCGGGATTCGAGGCGCTGGCGGCGCTCGCCACGCGCGCGGGCGTGGAGGGGGAAGGCGAGCCCTTCCGCGTGCGCGCGCCGCTCCAGCACATGACCAAGGCCGACATCGTGCGCGAGGGCGCGCGGCTGGGGCTGGACATGGGGGAGAGCTGGTCGTGCTACGACCCCGCGCCGGTGGCGGACGGGCTCGCGCATTGCGGCCGCTGCGACAGCTGCCGCCTGCGCGCGCGCGGCTTCCGCGAGGCGGGCGTGGCGGATCCGACCCGCTACGCCGCGGAGCCGGGGGCGTAGGCGCCGTGACCTATTCGGTGAAGGAGATGTTCCTGACGCTCCAGGGCGAGGGTGCGAACGCCGGCGCGCGCGCGGTGTTCGTCCGCTTCGCCGGGTGCAACCTGTGGTCGGGGCGCGAGCGCGACCGGGCGACGGCGGCCTGTCGCTTCTGCGACACCGATTTCGTCGGAACGGACGGCGACGGCGGCGGCCGCTTCGACGACGCGGGCGCGCTGGCAGCGGCGGCGGCGGCGATGTGGGGGGCGGGACGCGAGGCGCGGTTCGCGGTGCTGACCGGGGGCGAGCCCATGCTTCAGGTCGACGGGCCGCTCGTCGACGCGCTGCACGCTGAGGGCTTCCGCGTGGCGATGGAAACCAACGGCACGCTGCCCGCGCACCCCGGCATCGACTGGCTGTGCGTCAGCCCGAAGGCCGGAACGGAGGTGGTGCAGCGTTCCGGCGACGAGCTGAAGCTGGTCTGGCCCCAGGCGGGGGTCGACCCGGCGGCGCTGGAAGACTGGAACTTCGCGCACCATCTGGTGCAGCCGCTGGACGACCCGGCCGCGGACGCCAATCGCGACGCGGCGGTGGCGCTGGTGATGGATCGACCACGCTGGCGCCTGAGCCTCCAGACGCACAAGCTGCTCGGCCTGCGATAGTCCCCTCCCCCATGGGGGAGGGGAGTCAATCAGGTCAGCGCGCGGCCACGCCAACGCCCGGTGCCGGCGGCCAGGCCAGCGCGCCGCATTTCTTGGGCTGCCACTGGGCCTTCTTGTTCCAGCAGATCGGGTCCAGCCGCGGCGTCGGCGCGCGGCCCAGGCCGGACGCGATGTAGCGGGGGAAACGCTGCTCGCCGAAGGGGATCAGACTGTTGCGCAGCTCGCGCATCCGCGCGGCGGCCAAGTCGCCCAGGGCGCCGCGCGGCGTGAACACGGCGTCGCGGCCGACGAAATGCGCGGTCTGGCAGAAGCCGTACTGACCCGCCACCGTGCCGAAGCTGGCGTAGGTGCGCGTGCCGTACTGGTCGAGCGCCTTCTGCGCCTCCGCCTTGGTCTTGGTAGTGCGCGTGAAATACTTCGTCAGCGTGTCGAACGAGCCCTTCAGCTCGGCCTGATGGTCCTTCAGCATGGCGTTGTAGTTGCTGACGGTGAGCAGCGTCGGCTCGAACTGGCACTGGAGCGCCGCCACGTTCAACCCGGCGCGCATGTTCCACAACAGCTGCGCGCGCACCTCGGCGGGCGTGGCATCAGGCATTGGCTGGCCCACGCCGGGCTCGTTGCCGATCACGGGCTGGCCGCGCAGATCCTGCGACTGAAAGAAGAACTGCGCGCGGGCGGGCGTCGCCAGCCCAACCGCTGCCAGTCCAGCCGCCGCGAGCGCCGCCCCCGCGGCGATTCGGCCCAACATCATCACCTTGCACCCTCCCGAAACCTCGAGAGGTGTGGATAACGCGTCCTGCGCGGCGGACCCAGCGGCTTCTTATGCAATTCGTCGCATCCCGCTGCGGATCGCCGTTCCCGTAACGGATCGGCCCCGTCGTCCGCGTAGAAACGAAAAAGGGGCCGCGCAGGCATCCCCGCGCGGCCCCTGTCACACTCGCGCCGTGCCCGACGGGCACGGCCGCACGATCACATGCCGTTGCCGGTGGTGGTCGTGGTGGTGTTGGACATCATGGTGTCGTTCGCCATCATGCCGCCATTATCCATGCCCATGGAGTCGTTGGCCATCATGCCGCCGTTCATGGAGCCGTCCACGGCGGTCATGTTGTCGGACATGGTGTCCATGCCCTCGGTGGAGTTCAGGTCGGTGCTCATGGTGTTGTCGGTGGCAGTCTCGGCCTTCGGACCGCAGGCGGAAACGGCCAGCGCGGCGGCGGCGATCATCGAACCGGTCATTGCCTTGGAGATGAAAGAACGCATTTGAAGCTCCCTAAATAGCGGTCTCGGACGGCCTGTTGACCGTGGATGTTCCAAGCCGTGGTGGATGTTAGAAGGGTAACGCGCCGCCCTCAAGTCTCCATTTCAGTCATGCAAGCAAGACTATCGAGGAAGGCCGGAAACGTGAACGCCAGAGCGGCGTCCAAAGTTTCCATGGCCCCCGCCGCCTTTCCGTGGATATCCAGGTCCGCCAGGCTGGTGACGGGATGGTCGGGCAACCCGCACGGCACGATGCCGCCGAAATGCGACAGGTCCGGATCGACGTTCAGCGAGAAGCCGTGCATCGTCACCCAGCGGCGTACGCGCACGCCGATGGCACCGATCTTCGCTTCCCGCCCGCGCGCTTTCGTCCACAGGCCGACGCGTCCCGGCACGGCCCAGGCCTCCACCTCCAGCCGGGCGAGCGCGGCCGCCAGCCACGTCTCCAGCGCGTGCACGAAGCAGCGCACGTCGCGTCCCCGGCGCGACAGGTCTAGCACCAGGTAGCCCACGCGCTGCCCCGGTCCGTGATAGGTGTGCCGCCCGCCGCGCCCGGTGCGGATCACTGGGAAGCGCGCGTCCAGCACCTCGTCCGCGTTGGCACTCGTGCCGGCCGTGTAGACGGGCGGGTGTTCCAGTAGCCACACCAGCTCCGGCGCCTCGCCCGCCGCCACGGCCGCCGCGCGCGCCTCCATGGCGGCCATCGCCTCGGCGTAGGGGACGGGGGCGGGGCTGACGCGCCACTCGCCGTCGGGGAAGGGACCGGTGTCCCGAATGCCTGTCATGCCGTGCGATGTGCGGTCCGGCGGCGGGGCTTGCAAGCGGCACGGCGCTTGGCGCTGGGCACGCGCGGGGCTACCGTCGTCCCGGCGCACGGGGCGCGCGGCTATCGGAAGTGGGGATCGTGCATGGCGGACAGGGTCGGCGTCGGGGCCGTGTGGAACAGCGCCGCCGAGGTGCTGAGCGGACGCGCCGGTCCGATGCTGTCCGTGGCGTTCCTCACCGCCGTCCTGCCACCTGCGGCGCAGTCGGTGCTGCGCGTCGTCCTGGCGCCCGCCGCGACGACGAACCCCGCGGCGGGGCTGGTACTGGTGGCGGCGGCCATCGCCGTGCTGCTGGTGTCGCTCTGGGGTACGCTGGTCCTGCTGGGGCTGGCGTCGGACCCGTCGGTGGACGGGGCGGCAGCGCGCCGGGCCGCCACGTCGCGCCTGCCCGCCTCGCTGGGCGTGGTGCTGGCGGTGGTGGTCGCGGTGCTGCTGCTGCTGATCCCCGTGTCGGCGGCGCTGGCGGCGGCCGGCGTCGACGCCACCGTGCTGATGCGCGGGGCCGGGGCGGGCACGCTGAACGTGCCGCCGGGCACGGCGCTGTTCGTCTCGCTCTACCTGCTGGCGTTGGGCGTTGCGATGCTGTGGCTCGGCGCGCGGCTGATGCCGCTCCAGGCGGTGATCCTCCACGAGCGGCGCGGGCTGGGGGCGATCGCGCGCAGCTTCGCTCTGACGCGCGGCATGGGATTCCGGCTGGTCGCCGTCCTGCTGTTGTTCGGCGTGGTCGTGCTGGTGGCGACCGTGGCGGTGCAGGCGGTGGCCACGGTGGTGCTGACGCTGATCCTGGGACAGGGTGTCACCTCGGCGGTGATCGTCGCGGTGCTGGCCGCGACGGTGTCGGCGGCGCTGGCGGTTCCGGCCTACGCCTTCGTGGCGCGGCTGTACGCGGCGCTGACGGCGCGCGCGGCCCGGCCATAGGGAGCGCGTTCCCGATGCGGCTGCGATACGCCGACGCGGTGCTGGGCGCCTGGGCCGCGTTCCGCCGCGACCGGGTGCTGCTGACCGCGCTGAGCGCGCCCTTCCTGTTCCTGCCCGCGCTGGCGCTGGCGCTGCTGGTTCCCGGGCCACCGCCGCCCGCGGCGGCCACGGGCGGCGGGGAGGCGGACGCGCTGGCCTGGGCCGACGCGCTGACCGGCTGGGCGCGCGCGCACGGCGGCTGGTATCTGGCCGGTCACGCGGTGCAGCTGTTCGGCGCGGCCGCGGTGGCGGCGCTCTACCTGGACCGCGCACGGCCGGACGCGGCCGGTGCACTGGGGCGGGCGGCGGCGCTGTGGCCGCGGATGCTGGTGGCCGCCGCCGTGACGGCGGTGCCGGTGGCGGCCGGCCTGCTGCTGTGGGTGCTGCCGGGGCTGTACGTCGCGGGGCGCGTGATGCTGACCGCGCCCGTTCTGGTGGCTGAGCCGCCGGTGGGCGCGGTGCGGGCCGTGGCCCGCTCGCTCTACCTCGGCCGCCGCTCGGGGCTGATGCTGGCGGCGCTGGCGGGGACACCGCTGGCCGCGGGCTTCGTGCTGGGCGCGCCGTTCGACGCGCTGGCGGCCGCAGCCGCCCGGTCGGGCGACCCCGTGACGGGTGCGGTCGCGGGGCTGGGCCGGGCCGGCGTCGCGTGGGGGGTGGCGCTGGCGCAGCTACTGCTCGCCGTCTCCGCCTATCGGCTGTTGTCGGCGGGCGAGGGGCCGAGACATGGGATCTGAGGCGCCGCGTCGGGCGGCAGCAGGCCAGCGAGACGCGGATCGGGAAAGGTCTCCAGCGTGCGGCTCACCGCCCGGAAGCCCGCCGCGCGGTAGAAGGGCAGCGCGCGCGGATGGTCCAGCGTGCAGGTGTTGACGCCCAGCACCGCCACGCCCGGCCGCCACGCCAGCGCCAGGACCTGCGCCATCAGCCACCGCCCCTCGCCCCGGCCCACCAGTTCGGGCACCAGCCCGAAATAGGCCAGCTCGCACGCGTCCGCCCCGCGAAAGGCGAGCTCGACGAAGCCAAGCTCCGTCCCCGCCCCGTCCGCCGCGGCGTAGACCTCCACGCCGGGCGCGCGGATCGTCTCCAGCAACCGCTCGTCCGTCATGGCCAAGCGCGAGTACCAGAGCCAGGGCGCGCCCACGCGGCGGAACAGCGCGCGATAGGCGTCGGCTTCGGGGAGCTTCCAGCGCGCCAGCCGCAACCGGGAGGGCGGCACGGGGGCGGGGCGGGGCCGCTCGCGCATCTCCAGCCGCGTGACCACCGCGGCCAGCCGGTCGGGAGGGACGGGCGTCAGTCCCACCCGCTCAATCCCAGGAGGCGGTGGGCGGCAGGCTCATCAGGATCGCGTCCACGTTGCCCCCCGTCTTGAGCCCGAACAGCGTGCCCCGGTCGTGCACCAGGTTGAACTCGGCGTAGCGCCCGCGCCAGCGCCGCATCTCGGCCACGTCGTCCGCGTCGAACGCTTCGTCCATCCGGCGCCGCACGATGGCGGGATAGATCGAGAGGAATGCCTCGCCCACCGCGCGGGTGAAGGCGAAGTCCGCCGCGAATCCGTTCTCGAGGTGGTCGTAGAAGATGCCGCCCACGCCGCGGTGGACGCCGCGGTGCGGGATGAAGAAGTAGCGTTCGGCCCAGTCCCGGAACCGGTCGTAATAGTCGGCGCCGTGCGCGTCGCAGGCCGCGCGCATGGCCGCGTGGAAATCGGCCGTGTCCTCGGCCCTCGGCAGCGGGGGATTGAGGTCGGCGCCGCCCCCGAACCAGCGGCGCGTGGTGCACAGGAAGCGCGTGTTCATGTGCACGGCGGGCACGCGCGGATTGGCCATGTGCGCGACGAGGCTGATGCCCGTGGCGAAGAAGCGCGGATCGTCGGCCGCGCCGTGGATGGTGCGCGCGAATTCGCCCTCGAACGCGCCGCCCACGGTGGAGACGTTGACGCCCACCTTCTCGAACACGCGGCCCTTCATCAGCCCGCGCACGCCGCCGCCCCCCGCGGGCGCGCCGGAAGCGTCCGTCCGATCCCAGGGCGTATAGGCGAAGGCGGCATTCGACCCCGCCTCGCGCTCGATCGCCTCGAACGCCGCGCAGATGCGGTCGCGCAGGGCCTCGAACCAGGCGCGCGCGGCGGCCTGTTCCCCGTCCAGTTCTGGTTCCATCCTTCGGCGCCCTAGCGCCCGGATGCCGCCCGTGTCGACGGGCGGCAGGGCGTCAGGCGACCAGCGAGTTCCGTGCAGCGCTCGCCAGCAGCAGCGCCGCCGCCCCGGCGGACGTGCCGCACAGCACATAGCCCATGCGTTCCAGCATGGGGTGGTTGGCACGGCGCTGCCGCCGGTTGCGCTCGGCCCCCGACAGCACGAAACTCGCGAGCATCCCGTACGTCACCAGTGCAGCTTCGATCATATGCCCCGACCCCCCGCGCCGCGGGTGCGGCGCGCGTTGAAACCCCTCGGCCCCTGCTCCTATGTCGCGGCCGCTAGCGTACGGTTAATGCAGGCGAAAGTCCCGCCGCGCCTGATCGACGGCGGGGTGCGGCGGAGCGAGCGCTGGCTTCACCTGCGATGCCGCCGCGCGGAAGCCCCTGGCACATAGGATATCATGGGGTATGGTTCCCGCCGGGGCCGATGCGCGTGCCCCGCGAATAGGGGTAGACCTGCATGAAGAAGACGCTTTCCATCGCCCTGGCGGCCGGCCTGGTATCGCTGGCGGCCTGCAACACCAGCCCGCGCGAGCAGGCGGCCGACAATATCGAGGCGAACGCCGAGGCGATCGCGGACAACCTGGAGGACGCCGCCGACAACACCGACGGCAACGCCGAGGCCGCGTTGGAGAATCAGGCGGACGCGGTGCGCGCCACCGGCCAGAACCAGGCCGAGGACATGCGCACCAACGATCCCGACACCAACCTGTCCAACGGCATCTGACCGCCGGACCGGCCGGGGGCGGCGAGCGCCGCCCCCGGTCTTCCACGGCGCGGTCCGCCGACATGGGCGCGGGCCGGTGCCGCCCCGACCAAGCTGTGCCGGATCGGGCTCTAGAAGATCGGGTCTTCGCCGGGCTTTCCGACGTGGATGCCGCACTCCACCTTGTCCCAGCCGCGCCAGCGCCCGGCGCGCGGGTCCTCGCCCGGCTGCACCTTGGATGTGCAGGGCGCGCAGCCGATGGACGGATAGCCTTCGGCCTCCAGCGGGTGGCGGGGCAGGTCGTGCTCCTCAAACCAGGCGTCGAGCATCGTCTTGGTCCAGTCGGCGAGCGGGTTGAGCTTGAGCCGCCCCTTCTCCGCCTCGAAGCGGGGCAGCGCGCGGCGCGTGCCGGCCTGGAAACCCTTGCGGCCGGAGATCCAGGCGTCGAAGCCGTTTAGCGCACGATCCAACGGCTCCACCTTGCGCATCGCGCAGCAGCCGTCGGGGTCGTAGCTCCAGCGCAGGCCGGTCGCGTCCTTGGCCGCCAACAGCCGGGGGTCGGGCCGGTGGACGCGAAGGTCGGTCAGCCCCAGCCGCTCGGCCAGCGCGTCGCGATAGGCCAGCGTCTCGCCGAACATCTTCTGCGTGTTGGTGAACAGCACAGGGACGTCGCGGCTGGCCAGCGACACCATGTGCAGCAGCACCGCCGATTCCGCGCCGAAGCTGGACACGGTGGCGGTGCGGCCGGCCAGCTCGCCCGTCAGGAGCTGCGCCAGCATCTCGACCGCAGGTACACCCTGGAACCGCTCCTCCATCGCTACGGCGTCGGCGGTGGTGAAGGAGAGGGCGGCGGTGATGGTGGGCGGCGCGGGCCGCACGTCGATGATGTCCGGGCGGCGGAGCAGGGCGCTAGCCATGCCGCAGCCTCCAGGCCGGGAGGGCCGCGTCGGCGGCGCGCTGGTATCGCACCTCGTGGCGTTCGAGCGCGCGGGCGAGCGCGTCGGCGTCGATCTCGGCCTCGGGCGCGAAGCTGTCGAAGCCGCAGCGGCGCATGAGCGGCAGCTGGTCCACCAGCACGTCGCCCGCCGCGCGTAGCTCGCCCGCGTAGCCCGCCTCGCGCAGCACGCGCGCGGCGGAATAGCCGCGCCCGTCGCGAAAGGACGGGAAGCTCACCTCCACCAGCGACAGGCGCGCCAGGTGCGGCAGCAGCGCGCGCGCGTCGTCGCCCGCCTCGATGCGCACGGCGGTGGCGTTGCCGGGATCGGTCAGGAAACTGTCCAGCGTGACGGCCGGCTCGTCCGACGGCTCGTCGTCGCGGAAGCGCAGAGAGGGCTCGCCGCCGATGTCCGCCTGATCGGGGTCAGCCATAGATGGCCTCCTTGAACGTCTCGAAGCCCACGCGGCGATAGGTGTCCAGGAAGCGCTCGCCATCCTCGCGCACGGCCAGGTAGCGGTCCGTGACGCGCTCGATGGCGTCCACCACCCCGTCCTCGGAGAAGCCGGGGCCGGCGATGCGGCCCAGGCTGGCGTCCTCCGCCCCCGATCCGCCGAGCAGCAGCTGGAAGTTCTCCACGCCCTTCCGGTCCACGCCCAGCACGCCGATGTGTCCGGCGTGATGGTGGCCGCACGCGTTGATGCAGCCGCTGATCTTGAGCTTCAGCTCGCCCAGGTCGCGCTGGCGCTCGGGTTCGGCGAAGCGCGCCTGGATCTTCTGCGCCAGCGGGATGGAGCGCGCGTTGGCGAGCGAGCAGTAATCCAGGCCGGGACACGCGATGATGTCGGAGATGAGGTCGAGGTTCGCCTCCGCCAGACCGGCCGCCGCCAGCGCGGTCCAGACCGCGTGGAGGTCGCGCTTCGCCACGTGGGGCAGCACGATGTTCTGCGCGTGGGTGACGCGAAGCTCGTCGTGGCCGTAGCGTTCCGCCAGGTCGGCCATGAGGTCGATCTGATCGGCGGAGGCGTCGCCGGGGATGCCACCCGCGGGCTTCAGGCTGACGGTGACGACCGCGTGGTTCGGCACCTTGTGGGGGCGGACGTTCTGGTCGAGCCAGACCGCGAAGTCGGGGTCGGAGCGGTCCACCGCGTCCGGCGCTTGCCGGTCGAGCGGGGGCAGCGCGAACATCTCCGTGATCCGCGCCAGCTCGGCGGCAGGCGGGTCGATGCCCAGCGCCTTCACCGCGGCGAACTCGTCCTCCACCTGGGCGCGATAGGCGTCGGCTCCGATCTCGTGGATCAGGATCTTGATGCGCGCCTTGTAGATGTTGTCGCGCCGGCCGTAGCGGTTGTACACGCGCAACGCCGCTTCCAGGTAGCTCAACAGATCGTCGGCGGGCACGAAGTCGCGGATCAGCGGCGCCACCATCGGCGTGCGGCCCATGCCGCCGCCTGCGTACACCTCCGCGCCCAGCACGCCGTCGCGCTCCACCAGCTTCAGGCCGATGTCGTGCAGCCGCATGGCGGCGCGGTCCTCGTCCGCCGCGATCACGGCGATCTTGAACTTGCGCGGCAGGTAGCTGAACTCGGGGTGGAAGGTCGACCACTGGCGCAGCAGCTCGGCCCAGGGGCGGGGGTCTGCCACCTCGTCGGCGGCGGCGCCCGCGAACTGGTCGGCCGAGATGTTGCGGATGCAGTTGCCACTGGTCTGGATGGCGTGCATCTCGACGGTGGCCAGCTCGGCCAGGATGTCGGGCGCGTCCTCCAGCTTTATCCAGTTGAACTGGATGTTCTGGCGCGTGGTGAAATGGCCGTAGCCGCGGTCGTATCGCCGTGCGATATGTCCCAGCATCCGCATCTGGCGCGACGACACCGTGCCGTAGGGCACGGCCACGCGCAGCATGTACGCGTGGAGCTGGAGGTAGAGGCCGTTCATCAGCCGGAGCGGCTTGAACTGGTCCTCGGTCAACTGGCCCGACAGGCGGCGTGCCACCTGGTCGCGGAACTCCTCCACGCGCGCGTCCACGGCGGACTGGTCGTATTCGTCGTAGCGGTACATCAGATCACCCAGGCGCCGGCCGCGGGGTCGGCGGGTTTCAGGGAAAGGTCGGGCCGCACGGTGGGCCCCAGCGCACGGATGCGGTCCTTGATATGTGCCGGGCGGGGGCCGTCGGGCGTCGCCGTCGCCTCGATGACGTAGGGCACGTTGACGCGGCGCGCGCCTTCCTCGGCGCGCGCCAGCGCCTCGCCGTCGTGGCCGACATCGACCGCGTCGCCAAGGTGGCGCGACCAGCCCTGGCCCGTCCACCAGACCACGTCGCCGCTTGCCAGATCGTTGCCCGTCAGCAGCTTCACGCCGCACCCTCCATCGCCTCGGCCGCCGCCGCCCAGCGATCCAGCCTGTTCTCCGCATCCGACAGGCGCACCACCTCGCCCACCACGATCACCGCCGGGCTCTTCACCGCGTCGCGCGCGACCATGGGGCCGAGATCGGCGAGCAGCGTGCGCAGCGCGCGGCTGCCGCTGAGCGTGCCGCGCTCCAGCACCGCCACCGGCATGTCGGGGGCCACGCCGTCGGCCATCAGCTTGTCCGCGATGTCGGCCGCGGTCGCCACGCCCATGTAGATCACCAGTGTGCGCCCCCGGCCCGCCAGGCCGGACCAGTCCTGATCGGCCAGCCCCTTGCACTGGCCCGCCACGAAGGTGACGGCGGAACTCCAGTCGCGGTGCGTGAGCGGCAGCATCGCCTCGGCCGCGCAGCCCAGCGCGGCGGACACGCCCGGCACCACCTCCACGGGCAGGCCGGCGGCGCGCACCGCTTCTACCTCCTCGCCGCCCCGACCGAAGACGAAGGGGTCGCCGCCCTTCAGCCGCACCACCACCGAGCCGGCACGGACGTGCGCCACGATCAACGCATTGATCGCACCTTGCGGCAAGGTGTGGCGGCTGCGGCGCTTGGCGACCGAGATGCGGTGCGCGTGCGCCGGGGCGAGGTCAAGCACGCGGTCGTCCACCAGCCCGTCGTGCACCACCACATCGGCTCCCTCCAGCGCGCGCACGGCCCGCATGGTCAGGAGTTCGGGATCGCCGGGGCCGGCGCCGACCAGGATGACGCGTCCGCGCGCGTCGGGATCGAGCAGGGTCGCCATATCGGTCAGGTGGGCGCGGGCACGGGGCGTCGCAACCACGGCTTGCTTGGCGCGAGCGAAGCTGACCTTTGGCCGCCGCCTTCCCGGCCGCGTCAATGTGCGCCGCGGGCGGCCTGCACCCGATGCACGACCAGCGCCAGCAGGCCGCCGACGACCGCGCCCACCACCGCGTCGAGCGCGGTCGTGACCAGCCAGCGCAGCAGCCCGCCCAGCGCGGGCACGGCACCCGCCGCCCCGTCCGCCAGGTGCTTGATGAAATGCGCGGGCGCGGCGAAGCCCAGCACCTCCAGCCCGTGCACCAGGATCTGCCCGCCGACCCAGATCATCGCCGCCGTGCCGATCACCGCCAGCGCGGCCATCACCTTGGGCATCCCCTTGACCAGCCCGCGGCCCAGCGCCTGGAGCGCGGGCGACGGGCGCCTGGCCAGCGCGATGCCCGCGTCGTCCGCCTTCACGATCAGCGCGACGACGCCGTAGACGCCGCCCGTTATCAGGACGGCGACGGCCACCAGCGATGCCGCGCGCAGCACCAGCGTGTATTCCGCCACCTCGGCCAGCGCGATGGCCATGATCTCGGCCGACAGGATCAGGTCGGTGCGGATCGCGCCCGACACCTTGCGCTCCTCGATCTCCTCAGGCGTGCCGCCCGCGTCCTCGTCGGCGCCGTGGCCCTTGCCCGACAGCGCTTCCAGAACCTTCTCCGCACCCTCGAAACACAGATACGCGCCGCCCACCATCAGGATCGGCGTGATCGCCCAGTCCGCGAACTCGCTGAGCAGGAGCGCGGCTGGCAGCAGGAACAGGAGCTTGTTGCGCAAGCTGCCCTTGGCGATGCGCCAGATGATCGGCAGCTCGCGCTGGGGCGACAGGCCCACCACGTAGCGCGGGGTGACGGCGGTGTCGTCCACCACCACGCCCGCCGCCTTCAGCCCGGCGCGCGACGCGGCGGCACCCACGTCGTCCAGCGATGCGGCGGCGAGCTTGGTCAGCCCCGCCACGTCGTCGAGCAGCGCGACCAGTCCGGACGCCATGTGTGTTCCCCTTCCAGCCCTGCCGACCCGTGGCCGCCGCCCGTCAGGGGGTCAAGGCCTCCAATAGAGCGTAAAGGAGGCCGCGTGGTTCATGCCCGTCCGTCCGGCGCGCTGGTTGACCGTCTGGTTCAGGTAGCCGACCTCCGCGCGCAGCTTCGGCGCAACGCCCAGGTCCGCGCCCAGGAAGACGCGCGACTGGTCGAAGCCGCCGCGCGCGCCCCAGTCGGTGTCGTCCAGCGCCCAGAAGATCTCCGCCCAAACGAGCGGTGCCGCGCCGCCCGGCCGGTCGGGGTTCGGAAAGGCCGCGCGCACGAACTGGCGCGCGCGCCATCCCGTGTCGCGCCCGTTCGACTGCCAGCGCTGTTCCAGCCGGGTGCGCGTGGACAGCGCCACGCGCGGCCCCGTGGGCACCGTCCAGCTAAGCTGCTGGAAGCTGCGTTCCTCGTTCGGCCCGCCCGGCCTGGCCTGGGGGTTCTCGACGTGCGCGTAGCCCTGCCACACCGAGACGCGGGGGGTGAGCTGATAGCCGACGGCCGGGCGCAGCAGCAGCTGGCGCAGGCGGGACAGATCGTCGCCGATCCTGGGTTGCGCCTCGACGTAGAACAGCGCGCGGCCGGCGATCTTCCCCTGGGCGTTGAGGTTCGCCCACAGGCGCGCGTCGTGGTCCACCTGCGCCGCGGCGGGGGCGGCGAGGAGCGTCAGGGGGAGGAACGCCAGGGGGTGGGGCGCGCGCATCACGGCTCGCGAAGGCCCACGCCGATCACGGCGCGCGCCTGCTCTGCCTGCGACGACACCACGGGGTAGGCGCAGTAGTCGGCGGCGTAGTAGGCGGATGGCCGGTGGTTGCCCGACAGGCCGACGCCGCCGAACGGCGCGTTGGAGGCCGCGCCGTTGGTGGGCCGGTTCCAGTTTACGATGCCCGCGCGCGTGCCGGCCCAAAAGCGGTCGAACAGCTCGGGCGACTGGCTGACCAGCGAGGCCGACAGGCCGTAGCGCGTGGCGTTGGCCATCGCGACGGCCTCGTCGAAGTCGGAGGCGCGCGTCACCTGCAGCACGGGGCCGAACATTTCCTCGTCGGGCACCGCCACGCCCGTCACGTCGACGATGCCGGGGCGGAGGTACGGGCGGTCGGCGGCCGGCCGGGCCAGGTGGCGGAACGGTCGGCCGCCGCGCGTCAGCAGGTCCACGAACGCTTCGGTCAGCACGTCCGCCGCCTCGTTGTCGATCAGGGGGCCCATGAACGGCTGGGGATCGGCGTGGGGATGGTCCACGATCAGCCGGTCGGTCAACCGGCCGAGCGCGTCCAGCACCCCGTCGTACAACCGGTCCTGCACGATCAGCCGTCGCGCCGCCGTGCACCGCTGGCCGGCGGACGTGAAGGCGGACTGGACCACCAGCGCCGCGGCCGCGTGCGGGTCGGGCGTATCCCACACCAAGATCGGGTTGTTGCCCCCCATCTCCAGCGCCAGGATGCGGCCCGGATGCTCGGCGAAGCGCCGCCCCAGCGCCAGTCCCGTGCGGGCAGAACCGGTGAACAGCAGCCCGTCGATCCCCGGATGCTCGGCCAGCGCGCGCCCCTCCGCCGGCCCGCCGATCAGCAGGCGCACGCACGCGTCCGGCACGCCCGCTGCGCGGTAGCAGTCGATCAGGAACGCGCCGGTCGCGGGCGTCTTCTCCGACGGCTTGAACACCACCGCGTTCCCCGCCAGCAGCGCCGGCACGATATGCCCGTTGGGCAGATGGGCGGGGAAATTGTACGGACCCAGCACCGCCAGCACGCCGTGTGGCTTGTGCCTGAGCGCGGTGCGCCCGCCCATGGGCGCGTCCAGCCGGCGCTGACCCGTGCGTTCCGAATGGGCGGCGACCGATATGTCGACTTTGGCCATCACCGATTCCACTTCGGTGCGCGCTTCCCACAGCGGCTTGCCCGTCTCGCGCGCGATCAGGTCGGCGAAGGGCTCGGCGCGCGCGCGCACGGTGTTGGCGAAGCGGCGCAGCGTCTCGACCCTGACCGCGAAGGGCCTGGCCGCCCAGGTGGCCCAGCCGTCGCGCGCGGCCGCCACCTCCGCGTCGGCGGACCCGACCGGGCCGCGCCACAGTTCGACACCCGTGGCGGGCTCGAAGGACAGGATTTCGGCCATGGGCGCTCCGATACGTCCGCGTGTCATACCCGTCGGGGCCGGCGTGTCGAGTTCTTCCGCCCCCCCCTCCCCCATATCCGGGTGTTCAGCCCAGCGCCTCGCCCAGCCGTCGGACGGCGGCCACCTTGGCGTGGAACATCGTCCAGTCGTCCGCCCCGGCGATGGGAGCCCAGATCGCCTCCACCTCGTCGATCGACATGGCGCACGGCTCGCCCGACCAGTGCGGGTGCGAGCGGTCGGCGCGCATCGGCAGCGGGTCCAGCGCCGCGCGCACCATCTCCCATTCCGGTCCGTAGGACGCGGGCAGCGCCTGCGCGAAGCCGTCGTGGAAGAAGCGGTCCAGGCCGGCGCCCGTGTCGCGCAGCGTGCGCTCCACCGCGCTCGCCAGCGCGCGTCCCTGCTTCGCCGCGCCGGGCTCGCGGCCCAGCCGCCATGCGATCCGCTCGGCGACCGCTGCCTGGAACAGCGGCGCGAATCGGTCCAGCGCCGCGCCCAGCGGTTCCGGGTCCGGCGCCAGCAGGCGGAGCGCGCCCGCCAGCTGGCTCAGGTCCCACAAGATCGCCTCGGGCTGGCGCGCGAAGGCGTAGAGGCCGTGATGGTCGAAATAGGCCGCGGTGAACGCCGGGTCCCACACGGGCGCGAACCGCCACGGGCCGTAGTCGAAGCTCTCGCCGGTCACGTTGATGTTGTCCGAGTTCAGCACGCCGTGGACGAAGCCCGCCGCCATGTAGCCCGCCGCCAGCCGCGCCGTCCGCCCGGTCGCCAGCGCCAGCAGGCGCAGGGGATCGTCGCCCTCCTCGCCAAAGAGGTGGTGCAGCACGTATCGGACCAGCCGCGCCATGCCGTCCGCGTCGCGCTCATAGGCCAGGCGCTGAAACGTGCCGATCCGGATGTGCCCGTGGCTCAGCCGTACCAGCACCGCCGAGCGGGTGGGGGATGGCTCGTCGCCGCGCTCCAGCGCCTCGCCCGTCTCAACCAGCGACAGGCTGCGCGAGGTGACGACGCCCAGCGCCTCGAGCATCTCGGTCGCCAGTATCTCGCGCACGCCGCCCTTTAGCGTCAGCCGCCCGTCGCCGAAGCGGCTCCACGGCGTCTGCCCGGACCCCTTGGTGCCGAGTTCCAGCAGCCGGCCGTTGCGCCCGCGCATCTGTGCGAAGCTGAACCCGCGCCCGTCGCCCAGGTCCGGGTTATAGCTGCGGAACTGATGGCCGTGATATCGCATCGCCAGGGGGCCGGGCAGATTGTCCGGCAGCGGGCGGAAGCGCGCCATGTGGCCGATCCACTCCGCCTCCGTCAGGCCGGCCAGTCCTATCTCGGCCGCCGCTCGGTCGTTGCGGAAACGCAGCCGCGCGTCGGGAAAGTCGGCGGGGACCACGGGGTCCCACAAATCGGGGCCGAGCTCGGGAAGGACGGGGCAGGGGCGGTAATTGGGGTCCACTGGCATGAGGCGCGATATGGGGCGGCGGCTCCGCGCCCGGAACCCGCCTCATTCCCGAACGTCTCCGGTCCGTACCCTGTCAGGAGCCGCCATGCCCGATACGCCGCCCCTCCACACCCGCGTCGAGCCGCTCGCCGGGCGCCGCGTGCTGATAACCGGCGGCACCACCGGCATCGGTCGCGCCACCGCCTTGCTGCTGGCGGCCGAGGGCGCACGGGTCTTCGTCTGCGGGCGGGGGGCGGAGCCGCTGGCCGACGCGCTGACGCGCATCCGCGAGGTCGGCCAGGGCGATGGCGTCACGCTCGACCTGGGCGAGGAGGACGCGCCGGCGCGGCTGTTCGACGCGGCCGTGGCCGCGCTCGGCGGGCTGGACGCGGTGGTGGTGAACGCGGCGGTCGCGGCGGAGGGGCTGACCGACATGGACGCGGGCGCCATCCGCTACGCGGTCAACGTCGACTTCCTGGCCTATTATCTCTGCGCCAAGCTAGCGACCGAGCATCTGGGCGACGAGGGCGACATCGTGCTGACGGGTTCCATGAGCGCGCACGTGCTGGGGCCGGGCTCCACCGTCTACGCCGGGATCAAGGCGGGCATCGCCGGCTTCGCCGAGGCGCTGCGCCGGGAATTGGGGCCCAAAGGCATCCGCGTCGCCCTGGTCGAGCCGGGCAAGACCAAGGCCGACATCGCGAAGCCCGACCAGTCCGACCGCGACCAGGCGGAGAGCGTGGGCAAGGAGGGGACGCTGCGCGCCGAGGACATCGCGGTCGGCGTCCACTACATTCTCACCCAGCCCCGGCGGACGGTGGTGCAGCAGATCACCATCGTGCCCCGCGCCCAGGGCGGCGAATAGGGTGGCGGACCGCTTCCCCTTCGACCGGCTGGTGTTCGGGCCGGACGACGTGGACCTGTCGCGCTCGCCGCTGGCGGGCCGGCTGGACGCGGAGACGTACGTGCTGGGCGCGTTCAACCCTGGCCTGACGCGCCTGCCCAACGGCAACCTGCTGATGATGGTCCGCGTGGCCGAGGCGTTGCGCGAGGCCGTCGCGGACGGGCACGTCCGCGCGATCCGGTGGGAGGACGGGGCCTACCACCTAGATGCCTGGCCGCTGGCGCTGGCGGACACGGCCGATCCGCGCAAGTTTCTGATGCGCGGCGGCGGCTGGCGCGTGATGGCGCTGACCAGCCTGTCCTGGCTGTTGCCCGTCGAGCTGTCGGCCGACGGCACCCGCGTGGAGGCGGTGCACTACGACCGCGCGGTGGCACCCGCCGCGTCCTACCAATGCTACGGCGTGGAGGACGCGCGGATCAGCCGGGTGGGCGACCGCTGGCTGATGACCACCTGCTCGGTCAGTCCGGAGCGCCACTGCACCACGCTCCACGTGTCGGACGACGCGTTCGACTGGCGGCTCGACGGCATCGTGCTCGACCACCAGAACAAGGACATGCTGATCTTCGAGGGGCGGGTCGGCGGCGAGTATTGGGCGCAGACGCGGCCGCTGGGCGACCTCTACTTCGCCTATCCGCCCGGCTCGGCGTGGCGGGCGGGGCCGTCGATCAATCTGGCGCGCAGCCCCGACGCGCGCCACTGGCGCCCGCACGACCGGCCCGGCATCCGCCCCCACGCCGCCACCGTCGCCACCGCGCGCATGGGCGGCGGCACGCCGCCGGTGCTGACGGAGGTGAAGGGCGTGCGCGGCTGGCTGACGCTGTGGCACGGCGTGGAGCCGTCGGGCGTGGTCGGCGTATACCGCACCTACTGGTCGCTGCTCGATCCGGACGACCCGTCGGTCACGCTGGCCACCGGCCACGCGCCGCTGCTGGAGCCCGCGCCGCACTTGACCGAGCCGCTGAAGGACAGGATGTATCTCGGCGACGTGGTGTTCACCACCGGCATCGCGGACGGCGGCGACCACTGGATCGTCGCCAGCGGGGAGGCGGACCTGGCGTGCCGCGTCACCCACGTCCCCAAGTCCGCCATCGGCTGATCCCCGTTGCCACCCCGCGTCCGCGATCCCACATCGGCGCGGACAAAGGAGTTCCCATGACCCGGTACGCGAAGACCGAAGAAGCCCTGTCCCGCCTGACGCCCGAGCAGTTCCACGTCACGCAGCAGTCGGGCACCGAGCGCCCCGGCACGGGCGCGCTGCTGGGCAACAAGCGCGCCGGCCTCTACGTCGACATCGTCTCGGGCGAGCCGCTGTTCGCCAGCGCCGACAAGTACGAGAGCGGCTGCGGCTGGCCCAGCTTCACCAAGCCGGTGGAGCCCGCGAACGTGGCCGAGCTATCCGACACCACGCACGGCATGGTCCGCACCGAGGTTCGCTCGCGCCACGGCGACAGCCACCTGGGCCACGTCTTCCCGGACGGCCCGCGCGATCGGGGGGGCTTGCGCTACTGCATCAATTCCGCCTCGCTCCGCTTCGTGCCCCGCGAGCGGATGGAGGAGGAGGGCTATGGCGACTACCTCTCCCAGGTCGAGGACGTTTGACCGGGAATACTCCGGAGGCCGCGGCGGCGGCGGGTGAACTGGTCTATCGCCAGCGCCTGCCCGTCCGCCTGTGGCACTGGGCCAACGCCGTCAGCGTCGTTGTGCTGCTGATGAGCGGCCTCATGATCTTCAACGCCCACCCCCGCCTCTACTGGGGCGGGTACGGCGCGAACTGGGACCATGCCTGGCTCCAGATCGGGGCGCGGGGGACGAGCGGCTTCCTGCGCGTCGGGCCGGTGGAGATCCCCACCACCGGCCTGCTCGGCTACGCGAACGGACAGGGCTACGCCTTTCCGTCCTGGGCGACGATCCCGTCCAGTTACAACCTCGCGGACGCGAGGACCTGGCACTTCTTCTTCGCCTGGGGACTGGTGCTGCCGGGCGTCGCCTATTGGATATGGAGCGTCGCGCGCGGGCATCTGCGCCGCGACCTGCTGCCGTCGCGCGCCGAGGTCCGACCCCGTGCCCTGTGGCGCGACGTGAAGCGCCATGCCCAGCTGCGTTTCCACGAGGGCGACGACGCGCGCCGCTACAACGTGCTCCAGAAGCTCAGCTATCTCCTCGTCATCTTCGGTGCGCTGCCGCTGGCGGCGCTGACGGGCATGACCATGTCGCCGGGGCTGAACGCCGCCTGGCCCTGGCTGCTCGACCTGTTCGGCGGGCGTCAGTCCGCGCGCTCGCTCCACTTCATCGCGGCGTCCGTCATCGCCGCCTTTATCCTGGTCCACCTCCTCATGGTGGTGCTGGCGGGCCCGTGGAACGAGCTGCGCTCCATCCTGACCGGCTGGTATCGCGTGCCGCGCGACCCGGATACGGGCGAGCGGGCATGATCGGGCGGCGCGGACTGATCGGTGCCGGCCTGACGGGCGGCGCCGGGTTGCTGCTTCCCGGCTGCGACCGCATCAACGCGTCGCCCGCCGTCCGGTCCGTGCTGGCGCAGGGCGAGCGGTGGAGCATGGGGGCGCAGCGGCTGGTGAGCGACCGCGCCGCGCTCGCGCCCGAATACGCGCTCGCCGACCGCAGCCCCTTCTTCCGTCCCAACGGCAACCGGATGCCGTCGTCGGCGGACTATGCCCGCCACCTGGAGGGAGGCTTCGCCGACTGGCGGCTGGTGGTCGACGGGCTGGTGCGGCGGCCGCTCAGCCTGTCGATGGAGCACCTACGCGCGCTGCCCCGCCGGTCCCAGGTGACGCGGCACGACTGCGTGGAGGGGTGGAGCGCCATCGGCCAGTGGATCGGCGTGCCGCTGCGCCTGTTGCTGAACGCGGCGGGTGTGTCGTCGCGCGCGGTCTACGCGGTGTTCCACTGTGCCGACGACTTTCGCGGCGTGCCCTATTACGAGTCGGTGGACATGGTGGACGCGTTCCACCCCCAGACCATGCTCGCCTACGGCCTGAACGGCCGGCCGCTCCCCGTGGCCAACGGCGCGCCGCTGCGCCTGCGCGTCGAGCGGCAGCTGGGCTACAAGCAGGCCAAGTACGTGCACCGCGTGGAGCTGGTCGAGACGCTGGCGAACATTGGCGCAGGGCGCGGCGGCTACTGGGAGGACGTGGCGGACTATCAGTGGTACGCGGGGATCTAGGCCCCGTGGACAAAGGGCAACCAGAGCAGTGCTGCGGCGAGGTTGACGAAGCCGAGGTAGGATTCGGTGGTCTTGTCGTAGCGCATGGCGATCCGGCGCCAGTTCTTGAGCTTGTTGAACAAC
>Ga0325400_1000547_pt1 | contig 28296 bp, 18 predicted proteins | sample PopdelMetagenome_2_FD_205662 | JGI IMG/M metagenome (GOLD analysis project Ga0325400, IMG submission 205662) | Populus deltoides microbial communities from Bellville, Georgia, United States - Xylem-PdKOR-R1 | ecosystem: Host-associated > Plants > Phyllosphere > Stem > Wood/Secondary xylem...
GGCCCGCGCAGCGAGGCGGCGCGCGCCGCCATCAACCGCGCGACCCTGCGCGCGCGGGCGTGCTGGAGGGGGTTGTCCGCGGTGAGCGCGACGACGCGGGCGATGTTGCGCCGGGACCCTTCGATCCGGGCGACGAACGAGCGGGCATAGGCCGGGTTGCGGGTCAGCACGAACCCGCGCTGTCCCGATTCCGCCTCGCGCAGCTCCTCCAGCGCCAGCTCGGTGGTCTCGATCACCTGGGCCGAATGGCTGAACCAGCGAAAGCTCTCGCTGGTCCTGGCCGACGCATCGACCAGCAGCCCCGCCAGCGACGCCAGCGCGACGACCACCACCAGCCCGATGCCGGCGACCCTGGCGGACAATGAGGCGAACATCGCCGCGCCATAGGTTGCCAGCCTTTAGCGCGGGGTTACCGGGTGGAAGGGACCGGGGCCTATTTTAGGCTCATGCATGTCTAGCGGTGACTAGCGAAGTCTACTGATATTCCCTATTGCCGATTAGAACTCGCTAGAACGAGCAGTCATGGACCCCTTCCGCAATCCGTTCGCACCCGGTGCGGGCAGCCGCCCTCCCGAGCTCGCCGGACGAGACGCCATTCTCGAAGCGACCGCCATCGCCTGCGGCCGTGCCGTTAACGGGCGGAGCGCCCGATCGGTCATGCTGCTCGGCCTGAGGGGAACCGGAAAGACCGTCCTGCTTAACGAGATCGGCCGAAACGCACAGGCCAGAGGTCTCCTGGTCTCGCGGGTCGAGTCCCCGGAAGGAGAAAGCCTGGCGCGCCTCATCTACCCCGAGATGCGAAAGGTGATGCGGTCGCTGTCCGGGGTGGACGCGGCCAGGCAGCTGGCGACGACGGGGCTGAGGGGCCTTCGCAGCTTCGCATCCGTGTTCAGGATCGACATATCGGGCGTGGAGGTGGGGATCGAGCCGGCGCCGGGGATCGCCGACACCGGCGATCTCCAATACGACCTGCCGGACCTGTTCACGCTGATCGGCCAGGCTGCGAAGGCTGCGGGGCGCGGCTGGGTCCTGCTGATCGACGAAGTCCAGTACCTGTCCGGAGCCGACCTTTCCGCCCTGATCGTGGCGTTGCACAGGATATCGCAGGAAGGATTGCCCGTTCTGCTCGTCGGGGCGGGGCTTCCCCAGATCGCCCGGCTGGCGGGAGAGGCAAAATCCTATGCCGAACGGCTTTTCCAATATCCGGCCGTCGGCCCGCTCGATCCCGTGTCAGCCGCACAGGCCATCGAAAAACCCATCAACGAGGAAGAGGCGACCATCGCACCGGAGGCGTTGCGGCTCATTGTCGAGCGCACAAGGGGATATCCCTTTTTCCTCCAGGAATGGGCGTCCGTCGTGTGGAACAACGCGCCGGGACCGGACATCACGCTGGGTGATGCGGACCGGTCCTATGCCGAAACCCTTGCTCTGCTGGACGATGGCTTCTTCAAGGTCCGGATCGATCGACTGACCAGGGCCGAGGTCCAGTTCGTCAAGGCGATGGCGGGGCTGGGCGACGGCCCTTACGCGATGGCCGACGTCGCGCACGCCATGGGACGCCACCAGAAGTCACTGGGTCCTGCGCGTTCAAGCATTATCACCAAGGGCATGATCTACAGCACGGATCACGGCTATCTCGATTTCAGCGTGCCGTTGTTCGCCGACTTCATGCGTCGCCAGGGCTGAAAGCAGGCTTGTCCCGGTCGGGCGCGGTCCGGGCCTCCCCGACGGCGACGTCACGGTTCCGTCATCGAAATCACCCCCGCTCGTAACAATCGCGCGCCACGGGGCACGGGCAAGCCGTTCGCGCGGGCGCGTCGGCGATACGCTCGGGGGAGCAGCATGCACGCGATATCGTTCGGGGTCCGCTTGGCGGGCGCCTCCATCCTCGCACTCGCGGTCGCGATGCCGGCACCCGTCTTGGCGATGGCCGCCGATCCGGTCGACGCGCCCGCACTCGCCGTGCCCGCGGCGGGGCCGACCGTGTCGGGCCATGTCTATGACGCGACCGGGGTCGCGCTGCCGGGCGCGCGCATCGTGGTGGAGGCGACGGGGGTGGAGGCGACCACCAGCCTCCAGGGCGGGTTCACCATCACCGTCCCCGCGACGGGCGACGTGACGCTGCTGATCGACTATCTCGGCCGTCCGACCCAGACGCGCCTCGTCGCCGCGGCGGATCGCGCCGGGCCGATCGAGATCACCCTGCCCGCCGCGGGCGCGTCGGAGGGTGACATCGTCGTCACCGGCGCCTCCCTGCTCGACAACACCGCGCGCGCGCTGAACCAGCAGCGCGCCGCGGACAACACCGTCACCGTCATCTCCGCCGACGCGATCGGCCGTTTCCCCGACCCCAACATCGCCGAGGCGCTGCAGCGCGCGCCGGGCGTCGGGATCGAGCGCGACCAAGGCGAAGGGCGCTACATCAACGTCCGCGGCGCCCCGTCCGAGTTCTCGGCGATCTCGGTCGATGGAGTGACCATCCCCTCGGTCGACCCGACCACGCGGGCGGTGGACCTCGACACCCTTCCCTCCGACATCGTCGCCAACCTGGAGGTGACCAAGTCGCTGCTGCCGAGCCAGGACGCGGATTCGATCGCGGGCGCGGTCAACATCACCACCCGCTCCGCATTCGACCGCAAGGGCTTCGCGCTGACCGGCATGGCGGGGGGCAGCTACAACCAGTTCGGCGACACCAACGACTATCGCGGCAGCCTTGCGGTGTCCGACCGGTTCGGCGCCGACCGCCAGTTCGGCCTGCTGCTGTCGGGCGCCTATTCGCGCACCCATCGCAAACCCGACAATGTCGAGAACACCTGGTCGCAGACCCCCGCCGGGCTGCGGGTGACCGAGACGCTGTTCAAGGATTACGACACCAAGCGCGAGCGGATCGCGGGCACCGGCGCGTTCGAATGGCGCCCGACCGACGCCACCCGGCTCTATGTCCGCGGCACCTATGCCCGGTTCGAGGACGACGAGTATCGCGACCGCATCGGCATCCTGTGGAGCGAGGGCACGCTCCAGCCCGGCTCGACCGACACCGCCGCCACCTATGCCAACACCCGGATTGAAAAGCAGGTGCGGCACCGCCAACAGGTGAACGAGATCTGGTCGGTCACCGCGGGCGGCGAGCAGCGGCTGGGCGAGGGCCGGCTGACCTTCGCCGGCGCGTACAGCAATTCGGCGCAGCGTTACCCGCGCCGCGACGAACTGCTGTTCCGATCGACCCTGCGCCCGCGCCTGTCCTACGACTTCGCCGATCCCAACCTGCCAAACTATTCGCTGTTCACCAGCAACGAGCATCTCCAGCTCGGCACCTTCGCGTTCCGCGAGAACGCGTATCGCGACAACACGACGGAGAATGAGGAGTTCTCCGGCCAGATCCGGATGGACGTGCCGGTCGCGATCGGCAGCGGCACCGCCACCCTCTCCACCGGCGGCAAGTATCGCGAGCGCTCGATCGACGCCGACGAGGAGCGGCTGCGCGACCGTCGCGCAGCCGCGGCGCCGACCCAGACGCTGGCGGGGCTGTTGTCCGACGAGGAATCGCGCAACTTCAACTATCCGCTCGGCAACCGCTTCGGCGAAGGGCTCGCCGACGCCTATTTCGACGCCACGAAAGCGACGTCCGAACGCCGCCTGCCCCAGTCGCTGACCGCCGACTACACCGCGCGCGAGAAGATCCTGGGGATGTTCGGGATGGGCAAGTTCGAGTGGGGGGGAACGACCCTGATCGCCGGCCTGCGCGTCGAGAACACCAACTTCACCAGCTCCGCTCCTGCGGTGTCGCGCACGGGCACGGTGACCACCGCCAACGGGCGCAACGGCTATCTCGACTTCTTCCCCAACCTGACGCTGCGCCAGGCGTTCACCCCCAACCTGATCGCCCGCGTCGCGCTGAGCCGCGCGATCAACCGCCCCAACTTCCCCCAGATCGCGCCGCGCGTGCTGGAGACCACCGAGGGCAACACGATCCGCGTCGAGTCCGGCGACCCGGGGCTCGACCCCACCCTGTCGAACAACGTCGACGCGGGGCTGGAATATTACATCCGGCCGCTGGGCGTGATCGCGGTCAACGGGTTCTACAAGGACCTGACCGACTATCGCTACACGGTGACCGGCACCGGTACCTATCTGGGGCTGCCGGCGCTGTTCAGCCGCCCGGTCAACGCGCCGGACGGCCGGCTCTATGGCGTGGAGGTCAACTGGCAGCAGCAGCTGAGCTTCCTGCCCGGGATGCTCGGCGGGTTCGGGCTGTTCGCCAACTATACCTACACCGCCGGGCGCGCCGACTTCGACACCGCGTTCGGCGGGCGCACCCGCTTCCGCCTGCCCGGCCAGTCGAAGCACATGTACAATGCGAGCGTGTTCTACGAGCGCGGGCCGGTGAACCTGCGCGTCGCGTATACCAAGCGGTCGGACTATCTCGACGAGATCAACGCCGACCTGCCCGCGCTCGACCTCTACTGGCAGGGGCGCGGCCAGCTCGACGTGACGGGCAGCGTCCAGCTGACCCCGCAGATCAACCTGTTCGCGGAAGGTAAGAACCTCACCAACACCGCGGGCAAGCGCTATTTCGGCGAGCGGGAGCGGACCTACGAGTATGAGAAGTTCGGCTACACGCTGTTCGGCGGCGTGCGGGTGAAGCTGTGAGGAAGCGCGTCCCCCTCCCCGCCCTTTTCCGTCACGCCGGGCCCTTCGGCGCGGCTCAGGACAGGCTCGTCCCGGCATCCAGTGTCCAGCAGGACCCAGGGCCGTTGGGGACGCGCAACCCTGGACCCCGGCACGGGGCCGGGGTGACGGGCGCCCTTGGGACAGCCCTCGCCCTCCTCCTCGCCGCCTGCGCGACCGTGCCCGATATGCCGGTCGCGGACGTCCCCACGGTCCCCGCCTCCGCCGAGACCGACCCGGTCGACACCGAAGCGGACGCCGCGGACGACCCCGCGATCTGGCGCAACCGTGCCGATCCGGCCAAGAGCCTCGTCATCGGCACCGACAAGCAGGCGGGCATACATGTCTACAGTCTGACGGGTCGACGCCTGAGCTTCACCCCCGCCGCCCGGCTCAACAATGTCGACCTGCGCGAGGTCGGGAGCCGCGTGGTCGCCGCCGCCAGCGACCGCGCCGACCTGCGCACCGCGCACGTCTCGCTGTTCACCCTCGACACGGCTGCTGCGAAGCTGGTGCCCGTAGGCCGCTACCCGGTCGGCGCGGGCGAGGCGTACGGCATGTGCCTGTGGACCCGTGCGCGGGACAAGGCGCTGTTCGGCTTCGTGGTGATGAAGGACGGGCGGATAGACCAGGTTCGTATCGACATGTCGACACCTCGACCTGTTGTCACGACCGTCCGCTCGATGAAGCTCGCCAGCCAGGCCGAGGGTTGCGTCGTCGACGACCGTACCGGGCTGCTTTACGTCGCGGAGGAGGATGTCGGCCTGTGGCGCTTCGCCGCCGATCCCGCCGCGCCGACCACCGCGACCCCGATCGCCAAGGTCGACGGCCGGACGCTGGTCGCCGACGCGGAAGGGCTCGCGCTCGCCCCCGCCGGCCGGACGGGCGGATACCTCATCGCCTCCAGCCAGGGCGACAACGCCTACACCCTGTATCGCCTGCCGAACGTCACCTATGCCGGCCGCTTCCGCATCGGGGGCGGCGCGATCGACGGCACCAGCGAGACCGACGGCATCGAGCTGATGCTCGGCGACTTCGGCCCCGCCTACCCTCAGGGGCTGTTCGTGGCGCAGGACGGCGACAACGCCCCCGACACCCAGAACTTCAAGTATGTCAGCTGGGCCGCGGTGCGGCGCGCGCTGCGGCGGTAGCGGGCCGGGTGACATGGCGCGGACGGCAGCCTAGGGACACCGGCAACGCCTTTCCGGACCCTCGCCCGTGCCGCCACTCGCTGTCATCACCATGGTCTACAACGAGGCGGAGAAGCTGCCGATCTGGCTGCGTCATTACGGTCGGCAGGTGGGATCGCAGCATTGCTACGTCGTCGATCACGGCTCCGACGACGGATCCACCGCGGATTTGGGGAGCGTGAGTCGGATCGCGCTGCCCCGCTCGCCGCAGGACAACGATCAGCGGCTGGCGCTGGTCACCGACCTCGCCCGCGGCCTGCTGCGCTATTATGCGCGCGTCGCCTATGTCGATGCCGACGAGCTGCTCCTTGCCGACCCCGCCCGGTATGCCGACCTGGGCGACTATGCCCGGCGGATGACCGCGGACGCGGTAACCTCGGTGGGGCTGGAGATCGTCCATGGGCCGGACGAAGACCCGCTCGACAGCGCGCTTGCCATGGGCGAGCAGCGGGGCAGCGCGATCTTCTCCTCCTCGATGTGCAAGACCAACATGGTCGGGCGGGCGGTGAACTGGGCGCCGGGCTGGCATGCGCATGACGGGGCGCCGCGGTTCGACGGGCTCTATCTGTTCCACCTTCGCCACGCCGATCTGGGACAGGCGCTCCGCCGCAACGCGATCACCCGCGCGATGCCCTGGGCGAGCGAGGCGGCGGGTCGCCACCAGCGCAACGACCAGGCGTGGATGAAGACGGTGGTGGAGCATTTCGGCGCGCTCCCGCTCGATCCCCACACCGGCGTCGCCTCGCCGGACGGGCCGGTCGCGCGAGGCCTCGCCGCATTTGTCGCCGATGCCGCACCCGGCGCGTCCCCCGACCAGCCTTGGTCGGTCCCGCTCGCCCGCTATGGCCGCCCCCGCGTCGCGATCGAGCCGCGCTTCCGCGCCGCGCTTGGGTAGGATCTCTTAAGACAAGATTCACCATCCCCGTTTAGCCCGGCATCAGCAACGTAGCGGGGAACGGGCGTGGCGCGAGCAAAGCCATCGGGGCAGGTGACGGGGCTGATCGGCACGCCGGGGCCCGATGCCCATGTCGGAAGGGTCGAACTGATCGAGACCGGCGACGGCTTCCTGGTCGCGACCGGCTGGGCCGCAGCGCGCGACGGCCGCCCGGTCGCAGGCGGGCTGACGCTGGAGATCGCCGGCGCCGCGCACCCGGTGGTGGGGCTGTTCCCGCGCGACGACCTGAAGGCCGGCGGGCTGTCGGCACATCCGTGCGCCTTCTGCCTCGATGTGCCCCATACCGGCGCGCTGGCGGCGGATGCGCCGGTCCGCCTGTTGGTGGAAGGCGAGCCGATCTGGTCCTCCGACCGCGACGCGGTGCCGCATCGCCCCTTTGTCCCCGTCGCCTCGTTCGACGAGGCGGGTGCGGATATCGTCAGCGGCTGGGTATTCGATCCGGGCCTGTGGCACCGCCGCGATACGGCCAACCGTGTGACGCTGGCCGTGGGCGGGCTCCGCCTGCCGGTCGCGGCCGATCGCCCGCGCGTCGACCTGCCCTTTTCCGCCGCGCGCGAGGGCCGCTTTCTCGGCTTCCGCGTCCGGCTCGCCCGGGAACTGGAGGCGCGGCACGACGCCGACACGCTGCGCGACCTCGCCGGCGAGGCGGAGGTGGCGCTGGTTTCGGCGAGAACGCTCCTTGCCACCGCAACCGTGCGCCTGAAGCACCCCGACGAGCCGGACGGCTTTGTCGACTTCCACGGCCGGTCGCACGGGCTGGACGGGTGGCTGCTGGGCGGCTGGGTCCGCAACGATGCGATCGGCGGCACGGCCCTGCCCGAACAGGCGCTGGTCGACCTGCCCGACGGGACGCAGGGAACCGCGCTGCTCGTCACCTATCCGCGTGATGATATCGCCGGGGTCGGGCAGGGCCTGCTCGCCTTCGTGCCCGGCGCGGTCGCGCAGGCCGATGCGACACTCACCCTGTGGCTCGACGCCGATCGCCGGCTGGCAATGAAGACCTCGGGCACCGCCCAGCCGCTCGGCGATCTGGAAGCGGTGCGGGTAGTGCGCGCCATTGTCCGCGCCTTGCCCGACGATGGCAGCGCCTTCGCGCGCGCCGTGTCCCGCCCGGTCTATGAAGGGTTCGACACGCTCGCAGGGCTCGGCCGCCCGATCTTCTTCGAGGTGGACGAGGTGATCGCCGGCGGACGCGACGGCATACTGCTCAAGGGGTGGAGCCTCGACCCCGCCGGGGCGATCGCCTCGATCCGGGTCCGCTCGGGCCCGCACCTGTCCGCGCCGCTCGGGCAGCAGTGGCTGGTCGTCGACCGTCCCGACATCGCCGACGCACACGGTGCCCGGCTGGGGCTCGACGGCGCCGGCTTCGGCTTTCAGGCCTGGGCCGCGCTTCCCGGCCACGACCCCGCCGAGCTGCACGTCGAGCTGACCCTGACTGGCGGCGAGGTCGCGTTCAAGCCGTTGCCGCCCGCGACCAGCACCGGCCGTGCCGGTATTCAGCGCATCCTGTCGGACGTGCCCGTCACTCCCGACACCGTCGCCCATGTCTGCGGCCGCGTCCTCGGTCCCCCGGTGATCGGCATCGCCCGCGACCGCCTTGGCCGGCGTGGCGCTCCGGCGGTGATGGCGCTCGGCGAACTGCCGGCGACCCCGCGCGTCTCGATCGTGGTACCGCTCTACGGCCGGCTCGACTTCATGATGTACCAGATGGCGCTGATCTCCGAAGGCGGGCTGCCCGTCGACGAGCTGGTCTACGTCCTCGACCAGCCCGAGCGGCGTACCGAGTTCCTCGACCTCGCCCGCTCATGCCATCGCCGCTACGCCACCCCCGCCCGCCTCGTCCTGCCGCCCGAAAACCTAGGCTTCGCGGGCGCGAGCAACGCCGGCATGATCGCGGGCGCAGGCGACTATGTCTGCTTCCTCAACTCCGACGTCGTGCCCGACATGATGGCGGGGGGCGGCGACTGGCTCGACCGGCTGGTCGCGGCGATGGCGGCCGACCCCGGCATCGGCATCCTCGGCGCGCAGCTCCTGTTCGAGGACGGGACGCTTCAGCATGGCGGGATGGCGATGCGGCGGCTGCCCGGATACGGCAACATGCCATTCCCCCACCATCCCGGCAAAGGGCGCCTGCCTGCCACGGGCGGAGGCGTGCGCGACGTGCCGCTGGTGACGGGCGCGCTGATGCTGATGCGCCGCGACCTCGCAATCGAGCTCGGCGGGTTCGACACCGACTACGTCACCGGCGACTTCGAGGATACCGACCTGTGCATGAAGGTGCGTAGCGTCGGCCTGCGCTGCGCGGTTCATGACGGGGTCCGCCTTTTCCACCTCGAACGCCAGAGCCAGGGCAGCGCCGCCCAGCCGTGGCGACAGAACCTGACCCTGGTCAACGCCTGCACCTTTGCCGATCGCTGGGATGCCGCGCTGACCGACATCCCCGTCGAGGACGACCTTCAGGTGCTGGCATGACCGTGATGACCCGACCTGCGAAGATGACCCGGGCCGCGCGGCCCGTCCGCGACACGCGGGTGCTGGTGATGAGCCACATGGACCCGCGGGTGTCCAGGGGCGGGGCGGAGATCGCTGCGTTCCAGCTTTACGAGGAGCTCAGCGCACGCCCCGGATACCGCCCCTTCTTCCTGTCCTGCGCGCCGGGCAAGCTGGAGGCGCGCGACGGAGTGGTGTTCGGCCAGCCCTTCGGCGCGGACAACTACGTCTACACGATGCGCGGCTTCGATCATTTCATCCATTCGAATCCCGATGGCGAGATGGTCGGCGAACTGACGGCGCTACTTGGCGAGCTTCGCCCCGATGTCGTCCACCTCCATCATTACACCAATTTCGGGCTGGAGGTGCTGCTGACGATCCGCCGCGCGCTGCCGCAAGCCCGGATCGTGGTGACGCTCCACGAATATCTCGCGATCTGCAACCATTTCGGCCAGATGGTGAAACGGGGCAGCTTTGCCCTCTGCCGCAAGTCGGGACCGCGCGACTGCCACGGCTGCTTCCCCGAGCGCAGCCCGCGGGACTTCTTCCTGCGCGAGCTGTTCATCAAGCGCTTCTTCCGCGTGGTCGACCATTTCGTCTCGCCCAGCGCCTTTCTCGCCGCCCGCTATGCCGACTGGGGCATCCCCGCCGACCGGATCAGCGTGGTCGAGAACGGGGTGCCCGGCCTCCACGCCCGCGGCACCCTGCCCTACCCCTCACTCGACCGCGGGATCACGGTGGGCTTCTTTGGCCAGATTTCGCGGCTGAAGGGATTCAACGTCCTGCTCGACGCCGCGGCCGAGCTCGACGGCGAGGGCGACGCGGACATCCGCATCGAGGTGCATGGCGACTACTCGTCGCAGCCCGAGGACTTCCAGCGCGAGGTCCGGGAACGGCTGGCCAAGACCCCGCCCAACCTTCGCTACATGGGGCCTTACGACAATGCCCGCGTCGATGCGCTGATGCAGGGAGTGCATGCGGTGCTGGTACCCTCGATCTGGTGGGAGAACTCGCCGCTGGTGATCCAGGAGGCGCTCGCGAACCGCCGGCCGGTGATCTGTTCGGACATCGGCGGCATGGCCGAAAAGGTCCGCGACGGCCTCGACGGCTTCCACTTCCAGGCGGGCAGCGGCGCCGCCCTCGCCGCGCTGCTGCGCCGGCTTGCGGGCGACCGGTCGCTGCTGGCCGGCATCGGCGCCACCATCGCGACCCCGCCCGGCGTCGCGGACACCGCCGACGCGCTGGTGGCGATCTACGCCGATGATCCACATAGCCGGGACGATCGGCCATGTGCGAACGGGAACAAGTGATGTCTGCCAGCGGTGCCGTGGATTTCCTGTACGCCAACGAAGTCGGCGGCTGGATCGAGACGGATGGAAACACCCCGCCGAGGATCGCCCTGTTCGGGCCCGGGCGGCGCGTCGACTGCGAATTGGGCGGATTTCGGTCCGATGGTGGACCAAGGCCGCGCCGGGAGTTTCGAGTGAAGCTGCCGTCAGACATCGACGTCGGGCTGCTCGCCGATGGCACGCTGTATGTCGCGCGCGAACAGGACGGCGCCTGGCAGCGGCTGCCAATCTGGCACGCGCTGACCGGGGCAGCCGCGCTCAACGGGCTGCCACTTGCAAGCCTCGACCAGGGCATGACCTTCGCCACCTACGAGGCGCGGACCTCGATCGCTAAGGCAGTGCAATCGGTTCCCACCTGGCGTCGGCTGGGCAGCCGCAAGTGCGCTGCGATTGTCACCTATGCCAACGACAGCGGCGGCTGGTTTCCCTATTTCCATCGCCATTACGCCGAGCTTTTCGGGGCGGACAGCATCTATGTCCTGACACCAAAGCCCAAGGCGTTTGCCGGCTTCGAGCTGGGCGGCGTGGTGTCATTCGGGGGCTCGGCATTCGACAACGATGCGCGGGCGGAGTTCACCAGCAACTTCTGCACTGGTTTGCTCGCCTATCACCAGTGGGTGGCGGTGCCCGACGTCGACGAGTTTATCGTCGCCCATCCGGGGAGCGGCCGCAGCATCGTCGATATCCTCGATACATCGCAATCCGATGTCATCACCTGCCGGGGTTACGACGTCATCCAAGACGCGGACGAAGGTGACTTCGATGGCGAGCAAGGCATCCTGTCGCAACGGCGCTGGGGAGTGCTCAATTCGGCACTGTGCAAGCCGCTGTTCGCCCGCGTCCCGACGCGGTGGAGCATCGGCTACCATTTCACGGACAAGGTGCCCTATCTTCCCGATGCGGGCGACGCCGCGGTCGTGCTGCACCTCAAGTTCGCCTGTCGGCAGATGCGACGCGCAGTTGCGGAGATCGTTGCCGGAACCAGCTATGCGCGCTCGTCAACGCAGGATTATGCCAGGCAGAGCCTGGAGCGACTGGGACATCCATTGATGGATGCGCAGGATGAACCCCGGCGGATGAGCCACGACGGCGAGGCGCTGTTCCAGGATTTCAGGAAAAGGTTTCTGTCGGGCATGGCATTCGAGCGGCGCACGGGCGTGTGGCAGCGGCCACACTTCTTCGAGCCGTACCTGACCGATTTGCGCGCGTTGTCCAAATAGCGCCGCGGAGCGCCGGTTCCGGCTAGCCGAACAGGCCTTTGAGCGCCGGGTCGGCGACTCGGTTGTCGAACCCTTGCGTCGCACGCGCCCGGTACAGCGCCCGGTCCTCCGCCGAGACCGCGGACGCCTCCTTGTCCCAGTCGACCTCGACCAGCATCGCGGCCGGATCGAAGCGCAGGGCCTCCGCCGCCATCGCGAGCACGGTCAGTTCGGCATCGGCGTAGTGGCTGCGATAACCGGGATGGAACAGGTCGCCGGCATAGTTGCCCCGCGCCCAATCGGCGCGAACCATGCCGAACGCCGCCAGTTGGCCATCCCATTTGCCGTCATGAAACGCCAGCAACCCGCCCCTGTCACGCCCCAAGGCGCGCGCGCCATGCGCCAGCCAGCCGCGTCCCGCGAACGCATCCTGCGCGACATAGGCGAACACGGGCGCGTCCGAGCGGCGAAAGGCGGCGTTCGCGACCGCGATGAACCCCCGTCTTTGTGCATCATGGATGCACAGCACCGTTACCGCCGTCCCCGCCCGCTGCGCAATCTGCACCGCCGAACGCTTGGCAGCGCCAGCGTCGATGAACGGCATTGCCACCAGCGGCCGGTCAACGCGGCCGACGCGTTCGGGCAACGCCTCCGCGGTCGCGAACACCACCTCCGCGAACGGCGCTTCAGACAAAGCGGACCTCCCCCGGCGTCACGCTGCGCAGATAGGTTCTGGCCCATTGCCGCCCGTGCGCCTGCTGGAGGTAGAGGCTGCGATAGTTGATCCAGCACGCCGCCAGCCAGCTCGACCGCTCGGCACAGGCGCGGTCCTTCATCTCGCGCAGCATCCGCTGGTGGATGTCGAGGTCGTCCTCCGGAATCGGCAGCGGCAGCTTGAACGCCGACAGGTGCCGTCCTGCGGTGCGCAGGAACAGCGGGAACAATCGCTCGACAATGAAAGGCATGTAGGTGCAGCCCTTGTGGACCATGCGGTCATCCGCGGCGGTGCTGTGGAGCGCGGCCTTGTGCTCCGCCGACAGGTTCGCGTCCGCGCGCCGGATCGCGCCGCGTACAAAGGGGAGGTACGCCGCCCAGAAGGCCGGCGTTCCCACGAAATAATTGGCGGTGGAGTAGAGATGCGAAGGCTGGATCAGTTCCACCTCCTCCCCCGGCAGCCCCGCCGCGACCAGCCACGCGCGCGACAGCTCGACAAAGCGCGGGTGCGCGGTTTCGCCCTGGACCCAGAGGTTGTGATAGACGCCCTCGTGCTGGGGATGCGGGTTGCAGAAATAGACGTCGTGGCCTGGGTTGGCGGCGACGATGTCGAACAGTTCGGCACCATCCAACCCGGTCTTCTCGGTGAAGCGCCACGACAGCGCGCCCCACAGAGCCGCGCCGCGGACGTGCGGCGAGATCGACAGCCGCTCGAACAGGTCGAATTCCAGATACTCGGTCGCCGGCCCGCGATTGTCGAGGGGCGTGAAATGGGGGTCGCAGACGGTGCGCTGCCAGTCCTCGTAATGGATTTGAAAAATGCGCGGCCGGTCGGCGGGCGCGATGGCTTCGACCGTCCGTTCACGAATTGCCAGCATCGTTAACCACCTCGTGACCCGGAACCGTGTAGCGCTGGCTCCCGAAGGACCACCCGCGCCTGCGAGGACGTTAACCATGGAACGGATTGACGAATCGTCACCATCGCCCGCTCAGGCCGGCTGGCTGGGCGCGGTGGACGATGATCGCGGCGGACGGCTGAGCGGCTGGGCGATCACGCGCGAGGGCGATCCGTGCGAGGTGGTGGCAAGGGTCAACGGCCGTGAGTTCCGCGCCGTCTCCGACGGCCCCCGCCCCGACCTGGCCGCCAAGGGACAGGCGCGGGGCAAGGGCGGGTGGCGGATCGCAGTGAGCGGGGCACTGGTTCCGGGCGAGAACCGGATCGAAGTGGAACTGCCTGACGGCACCCCCCTTGCCGGCAGCCCGCGCGTCGTCACCTGGGGCGAAGCCTCCGCCCCGCCCGCCCGCCATCTCGGTGCGATCGACCGGGCGAACGGCGCGATCCTGTCGGGCTGGGCGCTGACCGCGACCGGCGAACCGTGTGAGGTCGCAATCCGGATCGGCGACGGCGAGCCGATGACGGTGGTGTCGGACGGCACCCGCGCCGACCTCGCCGCAAAGGGCATGTCGAGCGGTGGGGGCGGGTGGCATCTGTTCCTGGGCGACCGGCTCGCGCCCGGTGCCAACCGGGTGGCGATCAGCTTTCCCGACGGCACCCCGCTGCCCGGCAGTCCGCTGAGCGTCGAAGGACCGCCCATTGCCGAGCTGACATCCCGACATGTCGACAAGTCAACACCGGTGCCGCTCCAACCGACCCGCCCGGCGGTGCCGTCGCTGGCGGAACTGGACGAACTCTCGCTAGACGACCTCGCGTTGGCGGTCGCGAGCGGACGGGTGCGGGTCGAGGCGCCGCCCGCACCCGAACCGGTTCCCCCGATCGAGGACGCTTCCCCGGCGCCGGTCGCGGTGCCGGACCGGCGGGGCTGGCTGGCACGGCTCACCGGCCGGCGGACCGGGATGACGGTGCAGGAACCGACCCGATGAATGGCGCGCTGGACGGCTTCATCTTGGTCGGCGACGGCGCCACCATCTCGGGCTGGGCCTGCCGGATGGAGGATGGCGAGCGCCTGCCGGTCCCGGTCGACATTGTCGGTGCCCGCTTCGACGGGGCCGAGACGTTCCGTCGGGCCGACATCGGCACCGCGCACGCCTTTGGCATCCGCTTCACGCTGCCGTCGCATGCCGACCTGCTGGCGCTTGCGACGGGTACGGCGCGCTGCGTCGCCCATTACCGGGGCCGGACCTACGACATTCCCGTCTGGGATAAGCTGAAGGGCAAGGTGCTGGCGGCACTGCTGGTCCGCGCCGCCGAGACGCTGGACGCGGCCGAGCGGGCCGGGCTGATGGCAGCGCTGCTGGAGCCGGCGCGATCGGTGCCCGGCCTGCCTGGGGCGGAGACGGCACGGCTGTCTATCGAAGTCGGCTTCCGGTCCCATGACGACGCCGTGGTCGTCGGGCGCGATGGTCATCTGTTTCTGGAAGGAGGCACCAACAGCCTTAGCCGGATGTACGAGGAGCCCGCGGACGAGGCCCGGGTCGCGGCCTGGGCCGATCTGGTGGAGCGGCGCCGCGCCCAGGCCGAGCGTGCGGGTGCCCGCTTCGTGCAGGTTATTGTGCCCGAGAAGCAGTCGGTGCTGGGGCATCTCCACCCCGCCGGCGACCGGGGCTGCACTCCCCTGCTGCAAGGCATCGCGGCGCGCCTGTCGGGCAAGGCCTATTATCTCGATGCACTGTCGGCGTTCCGCGGCCTCGTGGAGGAAGGGCGCGACCCCTATCGGGCGGTGGACACGCATCTGTCGTTCCACGGCTATCAGTGCCTGGCCGGCGAACTGGGTGAGCGAATCACCGGCGAGCCAATGGCGCTGGCGACGCCGGAACTGGCTTCAAGCCCCGCGGCTGGCGACCTCGGCAGCAAGATCGGGTGGGGTAACGTCGTCGAGACGAGCCTGTCGCCGGTCGAGCGGGGCTGGGCACTGGCTGGACGCGACGTGCGGCTTGATCGGAGCAGCGACCCCGAAACCGGGCATATCGGCTATCTGAGGCAATGGACGTGCGACGATGCCGAGAGCGACCGGAGTGTGCTGGTATTCGGCAATTCCATGTTCGAGCGCGGAGCCGGCCCCCTCACCCTGTCCTGGTGGTTCGCCCGGATGTTCCGGCGGATGACGTTCCTGTGGTCGCCGACGGTGGACCCCGAACTGATCGAACGCCTGTCCCCCGATATGGTGGTCTGCCAGACGGTGGAACGGTTCCTGAAAAGCGTACCGACGCAATAGGCCTCGCCTCTTACCCTACCGACGCCAGATACGCCCCACGCTCGGCTGCCAGCGCCGGATCGGGGGCGAGGGCGTGGAGGCGGGCGATCTCGGCCCGGTGCCGGGCGGCGTCGTCGCGGGTGGCGAAGGAGCGGGCGTGCTGGCGATGGCGGCATAGCGCCTCCGGCACGAACACCGCGCCATGACCCGCCTCCGCGGCGCGACGGTAGAGGAGCCAGTCAAAGGCGAAGTCGAGGGTCGCCAGTTCGTCGCGGTGTCGCGCCAGCAGGTCGACGAGTACCGGGCGGCGCCATAGCACCGAGCTGACGCTGAGGATCGGGTTGCGGACGCCCAGCCCGCGGGCGAGGGTAGCGGCCTCGATCATGCCGGCGTCCACCCCCGCGCCGATCACCGAGGCGGGATAGCCGCCATGATCGGCGAGGACCCGGTCGTTCTCATCCACCCACTCGACCCCGACAAAGGCGAAGGCGGCGTCGGGCGCCGCCTGCAGCCCGGCGACGCAGCGCTCGAGCATCCTGGGCGCGATCCCGTCGTCGCCCTCGGCCAGGTGGAGGAACTCGGCGTCACTGGCTGCCGCCACCTGGGTCCAGGTCTCGTACAGCCGGCCATGATTGGCGGGGGCGGCGTGGAAGGCGAAGCCGAGGCGTGTCGCCTCGTGCCGGGCGGCTGCGGGACTGCCGTCGGTGGAGGCGACGTCGTGATAGGTGACCCGCGCCGCATGCAGCACCTGGCGGGCGATGCCGGCGCAGCGGCTTTCCGCAAAGCGGCCATGGTTGTGGCCGATGATCGCGACGTCCACCGCCGGCGGGGCGAGCAGCAGGCGGACCAGCGCGCGGACATAGCGGGGCCAGTCGAACCGCTCCGCCGCCCAGGTCGCGCGTGCTTCCGACCGGCCGAGTGCGAGACCGGCACGGATCGCGCCCGGCAGCGCCGCCTCGCCGTCCGCGAGCGTGCCGAGCGTCGCGTCCTCGGCGACGAGGTCGCTGATCCCGCCCGCGCCCGCGAGCGCGGCGACGGGGAGCCCGCACGACCACGCCTCAATCGCGGCGGACGGCAGCGGGTCCTCGCGTGATGACAGGCAGAACAGGTCGGCCGCACCCAGCAGCCCCTCGATCTCCGGGCTGTCGGGCAGGTGGCGGAGGTACCCCGCCGCGACCAGCGCCTCCACGCGGTCGGCGAGCGCGTCGGCAAGGCCCGGGTCCCAGTCGCCCTGCCAGACGAACAAGCTGGGCTCGCCCGCCGCGCACGCCGCTTCGGCCGCGGCGACGAACAGGTCGAGCCCCTTGCGCGCGTCGCCATAGCCGAGCCCGGCCACGATCGCGCGGCCGTCATCTTCCCCCAGCAGCGCATCGCGTGCCTCGGTGCGATCGACGCGGGCGACGCGCCGATACTGGCCCTGCGGCAGGAGGGTGATGCGGTCGGGGACAACGCCCGCGGCCTCGATCACGCCCGCGACCGAGCGGGTCGAGGCGACGAACCCACGCACCTGCGGCCCCGCCGCGCCGAGCAGCGGCGCAACCCCGAGCGCGTCGATCATCGTGGGCAGCTCGTGGACCAGATTCAGCACCGCCAGCCCGGCTGCCGCCAGCGGGGCGAGCGCAGGTGCGGAGGCGGCGCTGTTGACGATCGCGGCGCCGAACCCGTCGCGGGCAAGCTCGCCGGCGACCGCCTCGATCGGAGTCGCCACGTCGCAGACGATCGTCGGGGCGACCGCGCGATAGTCGGCGAGCAGCGCGTCGTAGCCGCGGTCGGCGCGGAGCAGCACGAAGCGGACCTCTGCACCGAGATCGGCGACCAGCGTCGCGCCGAGATGGAACAGCAGCCGCTGCGCACCGGCGGCAAAGGCATCGTGCCCGACCAGCACGAGCCTGAGGCCGTCACCGGCCGCCTGCGGGTGCATTACCGCCTGGACGGTGTTGAGATAGGCATAGCCGAAATGGCGGTCGGGTTCGAGATAGGCGCCCTCTCCCCACTCGTTCCATGCGTTGATGCAGACGATCGGGTCGTCGCTGTCGCGCTCGGCCGCCTCGACCAGCGGCTCCAGCCATTGCCGGAACAGCTGCGGCGTCGATCCGTGGATCACCGAGGACGCGCCCTGGCGCCGGCTGTCATTGTCCCAGGAGGGAAAGCAGGCGCGCACCAGCGGATAGGGGACGGGCTCAGCCAGGTCCGCCAGCGCGGCCGCGACGAAGCGGTCGTAATCCCATACCTTGAGCGAGGGATGCGCGCCGAACGGGCGGGTCGGCTGCGCGAGCGGCAACTGGCGGCTGTGCTTGTGCGGGGGAAACTCCATCGCGCCGTCGAGGCCGTAGGGGCGCGGGTCGAGGTCTTCGAAGGTCTGCGCCATCCAGATTACCGGGTCCTCGCCCAACGCCCGGCAGGCGGCGCGGAAGGTGGCGATCCAGGCGGCGGGATCGGGCAGGTGGGCAACGCGGTAGATCACGAACAGCGGGCGGCCGTCGATGCGGCGATAGCGCGGGTCGGCGGCATGGCGGACGAGGTCGGCCGCGACCTCCCCCGGCAGCGTATCCGGATAGCGCTGTTCGAGCAGGATCTCCGCCTCCGACCCGTCCCACCGCCTGGACCAGGTCTCGTTGGCCCAGATCAGGAAGAACTTCGCGTCGAGGTCGGGCTGGGCGAGGAAGCGTTCGAGCGGGCGTTCGAGGAGGCGCTGGTCGCCGAAATGATAGTAGTAGAAGGCGAACCCCGCGAGCCCGGCCTGGCGCGCCAACTCGACCTGACGGGGCAGGATGCGGGGGTCCTCCAGGTCGTAGAAGCCGAGCGCGGAGGGCACGCGCGGCTGGTAATGGCCCGAGAAGCGCGGCACCCCGCGCACGACATTGTGCCATTCGGTGAAGCCTTCGCCCCACCAAGCGTCGTTCTCGCGCACACGGTGGTACTGGGTGAGGTAGAAGGCGTAAACCTCGCAAGGCCTTTTCTGCCCCGTCGCGGGCGCGGCATGGGGCTCGTAGAGCGCGGACGGGCGATGGTTGGCGCGGATCTCGTCCTGCATCAGCTCGGCCGCGGGGGCGACATCGGCGGGCGCGTCGTGGCCCAGATGCCGCCAGCGCGCCATCAGCGCGCGAAACGCCTCCGCATTGGAGCCGGACAGGTGGTAGCGTTCGCGGATGGCGAACCAGTTGAAGTCCGCACGGGGCAGCCGTCCCTCGTCGGCGCCGGCATGGACCCAGTGCCAGTACGGATCGACCCCGGCCGCGGTCACGTCGGGGTTGTGCGCGGCATACCAGGCGGCGTCGAAGAAGCGGTTGGGGTCGACGGGGCGGCGCGCCTCCGCGGCACGGGCGTAGATCACCAGCGCAGGCTCGGCGCGCCTGCCGGCACCGGCGCGGACGAAGCCGGGGTCGAGCCCGACCATCGGCTGGTATCCCTCCGCATCGCCGACGGTCAGATAGTGCGCGAGCAGGCAGGTGTCGGGGACGCGGGAAAGCTGGGCGCGGTACCAGCCGGGATCGAAAAAGGGCGATGGCGCGCGCCCCTCCGCCTCGCCGCGGGTGATGTAGTGAGCGAGCAGGTCGTCCTCGCCGGCCACGTCCGGGTTGGCGTCGGCATAGAAGCGCGCGTCGAAGCTGCGGGTGGCGCGGATCAGCCGGTGGAACTTGTGCTGGAGCGGGGTCATGCGGGTACCGATGGGGCGGCGATCAGCGCGGCGATCTGGCGGCTGAGCGTCGGGTTGCGGCCGCGGGTGCGGGCATGGGACAGGAGGTGGCGGTGCGCGAACAGCGGCCCGCCCGATGGCGGCCCGATCACGCGTAGGCCCAGCTGGTACGCCTCCACCGCGGTCAGGCCGGCGGCATAGGGGGCAGTGTTGACGATCGCGGCGTGGTGCGCGACCGCTTCGAGATAGGCGTCGTGCCCGTCGGGGGTGACCACCGCCGCCACCCGGACCCCCATCGGCGCGAGCACCGCGCGGACCCGGTCGAGCACGGGGGAATGGGCGTAGCGGCGGTCGATCAGCGTCACCTCCGTCACCCCCTCGGGCCAGGCGGAGGCCAGCGCGGGGACGATCTTGACCGGGTTGCCGACCAGCGCGACCCCGGATTTCGGGCGGTCGCGCAGGGCGGCGATCGCGGGGGGCGGGGTGTAGTCGCAATAGCCCCGATCGATCTCGACCAGCGGTTCGGCATAGAGCCCACGGTTGGCGGCCGGCGACTGCCACTTGTCGCCGATCCAGCCGTCAAAGGCGGAAAGCCCGGTGGTCGCCGACTGGCCGCCCACCCAAGTGTAGGCGCGCGCCGCGGGGCGGGTGGACAGCGCGGCGAGACCGCCCGCGTCGCTCCACCCACCCAGGTCGAACACGACGTCGAGTTCGGCCGCGACGAGGCGCTCGGCGAGCTGGTCGGGTTCGAGATGGGCGACGTCGTGCCATTCGTGTGCCAGGTCGCGGAACCGCTCGGTCGCCCCGTCGGCGCGGATGCCGCGGTGGAAGAATACAAGGTCGTGTGCCGGGGCCAGCGCCGCCCAAGTCGAGAAGGTCAGGTGATAGACCGGCGAGACGGTGAGCAGCGGCGACATGATCCCCACCCGCCGGCGCCCCTCGCGCAAGCGCCGGGTGGGTGCGGCGGGGCGTTGCAGGTGGGCGCGCGCGAACGCCTTCAACCGGTCGGTCAGCGCGCCGGGCGGGATCGCGCCGGTATAGAGCGCCGCCATCAGCTGCGTCAGCTCGGCATCCGCTTCCCAACCCGGCCGTTCGGCGACACGGGCCGCGAGCGCCGCGGCACCCGCGGCGTCGCCGAAGACGTTGAGGCGAAGGTCGGCAAGCGCCATCGCGGCCGGCGCGCTATCCGGGTCGTGGGCGAGCACCGCCCGCCACTGCGCCTCCGCCGCGAGCGGCTGTCCCCCTTCGCGTGCGATCCGGGCGAGAAGCGCGCGCGCCTGCCACAGCGTGCCCTCGATCGCGACCGCACGAGCCGCGGCGTCGGCCGCGCCGGCGTGGTCCCCCGTGGCATAGCGGGCGAGTGCCAGGTTCTGCCGGATCACCGCGTCCTCGGGCCGCGCCTCGGCCGCCTGCACGAACAGCCGCGCCGCCTCGTCCCAGTCACCCGCGTCGCGGCGGGCCTGGGCCTGGGTCAGTAATGTCTCAATCCGGGACATGCGGGTGTTCCTGCCCATCGCGCGCCGAACGGGCAACTGCCGCGCGAAGGAAGACAACGCCCCTTCGGCTGCTTGCCATACGAGCCGATGGGGAGCATGTTACATGTAACACACTGGCCATCATCCGGAGCCACGCCATGCCTACGCCCGTCAGCGACCGGGTTCGCAAGCGGCGCGATACGTTGCGCGCGTCGGGGCTCAGGCCCATCCAGATCTGGGTACCCGACACCCGCCGGCCGGACTTTGCCGAGGAATGTCGGCGACAGGCGCGGCTGGTGGCCGCGGCAGATGGAGCCGATCGCGATCTCGACGGCTTCCTGGATGCCGCGCTGGCCGACATCGAGGAGGGATGAGGCGCGGCGATCTGGTGACGATCGCGCTGCCCGGCGATTTCGGCAAGCCCCGGCCTGCGCTGGTGATCCAGTCCGACCGGTTCGGCGAGACCGGCACGGTCACGGTGCTGCTGGTGTCGGGTCCCCTTGTCGAGGCGCCGCTGATCCGGGTTCCCGTCGAGCCCACGACCGACAATGGCCTGCGCAAACGCTCGCAGGTGATGGTCGACAAGGCGATGTCGGTGAAGCGCGAGCGGATCGGCGCGACGATCGGCCATCTCGACTCCGCCGAGATGCTGGCGGTGACACGGGCGCTGGCCGTGTTCGTCGGAATCGCCTGACCCGCCGGGCATCACCCTCACCGACCCAGCAGGAACGCCTGGGTGGTCGCCAGCGCATCCTCCGGTTCCACTCCCGCCAGGAGCTGGAGGTTGAGGTAGTTGGTCGCCAGCGTGGTGGCGGCCTGGACATAGGCGTTCTTGACCTCGAACACCGTCTGGATTGCGTTCACCACGTCGACGTTGGTCCTGACGCCCCCTTCGTAGCTGCGGCTGTTGGCCTCGACCGACAGTTCGGCCGCGGCGATCGCCTTGGCGTTGATTGCGAGCGCCTGGCGGCCGCCGTCGACCAGCGCGTGGAGGCGTTCCAATTCGGTGCGGGCGCGCTCCTCGACCAGCCGGCGCTCCTCGAACGAGCGGCGCACGGTCGCGTTGGCGGCGCCGACCTGGAACAGCGAGGCGGCGTTGAGCGGCGCGGACACCGAGATGCCGACATAGGAGTCCGACAGCTCGTTGCGGCGGGTGTAAGTGGCGCTGGCGCCGACCACCGGGAAGATCGAGCCGCGGATGCGCCGGGCCTCCAGCCGGTTGATCCGCTCGGTCTGGCGCGCGGCCTCGATCTGCGGGTTGGCGGCTTCCTGGCGGCCCAGATACGCCTCGGCGGCTTCGAGTCGCACCGCACCGAACTGGTCGGGCAGGCGGAACGCACCTTCGGGGATGGGCTGGCCGGTGATCGACCTGAGGCGCGTCGAGGCGGCGATCAGGTCGCTTTGGAGGAGGATGCGGTTGGCAAGCGCCTGCTCGTAGCGGACCGCGATGTCGCGCGCGTCGGTGACGGTCCCCTGCCCCGACTGGTAGAGCCGGTCGGCGCGCGCGGACTGGGTACGGAAGGCGGTGATCCGCGCGTCGTTCAACGCGATCGCCTCGGTGGCCTTGATGATGTCGGCGACCGCGGTCATCGTCCGGGTGGCTAGGTCCTGCGCGCGCACCTCCAGCGTCGCGTCGGCATAGGCGCGCCGCGGCCCGCGCTGCTTCAGCGTCGCGAGGCCGGAGATCGACAGGATCGGCTGGGTCACGGTCGCGACGTGGCGGGCGCCGCCCTCGGTCGGGATATTGTTGTAGCTGTAGCTCGCCTGGGGAAGGTAGGCGGTGATCGTCTGGCCCGCGGTCTCGCGGTTGACGTCGCGCTCGGCGATCGCGGCCTGATAGGTCGGGTCGTTGTCGCGGCCGAGGTCATAGGCGGTGACGAGGTCGAGCGCACCCGGCTGGCGGACGCGGATCGCGCCGGGGGCGGGCGGGCCCTGCACCGGGGGCCGCGCGGGGCCGACCGCCTCGGGCGTGTCGCCCAGCGGCGCCTGCGGCGCGACAAGCGGCGCGGCGGGGGTGGCGGGGACCTGGACCGGCGGGGTCGTGGGCGGGAGCGGGAAGCTTTCCACCCGTCCGCCCAGCGCCGGCTGGGGCAGCGCGGGGCTGGAGGGGACCTGCTGGACCGTCACCGGCGGGGGGGCGCTGGTGGCGGTGCCCGTCCCCTGCCCCGCGGCGCCCGAGGTGGGGATGCCGGGGGCGTTGATGCCGGATTGACCCTTTCCCACAGGGTTCATGGTTAACGTGGCGGCGAGCGCGAGGGCGCCCGGCCCCAAGGCGACGAACGGCATCGGATCAGTCCTTGAACGCGCGCGCGAACTTGTCGGCGAGGGGCTTCAGCAGCCACGCCATGAAGGTGCGCTCGCCGCGCTTGGCGATGACGTCGGCGGGCATGCCGGGGCGCAGCTGGTGGTCGCCGAGCGCCTTCAGGGCATCGGGGCCGATCTCGACCTGGGCGAGGTAGTAATCCTCGTTCTCGCGCACCTCCTCGCCCGGCTTGGCCTTGAGCTTGTCGACGCCGACCGACTTCACCCGGCCGTGGACGACGGGGGTGATCGTCGCGTTGAACGAGGTGAAGCGGACATCGGCGGGCATCCCGGCGCGGACCTTGTCGATCGCGGCGGGGGGTACCTTGGTCTCGACGATTAGCGCGCCATTGGAGGGCACCACCTCCATCAGCACCTCGCCGCCGTTGATGACCCCACCCTCGGTGAAGACCTTGAGGTTGACGATCGTGCCCGCGACGGGGGCGCGGATTTCGGACAGCGACTGGTTGAAGCGGGCGGCGGACAGCTTGGTCGCCAGCGCCTCGCGGTTCTTCTGGAGCTCGGTCAGCTCCTTGGCGACCTCGCCCTGGAACTGCGATTGGGTCTCGGCCATCTGCGCCCTGATCTTGCCGACGTCCGCCTGCGCGGTCTGGAGCGCGGCCTCCTGGTCGACCTTGTTGCGCAGCGTCGTGTTGACCTGCGCCTTGGGGACGAAGCCGTCCTTGGCCAGGTTCTCGACATTATGGAGTTCGTCGGTGAGCGTGCCGAGTTGGACCCGGTGCGAGGCGACCGCGCCCGACAGGCCCCTGATCTGCTCGCTGAGGCCCCTCGCCTGCTCACTGTACTGAGCGCGGCGCATCTGGAAGAAGCGCTGCTGGAGCATCTTGGCCTCGGCGACCTGGGCGGGGCTTTCCTTCGCGAGAGCGACCAGTTCGGGGTCCCAGGCGATGGGGCGGCCGAGCAGTTCGGCCTTGGCGCGGCTTTCGCTGACCAGCGTGTTGATGTATTCCTGGCGCAGGTTGGTGAGGGTCGCCTCGGTCTCGAGCGGGTTGATGCGGAGCAGGACCTGGCCCTGGCGAACCGTGTCGCCCTCCGCGACCAGCACCTTGCTGACCACCCCGCCCGTGGGGTGCTGCACCGCCTTGCGATAGCCCGCGACGGTGACGGTGCCGGCCATGTTCGAGCCTGCGTCGATCGGCGCGGTCACCGACCAGACGAAGAACGCCCCCACCGCCGCGACGATCAGCCAGGTGCCGCGCTTGCGCACGGTGGACTCCTCCACCGCGACCGGCTCCAGCCCGCGGTCGGCGAGCTTGGCGGGGTCATAGGGGTTCCAGCCGCGCTTCAGGCGGCTCGCGAAATTGCCGTGGATGACGGTTGCCATGGGAACCTCAGGCAGCTTGAGCGGGGCTGGCGCGCAGGTCGCGGACCGCGGCGATCATCTCGGCCGCGGGGCCGAAACCGACCTGGCGGCCGGCGCGCAGCACCAGGAGGTTGTCGACCACGCTCATCAGGCGCGGGCGGTGGGTGGTGATGGCGAAGGCGGTGCCGCGCGCCTTCATGGCGCTGATCGCCTTCAGGAGCGCGGTCTCGCCGACCTCGTCGAGGTTGGCGTTGGGCTCGTCCATCACGACATAGGCCGGGTCGCCGTACAGGGCGCGCGCGATCGCCAGCCGCTGGCGCTGGCCGCCCGACAGCTGGAAGCCGGTCTTGCCCAGATGCGTGTCGTAGCCGTCGGGAAATCCCAGGATCGTGTCGTGCATGTCGACGAGCTTCGCCGCGGCGATCACCTTGTCGCTGTCGACCGGCCCCAGCCGCGCGATGTTCTCCGCGATCGTGCCTTCGGGAAAGCGGATCTCCTGCGGGACGAAGCCGATGTGCGGGCCGACCTCGTCGTGATTCCATTCGCTGAGTTCGACGCCGTCGAGGCGGACCGAGCCCGAAGCGGGCTTCCACACGCCGACCAGCAGGCGGGTGAGCGAGGTCTTGCCCGAGCCCGAGGGGCCGATGATCGCGACCGCCTCGCCCGGGCGGATCGCGAAGCTGACGTCGGTGACGACGGGCTTGGCCGCGCCGGGCGGGGCCGCGGCCGCGCCCGTCACGTCCAGCCGCCCGGTGGGGGCGGGCAGCGCCATGCGCCCTTGCGCCTTAGCCTCCTCGGACAGGAGGACGTTCAGGCGGTCATAGGCGGTGCGCGCGGCGACGATCTGGCCCCAATTGCCCATCAGCCGCTGGATCGGCGACACCGAGCGCGAGATCAGCATGGAGGCGGCGATCACCATCCCGCCGGTGATCTCGCCCTCGATCGCCAGCCATGCGCCCAGCGCGATCTGGAGCGAGGGCAGCGCCTTTTGCAGGAACTTGGAGAGGCCCCCGGCGACCCCACTCGCCTCCGACGCGTTGACCGACATCTGGAGGAACATGCGGTGCCTGTCGTGCCAGCGGCGGCGGACCGCAGGGAGCATGCCCAGCGCCAGCGTCGCGTCCGCCTGCGCCAGGCTGTCGGCAGCGACCCGCTGCGACTCCGCATTCTCGTCGTTGGCGGCCTTCAGGATCGGCGAGGACAGCTTCTGGGTGAACCAGGCGGACAGCATCATCAGCACTACCGCCGTCGCGATGAACGCGGCGAGCAGCGGGTGGAACAGCGCGCCCACCACCACGAACACGATCGCAAACGGCGCGCTCATGAGGGCCAGGATCGGCTCGCCGGTCATGAACTGGCGGAACGAGACGACGTCGCCCATCAGCTGCTGGACGTTGACCCCGCGCCGCCCGACCGAGCGGCGGAACGAGGCGTCGAACACGTCGGCGGCGAGGTCCCAGTCGGTCCTGAGCGAGATCCGGATCAGCAGGCGCGTGCGCATCCATTCGAGCGACGACCAGAACAGGTACACGCCGACGATCAGCAGCGTCAGCGAGGTCAGCGTCACGCCGCTCCTGGTCGAGATCACCCGGTCGTAGGTGCTCATCATGTAGAGCATCGGCGCGACCGCGAGGCATTCGGTGATCGCGGTGAAGACGAACACGAGATAGAAGGAATGGCGGCACGCCTTGAGCAGCTGCGCCACGGGTTTCCCCGCCGGCTTGCCTGCATCCCGCTTGTCGTCGGCCATGTGCGTCGGTGCCCCTGGATTACGGGGCCGGTACTGCGGCAACCTTGGTTAAGACGCGGTTACCTTGTGGGGTAACGACCTGCCGCCAAACGCCGTCACCCCCGCCCCTCTCCTGTCACCCCCGCGAAGGCGGGGCTCCATCTCCGACCGTTGGGCCAAGCGACCCGGGCGGGAGATGGACCCCGGATCAAGTCCGGGGTGACGAAGGGCGAGGGTGACGGGGGTGATCGGGTGACGAAGGAGACGGGAGGGGGCGCAGAGCCCCCTGCCCTTACCGGTCGTGGTGGAGGTGGCGGTAGAGCTCGTCGTCCTGGCCGATCAGCTTCACCTCGATGCCGGCATCCCCGAACGCCGGGGCACCCTGGCCGCGGTCGTCGGCGAGCACGTCGATCTCGGTGATGCCGATCGCTTTCAGCTGCTCCACCGCGCCGTCGACCTCCGCCAGCTGGTGGGCGGCGTCGGCGTCGAGCACCAGCGCGACCTTGTCGTTGCCCTGGAAGATCGGCTCGGGCCCGTCGCGCCCCGCGTCGAGCGAGCGGAGCAGCTGGACGATCTCGCCCGCGCCCTCGCCGTCGAGCCCGAGTTCGACATAGACCGGCGCCCCCTGCCCGTCGGCGAGCCGGACCTCGTCCACGCCCATGTCGGCGATGTCCTTGAGCGTCGCGTGGAGCGTGTCGGCCGAACCGGTGCCGTCGATCACCAGGTGGTCGGCGGTAAAGGCGCGCAGCAGCCCCGATTCCGCCAGCGCATGATGCGCGCCGTCCTCGATCCGGAAGGTGCCGCCGATACCGTCGTCGTCGGCGCCGACATGGGCGTCGCGCAGTTCGGACAGCAGTTCCGCCTCCGCACGGATGTCGGCGGGGTCGATCGTCCGCGCCTCCGCCTTGTCGAACGCCTCGTAGGCGAAGTCGATGCCGGTACGCGCCGTGACCTCAGCCAGCGCGTCGGTCTGGTCGGGCGTCAGCGTGTCCAGCGGCTGGTTCAACGCGATGTGATCGACGCCGGCATCGCGCAAGCCTTGCGCCAGCCGCTCGATCTCGCCAATCTCGCCCGCATCGACCCGGAGCGTCACGTCGAGCGCGTCGTCGCTCTGCGCCACGTCGAACTGGGGCAGGTCGGAGGCGGCGATGCCGGTCAGGTCGCCCGCATCGACATGGAGCACCGCAACGCCCGCGGCGACCGCAACCGCATCGACCTTGAGGTCGTGCAGCCCCTTCAACGAGGTGTTGAGCTGGGTCCCCTCCGCCGCGACGGTGATCGTGTCGGACTCCGCGAAGTGGAGCCCGGCCGCGACGAGGTTCGCCGCCTGGTCATCACCGATCGTCGCCGCGTCGCCGATCACGTCGAGTGTGTCGACCCCGATCTGCCCGAGCAGCGCCGCCTCGCCCGGCTCGGTCAGCCCGGCGAGCTCGGTCTGGCCGAGATGGACCGTGATGTCCGCCGCGGGCACGAAGTCGAGCCCCGCCGCGCCGACGCCCCAGGCCTGCTGGAGCGACAGGCCGAGATCGCCCGACCCGGCGACGCCGATGTGGTCGATCCCCGCATCCGCCAGCGCCGGGGTGAGCGCGAAGCTGTCGAAACTCGTGTCGAGTGTGCCCGAGTCGACGGTCAGCGTCACGTCGAGCGACGCGTCCGACTGGTGGACGGTGAAGGACGGCAGGTCGGCCGACGAGATGCCGTCGAGGCCGCCGCCCGCCGCCAGCGTCACCGCCGCGACGCCGGCGCCGACGCGGACCGCATCGACATGGAGCGACTGGAGCCCCTTGAGCGAGGTCCGCATCTCCGTGCCATCGGCCTGGAGGGTGACGTCGCTCGCCTCCGCGAAATCGACGCCCGCGCCGACCAGCGCGCCCGCCTGCGTCTCGGTGATCTCCACCGCGCCCGCCACGTCCAGATGGTCGACGTGGAGCGCCGCCAGCAGCGACGGGTCGGCCGCGATCCCCGCGACCTGATCCGCATCCAGGTCCAGCGTGATGTCCGCCGCAGTCGCGAAGTCGAGCCCCGCACCCGCCAGCGCCTGCGCCTGGGTGAGGCCCAGCGCCAGCCCGCCGCCGGTGACGCCGAGATGGTCGATCCCTGCCGCGTCCAGCGC
>Ga0325400_1000548_pt1 | contig 28275 bp, 26 predicted proteins | sample PopdelMetagenome_2_FD_205662 | JGI IMG/M metagenome (GOLD analysis project Ga0325400, IMG submission 205662) | Populus deltoides microbial communities from Bellville, Georgia, United States - Xylem-PdKOR-R1 | ecosystem: Host-associated > Plants > Phyllosphere > Stem > Wood/Secondary xylem...
AAAGACTTGTTAAGGTCAGGCAGGGAGAGAACTGGGGGCTGAGTCATTGCCTGTTTTAAGTTTCTGAAGGCTCTGGTTGCATCTTCCTTCCAGGCAAATGCATCTTTTTTTAATAGCTGGGTGAGTGACTTGCTAAAGGCTCTATAGTTTTTGACAAACTTCCTGTAGTAGCCAGTAAGGCCTAAGAATCCCCGTAGTTGCTTAACATTTTGAGGTTCAGGCCAGTTAGTGATGGCTTGAATTTTCTTAGGGTTAGTGGCTACTCCCTCCTTGGAGATGACATGCCCTAAATATTCCACTTGAGGGATACCAAATGCACATTTTCTGCGTTTAGCCACCAACTAGTGCCCTTTAAGTAATTCAAATACGGTTTGCAAGTGTTCCAGGTGCTTAGTCATTGAATGACTATAGATCAAAATGTCGTCAAAAAAATACTAACACAAACTTCTTTAGATGCCTTCAAAATACTTCATTCATCAAGCTCTGAAAGGTAGCAGGGGCGTTGGTTAGCCCAAATGGCATCACTAAAAATTCATAATGGCTGTTGTGGGTTCGGAATGCTGTTTTGAACACATCATGGGGAGTCATTCTAATCAGTGATAACCAGATCATAAATCCACCTTTGAAAATATTGTGGCACCCTCTAACTCTTCTAATAATTCCTCTACTAGAGGTATTGGAAATTTTTCCTTGATGGTTAGTTGATTGAGAGCTTTGTAATCAACACAGAGTTTCCAGGACCCATCCTTTTTCTTAACCAAAACAACAGGGGAAGTAAACGGGTTGTTGCTTTGTTGGATGATTCCAGACTCGAGTATTTCATCCACCATCTTTTCCAATATATCTTTTTGCACTCCAGAATATCTATAAGGTCTGAGGTTGATTGCTTGTGCACCTTCCTTCATAGGAATAGTGTGGTCATAGGTTCTGATGGGAGGCAGTCCTTCAGGTTCCTTGAATACTTCCTTGTAACGATTAATTAGCTCTTCCAGAGCCACTCATTCCTTCTATGTGCTTATAGTTGATGTTGACATAGGCCTTGCATCACTGTTTATTCTTCAATAGGTGTGAAACAACTTAACCTTCTCTGTTTCCTTAATTTCTTCCAGGTCAAAATATTGATTGCACTTATACAACCATTTGTGAACATCTTCCCTATCAAAACAAGGAAAATCTCTTCGAGGTTTATGTACCCTGTAGGAAGGTTGCCCTTCTTCGCCATAATAGCCCATTTTCAAAGTAGAACCTCCATGGGAAAGGTCCTAGTGATCCTTCATGGGGCTACGCTCCATCATACTCGTCTGCATCCTCTATAGTAGCGTAGACTGTTGGTAAGCTATTCCGCTGATGAGTTCCTTGAGCTCCTCAATCTTATTATCTTGAGTCGCCTTGGTAGTGTGTAATAGTTGTCCATAGCATGCTCCCTGATCTGTCCTTTGCATAGATTTTAGGATATTATTTTCATAAATTTACTTTAATATGTCTCTCTCTTTTAAGATTTAACGATCACTTATTATTGATAAAATGAATTTACCTTAACATTGTGTGTTTGATAAAATGATGGTTGTATTATTTGCATGCATTCTTTTTTTATCTTTTATATCAATTGTGAAAAAGTCATTGACTTTTGTGCTTTATATCATGACTTTTATATGAGGACATGTTACCTTCATATGCTAATAAGAGTTTGCTCACTATGTTTTGATATATATATTTTCTTTATTTGTTATTATTTTGTTAAACAATATTTCTTACTTAGTTAATGTTATTATTTATTAGTAGTGTTTAATCTTACAGTTAATATTTAAACAAAATGACATTGGTTGTTTGCTTTCAAATATGTTATCAAATTAGGAATGGAAGGTCCTGAAACTATGGATAAAGCTGCTTAGACTAAGAAAATGTTGCATATCTTTTGTGACATTTATGTCAAGGCTATCAACAAGGGAATGAGACCAAATACTCAATTCAATAAAGCTAGATTGAAATTTCTGTTGACATCCTTCAAATAAAAAAATTGCCATGCATTCACCAAGGAATAGTGAAGAAAAAATAGGATGGCTGAAAAAAGAATTAGAGGATATGGACGAAGCTCATTTCTGAAACTGATGTTGGTTAGAGTAGTGAATTAGAAACTATCTCTACAAGTGATGAGTGGTGGAAAGCAAAAATTCAGTTTATTTGTCATTATTCTTAATCTTTAATTTGTTTTTATCTAATTTCAATAATTCCTAATTTAAAGTTGCATTCATTAATTGTATTTATTTTATAGAGGAAACAAGATGAGCACAAAAGTTTAGATGTTTTAGTATTAAACTATCTTTACGGTTCAAGTTTGACAGAATGTTCTCAAATATTATTGCTACTAGAGAGCATGCACAGACACCATCTTCTGGAGTCTTGTGTGATGATGATGTTGGTAATAATGAAAATCACAATGTCAATGTTGAAGAGTCTGATTTGAAAGAAGGAGGCAGTGATTCAGAGGAGGATGACATTTCAAATTTTACAGATGATATTTGTAACATGATTGGTGGGGTTAATATGTTCAATAGGAATAATATACGTAGCAATGGCAAGAAAAAAGAAAGAGAATATTCTGAGTTTTAAGTTAGGAAAAAAAGGCCTTCTAGAATTGGATTACAACTACTATCACGTTGGGATTAACTAGTTGACAGCATGTCCACTAAGAGTGATTCAACATCTTTTAGTATAGATAGGAAAGGGTCTAGTATTCCCAGGGTAATGACAAAGCTTCACTTCATTGAAGGAGTTACTATCAGAAATGACTTTCATGGCTTTGCTACTGAGTATTTGAGTTTAAGAAGAAAGAGAAAAATATGGGCAAGTATGGGAGATCTTGAAAAAAAGCTGAAATGGATACTGATAAAGTATAGGTGAATTAAACCTGTTTAGATTGAGAGGTACATCTTGATTTCTTATGCATGATATTGTTTATTCTTTAAACAATGTAGGTAAAAAGAATGTCATATGTTATTTAACTTTTTATTTTTATTTTTTATTTCTTTTCATATAATTACATTTGCGGATTAATGTGGTGGCTGTGTTGACAAGATGATTGCCCGTATCATGATTTCTTAATTTATATTGGTTTAGAATTCTGTAATTCGACGTTTAAATCTATCAATAGTTGGCAGCTGCATTCAGTTATGTTTCACTACGTTAGGATTTATCATTTGAATGTTATGAAAGGTAGATTAGTTAGTTAAATCCTTTATATGTTTACCAGTTGTTAAGTATGATGAGTTTGTCGGAAATTAACATGTAATTGATGAGAATAATTGTGGACACTTTCTATGTTATTTGTCTCTGCTGAAGGGTTGATCATGCATATGTATTTCTAGAAAATAAAGGCATCTAGGGGGAGGTGGTGCAAATCAAGGTTCAATTGTTCTTTATATGAATTATTTGAAGTTCACCTAATTTTTTCCTTCAGTGTTTTTATCCTTGCTTTAAGGGACCATATATATGAGCTATAAAATTAAGAGAAAGGAAAACACAGTAAACATGGATTAAAACATGAATCAGAGATACACTTTCTTTGATTCAAAGGAACTGCTAAAAACAACCATATAAAAACATCAAGGTTTGCAATTTCAAAAAAGAAATTGTCATATAGAACTCGCCATAATGTCCCATTTGTGCCCAGGATAAATATTGCCATGCATTTAAAGAACTGTTTTATATGTAAAACAAAAGACATTCGTCATGAATGGGTTGGAATAAAGAACACCAAAAGGTGATGGCAGATTGCAGATGAAAAAAATGTGTAAAGTTATGACATGATAGTGGAATCAAATTGTTTCTGTCATAACTCATTTCTGAGTTATTTTTCAAATTTATTTTTTTAAAAAAATAAAAATAAAATAAAGACTGGCAACATGAAGAAAATTGGTTGAGGAAGGATTTCAAATGTAGAAAAATCAAAGTTTTGGGGTCAATTAGAGGTTAAATTGAAGAAATTTATAGTCAAATACCAATTTGAAAAAGACACCGAACTACAGGGGCTCAATTGATGGAAATGAATGATGAAATTGAAGAAATTAAAAGTTTAATGGTCAATTAGAGGCTAAATTGAAGAAATCCTAGATCTAAAACCAAAATGAAAAGGGTGCCGAACTTTGGGGCTAAAATTGAAGTTTTCCAGGCACTAAATTGCATGAAATTTAAAATTTGAAGCCAATCAGGGGCGTATATGAGATAAATCATAAATCAAATGAACTTTATCAAAACAGTGCCATTTTGGTTATTATTCATCTTGTTCTTTAATTTTCTCTGAAATGATAGCTCAGGGAGGCTACTTTGCAGGTACATTTAATGCCTCTAACCTCCACCAAATTTGACAACACCTAAACCAAAATGATCACCTAACATCTGACTTCACCCTGGTATGGTATTTTTTTTAGCTAATTGACACCATAATGGTTATGGCACCGGCCTAAAGAAGCCAACTCAGGCAACCTTCAACTGACAAATTTGACAATTCATAGTGCCTACTTTGAACCAACGATTCAGATCATTTCCAGTCGATCCAAGGCTAAGATTTTGCACCTTTAAAGATAAAACATCCCTCTTCCACCTCCAATAAATAGAGGTGGATTTCATGGTCTGAGCATGAATAAAATCAAGTCTAAAGTTGGCCAAAAGTCAGGTTTTTCTCCCCGTTTTTTTTTCCAACCAACATCTATCTCTCTTCTTTCTCTTTTTGTGGCCTCTTCAACCATTACCACCTCATACCCACCGTGAGAAAGCACAACTCAACCTCCTCCTCCAACCCATCCCCTCACCAATGATAGAATAGCCACCGCGAACATCTCTCTCTATCTCTCCTCTGTAAAACTCTTCTTCTTCTCCCTGTGACCAATGTCAACCACCATTCCTTCCAGCAACGCCCCCTGAGTCACCATCCAGACCTCCTCATTAAGGCCTCGACACCCACGCCAGGTAACCTGATCCTTTCTTCCCCTCCATCCTCCTTCTTTCTCGCTTGCAGCTCTGCATACAGAACGATAATTCGTTCTACATGCAACACAAATTATTAACCCTTATTTTGGGCTGGACTCGTGCTAGCCCAACCTAAATGACTGAGCTAGGTCCAGCCCAACTAAAAAAAGAGAGACCAAACTCGTTGGGCCGATATCAGTCCAACCCTTTTTGGGCCGATTCAGACCAACTAGGCTGGGCTCGGCTTGGATTACCAGTTTTGGCCCAGATTAAAAAGAGGAAGAAACAGATCTTTTGGGCCAAGATTGGCCCAACCCTTTTTTAGGCTGAGTTCGGTCCACATAGCTGGGCCGACCCAACCCAATGTATTTAATAATTATAATATTGTTATAATAATATAATATTATATAATTAAAAGAACAAAAAATTCAAAAAAATAAAAAATCCTTTTAAAAAATTTGTAATTTTCTTGCATTTTTTTCTATTAATTTTATATAATATCGGGCTGTATATTTACACTGTAAGATACAGATTCGATATCAAAATACTGAGTTTTCTCCGAAATATTTCTAAAAAGAATTCAAAAAAAAATCTCAAAACTTTTGAATTAATTTCCCCTTTCAAAAAACAAAAAAAAAAGTTTTGTTTTCATGCATACAACCAAATCCTAAAAAATTTTCCAAACATATTTTCATTAAAAAAAATAAAAAAAAATTGCATCCTTTTCCTGTTTTAAAAAGCAAAAAAAAATAGGTATCGTAACTAGTTTATAATTATCAATTAGAATTTGGTCAAAATATCTAAAACTCTTTACCAATCTTTTTTTTATGCTAGGGTTTAGATGTAGACTTTAATATTTGTGAGGGTGTAAAACTACACAATAGAGTACACCCTCAGGTATTAAAGATATAAAATGTAAAATAAATGCGATGCAAAAATTTAGACTTTAGAATGGTTAGGATTAAACCCGATGAGGTAGAGACTTCTCATGAAGGGAGATCTACTTTAGACCTTAGAAGATGACCAACAAATAGAAATCTAACCTAAACAAACAATAAAAAAATAATGCAGCTTACCTTAGGTAGGGTACATTGAGGGTGATACGTTTTCCCCTTGCACAATCAGTCTCTTACCCAAAATCTCGCAGACCACAGAGTTCCTAATAACCATAATACTAGGTGGTGACTCTTGATCTTAATCATAATTTTATGATTAAATCCAATACCCTTTCCTTTCCCAATAACGATAACTCTCATGATGCACTTTAGCGCAACAGCTCGACGTCGCCCCACGACAATTACAAATAATAGAGACAAAGCTAAAATGAAATAGAGAATTATTGAATATAATCTGAGCATATTGAGATTTTTCATACAATATCAATAATTTGAAGGTCACGCCAAACTCATTATCAGCATACACTTGCAATTTCATCAATTACATTATTTTATATATCCTATATAAGGCAATGCTCCTCTTCAGTATGTTTATAAAATATTCTTAACAAAGAACATCTCCACTAAAAGAATTATTTATACTTTAGAGCATTTTAAAAATCACATAAGTAAGTCATCAATTTATTCAAACTTATTATTTATTAATTTTCTTCATACATGAGTGATTTTTGTTATGGTGTTTGACATTATTTATTTGTTTATTTACTTGTTATTGTAGATATGGAAGGTGCATGGTTTAATGTTATGTTTAATAAAGATTTTGATGATAATTATAAAAATGTGATGAATCGTGTTGTTGATCACATTAATTATCGTGATGGTGATGATAGTGGTGGCTCTAAAGGTATTGGTGATGTTGGAGAAAATGACAATGACAACAACAACAAGGATGATGATAATGATAGGGATGGTGAATCGTTTTAGAGGTGACAATTTGATAGAAAAAAGTTGTATGTACAATTGAGACTTTAAACATGTATTATATTAATTATATGCATAAATAACCTTGTTAGGTTTCATACAACACAATTATGAAATAGTTGACTAAAGTTTTAAGAGGACATTGAAAACAATGTGTCCATATATTTAAGATGGATACTACAACTTTGTTAAGCCTGCGTAATGATTTACAAAAATAGTATAGGTTAAAACTTTCAAGAAGGATAAGTGTTATTGAAAATTTAGCTATGTTTCTACATATAATAGCATTGGAGATTTTGAATAGGCAAGTTCGAGAAAGATTTCAGCATTCAAGTGATACTGTTAGTAAATACATTAAAGAAGTTCTAAAAACAATTTGTTTGTTCACGATAGATGTCATAAAACCAGAAGACCCTAGTTTTACAAACACTCCATGAGAAATTGCGATGAATCCAAGATATATGCCTCATTTCAAGTTAATACAAATATCATTCATTATAGTAAATGTCAAATATAAATTGTTTTCAAAATGTTGGTAAGTACTTACAATCTAATTGTTATTGTTTTCATGTAGAATTATGTTGGTGCGGTTGATGACACACATGTGCGTGCTTGCATATCAACCAAAAATCAAATTTCATTTATCAATAGAAAATATGTATTGATATAAAATGTAATGGATGCTTGTAATTTTAATATACAGCTTACGTTTGTTTGGGCAAGATGGGAAAACAGTGCTCATGATACATGTATTTTTCTTGAGGCTATTAACAATATCAATATAAAATTTTCCAAACCGCTGGAAGGTAGTTACTTGAGAAAAATTAAATGTTAATTTAACAATAATAATTTGTATTTACTAATTTAATTATAAATTCGAAACTTGTTTGTAATTGTAGGGAAATACTATTTGGTTAATGCTAGATATCCAAATGAGTATGGATATTTAGATCTATATAAAAGAGAGATGTATCACTTATAAGATTTTCAACATCGTGGATGACCAAGGAGTCGAGAAGAAGTATTTAACAATGATAATTTAACATTGTTAATTTAACAATAATAATTTGTATATACTAATTTAATTATAAATTCAAAACTTGTTTGTAATTGTAGGGAAATACTATTTGGTTAATGCTAGATATCCAAATGAGTATGGATATTTCGATCCATATAAAAGAGAAAGGTATCACTTATAAGATTTTCAACATTGTGGACGACCAAGGAGTCGAGAAGAAGTATTTAATCGTACACACTCATCATTACGCAATGTAATAGAAGTATTTTTAGAGTGTGCAAATAAAAGTGAAGAATTTTACAAAACATGCATGTTTATCTATACAAATGCAAGTTTAGATTGTAGTGGTATAAATGACATTATATAAATATATTAGAAGGAAGTTGTAAGATGATGTGGAATTTGCAGAATTTGATCATAATTCTAATTTTGTTCTAGAAGATTTTTTAGTTGCTGTTGTTGCACATTTAGAAATCCATGGATACCAAATGCCTTCTCGGATGAATTCTGTATGTGATAGAATTGCAAATAGTTTAATGAGACAATAAATATAAGACCTTCATAAAAGATTTTTGATTTCATGATGTATTGATAATCCAATCTATAGTATTTTAATTAAAAACCTACAAAATTAATACATGTTTTTTTTAATCATTTTAGTATCAAATTCACTTTCAAAAACAGTTTTAATCAAATATTTTTGAACTGTTTTTTATTCAACATCAATTTTAATTATAATTTTAACTAAACATATATTTTATCAAACTAACCACAGCTAAAAATAATTTTTCTAAACCAAATTTTTTCAAATTATAATTATAAAAATTATCATAATGTCAAACACATTTTTAATGGAGAAAAATTATAGAGAAAATGGATATATAGCCCACTGTGCAAGAGCTTATAGAAATAAAGGAGATAATTAGCAAATTATAGCTTTGCCTTACTTGAGATATTATATCAATTATAATGATAAATCTATAATGTTTTGTTACTTATTAAATTATTGGTTGCACCACCGAAAATAATGCAGTTTATTAAATTTTTATTAGTTGCATTAAAATAATAATGCAATTGCCCAAACTAATGGTTACGGGCCTCACGTCCGTAATTGTTCTTGAATGAGGCGCACGAGGCTAATTATTAATATTAATTTGACATGCAAATATTAAGACTACCTATCCTGTATAGTTGTAGCCTATAGGTATTTTTGAGGTTTGCCTTACGATACTGCCGATGCATTACTCCTAGTCATTCACTCCTGTAAAAGTGGATTCCTCTTATTTTAAACTTTTGTATGAGTGAACTAACACTATATATATATATAACTTTGATCTACAGAATGAGAGTTGATGAGAAGTAAATGCCTACTTTCTATACCTGTAAAATTGAAGTCATAATCATAATTTGTTGCAAAATATGTTTTGTTTATCATAACAAGATTGTAGTTTGAAAAAAAAATTAGTATAAATTGATAATTTATCATCATAAAAACATACTAAACAAAAAATATTTTAGAAAAAACTAGAGTTTATATATGTTTAAATCCATAAACTCAAAACAAATATGGTTAAATCAACCATGTTTAAATTAAAACAAGAATGATATTTACTTGTTGAAACACTTTAAAATAAAAAATCTTAATTTTGTAATTGTCAATGATGAATTCTTTGTCCTTAAGACTTTATTGTTCCTCACTTGTGTAATTAGGATGTATGCAATATACTTCCTAGGATTCCAGTAACACCACATTAGTTTAAATACACTTATAATCCAATTTCTTTGAACCAAAGAATATAAAACTCAAATATCTTTCAACAATATCAACCCATGCTCTAGATTTAAGAGGAAAATCAAAGAGTAAAATGATAAGAAAACACTAAAATATGAGGTGAGGAAGAATGTGTAAAAATTTAAAAAACTTTTAGGCTCCGTTTGTTTCGCGAAAAATAATTTTCTGGAAACCATTTTCCAAACTTTCCTGTGTTTGTTTATCATTAGAAAAATTGATCAACGAAAAACACTTTCCAGTCAAAGGAAAATTTGACTTGGTTTCCAAAAAAGTGTTTTCCTTTTATTTTGGGCGGAAAACACTTTTCAAAAGTTGTGAAAAATTTAGAAATGTCATGTTATTTGATGATTATATCAAATTTGGTCCTCAAACTTCTGATTGCTATATATCTTGTTTTGAATCTTTTTTTTTTCAATTTCATCCCTTATAATTTGATTTAATTTTATTTTTATATCAACTTTGGTTTTCATTTTTATGATTGTTATTTGTTTTTCTCTTATCATTTTCTTAATTGAAATTTTTTATCTATCGGATTTGATCTTATTCTTTTGATTGTTATTTATTTTATTTGAAATAATTTATGAAAATGTAATTTTTTTAATTTCATCATCTTTTAAATTTTTTATATATTAGATTTGATCTCTATTATTTTGATTGTTATTTATTTTATTTGAGATAATTTATGAAATTAGATTTTGTTTTCAATTTTATTCTATTTAACCTTTTAATTTGTAAGATTTGTTCCTTATTATTTTAATAAACTTGAAAAAAAATATTAACAATTTATTTTCCAACTCATTTTTCATGACATAGCCTAACACTGGAAAATATTTTTCAACTTATTTTCCATGATACTACCAAACATCGGAAAATAATTCACTTTTTAGGAATTCGTTTTCTAAGGAAATTACTTTTCAAAATGAAACTACTTTTCAACAAATAAACGGGACCTTATATTAAACTCTTCTTCCACCCTCTTTTTTATAGTGAATTTTAAAAGCTAAAAAGTTGAAGAATTAATAAAAATTAATTTCCACCACTATCAATCGTTAATTAGCCACCATAAATCAAGAACTAAATCTAGAAAAATCAAGGGTTCTTTGAGATTAATTTCTCATTCACCTATAATTTGTTTAATTAAAACAAATTTCTAACAATTTCTCACATGAATGAAAATGATCTCACCAGTTTGAAAATGAATTAATTTGTTGAAAGATACTAATTTGACAGATTATTACATCAGAACATGTAATTTTTTGCTTTAAACCTTTCTTAGAAAAATACTATCGAATTTACTCGGTTAAATAATGAACGTGATGTTTTAAACTATTGAGTTTTTTTATATGTAAACCAAGATAATAGTACTTGCATGGTTATCTACCTAAAGCTTTTCTTTGGTTCTCATCGTTGTGTTTATTTTGACCCTGAACAACTTTTGGATTCTAGAGTGCTTTAGAGAATTTACCATTTATAAAAAAATTTAAAACAAAGGCCACATTTCTTACTTATATATGTGATCTATTATTAAAATATTATGTTATACTCCACTTTGTGTACTAAGATATGAAAATCATTAAAAGCTTAACTTACCATTTATCACATTTTAACTAACACTTATTTCATTATAGGAATTGGTAAAAAATAATAATTTCATAGTGTTATCGAGAATTTTATATGACTTAGTTTTTCATTTGAGTCTAAATCTTATAATCTTCAATCAGCCAGGTATGATTACCTAGATGAATTATACATAAACTCTATCAACAAACTTTTAATTAACAAATTCGTAATATTTTTCTTTGATTTTACATAGTTAATGAAAATAATTCCATTTAAAAGCATTTATTTAACGATATTATATATATGACACATATAACTGAACTTCTCATAATTCATATTATTTTGTGTCATTCCAATTATTGACTAACTATCACAATAAACACAAATAGCTAACAGTAATTTTAACTACTATAGTCCTCGAGGGGCGTAGCGTGATGGCAAAGGGTTTGAGATCTGCACAGCAGGTTTCGAGTTCGAGTCAGGGCGTGCACCTCTTGTAAGAGCCTGGGACAGCCGGGTTTTATTCCCTCACCTGGGCCCACAAAGTGCGCTTTCCGAGGGGTGAGGTTTCCTCGAATCCAAAAAAAAAAAATTTAACCACTATAAAATATTCTTTAAGAAATTTTAAATTTATTTGTCTTTCTCTCCAACTTTATTAAGAGCAATAAAATTCGATTTTAGCATGAATCTAGCGATACATATTTGTTTGGAAGATCTTTATGATATAATTACTCCACCAAATGTGAAAACATATTCACTTGTAGATTTCTATCCTTATATTATAGTACTTCTGAATAACAAACATAGCTCATGGTCTAATATGTACTTCAAATATTCAAGTATCGTTTTTAATCACCACCTTATTTTAAATATATTTCAAATAAAAAAAATATAAAACTCAAATATTTCTCAACAATATTAACTTAAATATTTCTCAATAATATTAACCTATACTATAGATACATATACTATAGATTTGAGATGGAAAAAAAAAATATATAAAAATAATATTAAATTTAAAAAATTCTTAAATTAAACTCTTTATTCACCCTTTTTATAACCCTTTTTTATAATAAATTTTGAAATTAAAAAGTTAAAAAATTAATAAAAATTAATTCTTATAATTATTAATCTTTAATTAACCACTAGAAATAAAAAAAAATTATATATAAAAAAACCAATAATTCTTTGAATAAAAAAAACCAATAATTCTTTGAAATTAATTTATCATTCATCCATAATTTATTTAAATATTTAATTAAAAAGACTTAAATCACCAAGTTCAACTAATTTCTTAATTTTTTTTCTATATATAGAAGCAGGAGATCAATTTGGACATAGGGATCAGGTTATTAGCATGCGGAATATTTAGAAACTACATGAAATGTCTCATGCTAACCCAAACCTTTCTTCATGAAAGGCATTGATCATGCGCATCATGAAGCATATCCATCCAAGGTTCAATAACAAAGTTCTAAGCAACATCACAGTGCTTCTTATTGACCTGGGTACGCAGGTTCAAAGAAAGAAAAAAACCTTGCAGTCTGCATGCTGTTATTTTCACATCAGAGTAGGCTGATGTGGAAATGCCGAAAATCATAAACAGGTGATACAAACAAACCATATTTACAGGCTCTTCTACACTTGCTGTCTTCCAAGAGCAGGTACATTAGCAGCACCCTGTTATGTTTGTCATCATCATCATCTAGTCTCAGTAACCTCCTTGTATGTAAGCATTCAGGCGGTCCACCTCCTCCCGGTGCTCACTCACCACAGCACGGACAACATCTCCAATTGATACCATGCCAATCATTTCCTTATCATCAATCACAGGAATGTGCCTGATGCGTTTATCTGCCAGCCATTATAGGTTCCAAGCTTTATACCATCTTTTATTTGAGAAAGTGATCAATAACTAGCAAATGGAAACATCCCCCACTTAGCAGTGGGTGTAATACCTGTCATCAATTGCATAGCCTTCAGAACTTTGGTATCTGGCGTGACAGTGATGAGCTTGTTCTGCAGCCGCCAAGCATGATTAAGCAACATGTTAACAACTTAATACAACCAACTTATGCTCTTCTAAAGTAATGACATTATACCTCTTCAGTCATGATGTCCCCAACCTTGGTTGACTTGGATGATCTTCCCTGCACAATGATCTTCCGCAGATAGTCTGGAAGTTTTCAGCAAACAGAATTAATTTCAGTCGACTAGTAGTGCTACCTGTAGCATCATTAAAATTACAATGGGAAATGTAAAATGCAGGTGAAAGAGAAACTGGATTTAAAATACAGTTGTCTCTTTAAAACAAAGACTGGTGTCAGTTTAAAATACAGTTAATTTTCAAATTAGTGTTTGTTTAAATAATAAAGAAAAGAAAAGAATGGTAATGAACTGTCAGAATTGTCTATGGACAATTCCTAAAGGTATTACATACACGGAAGAACTCTTGGCTTTTCAGAAAACTCTTCCTTTTATTTTTCTCTTGTAAAAAAAACCATTATATTTGTCTGCACATAATTTCTATTCAGAATTACGTTTACAAATTTTTTATTTGCTGTTTTACTCTCGTTAGTTAGTGATATCGTGATATCAAGGGTATGTGATTGAATAGGCTTGGGAAACATATTGCAATCAAGTTGCAAGCACTAAAAGGCGGATAATAATTCGTTTTTAAAGCCAAAGAATTGATCATTGTTTCAATCTACATCTTCAAGTTCATATTCTGTAAACAAATTCATAAGCTGAATTCTTTTATATGTTAGATTCATATATGTTTTTGTACGTATAAGAAGGAACCATATCAATTATTGGGGTGATTTACAGGAAATTGGTGGCAAACCAAGGGGAATCTTACATTCTCCACTATGCTATTCAGATGCCATCATGAAAATTTTCATATACCAGGAAAAAATAAAAGCCTAGTGGTTCCCTGATTCCATTCAGTGGTTCCTGACAGCTACAGGTAAAGATGCTTAGGATGGTTCTAACTTCTAAAGACAGCCAGGATAGCCCAACTAATCTCCTAGGCCAATGTGTACACACACAGACATGCACAAAAGCATCAGAAATCCAATGATGATGATTTCTTGAAATCAAATAGGAGAGCAAGTTGTCTATGCAACTGTCGTAATGCAAGTAATGATTTCTCCATCACAAGAATCTTTTGAGGAAAAGGGTTTTCCCCCGAGATCACAAGAAAATAATGAAATAAATGTCTCTTTTCACGAGAAAGCACTATAATGCGACATATAAGCTGCAGGGCTTACGCTAAGATGGGCTATATGTCCTGCAGCCCGTAAGGAATTTCTTTCCAATGTGGGAATCCACATGTACAACCAACTTAAGAAGGTGTTACAACTTCCAAACAAGTGCAGTGAGGGAAAAGAAAAGGAAAAACAAAAGTTGAAATGTCAAAAAAATATGTAAATAATCTAACAAATTGTGATTAAAACTACTAGAACATTTAGTACTAAATTCATGGTGCATGTTAGAGCACAAAATTAAACCCAACTAGAAAGAAGAAAACCGAAAGGAAGAGATGTTATAATTTCCAAGGGAAATGGAAAAGATGTTATAATTTCCCACTGCCTTAAAAAAGTGTTTCATGTACATGCAAACCTTAATCCATAAGCTTTTTTAATACAGTATGAACTTTTGAAATACCTCTCTCTGTGATGATTCCTGCAATTGATTTCTGCTCTCCAGGTTTGACAACAACCAAGGCTCCAACGTTGTGCTGTGTCATCTGGAGAGAAATGCTTTATTAGCCCAAATGCTAAAGAAAAATGGAATATGCTTGTAATAAGTTTTTCAATCAACTAATGATAATAATGATAACGACAAGCACAATAGCTAATACAGAAGTGAAGATGCTTACCGACTTGACAGCATCATAAACAGTGTCATCCGTAGTGCACCAAAGCCACGAGCCATCTGCACCTTTACCTTTCTCTTTGAGGATGTCAGCAATTCTGGTGCTCTCAAAGCCATGCTCTTCTATTCGAGCAGATGAGACTGATTCAAAACGAGAAAACACAATGGGCCGCAAGAGTGGACTCAAAACACGGACATGTTGCAAGAGTGAATCTTTGACAACATTTCCATGGGTTAAACATGTACGAAGGGCCCCTTGCATTTTTTTTTTCCCTGTGAAAAAGACGAGGTTATAGATGTTAGGCTTAAGGATTTTGAAACAAACAAGGAACGTAGCTCCCATATCCAGTAGACATATGCTGCTGTAAAATAATCATATGTAAAGAAGAGTAGTAGTGTGACCGGTTAGGAAAACTTGAAATAGTTGTCACAGGTGAGAAAACTGTAAAGATCTCAAGTAAATTTTAATGCAGATGGGTATATATTTTAAAAAAAAGGTGAAAAAGGAAAGAAACGGAAGCACACATGTATGCATGTCTAATTAAAGAGATAGACTAAGTTATTGTATACAGTTTATATAGCGAATTAAAGCAGTAGGTGATTGCCAATCACGACTTCAGACGATTATCAGTAATGGTAAGAGTGAGAGACGGAGGATTAATTATGTGTTGCTTTGCATCTGGGACACACACACACACCCATCAATCGATAAACGAGCGATTGATTTGATAAGGGATATTCATATGATGCATACTAGTCCTAAACATGACTTAGATCTAATTATTATTATATATCCATGGAAGCTAGCAGTAGCAAAAAAATGAATGGATAATTAAATCAGGGTACTGGGAGTAGTTAAACATGGATATGGATGGACAAAGTAACACAACACTCACTTTGTTTATTGGAAAGATCTGATGGCAAGCTAGCTAGCTATCTAATTGAGTTTATTTATGAAATTAAAGCAGGCAGCAGCGGCAGCTAAGAGCAATACTTACTATTACATACAATACAATATATAGCGTTGGTGATGTGATGTGATGGACGATGATCAATCTGTCATCAAGATAGATCTAAGATATATAGAGATGAGAAACAGAAAGAAAGATAGAAGGATACCTGATAGTAAAAGGCAGAGAGAGAGCGAGAGTTGAGTCTCCAAGTGAAGAAGAAGAGGAGGAGGAGGAGGCGGAGGTTACCAGGTAGCAGCAGCAGGTCTATCAATTGGCCCACCAGTACGAGTACTAGTTGAGACTTGAGATAAACTTTACCACTTTATAAAATAATATAATATAATATTAGTACCAATACAAATATTGTATTTGTTGGATAAAGATATGGATAGATACAAAGCACTACTAGCACTAGCTAGGTAGCGGCTCCACGTCATAGAAAACAACCGAGTCCTGTGTGAGTCTTATCTAGTCACACTCACATGATTCTTCTTCCTCCTCCTCTCGATCATCGTAATCGATGGAAGAGAGGACACGTGCTTTCTTTCTGTTACTGTCTATCTTTTGCTAAAATGCAGTAGCAACAAGCACAAGCAGCAGTGCTACCACAGTAACCGTTAATGCTTTTGAGTGGTAACTCATTTTCACCGTAGATATACAATATGGGCCCAATCTCTACTATTGGGCCCTTTTATTATTATTAGAAAAACTGACCCAATTTAATTTAATTACTCCTATTTATGTATTTGGAAAATAACAGAAGAAGGAATTCAAGGAGAAAGCACGCAGAGGCATTGGGTGTTTTTGCAGCTGCAGCGAACAAACGAAGCTTGAGCCAGAAGGAGAAGGAGAGTAGCAGAGCAGGTAAATCTGTTTCTCCTTTCCATGCTACTATGTAAACAGTTGAATTCAATTTGATTATTATGTGATTAACCATCCACAAACTGTTCGTACTCCATATATTCTGCTGTGCTAATTTCATGCTTTTATTTTATGATGAAAGAGTATTGCTTCTACTATTTTTTCACTAATAATAACAACCAGGCTTTTATTCAATAATAATATGATTCTTTACCATAAATAAGTACATGAAGAATTACTTTAAGCAAAAATAATAAATGTATGGTGAATGAATGAAGAATGTTATTGATTTATAGATAAATAAATAAAAAGAACCCTAATGTTGAAAGTCAGACTTAGTAATTGCAGATTGGTTGTGCCTTTTCAATTGCTCCTTTCCTTCTAATTCAAATGCTAACCGATTTCTGCTCATAATCATCCACCACCACCACCACCACCACCACTATTATTATTATTATTCCCCTTTTCTTTTCATAATGCTAACACTGTTATAAATTATTTTTTTCTTCAAAATATGGCTATGGCAAGGCAATGGAAGGAAATTTGAATGAATTTCTAGTAGGGCAGCTGCCAACTGTCATCTACACACCTCATTTTATCACACAGACTGAAGAAACCCATCTTCTACAAAAGGTGGCAATACACTCTTCAGTAATTTCCAACTTTTTTCGATTTTGATTTCGCCTTTTCTTTTTCACTGGATTCGCTTTATGTTGGCTTTGCAGATTTATGAAGCCCCTTTATCAAAGTGGAAATCTTTGAAGAACAGAAGACTTCAGAATTGGGGTATGTTGGAAATTTTTTTTGTTTTTTCACTCCCCTTCTCTCAACTTCCCCCCCCTGCAAACTAAACACAGAAGCTGTAGTAGAAGAAAAGGTGCACAGAGTTTCTCCGATTGATAGTAATTCCCCCCCTACTACCCTTGGTCTTTGGTATTGACAGGTGGTGTCGTCCACGAAAAAGGCCTTCTACCCCAAGACTGTAAGTGGAAATAAATTTTAGTCTTATTATCTCTATAAGGGGTTTGAGCAGTTGCACAAATATTAGCAATCAACTATTCTTTGAGATATGTTTCTCTTCTTGTGTTATCAAATTTGTTCATTTATTGTTTTCTACCTTAAAGATTATGGTTCAGACTTGCAAATTGGAACTTCCTTTAATGGTTTACGTCCTGATTTCTGCTCCAGTATATCAAGTTAAAATCAACCCTTGACTTCTTCTGGATTTGCAATTACTGATTCTGTGGTTGTCTCTTGAAACAAAAGTATGTGGTTCGGTTATCTGTTTGGCAGCTTAGTTCCAATTGTGGATGGTGTTAAATGACAATAATTACTGGTTTTATGAGGTTAAACTGAGTGAGGAAGTGATTTCCTCCACCTATTTGGATCATTTAGGGAAATTTTCACCATACACTAATGTTTGGTTACACCAGTTGGGTGGTAGCCCTACTGGTAGGTAATTTTGTTACTCTTTCTGGGAGGTCTCGAGTTTGAGCTCCCACTCCATCCTCTCATGGATTAAAAAAATAAGGTTTAGTTACTTTCTTTAAAAGCTTTTTTAAGTTACATTTGAACAGGTTGAGGACATGTCTTTTGGAAATTGTCATGCTCATAATTTAATGTTTTTAACTTTTTATTTCAATGTTGATTCTAATGTGATATACTTTTTTTAAGTCTTCTGTCAAACTCCATTGCAGTGCCTCCCTGGTTAACGATGATTACACAAAGAATATCAGAAGAATCAGGGCTGTTCCCCTCAGCAATCAATCACGTTCTCATCAATGAATACCTTCCTGACCAGGGAATAATGGTTTGTTTTTGTTGTCACACAAGTGCTCATGCCCATTGCTGGTGGCCTACCCTTGGAAATCTTAGTGCTTCATGTTTTTAACTGTCACTGATTAGATCACTGACATTACCATTTAGCATTATGTTTGTTCCAAAAGGAATTATTATGTCTCATCCCAGCAATCTAAGTTTGCTACAGTATATGACAGCATAATTGTGGGCTCTGGTTCTTATGTTCTTCGTTGTTTGTCATACAGCCCCACCAGGATGGACCTGCATATTTTCCTGTAGTAGCTATACTTTCTCTTGGATCGCCTGTTGTCATGGATTTCACTCCACATTCACGGTTAAGAACATGCACAGACACGTGGAAAAATGAAGTTGATGAACAAAATTTTGGTCGAGAAGCTAAAGAGACTGAGACAGAACAGATGGATAATCCTGAAACTTCAGTTCTATTGATGCCTCGGAGTCTACTTATATTCAAGGACAATGCGTACTCAGGTGGCTTCCTATGTTTTTCTTTTTTCTTGATGCAAAAGAGAGCTTGGTTGGTTTTCACTTTCCAAGCATCTCTACATTTATATGCTCTAAGAGTACCATAAATATGTTAAGAAACTGACATCATTATGCTCTGGTTTCCAGACTACTTGCATGGCATAAAAGATAGCGAGGTTCATCATTGTGATAAGGTAATTTAAGCTGCAAATTACATGTTCCACAATGGGTTGGTAGGTTTACTATGGCTTGTGTTCTTTCAGGCCATAAATGAAGTTGAAGCTCTTGCACATGATAAACTCAATGAACCCTCCTTTGGCACTGAGAGTGCTGCTGTTCAAGATGAGGGAAGTGGAGATCGCAATGCCATCCATCGGACAGCAAAAAGAATTTCATTGACTTGTCGAGTAGTGTTGAAGGTTCACAAGAATATATTCAAGTTTTAAATCTTTTATTTATTTATTTATGTAATCAGTTTTGATTTAAACTGCACATTTAAAACTGAAACTGGTTTGAATCCTGCTCTTTGTTGGGATGATAGTTCCTTTCCTTATTTCTTTCTTTCTTTTTTCATCACTTTTTTTAGGGTTTGGATAAAGAGTTGGTCTATGACAGGACGTAGACAAATTGCGCCTGGTTAGTTTAAATGAACAAACAAGGAAAGAATAAAAATTGATTATGTTTGAAATGGAGCTGAGGTGCTTGATGCAAGCCACTACATTGGCGTTGCAAATAATAAGAATTGAATTAATATGGTTAGTTTAAAGCAATAAATTGTTTGATGTGCTTGGCTAATTGCAATTTGAACAAAAAAATGGTCAACTATAGAGAGTTATTTGTCGTATATTTTAACCAAGGAACCTATTTGAAAAGGATGTAAACGCAAATTGAGTGGTGTTCAATAATTGGGGGATCAACAAAGGACTTATTTGGAAGCAACCTCAGCATGGGAACTAATATACCCAGTTTGGAAAAATACATGCCACTTTGATCAGCATAATGTTACAAGCCCTATAGATAAACAGGATTTGTAGTCAAAGAAAAAGCTATTGACTAGTGTAATTTCATCTCAAAATAGAGGCTGCTTACAAATGGAAGATTGACATCCAAGATTAGGAGATATCTTCACCCTCGAAAGTGAATATTCACTGATGGTTGCAAGAACAGCGTCTGCTGAATGGAAAGAGCCAGGGGTAAAAAAGGATGGAACAGGAATGACGACACCTTTTTTGTTCGACCATCTAAACTTCCAGCTTCAGGACCTAATTGAGAAAACAGAGCACAATTACCATCCACCCACTTCAATAATATTCAGCAAATGGAAACTTAGAATGGTGCAAATGAAAACAATAGTTCTGGAACAACACAAGCGGGTTGATTCATGAAAACAATCTTGCTGAAAATTACAATAACAACTTGATGATTCACATGCAGAAACTCCCATAATCTGTTGCTTATGGTCCTTCGGGCCTAAAACTCTTTAAGGTGAAGAAACATACCTGGTTTAATCTTAAATTTTAGGGTATGTGGTTGCCTTCTAGAAATGAACTTGATAGGATGATCTGTCGATGGTCTATGCCGGTCAGTCGCAGATATCAGCTACAACAGCAGACCATTAACATGGGTTTAGATGGTGCACAACCAATTGACAAACAAGCAGAAATGAGCAAAACATGCCCACACAAACGCTGAGACAATTATAAAGCAGAAATGACCCATTTTCAAAGATCTGTGCGCGATTAAAAAAATCTAGACTACTCATATAGGAGGGGATATGGCTAAAACCACTACTTGCCAGTTTTACATTTATAATTCAAGGCCAGCCCCCAAGGAGGTACAAGCCATGTACAAAAACAAGAAGCTCATATACAAAGTAGTTAAGAAGGGACAGAGTTTTAATCCAACTACCTAAAGTAACAGTTTTAAAGGTTCCAACTTCTTAAAATTGTCGATGTGTTAGAAGCATCTAAAAATTCTAGGACAATAAATGTCATCATCCTTCCTCTCTAGCTGTCTTCAAGAAATAAAAATATACATGTCCCAAAATATCATAGACGGAAGCTAAAGCAGTCTACACGAGTCATTTTAGAATCTGGCCCTACTGCTTTGCCCTTCAATTGTTTTCCGAGGGGAAAAAGGGCTTTAGACAGTATTAAGGTTAGAGGGAGTAGAAGCAGATTACTGGCGAACATGTTTACAGAGGACAGTTGCATTCACCTTAGATTTAATAAAAATCAGAAGACGGAAGGACCAAAATATCCCTCATGTTTGTCTAAGCACACATGTTTAGTAACTAGATTGAAATAATAACCTTCCCCTCAAAATCTTGCCATGATCCAGGACACAAGCTTTGAGGGTGAGCATAAACAGGGAGAGGAGATGATAGGTTGGAATCAGACCTTTTCATCATACCGAAAGAGAGATTGATCAAAATAGGGTGAAGGACTCAGTGATTGACAACTGAAAGGTAAAGATGTCAGCATCTTCTTCACAAACTGCAGAATTCATTATCTGATTAGATGATGCTATGGAAGCAGATGTACAGATGTAGCATATCACATGAATACAAGGCAATTCATGGAATTTCATCACTGTGTTACATGGGGGGGGGGGGGGGTTTCAAGAACACAATTCACAAGTCATGTACTCATACTTAACCTGTGAAAGACTGCTGGCTTTATACTTGATGGACCGTAGTTGCTCAAGAGCATGGATGTTATTTGAGTGTGATGATATGAAATTCATGTAAGATGAATTTCTTGACATCGCATAGAAGTGGTCGCAGAACTGCTCAAACAGGAGATAAAGCTCATCTGCTGAATTCTACACCAAGTAATAAATATGAGCATGCCAGAGCAGTGCATAAGGTTATTTAATGGCATTAAAAATATTATGATTCCCAAATAAATACCTGGTAAAACGCAACGATTTCAGTTGTCTCCATGTTATATACAGCAAAGAATGATGGATGGTGATCAGCATTTCGTGATACCTGAAGCTACAAATATGCTATCACCATTATCAAAATATTCCAGTGCAAAGCACAATGACCGATTTGCATGAGAAAGTGATAATTTATAGAACTTCACATTCCATAAAGGCTTGCAAGGGCATATAAAAAATATAAATTGAACTGATAAAGGTTTAAGCTAATTACTACAAGATCTCAGACTTAAGAAAGCATTGTTAACTTCACATTCCATAGAGCTAGTTATCTAGGATTTATCAGCTCAGAGCCCAAAATCTACTTTTTTTAATTAACAAAGAATTCAGTAAATATCTTTGCTGTTTGTACAGGACATAGTGTTGTTCCAGACATAAGCATTGTTAGAAGTGAAAGTCAAAACAAAAAAAAATAATAATAAGTGTCTATTAAGTTGCATAGGAGCAGGAAGCAATCTCAACAATCAGAAGCCACTCGCTGTACTTTTAGGTGTCTTAATCATTCCACAAGAAATCCATGGCATTCAACTTCCTTACATGAAATTCCAGAATTCCATACACATGATTGGAACATTAACCATCCTTATTGCTGCCAATTGGGCTGGATTTGGCAGGCTGTTCAAGATAAGGCCATATCTTTCAGCATGTTTCAAAATTGCAGCCTGACTGCTATCATCTGTTGTCCAGCCAACCCACATGCATTTCATTACTAAATTCAACTATAATATTTTTTGATATCATGTTCAATGATAGTTGAAATAGATATAAATGCTCTTAAGAAATAGAACTCATGGGCATAGAAGAGGAAGTGAGTAGAATTTGACAAATAGATTTGTACCAATTAAAAGACAAAATTTTCCAGTTTAACTCCAAACTAAATTCTACCATGCAACTCCATTTATGTTAGACTCCTGGAAACCTCCCACCAAACCCTGTTTAATGATATCTCAACAGTGTTGAGGAAAAAGCAATAGCACCCATCAGACCTTTAATGCAATGACTGGAAAACACTGTTTCTCTCTTCCTACAATATGAGGTGTAGGGTGAGATCATGGATTCAATTGTGCTAAGAGAATTGAGTTTGCTTGCCAAGCCAAGGAGAAACAGAAAAGTATACTTGCTGTGGTATTTCATGTTATCTAGGATAACATCTATTTCATATGATCTGGAAACATGCCCTCTTTTGTGATACATGAGGACTTCATGATCTCAATTATTTCCTAATCACAAATGGAATTTCATTAAAGCGACACTTTTTTCTATAATGAGTAGAGTTCTTTCCATCATGCCACTACATTCCATTATCGTAAAGACAGCTGATTAACGTATCTCTCTCAACAATCCCGAGTTGTTATACCCTCTTTTCCCTAGTTCTTGTTTTGGGGGGTGATGGTGGTGTGTTCCACATACAGTCCATGTAATTGATCATTCTCAGACCTTTGACATGATTCAAGTGGTAGAAAGCATAAAAAGCCTCACCCCTCCATCAACACTCCCAAACTTGATTAGCAAATGATGACGATCCAAGAATTGTACCTGTTTAAGAGTTATAAATAATTAATTACATGTGACATTGATGGACATCATTTAAAGTTGCTTTAGCATTGAGTGTAGAGAAAAAAATAAATCAAGATAGCACATTTTTGCAGCTCATCTAGCAGAAGGGGGAAACATTTAAAAAACAAAAACTTTATTACCTCACCTTCCAAATAATCAAGTCGACATAATCTTGAAAATGGAAATAGAATTTCTTCTTCAAGCACTGGACCCTCTGACAAAGTAATGCTATTACTGTATAAAAATACTTGTGAAATATTCAAAATAGTTCCCATCAAGATATTAACCATTAAAAGCATTCCAGATCCACCACACAGTTCCTCAATGAAGTAATTAAAAAAAACCCAAGAAAGTGAATGCATTAATATAATGCAAAATAAAATATCCAAAATTGGCTAAATTTAAAAATAAAAAAGGAAAAAAAAGGAAAAGGAAAAAACCTTGCATGCCTTATAAACCATAAAGGTAATAAGAAAAACTAGAGAATTTTACAAGCCAAGTTTTTCAACTTCAAATGATTGTCATATTGTCTCATTGAGTATTCTGAATATTAGATAGTTCAAAATTCCAATTATTGTAGTAGATATATTCTGAATACATAATGAATCCCGAGATGTGATGCACATATAGAAGTCAAGAATATGCGCAGTCACCAAAACAAGTAATACAATACTAACTTTATCCAAAACTTCAAAAGTTCACCAACCAAAATAAAAATGTACGGACAATGAAGTCCTACAGTGCAATAATGTAAGGAAAGAAATGTAACTAGAAAATACCTGAATTGCAGCATTTGTCATTCACTAGTTTATGAATTGTTCAGAACATCCAACAAGATGATGAGATTAATTTTCAAAGATAGTCTTGTGACCTTATCAAAACAAGGAATTGGAATGCCAAATAACCAACCTGGAATTTATCAGTTTCTTCACTCCATATTCCTTGAAAAATGAATGAGAGCAAGCGTTGTTTAATGCCACTAAGAAAAGAATTGTCTGAATTCAGCTGATTACTATGGACACCATTATCGACATGATTCCCAGATGATTGATGCAGTTTACTTCTGTCAGCCACTGCCATGCGCTGCAATCCATGGCTCAACAGTCAGTTGCCAATTGCACACCAGGCACACAAATAGTAAGTTTACAAAAGCTAAACTATTGCCAAAGAAGAGAGACAGCTATGGCATGTTTGTGAAACTGCATAAAGAAGCTAAGACACACAAATAGTAAGTTCACAACAGCCAAACTATTGCCAAAGAAGAGAGACAGGTATGACATGTTCATGAAACTGCATAAAGAAGCAAAGGTATTAAGTGTATTCAAAAGCTCAAGTGGTGCTTTATTTATGGTAGTAGTTGATGGCACTTGCCTGACTGTTAGAATTAAGAAAAAGTTCATCATCTTCACGACAAAATGCACCTATCGCACGCACATCAACAAGGTTACCAGATTCCCTAATTTGGAGAATGTATATTGTCTGATAGCGAAGCGACACAACGGCCAGTAAATCATCATACAGGAAGACACCCATGTTATGAGCCAAGTTAATAAAATCATTGCGAAAGACCTTCTCATCTAGTATCACCCCATCTTCCAACCTAATTATAAATACATAGAAAAGGAATGAAAAAGAACAAATACAATGGGAAAAATGAAGCAGAGGAATATTGAGGCATTGACCTTTGCATTTGGGATATTGGTGAAATATAAAGTGTACCTCAAGAGGTGAAAAGTAATTCTTTCTATGGAAGGGACTCCTTGAATAGCTCCTCCTATAGCAGGTGCATCATGAATTTGAGCAGTGGAAGTAGCAAAGAGTCCGAACTGGTTGGTGATGACATATAGAAAGAAATCTTTGCAAATAACCTCATTGCTGGAAGCAAGGGGGACACAGTAGAGTTGAGTGAAGAAGCTGTCGAACCTCTTAGCTCTAGATGGAAGATGACAATCTTCTTGTTTGTAGGAATAGGAGAGCCAAGTGGGTCTATAAACAATGAGATCCTGGTGATTTCTGCTAAAACTAATGAGGTATTGACCATCATCGGTGAATTTGCGGAATGAATGATCGGGGCATTCAACATCGTATATGGTAAAACTAGGCACTAAATTCTCATAGAATCGCCGAGCACAATGAACCTGGAAACATGCATTAATTTTTGGTGTGATAAAAAAGAAAAAGAGGAAAAAAGAGGAGACCATGTGTGTTTTAGTTACATACGCTGGTTCCAGGAGGAGGAGTTTGGATTTGGCGCTGAAAAATCCTGGCAACCACATTGTTGTTCCTCAACATATCAGCACACTTCTGCTGCTTTTGCTTTTGCTCTTGCAATTGAAGAAATCATATGGTAAAAGAAATCCCTAAATCCACATAAAATCAAACACAGCAGCAGCAGCTATGAGTGAGTGATCGCAACAATTTTTCCCGAAAACTAGGAGTGATTAATTAAATGAAGAAGACATATAATATGGAGCAGTACAATTTTATGACAAAAATTGATTTTCGATGAAAGTAATAAGAGAAGAAGAAATAGTAAACTATGGATTGAACAATGAATGTCACAAGTCCAATTAATCAAAGATAGAATTAGGAAAGTTAGGTAATATTACTATGAGATAGCCCTAAACACATCGAAGAAGCCGGGTTATAATAGCACACCATTCATTCAACAAAGTCGTTTAAACTTGTAAACTGTCAACCGTTGTGGAAATATCATTAGTCCGACTTCGTTACACAGTGGGGACAGATGCTACAGTTTAGTAGAAATGTATGTATTATATGATTAGTGTGGATGGAGATGATTATGGCAAACAAGTTTTCTTCTATCTTCATCAGCTATGATTTACTTTCCATTTAGCCTTATAGCAAAAGAGATTTGTCCATTTTTTTTTCTTTTTGTAGTGCTTTTTCCTTCGAGAACATGGAATCTGATGTTGATTCTGTGTTGAGTAATAGGAGTATTAGTATTACATACAATACAATACCTAAGAGTTGGTGACGTGACGTGATGGATGATGATCAATCTGTCATCAAGATCGATCGAAGAATTGAAGAAGAAGAAGAAGAGGATACCTGATAGTGAAAGGCAGAGGGAGAGGGTGAAATCTCCAAGTGAAGAACAAGAAGAGATAGCAGCAATAACAATAACTATAAGGTTAATTAAGGCAGCGGCAGAGGCAGCAGCAGCAGAGCTATCAATTGGTCCACCAGTAAAGATGAGAGTACTCATACAAGTAAAGATAAAGTTGTCGATAGAGATACAAAGCGAAGGCACACACACAGCGCTATGGAGGAGACGTGACGTGATGGATGATGATCAATCTGTCATCAAGATCGATCGAAGAATTGAAGAAGAAGAAGAAGATACCTGATAGTGATAGGCAGAGGGAGAGGGTGAAATCTCCAAGTGAAGAACAAGAAGAGATAGCAGCAATAACAATAACTATAAGGTTAATTAAGGCAGCGGCAGAGGCAGCAGCAGCAGCAGCAGCAGAGCTATCAATTGGTCCACCAGTAAAGATGAGAGTACTCATACAAGTAAAGATAAAGTTGTGGATAGAGATACAAAGCGAAGGCACACACACAGCGCTATGGAGGAGACGAGAGGAGAGTGCATATGAGTATGTTTTCTTTTTTTCTTTTTCTTTTTCATTTACTTTATCACAGCAGTATTTATTTATGTATTTGTTTTTCTTCGTAGCGGGGCACAATTTAGCCCATTATCAATTAAGCCTTGGATTTTTTTTATTTTATTATTTTCCCCTTCGAGTTAAATAATTTCACCCTTTCATTACAACCATCCATTTTAATGGCAATAAATAAATTCTATTTGTTTTACCTGTGGTCGTTAAATATTTTCATCAAAGACATCAAAATAAATTTAAGGTTTCCTTTAAAGTAATACTAATGTAACGGCATGAAAATAAGCTTTCATATTCCATGGATGACAATTATCATGCCAAATCATAGTAAATCTCTTTGCCCAACTTTATCATGGTTAAATGGAAAGATTATTCTTTTGGATAAATCAAACTTATTTAGCGATTTGAACCAAAGCTCTAAACAAAACCTATAAATAATATAGATTCCATGTTTTTCAAATTATTAATAATTATATTATTCTAGTGGTTAAAAATATTTAGTTTATATTCAAACATAAAATATATTAAAGAAAAGTTTAGATTTCATACAATTTTAAATCTATAAACATATAAAATAATAACTCATAACTTCAACAAATATAATAATAGAATTTTAACATGTATACTAAACATTTATTCATACTTACAATTGATATCAATTCAAAGTTCTATCATATATATTAATAATAAAAATATATATGTTTAAATTAGAACAAAAAAAAGGTACTTACTTATCAAAATAATTTAAGATAATGAAAATTTTGTTGTCAAAGATGAACTTTTTGTCTTAAAATTTTATCACTTCTCATTTGTTTATTAGAACTTAAAATTCTAACAATACCATATTTATAAACTCTTGGCTTCAAATTGTAAACTAATGTTAAATAGAAAAATCTTTAACCAAAAAATATTAAATTATAAGGAAAAATTTTATGAACATAGA
>Ga0325400_1000549_pt1 | contig 28275 bp, 29 predicted proteins | sample PopdelMetagenome_2_FD_205662 | JGI IMG/M metagenome (GOLD analysis project Ga0325400, IMG submission 205662) | Populus deltoides microbial communities from Bellville, Georgia, United States - Xylem-PdKOR-R1 | ecosystem: Host-associated > Plants > Phyllosphere > Stem > Wood/Secondary xylem...
AGCCCACCGGCAGCTCCGAGCGCTGGGCCAGGGCGAAGGTGCCACCGGTGACGGCCAGCGCGAGGTGGACCAGCGCGGCGGGCCAGGCGAAGTAGAAGAACGCGTCCAGGGCCACGAAGACCATGACCCCGGCGGCCGCCGTCGCGGTGGAGACGCCGGGGGCCAGCAGGGCGGAGACGGTGATCAGGCCGGTGCCGGCGCCCACCAGCAGGTGGTAGGCCGCCCGGGGCAGCCGGCGTCCCCAGCGCAGCACCGCCGCCCCGGTGACCACCGCGACGGCGGCGACCACCAGCAGCCCGGCCGGACCGCCGGTGTCGGCGTGCAGGCCGGGCTGGCGCAGGGCGTCCAGGCCGAGGGCGCCGACGGCGGCCCCGCCGGTGAGGTAGAGGAAACCGGTCACCGTGGCCATGACACGCGGGGTCGCCACCGCGGGGGCCCGGAACCGGTTCTGCTGCACGCACCCCAGATCGGCCGGAACGGTTCCGTCCTGAAGCCGGTCCGCGGTCCTCCCCCCGGCGGGGGATCAGCGGGCGCCGACCGCCGCGACCAGCCGGCGGAAGCTGGCCAGCCGCTCGGCCCGGGCGGGCGGGCCCTCGGCCGCCCAGTCGTCGAGGGCGCAGTCGGGGTCGTCGGCGGTGTGCGCGCACAGCGGCGGGCAGTCCCGGGCGACCTCGGCCAGGTCGTCGAAGGCGGCCAGCACGTCGGCGGGGTCGGTGTCGGCCAGCCCGAAGCTGCGGATGCCGGGGGTGTCGATGACCATGCCGCCCCCGGGCAGGTCCAGCAGCACCGCGGAGGAGGACGTGTGCCGGCCCTTGCCGACCTTGCTCACCCCGCCGGTGGCCCGCGCGGCGTCGGGCACGAGCCGGTTGACCAGCGTGGACTTGCCCACGCCGGACTGCCCGACCAGCACCGATACCCGCCCGGCCAGCCGCGGCGCCAGCTCGTCGAGGTCGGTGTCCCGGCTGACCGCGATCGCCTCGACCTCCAGGCCGGCGTAGCGGGCCAGCAACTGGTCCGGGCTGCCCAGGTCGGCCTTGGTCAGGCACAGCAGCGGGGTCAGGCCGCCGGAGAAGGCGGCCACCAGGCAGCGGTCGAGGAAGCCGGTGTGCGGCTCGGGGTCGGCGACGGCGGTGACCACGACCAGCAGCTCGGCGTTGGCCACCACCACCCGCTCGGTCGGGTCGGTGTCGTCGGCGGTGCGCCGCAGCACCGTGCTGCGCGGCTCGATGACCACGATCCGGGCCAGGGTGTCCACCCGGCCGCTGGTGTCGCCGACCAGCCGCACCCGGTCACCGGTGACCACGCCGTGCTTGCCCAGCTCGCGGGCGCGCATGGCGGTGACCTCGACCGGGCCGTCGGCGCCCTCGACCCGCACGGTCATCCGGCCGCGGTCCACACCGACCACCAGCCCGGGGACGGCGTCGTCGTGGCTGGGCCGGGTGCGCGTGCGCGGCCGCGACCCGCGCCGGCCCGGGCGGACCCGGACGTCGTCCTCGTCGGAGCGGCCGTCGAACTTCCTGCCCGCCATCAGCCCGCGCCGCTCAGTTGACCGCTCCCGCGCGCTCGCCCAGCAGCCCGGCCCACCGGTCCAGGAAGTCGGGCAGGGTCTTGGCGACCGTGCCGGGGTCGCGGACGACGACCCCGGGGACGGCCAGGCCGAGCACCGCGGCGGCCATCACCATCCGGTGGTCGGCGTAGGAGTCGACCTCCGCCGCCCGCCGCGGGCCGGGGGTGATCTTCAGGCCGTCGGGCAGCTGGGTCACCTGCGCGCCGACGGCGGTGAGCACCTCGTCCAGGGCCTGCAGCCGGTCGGTCTCGTGGCCGCGCAGGTGCGCGATGCCGGTCAGCCGGGAGGGCCCGTCGGCCAGCGCGCACAGCGCGGCCAGCACCGGCGTCAGCTCGCCGACCTCGGACAGGTCGGCCCGCAGCGGCGCGATCCGGGTGCCGCCGGTGACCTGCAGGCCGTCGGCGGTGCGCTCCACCGCCGCGCCCAGGGCCGGGAGCAGCTGCTCCAGCCGGGCGCCGGGCTGGGTGGTGCGGTGCGGCCAGTCGCGCACGGTGACCCGGCCGCCGGTGACCAGTGCGGCGGCGAGGAAGGGGGCGGCGTTGGACAGGTCGGGCTCCACCACCCGGTCGACCGCGGCGACCGGCCCCGGCGCGACCCGCCAGCCGCCGGTCGTGCGCTCGACCGCGACGCCGTGCTCGGCCAGGGTCTCCACGGTCATCTGCACGTGCGGCATCGAGGGCACCCCGCCGGCCAGCCGCAGGTCCAGGCCCTCGGTGAACCGGGCGCCGGCCAGCAGCAGGCCGCTGACCACCTGGCTGGACTCGCTGGCGTCCACGGTGACGGCCCCGCCCCGCACGGCGCCGGTGCCGTGCACGGTGAACGGCGCCCGGCCGCGGCCGCCGTCCTCGACCTGCACCCCGCAGGCGCGCAGGCCCTCCAGCAGCCCGGCGTTGGGCCGCTCGCGCAGCCGCGGGTCGCCGTCCAGCGTCACCGGGCCGTCGGCCAGCGCGGCCACCGGCGGCAGGAAGCGCAGCACGGTGCCGGCCAGCCCGGCGTCCACGGTGGCCGGCCCGCGCAGCGGCCCGGGGGTGACCAGCCAGTCCTCCCCGTCGACCTCGACACCGACGCCGAGGGCGCGCAGCCCGGCGGCCATCAGGTCGGTGTCCCGTGCCCGCAGCGGGCGCACCAGCCGGGAGGTGCCCTCCGACAGCGCGGCCAGCACCAGGGCCCGCGCGGTGATCGACTTGGACCCGGGCAGGGCGACGACGGCGTCGACCGGGCCGGGTGCGGACGGCGTCGACCAGCTGCTCATGCCGCCCATCCTGCCCGGTCGGCGCCGCCCGCCCGCACCGCCGGCCGGTCAGCGGCTCGCGGGCAGGGTGCGCACCAGCCGCCGGTTGGCGAACTCGAACATGCCCAGCTCGGACAGCTCGCGGCCGTACCCGGACCGCTTCACGCCGCCGAAGGGCAGCTCGGCCGAGGACCCGGAGGGCTGGTTGATCCAGACCATCCCGGACTCCAGCCGGTCGGCCACCGCGCGGGCGCGCTCGACGTCCCCGGAGTAGACGACCGCCGACAGCCCGTAGGCGCTGTCGTTGGCCAGCGCGACCGCCTCGTCCTCGGTCTGGACCTTGTAGAGCACCGCGGCCGGTCCGAAGAGCTCCTCGGAGAAGGCCCGCATGCCGGGGGTCACGTCGGTGAGCAGGGTGGCCTCGACGAATGCGCCGGGCCCGTCGGGCCGCCCGCCGCCGGCGAGCACCGTGGCGCCCTTGTCGACCGCGTCGGTGATCTGCGCGTGCAGGTCGGCGGCGGCCTTCTCGGTGGACAGCGGGCCCAGCGTGGTGGCCGGGTCGGCCGGGTCGCCGGGGGTGAACCCGCCGAAGGCCTGCTGCATGCCGGCCACGAAGGAGTCCCAGACGTCGGCCAGCACGATGATCCGCTTGGCCGCGATGCAGGCCTGGCCGGTGTTGGCCAGCCGGCCCGTGGTCGCGGCCTTCACGGTGCGGGCCAGGTCGGGGGTGTCCAGGACGACGAAGGGGTCGCTGCCGCCGAGCTCGAGCACCGACTTCTTCAGGTGCTTGCCGGCGAGGGCGGCGACCGAGGACCCGGCCCGCTCGCTGCCGGTGAGCGTGACGCCCTGCACCGCGGGGTGGGCGATGACCTGCTCGGTGTCGGAGATCTTGAGGAAGACGTTGGTGTAGACGCCCTCGGGGGCGCCGGCGTCGCGGAAGAGCTCCTCGAGCGCCAGCGCGCACTGGGGCACGTTCTCGGCGTGCTTGAGCACGATGGTGTTGCCCAGCGTCAGGTTCGGGCCGGCCACCCGCACCACCTGGTAGAGCGGGTAGTTCCACGGCTCGACGGCGAACAGCACGCCGGTGGGCTCGTTGACCACCACGGCCTCGCCCTTCATCACCTCGATGGTGCGCGGGGCGAGGAACTGCTCGGCCCGGTCGGCGTAGTAGCGCAGGATGCTGGCGGCCAGGGCGACCTCGCCGGCGGCCTCCTGGATGCGCTTGCCCATCTCGGTGGTGATCAGGGCGGCCAGGGCGTCCGTGCGCTCGGTCATCAGGTCGGCGGCCCGGCCGACGACGGCGGCCCGCTCGGCGAAGGTGCGCTGCCGCCAGTCCAGGAACGCGGTGTGCGCCCGGTCGACCACCGCGGTCACCTGGTCACCGGCCAGTGCCTCGAACTCCCGCTCGGTCTCACCGGTGAAGGGGTTCACCGTGGCGTAGGTGCGGTCGGCGGTGCCGCTGTCGGTCTTCGGGTGGTCCTGCGTGCTCGTCACGTCGTCGTGCCTCTCCGGTCGCGGTGCGCGGTCGGGTCCTGCCTACCCGGTGCCCGCGACAGCACACCGCTGTCGGACCCCGCACCTAGAGTCGGGGCCCAGGACGAGGGGGACGACGGGAGCGAGGACGCGATGTGCGGGCGGTATGCATCCAGCCGGCGGCCGGAGGACCTCGCGGCCGACTTCGAGGCCGTCCCGGTCCCCGGGCAGGAACCGCTGGGTGCCGACTTCAACGTGGCCCCCACCAAGGACGTCTACGTGGTCCGGCAGGCCCGCGAGCGCGACGCCGAGGGCGCCCCGACCGGCGCCTCGCACCGCGAGCTGCGGGTGGTCCGCTGGGGGCTGGTGCCGTCCTGGGCCAAGGACGTGTCGGTCGGCAACCGCATGCTCAACGCCCGCGTGGAGTCCCTCACCAGCAAGCCGGCGTTCAGCAAGGCCGCCCGCGCCCGCCGCTGCCTGGTCCCCGCCGACGGCTGGTACGAGTGGTCCCCGCGCGAGCACGCGCCGGGCAAGCAGCCCTGGTACATCACGCCCGAGGACGGCGGCGGGCTGGCCTTCGCCGGCCTGTGGGAGGTCTGGGGGCGCGGGGAGGACCGGCTGTACTCCTGCACCGTCGTCACCGCCCCGGCCACCGGTGCGCTGGCGGCCATCCACGACCGGATGCCGCTGGTGCTGCCGCGCGAGCGCTGGGCCGACTGGCTCGACCTGGCCCGCGACGACGTCGAGGCGCTGGCCGCACCCACCCCGCCGGAGGTGGTGGAGCGCCTGGAGATCCGGCCGGTCGGCCCGGCCGTGGGCAACGTGGCCCACGGCGGCGAGCAGCTGACCGCCCGGGTCGACCCGGTGTCGGCACCGGCCGACCAGCCCGCGCTGTTCTGAGGTGAGCGCACCCGACCCGGCCCCGGCGCCGCCGGGGTCCCGAGCGCTGCCCGGCTGGGTGGCGGCGACCGTCACGTTCCTGTCCTCCGGCGCCGTGCTGGTGCTGGAGATCGCCGGCCTCCGGCTCATCGCGCCCTACGTCGGCATCACCCTGCAGACCAACACCGCGGTCATCGGGTTCGCCCTGGCCGCCATCGCCATCGGCGCCTGGGCCGGGGGAGCGGTCGCCGACCGCCGCGACCCGCGCGGGCTGCTGGCCCCGCTGCTGGTCGGCGGCGGGGCGCTGCTGGTCGCCGTGGTGCCCGTCGTCCGCTTCGCCGGGGCCGCGCTGACCGGTGCCGACGCCGGCAGCGTGCTGCTGCTGGCCGCGGTCGCGGTCGTGGTGCCCGCCGCGCTGCTGTCGGCCGTGCCGCCGATGGTGGTCGCGCTGCAGCTGGGCAGCCTGCGCGAGACGGGGTCGGTGGTCGGCAAGCTGTCGGGCATCGGCACCCTCGGCGGCATCGCCGCCACGTTCGGCACCGGCTTCGTGCTGGTGGCGCTGCTGCCCACCAGCGTCATCCTGGTCGGCACCGGCCTGCTGGTGGTGGCCTGCGGGGTGGCGCTGTGGCTGCTGCTGCGGCGCACGGTGGGCGCCCGGCTGCCCGGCGCGCTCCTGGTCGCCACCCTGGCCGGCACCGGCCTGGCCGTCGTCGCGCCCGACCCCTGCGAGGTGGAGACGACCTACCACTGCGCCCGCGTCGTGGCCGACCCCGAGCGCCCCGGTGGCCGCACGCTGGTGCTGGACACGCTGCGGCACTCCTACGTCGACCTCGAGGACCCCACCCACCTGGAGTTCGCCTACGTGCAGGCCGTCGCCTCGGTCAGCGACGTCTCCGCCCCGGCGGGGGAGCCGGTGTCGGCGCTGCACGTCGGCGGCGGCGGGCTCACCCTGCCGCGCTACCTGGCCGCGGTCCGGCCGGGCAGCACCAGCCGGGTGCTGGAGGTCGACGCCGGGGTGCTGGCCGTCGACCGCGCCGACCTCGGCCTGGTGACCGGCCCGCAGCTGCAGGTCGACGTCGGCGACGCCCGGATCGGGCTGACCGGCGAGGCCGGCGGCACGCGCGACCTCGTGGTCGGCGACGCCTTCGGCGGGCTCGCGGTGCCGTGGCAGCTGACCACCGTCCAGGCGCTGGAGCTCGTCGACCGGGCGCTGACCGACGAGGGCGTCTACGCGGTCAACCTCATCGACCACGGCCCGCTGGCCTTCCTGCGCGCGGAGCTCGCCACCATGGCCGCGGTCTTCCCGCACGTCGCGCTGCTGGCGCGTGCCCCCGTCGTCGCGGGGGAGGACGGCGGCAACGTGGTCGCCGTCGCCTCGCGCGCGCCGCTGGACACCGGCGCGCTGGCCACCGCGCTGGCCGGGCGCGGGCTGGCCTGGCAGGTGGTCACCGGTGACGAGCTGGCCGCCTTCGTCGGCGACGCGCAGGTGCTCACCGACGACCTGGCGCCGGTGGACCAGCTGCTCACCCCCTACGGCTGAGGAGTCACCGGCCGATCGGTGCCGTGCGGGCCCGGGTCAGCGCCACCAGGTCGGCCGGGGCCAGCTCCACCTGCAGGCCGCGCCGGCCACCGCTGACGCACACCGTGGGCAGGCCCAGCGCCGAGTCGTCGACCACGGTCGGCAGGGCTCTGCGCTGGCCCAGCGGGCTGATGCCGCCGCGCACGTACCCGCTGCTGCGCTCGGCGTCGGCCGGGTCGGCCATCGCGGCCCGGCGGCCACCGACGGCGGCGGCCAGCGCCTTGAGGTCCAGCTGCCCGGACACCGGCACCACGGCCACCACGAGGTCGCCGTCCACCCGGGCCAGCAGGGTCTTGAACACCGTCGCCGGGTCCTGGCCGAGGGCCGTAACCGCGGCCTCGCCGTAGCCGACGCCGTCCTCGTGGTCGTCCGCGTCGTAGGCGCGCAGCTCGAACGCCACGCCCGCCTGCTCCAGCACCCGCACCGCGGGGGTCGCCGCCATGGACCCGACCCTAGGGGGAACAACCGGGCCGGCGCGGGCGCTGCAGGGACCGTGACCAGTGCAGCCGTCCCGACCCGGGCCCGCACCCGCACGCGTGCGGCGGTGCCCCTGGCGACCCGTCGTCCGCCCGGCCGCGCCACGACGGCGCGACTAGCATCGACCGACGTGGTGTCCCGTCTGCGGTCGCCGCAGAGAGGACGGTCGGTGCCCGACGACAACACGCAGCAGACCGCCGGCCCGCAGGTCGTGGAGACCCCCGAGCCCCGCGCCGACGGCAGCCGCACCGAGCAGGCCGAGACGCGCGCCCAGCGCGACGCCCGCTTCGAGCGCGACGCACTGCCGTTCCTGGACCAGCTGTACCCGGCGGCGCTGCGCATGACCCGGAACCCGGCCGACGCCGAGGACCTCGTGCAGGAGACGTTCGTGAAGGCCTACTCGGCCTTCCACCAGTTCGCCGAGGGCACCAACCTCAAGGCCTGGCTGTACCGGATCCTGACCAACACCTACATCAACAACTACCGCAAGAAGCAGCGGCAGCCGCAGCAGTACCCCACCGACCAGGTGCAGGACTGGCAGCTGTTCGCCGCCGAGGAGCACAGCTCCAGCGGTCTGCGGTCGGCGGAGATGGAGGCCCTGGACCACCTCCCCGACACCGACATCAAGGAAGCGCTGCAGCAGCTGCCGGAGGACTTCCGGCTGGCGGTGTACCTCGCCGACGTCGAGGGCTTCGCCTACAAGGAGATCGCCGAGATCATGGGCACGCCCATCGGCACGGTGATGTCCCGGCTGCACCGCGGTCGGCGCGGGCTGCAGAAGCTGCTCGCCGACTACGCCCGCGAGCGCGGCTTCGCCCGCGCCGGGGCCGGAGAGGAGGGGTCCTCGTGAGCGACGGAGCGACCGACCGGTCCAACGTGGAGATCGGCAGCTGCGACGACGTGCTGACCCACGTGTTCGAGTTCCTGGACCACGAGACCGGCGACGAGCGCCGCGCGGTGATCGCCGAGCACCTCGACGAGTGCGCGCCGTGCCTGCGCGAGTTCGGCATCGAGCAGGAGTTCAAGGCCCTGGTGCGCAAGCGCTGCGGCGGCGACCCCACGCCGATGGGGCTCAAGGACCGCATCAAGATGCAGCTGACCCAGGTGTCCTTCGAGGAGGACGGCACGACCGTCTCGGTCGAGCGGGTGTCCGTGGAGCGCACCGCCGACTGACCGGCGGGCTACGGCGCGGGCCCGGTGCGGGCCCGCGCCGTGCGGCTCAGGCGTTGGGCCGCTTGCCGTGGTTGGCGCCGTTCTTCTTGCGGGCGCGCCGCTTGCGTCCACGCTTGGACATCGCTGCCCTCCTCTCCTCGTGCCGGGTCCGAGCTCCTCGGGCCCCGGCCGTCCAGGGTCTCACGACCCGCTCCGGGACCGCCCCCCGCGCCGCGGCGGGCACGACGTGCCCGGTCGTGGCAGGGTCGGGGGAACGGCGCGGGGGGCGCGCCGGGACGGGGGAGCAGTGGCCGACACGGGCGGGATCGGCATCGGCAGCGTGCTGGTCGCCGGGCGTGGCCCGGTGGCCTGCGGCGTCATCCGTGCCGTCGAGGCGCTGGGCGTGAAGACCGTGGCCGTGCACTCGGCCAGCGAGGCCGGTGCCCGGCACGTCCGGATGGCCGACGAGGCGGTGCTGCTGGGCCCGTCGCCGGCCGCGGAGTCCTACCTGTCGGTGCCCCGGCTGGTCGAGGCCGCCCGCCGCAGCGGCGTCGACGCCGTGCTCGCCGTACCGCCGGCTCTGGCCGGCAACGCCGAGCTCGCCGCCGGCGTGGTCGAGGTGGGGCTGACCTGGGTGGGCCCCCCGGCCGCGGTGCTGGAGCGGCTGGGCGGCGACGGCGTCGAGCCGGCCAGCGCGCAGGGGTTCCTCGCCGTCGTCACCCCCGACGGCCTGCGGCACGTGACGCCGGTGCGGCGCGACCGGGACGCGGGCACCGCCCGGGTCTCCTGGACCCCGCCCGGGTGGCCCGGCGACCGCGGGCCCGTGCTGCCCCGTGCCGCGCAGCGGCTGCCGGACCTGGGCTGGCGGGGTCCGGTCGCCGTCGGCATCGACCCCGACGGCGAGCTGGCCGAGGTCGCCGCCGGCTTCTCCCTGGACCTGGGCGTGCTGGAGCGGGCGCACGCCGTCGACGTCGTGGACCTGGCGCTGCGCTGCGCCACCGGCCGGCTGGGCCCCGAGCCGCGCACCCCACCCCGGCCCGCGCTGGCCGCCCAGCTGCGGGCCACCCTGCCGCCGGGCACCGCCGGCCGGGTGACCGGCCGGCTGCCCGACCTCGACGGCCCCGCGGCGGCCGACGTCCGCGCGGTGGGCGGCTACGCCCCCGGGGACCGGCTGGACGGCTGGTACGACGCCCTGCTGGCCACCGTCAGCGCCGCGGGCCCCGACCTGGCCACGGCCGCCGGGCGCGCCGCCGAGGTGCTCACCGGGCTCCCCGAGACCGGGGTGCCGCACGACGGCGCCGCGGTCTGCGAGGTGCTGCACCGCCTGGCCGGGGGCTGACCGCGGCCCCGTCCCCGGCGCGCGGCCAGGTGGTTGGATGACCACGGTCAACCGTTGGAGCAGGAGGAGGAGCGCCGGTGGCGGTCGAGGAGATCCACGCCGAGATGGTCTCCAGCGTCTGGAAGGTCCTGGTGGCCCCGGGCGCCGAGGTGGCCGCCGGCGACACGCTGGTCATCCTGGAGTCGATGAAGATGGAGATCCCGGTGCTCACCGAGCGCGCGGGCACCGTCGCCGAGCTGCACGTCGTGGAGGGCGAGGTCCTGCAGGAGGGCGACCTCATCGCCACCGTCACCAGCTGACCCGCCCGTGACGGAGCCCGTGCCGCAGCCGCGCAGCAGCCTGTCCGACCGGCTCTCCCGCGCCCCGGCGGTCAGCCCGTCCCAGGCCGACCACGCCCGGCGGCTGGTGGCCGACTGGCAGCTGCTGGCCGACCTCTCCTTCGCCGACCTCACCCTCTGGGTGCCGCTGGCCGGCGGCGCCTGGTGGTGCGTCGCGCAGGTGCGGCCGCTCACCGCGTCCACCACGCAGCCCGAGGACCTCGTCGGCGTGGAGCTGGCCGGCGACGCCGCCGCCTCCTTCGTGCAGGCCCACCGGGGCGGCGAACCGGTCGTCGAGGAGCCCGACGGCACCGGCAGCGCGCCGCGCAGCCGCGAGGTGCTCCCGGTGCGGCACGAGGGCGCCGTGGTCGCGGTGCTGGCCCGCGACCGGCGGCTGTCGGCCACCCGGCCGCCGTCCCAGCTCGAGCTGACCTACCTCGACATCGCCGCCGAGCTCGGCGCCATGGTCTCGGCCGGCACGTTCCCGCCCCGGATGCTCGAGGACGGCGAGATGAGCCCCCGGGTGGGCGACGGCCTGGTGCGGCTGGACGGCACCGGCCGGGCGGTCTACGCCAGCCCCAACGCGCTGTCGGCCTACCGCCGGATGGGTCTGACCGGTGACGTCGTCGGCGCCGACCTGGCCGAGCTCACCCGCCGGTCGGCCACCGACCGGGTCACCGGCGAGGTGGTGGCCGCGCACATCGCCGCCGCCGTCGCCGGCCGCTACCCCGACCCGCTCGACGTCGAGGGCGAGGCGGCCACGCTGCTGGTGCGGGCGCTGCCGCTGCAGGCACCCGGGGGCGAGCACGGCGCGCTCGTGCTGGTCCGCGACGTCACCGACGTGCGGCGGCGCGACCGGGCGCTGATGACCAAGGACGCCACCATCCGGGAGATCCACCACCGGGTGAAGAACAACCTGCAGACGGTGGCCGCCCTGCTGCGGCTGCAGGCCCGCCGGGTGTCCGAGCCCGCCGCCCGGGAGGCGCTGCTGGAGTCGGTGCGCCGGGTCGCCTCCATCGCCGTCGTGCACGACACCCTGGCCGGCAGCCGGGAGGACGTCGTGGACGTCGACGACGTGCTGGACCAGGTGCTGCCCATGCTCGGCGACGTGGCGTCGGTGGGCCCGGCGGCCCGGATCAGCCGGGTGGGCCGCTTCGGCGAGCTGCCCGCGGCCAGCGCCACCCCGCTGGTGATGGCGGTGACCGAGCTGCTGCACAACGCCGTCGAGCACGCCTTCCCCGACGGCGTGCCGGGCCGCATCGAGCTCACCGCCCGGCGCGACGGGCACGACCTGCTGGTCAGCATCGCCGACGACGGCAGCGGCCTGCCGCCGGGCTTCGACGTCGCGGCCAGCAAGGGCCTGGGCCTGCAGATCGTGCGCACGCTGGTGACCAGCGAGCTGCACGGGCGGCTGGAGATCACCGCCCCGGCCGAGGGACCCGGGACGGTCGCCGTGCTCACCCTGCCCGGTGCCGGCCGCGCCCGCCGCTGAGGGCCCCACGACGACGGGAGCCGGTCACCTCGGGCGAGGTGACCGGCTCCCGGTGGTTGGTGCGCGTCAGGCGGTGCGGACGCGGGCGCGCTGGGTGCGGCGCTTGAGCGCGCGACGCTCGTCCTCGCTGAGCCCGCCCCAGACACCGGAGTCCTGACCGGAGGTCAGCGCCCACTCGAGGCAGGACTGCACGACCGGGCAACGCTGGCACACGGCCTTCGCCTGCTCGATCTGGGTGACGGCGGGCCCGGTCGTCCCGATGGGGAAGAAGAGCTCGGGGTCTTCGTCCCGGCAGAGGGCGCGGTGGCGCCAGTCCATGTCGGTGTGCTCCTCGGTGTCGTCTACGGTGGGCCCGCACCCGGACCGGTCACGGACCGGTACCCGGGTCTGCCGACGTCGTCCTTGTCCGGTGCCGGCGGCCCACCGCACGCTGGTGTTACCAGCGGGTTGCGTTCGTGGTCGATCGTTTCACGCGCTGAGGGTCTGTCAAGCGGTTCACCCGCCTGCCGTCCCCCCGTATGAGCAACCTCACCACGCTCCTAGCAGAACCGCCACCGTTGCGGGTGACCGGGTCCCGTCACCCTCGCGGGCCCACCTGTGCAGGACCTGGCGACCACGTGCCGAACCGCTCAGACCACGACCTCGAGCGCGGCCGGCACGCTGCGCACCCGCAGCCCGGTCGCCGGGCCCAGGTGGTCGCCGTCCAGCTGCCACCCCAGCGGCCGGGTGGAGGTGAGCTCGAGCTCGGCGAGGTCGTGCAGGCGGTGCACGCCCCGGCCGCGGGCGTCCGGGCGCTCGGCCATCGTGGCGCGCAGGTGGCGCAGCATGGCCAGCGGCCCGAGCCGGCCCATGGCGAACGCCGCCAGCCCGTTCTCGAACCCGGCCTCCGGGCTCGGCGCGATGGCGCGGTCCCCGAGGTAGGTCCACGGGTTGACGTTGGACACCAGGCACAGGAACAGCCCCGCCAGGTCCGGCTCGCCGGGCACCCGCAGGGTCATCGCGGGGTGCCGGCGGTCGTGGCCGAGCAGGAACGCCCGGGTGCCGGCGTGGACGTAGAGCCGACCGCTGGAGCGCCGGCCGCGGGCGCGCTGCTCCTCGACCCGCCGGATGACCTCGGCGTCGAAGCCCAGCCCGGCGGCGAAGACGAACCACCGCGGCGGGGTCCAGCCCGCGCCCCAGGCGATGTCGGTCCCGGCGTCGACCAGCGCGCTGGCCGTGCCCAGCGACACCCGCCGGGTGCGGCCGGCGCGCAGCGAGTGCAGGATCTCCGCGGTCGCCTCGACCGGGTCCCGGGAGCGGCCCAGCGCCCGGGAGAAGACGTTGGTGGACCCGCCGGGGACGACGGCGAGGGCGGGCACGTGCGCACCCGGCCCGTCGGCCAGCAGCCCGTCGACGGTCTCGTTGACCGTGCCGTCGCCGCCCAGGGTGACCACGACGTCCACGCCGTCGACGGCGGCCTGCCGGCCCAGCTCGCGTGCGTGCCCGCGGTGGGTGGTCTCGGCGACGTCGACCTTGAGGTCGGTGGACAGCGCGCGGACGAGCACCTCGCGCACCTTGGCGGTGGTGGTCGTCGCCGCCGGGTTGGTCACCAGGAGTGCGCGCACGGCCCCGACGATAGCCAGCGGCGCGGGCGGCCCCGCCGGCTGCCGCGTGCTCCACGTAGCCTCGGGCCCGTGGCAGCAGGACCCGAGCACCCCGGCCGGCGCGGCTGGGCCGAGCGGTTGCTCGGCGGCACCGCCTCCCGCACCGCCCCCGCCCCGCCGCGGTCGAGCGGGCCGGCCCCGCGCTCCCTCCGGCTGGCCGCCCTGCTGGTCGGGGTCGAGGCCCTGGGGCTGGTGGGCGTGGCCGGCACGGTGCTGTGGCTGACCCTCACCGGCACCCCGGACAGCACCGGCCGGGCGCTGGCCGAGGTGGTCTACGTGCTGCTCGGCGCGGCCGCGCTGGCCGCGGGTGCGGTCGGGCTGCGCCGGGTGGCCGGCTGGGCCCGCGGGCCGGTCGTGGTGCTGCAGCTGCTGCTGGGCCTGCTCGGCTACGTCACCGCGTTCGAGGGCGCCCGGCCGCTGCTGGGGGTGCCGCTGCTGGCGTGCGTGGCCGGCGTGCTGTGGTTCCTGGCCACCCCCGAGGCCCGGCTGGCCTACGCGGAGAAGTAGCCCTCAGACCAGGTCGATGACGTCGGCGATGGACTCCACCACCCGGCCGGGCCGGAACGGGAACCGGGTGACGTCCTCGGCCCGGGTGGACCCGGTGAGCACCAGCACGGTGTCCAGCCCGGCCTCGATGCCGGCCACGATGTCGGTGTCCATGCGGTCGCCGACCATCGTGGTGGACTCGGAGTGCCCGTCGATCCGGTTGAGTGCCGAGCGGAACATCATGGGGTTGGGCTTGCCGACGAAGTAGGGCTCCGCGCCGGTGGCCTTGGTGATCAGCGCCGCGACCGAGCCGGTGGCCGGCAGCGACCCCTCGGCCGAGGGCCCGGTGGCGTCGGGGTTGGTGGCGATGAACCGGGCGCCGTCCTCGACCAGCCGGATCGCCCGGGTGATGGCCTCGAAGCTGTAGGTGCGGGTCTCCCCGAGCACCACGTAGTCGGGCTCGGTGTCGGTGATCGTGTAGCCGGCCTCGTGCAGCGCGGTGGTCAGCCCGGCCTCGCCGATGACGTAGGCCGACCCGCCGGGCAGCTGCGCGGCCAGGAAGTCCGCGGTGGCCAGCGCGGAGGTCCAGATGGCCTCCTCGGGCACGTGCAGCCCCGAGCGCTGCAACCGGGCGGCCAGGTCGCGCGGGGTGAAGATGGAGTTGTTGGTGAGCACCAGGAACCGGCGCTCGCGGTCGACCAGCCGCTGCAGGAAGTCCGCGGCGCCGGGCAGCGCCTGGCCCTCGTGCACCAGCACGCCGTCCATGTCGGTGAGCCAGCACTCGCTGGGCACGCGGTCGGTCATGACGTCCTCTCCCGGGCGAACTCGGCCAGTGCGTCGTCGGTCAGCCGGTAGACCGACCAGCCCTCCTGCGGGCGGGCCCCGGCCGCCCGGTAGAACTCGATCGACGGGGTGTTCCAGTCCAGCACCGACCACTCCAGCCGGGCGTAGCCGCGCTCGGTGCAGATCGCGGCCAGCGTGCGCAGCAGCTCGCGGCCCAGGCCCGTGCCGCGGTGCGCGGGGGAGACGTAGAGGTCCTCCAGGTACACCCCGTGGGTGCCGCGCCAGGTGGAGAAGTTCAGGAACCACAGCGCGAACCCCACGACCGCGCCGTCGGCGTCGCAGGCCACGTGGCCGAACAGCGCCGGCACCGGGCCGAACAGGGCGTCGTGCAGCTGCTCGCGGGTCATCCGGGCCTCGTCGAGGCTCTTCTCGTAGTCGGCGAGCTCGCGGACCAGCGCGACGACGGCGTCGACGTCGCCGGGGGTGACCGGGCGGATCACGACAGCAGCTCCTTGACCCGGGCGGGCACCAGGCGGCCCAGCGGGGAGACCAGCGGCACCAGCAGCGGGGAGAACAGGTAGCCGTAGGCCACCACGCAGAACGTCAGCACCGGCACGGTCGCCAGCCCCACGATGATCAGCACGGCGGCGGTGACCAGCCCGTAGGGACGGCGGCTCTTCGGGCTGACCAGCGACCGGAAGGACCGCCACCGGATGTTGGTGACCATCAGGACGCCCGGGACGACGACGACCAGCAGCACCCACAGCCGGTCGCGGCCCTCCAGCACGTCGGAGAAGGCGAACACGCTGGCCATGACCACACCCGCCGCACCCGGGGAGGGCAGGCCGATGAAGAACCGCTTGTCGGCGGTGGGGTCGATGGTGACGTTGAACCGGGCCAGCCGGATCGCCGCGCACGCCACCCACACGAAGCAGGCGATCCAGCCCAGCGGGTCGAAGCCGTCGCGACCGGCGGAGAACAGCGCGAAGGTCAGCAGCGAGGGCGCCAGGCCGAAGGAGACCAGGTCGGCCAGCGAGTCGAACTGCAGGCCGAAGGGCGACACCGCACCGACCAGCCGGGCCACCGCGCCGTCGGCGATGTCGAGCACCACCGAGGCGCCGATGAGCACGCAGGCCAGCCCGTACTGGCCGCGGAAGGAGACCAGGATCGCGGCGAAGCCGCACAGCATGTTGCCGAGGGTGAACAGGCTGGGCAGCCAGGACCGGGCCCGGCTGCGCCCGCGGCGGGAGGAGGCCCGCACGAACTCCACGGTCTGGCTGCGCCGGTTCGCCGGTCGGGTCATGCCCGCCCGCCCGCCCCGAAGCGCGCGATGACGCTCTCGCCGCCGCGCACCCGCTGGCCCTTGCGCACGGTCAGGGTGGCGTCGGCGGGCAGGAAGACGTCCATCCGGGAGCCGAACTTCATCAGGCCCATCCGCTCGCCGGCGGCCAGCTCGGCGCCCGCGGAGGTGCGGGTGACGATCCGGCGGGCCAGCACGCCGACCAGCTGCCGGAACACCACGGTGCGGTCGCCGTCGGCCAGCCAGATCTCGCTGCGCTCGTTGCGGTGCGCGCTCTCGGCGCGGTAGGCGGCCAGGAAGCTGCCCGGGGTGTAGCTGGTGCTGGTCACCGTGCCGCGGTAGGGCGAGCGGTTGACGTGCACGTCGACGACGGACAGGAAGATGCTGACCTGCTGCCACCCGCCCTCGGGCGCGGGCTCGGGGGCGATGCTGGCTCCGTCGGGGCCCTCCTGGGCGGGGCCGGCGACCATGACCATGCCGTCGGCGGGGGACAGCACGTCGTCCCGGCCGGGCGGGGTGGTGTCGCAGGACCGCTGCGGGTCGCGGAAGAACAGCGCCATGTAGGCGGACAGGCCCACCAGCGGCCAGGCCGCGGCGCGGGCCGAGCGGCGGCCGGTGCGGCGCGCGAGCAGGCCGAGGGCCACGGCGGGGGCCAGCGGGCCGGTGATGAAGGGCCAGCCGGCCCGGTCGATGCGCATCAGGGCCCGAGGCTACCGGGGACGGGAACGCCGGGCCGCCCCGAAGGGGCGACCCGGCGTCCGGGGAGGTGAGCCGTCAGGCAGCGGCCTTGGTCTCCCAGAAGATCTTGTCGATCTCGGCGATGTAGTCCAGCAGCTTCTGGCCCTCGGCGGGGTCGACCGACTGCTTGGCGCCGGAGGCACCGGCCTGCTTGGTGGCCTTGTTGAACAGCTCGTGCAGCTGCGGGTACTTCTCGAAGTGCGGGGGCTTGAAGTAGTCGGTCCACAGCACCCACAGGTGGTGCTTGACCAGGTCGGCGCGCTGCTCCTTGATGATCAGCGCACGCGTCTTGAAGACCTCGTCGTCGCTGCCCTGGTACTTCTCCTGCAGGGCCTTCACCGACTCGGCCTCGATGCGGGCCTGGGCGGGGTCGTACACGCCGCAGGGGAGGTCGCAGTGCGCGGTGGCCTCCACGGCGGAGAACAGGCGGGTGAGCCGCATGGGTTGTCCTCGCAGTGATCGTGGGAGTGGGTCGTCTGCGACCCTACTCGCGCAGATCAGGGGCGACACGTCGAGACGAGGGCCGGTGGACGGGGTACCCGCACTGCCCACGCGGTGGGCACTGGCCCGGGTCAGCGGCCCCTCGATGTCGCCCACCGTCAAGCACGGCGACCGGCTGCTGGTGGCCCGGGCGGACCGCGCCCGCCCCGGTGCCGTGGTGCTCGCCCGGTTCCCCGCCCGGCCGGAGCTGCTGGTGGTCAAGCGCCTGGTCGGGCCGGTCGAGGGCGGCTGGTGGGTGGAGGGCGACAACCCGCTGGTCACCGACGACAGCCGGGCGTTCGGGCCCGCCGTCGTCGTCGGGCGGGTGCTGCTGCGGCTCGCGCCGCGGCCGGGCAGGTTGCCCAGATCACGTCCCTGAGCCGGTTCCCGCCGGCCCGGGCTGCCCTACGCTCCGGTGTCCATGGGCTCAACGGAGAGTGTCATGACCGGCTCGACCGACCGCTTCGCCGACGACCCCGCCTTCGCGGTGCACGAGGGCGGCAAGCTCTCGGTGCGCACCAAGGGCGCGATCACGTCCATCGCGGACCTCGCCCTCACCTACACCCCCGGTGTAGCCCGCGTCTCCAGCGCCATCGCCGCCGAGCCCGAGCTCGCCCGCCGGTTCACCTGGGCGCCCCGGGTGGTCGCGGTGGTCTCCGACGGCACCGCCGTGCTCGGGCTCGGTGACATCGGCCCGGCCGCGGCGCTGCCGGTCATGGAGGGCAAGGCCTGCCTGTTCCGGGAGTTCGCCGAGCTGGACTCGGTGCCGGTCGTGCTCTCCACCACCGACGTCGACGAGATCGTGGCCGCGGTGCTGGCGATCGCGCCGTCCTTCGGCGGCATCAACCTGGAGGACATCAGCGCCCCGCGCTGCTTCGAGGTCGAGGCCCGGCTGAAGGAGGCCCTGCACATCCCGGTCATGCACGACGACCAGCACGGGACGGCCATCGTCGTCCTGGCCGCGCTGCGCAACGCCGCGACGGTGACCGGCCGGTCGCTGGCCGACCTGCGGGTGGTCGTGTCCGGCGCCGGGGCGGCCGGGGTGGCCTGCACCAAGATCCTGCTCGAGGCGGGCATCGGGGAGATCGCGGTCGCGGACTCCCGGGGCCTGCTGCACGCCGGTCGGGAGGGTCTGACCCGCACCAAGCAGTGGCTGGTGGAGCACACCAACCCGACCGGGCGCACCGGGTCGATGGCCGACGCCCTGGCCGGCGCCGACGTCTACCTGGGCCTGTCGGGCGGGTCGGTGGCCGAGGAGGCGATCGCGGCGATGGCGCCGGGGTGCATCGTGTTCTCCCTGGCCAACCCCACCCCGGAGGTCGACCCGCAGATGGCGGCGAAGTACGCCGCGGTGGTGGCCACCGGGCGCAGCGACCTGCCCAACCAGATCAACAACGTGCTGGCCTTCCCGGGTGTCTTCCGCGGGGCGATCGACGCCGGCGCGACCGCGATCACCGAGGGCATGAAGCTGGCCGCGGCGACCGCCATCGCCGGCGTGGTCGGCGACGAGGCCCGCCCGGACTACGTCGTGCCCTCCCCGCTGGACCGCCGGGTCGCCGAGGCGGTCGCCGCCGCGGTGGCCGACGCCGCCCGGGCCGAGGGGGTCGTGCGGGGCTGAGCTCAGCCGGCGGCGGTGAGGCCCTGCAGCACCGCCGCCGCCGGCAGGTTCAGCCACAGCAGCACCAGCGTCGCGACGACGAAGGCCGGCACCAGCAGCACCTTCTCGGTGAACCCGCCGGTCTGCATCGGCGAGAACGCGACCGTCGCCCGCGGGCGGACCAGCCAGACCAGCGGCACCGGCACCCCGCCGCAGGTCAGGAAGTCCCCGGCCACGTGCACCAGCACGCCCAGGGCCACCGCCCACGGCAGCCAGGTCGGGCTCGGGCTGTGCGCGAGCAGCAGCCAGGCGCCGCCCCAGGACAGCACCAGGTTCCCGACCACGGTCTCCTCGAACCGGCCGGGGACGACCACGTGCAGCGCGCGCAGCGCCAGCCCGATGGCCAGCGCGAGCAGCAGCAGGGCGGCCCAGGTCGCCTGTGCGGCGGCCAGCGCGAGGCCGCCGAAGGCCAGCGGGGCGAGGACGGCGTCGTGCGTGCCGTGCCGGTGCCCCCCGGTCAGCTTCCCGACGACGCCCGAGGGCACCTCGGTCAGCGGCCCCCACATGCGGGAGATCGTGGAGCCGCGCTGGTCCAGGTCGGGCAGCATCGCCATCCCGCCGACGGCGGCGACCCAGCCCAGCTGCGCGACCGTCCCGGACAAGGGGGCGACGGGCAGGGTGGCCGCGCCGACGGCGAGGCCGGACAGGGCGTGGGAGTGACCGAGCACGGGGTCATGGTCGGCGCAGTGCGCGTCGACCACGCAGCAGCACGACGGTGACACGCCGGTGGACGGCGCGGCGCCGGTGCGGATCTGCGAGGTCGACGGGCGCGGGGGGCATCAGGCCGTGGCGGCCGGTACCCGCAGCGCCGCGACCAGCCCCAGGACGGCGAACCCCGCCATCACCACCGCCATGGGGGCCAGCGCGGCGGGCGCGCCGAGGCCGGCCAGCGGCGCGCCGGCCCCGGCGACCGCGAACTGCCCGGCGCCGACCAGGGCGGACGCCGTCCCCGCGGTCCGGGCGGCACCGGCCATGGCCAGCGCGGTGGCGTTGGGCAGCACCCACCCGGTGGCCGACACCACCAGGGCCAGCAGCGGCAGCACGACCGGCAGGCCCGCACCGGTGGCCGCGGCGACCACCAGGCCGGCCCCGCCGGCCAGCTGGAGGGCGAGCCCGGCGCGCAGCAGCGCCCGCGGGCCGGTGCGGGCGACCACCGCGCGGGAGACCTGCCCGGCGAGCACGATGCCCACCCCGTTGCCGGCGAAGACCAGGCTGAACTGCACCGGCGTGAGCCCGTAGCCGATCTGCAGCACGAACGACGACGCCGAGATGTAGGTGAACAGCGCACCGAAGCCCAGCCCCTGGGCCAGCACCGCGTTCCGGAACCCCCGCCGGCCCAGCAGCTCCTGGGCGGCGGTCGCGGTGGCCCGGGCGCCGCCGCGCACCCGGCGGTCGGGCGGCAGGGTCTCGGGCAGTCGCCGGGCGGCGGCCAGCAGCAGCACCAGCCCGATGACGGCCAGGACGCCGAACACCCCGCGCCAGTCGGTGACCCGCAGCAGCTGCCCGCCCAGCACCGGGGCCAGCACCGGCGCGGCGCCGCCGATGGAGGCCAGCAGCGCGAACGCCCGCGCGGCCTCCACGCCCTCGGTGGTGTCCCGCACGACCGCGCGGGCCAGCACGATCCCGGCCGCCCCGGCGAGGCCCTGCAGCAGCCGGATGCCCACCAGCACCCAGACCGACGGCGCCATCGCGCACAGCACCGAGGCCAGCGTGTAGGCGCCGACCCCGACGAGCACCGGCACCCGCCGGCCGAAGCGGTCCGACAGCGGGCCGGCCACCAGCTGCCCGGCGGCCAGGCCGACGGCCACCGACGTCAGGGTGAGCTGGGCGGCACCCTGGCCGTCGCCGAACTCGGCCTCCAGCGAGGGCAGCGCCGGCAGGTAGAGGTCCATCGACAGCGGACCGAACGCCGACAGCGCCCCGAGGAGCAGCACCGGGCTGCGACGGGGCCGGTCAGTCCTCGTCGTCGTCGTCGCCCGTGCCGCCGCGGGCCAGCCAGGTGGCCAGCCGCTCGACGGGCACCTCGAAGTCGGGGAACTCGTCGACGAAGGCCTGCAGCTGGTCACCCAGCCAGGCGAGGGAGACCTCCTCCTCGCCCCGGCGGGTGACCAGCTCCTCGATGCCGCGGTCGGTGAAGTACACCGGACTACCGCGCGAAGGCGCGGGCGACCAGGTCCTTCTGCTCGGCCTCGTGCACCTTGGCCGAGCCGACGGCCGGGCTGGCCGAGGCCTTCCGGCTGACGACCGACAGCGTCTTCCCCGACGGCAGGTCGGCGGGCAGGTTGACCGCCATGAACTGCCAGGCGCCCATGTTCGCCGGCTCCTCCTGCACCCAGACCACCTCGGCGGCGTTCGGGTAGCGCTCCAGGGCCTGCACCAGCTCGCCGGTGGGCAGCGGGTAGAGCTGCTCGACCCGCAGGACGGCGACGTCGTCGGTGCCCTCGGCCTCGCGGGCGGCGAGCAGGTCGTAGGCGACCTTGCCGCTGCACAGCAGCACCCGGCGCACCGCCGCGTCGTCCAGCGGTTCGCCGCCGACACCCGGGTCGCCGAGCACCGGCCGGAACCGCTCGTCGGTGAAGTCCTCGACCGGGCTGACCGCGGCCTTGGCGCGCAGCAGGGACTTCGGGGTGAAGACCACCAGCGGCCGGTGGGTCTCCGACAGCGCCTGGCGGCGGAGCAGGTGGAAGTAGTTCGCCGGGGTCGAGCAGTTGGCGACGGTCATGTTGTTCTCCGCGCACAGCTGCAGGAACCGCTCGGGCCGGCCGCTGGAGTGGTCGGGGCCCTGGCCCTCCAGGCCGTGCGGCAGCAGCAGCACCACGCCCGAGCGCTGGCCCCACTTGGCCTCGCCGGAGGAGATGAACTCGTCGATGATCAGCTGCGCGCCGTCGACGAAGTCGCCGAACTGCGCCTCCCACAGCACCAGGGCGTCGGGGCGGGCCACGGAGTAGCCGTACTCGAAACCGACGGCCGCGTACTCGCTGAGCAGCGAGTCGTAGACGAAGAACCGGGCCTGGTCCTCGGACAGGTTCGCGATCGGCGTGTACTCCGAGGCGTTGTCCCGGTCGATGAGCACCGAGTGCCGCTGCACGAACGTGCCGCGCCGGGAGTCCTGGCCGGCCAGCCGCACGGGCACGCCCTGCATGAGCAGCGACCCGAAGGCCAGCAGCTCGCCCATCGCCCAGTCGATGCCGCCCTCGCTGACCATCGCCGCACGCCGCTCGAGCATCTTCTGCAGCTTCGGGTGGACGGTGAAGTCCTGCGGCAGGGACACGTGGGCGTCGCCGACGGCCTTGAGCACCTCGGTGGTGATGGCCGTGGTGGCCGACTCCGAGGGGCGCTGGTCGACCGGGCGCACCTGCTTGGAGGAGTCCTGCGCGTCGTGGGTCTCGGCGAAGGCCCGCTCCAGCTGGCCGCGGTAGTCCTTCAGGGCCTCCTCGGCCTCGGCCAGGGTGATGTCGCCCCGGCCGACGAGGGCCTCGGTGTAGAGCTTCCGGACCGAGCGCTTGCGGTCGATGATGTCGTACATCAGCGGCTGGGTCATCGAGGGGTCGTCGCCCTCGTTGTGGCCCCGGCGGCGGTAGCAGACCATGTCGATGACGACGTCCTTGCGGAACGCCTGGCGGTAGTCCACGGCCAGCCGCGCCACCCGGACGCAGGCCTCGGGGTCGTCGCCGTTGACGTGGAAGACGGGCGCACCGATCATCCGCGCCACGTCGGTGGAGTACAGGCTCGAGCGCGCCGCGGCCGGGCTGGTGGTGAAGCCGACCTGGTTGTTGACGACGACGTGCACGGTGCCGCCGGTGCGGTAGCCGCGCAGCTGGGACAGGTTGAGGGTCTCGGCGACCACGCCCTGGCCGGCGAACGCGCTGTCCCCGTGCAGCAGGACCGGCAGCACGGTGAAGCCCTGCTCGCCCTTGTCCAGGATGTCCTGCTTGGCCCGCACGATGCCCTCGAGGACCGGGTTGACCGCCTCGAGGTGGCTCGGGTTCGACGTCAGCGACACGGTGATGCCGGCGTCGCGGGAGGGGTGCTGGAAGTGCCCGGTGGCGCCGAGGTGGTACTTCACGTCGCCCGAGCCCTGCACGGTGCCGGGGTCGATGTTGCCCTCGAACTCGCCGAAGATCTTGGCGTAGGGCTTCTGCAGCACGTTGGCCAGCACGTTGAGCCGGCCGCGGTGCGGCATGCCGATGGCGACCTCGTCGAGCTCGTACTCGGTGGAGGCGACCAGCACCTCGTCCAGCAGCGGGATGACCGACTCGCCGCCCTCGAGGGAGAACCGCTTCTGCCCCACGTACTTGGTCTGCAGGAACGTCTCGAAGGCCTCGGCGGCGTTGAGCCGGGCCAGCACGTGCTTCTGCTTGTCGCGGTCGGGGGCGTCGTGCTTGACCTCGATGCGCGCCTGGAGCCACTCGCGCTCCTCGGGGTCGGTGATGTGCATGTACTCGATGCCGACCGTGCGGCAGTAGGAGTTGCGCAGCACACCGAGCACGTCGCGCAGCGGCATGACCTTCTCGCCGGCGAACCCGCCGACCGGGAACTGCCGGTCGAGGTCCCACAGGGTCAGGCCGTGCTGGGTGATGTCCAGGTCCGGGTGGGTGCGGACCTTGAACTCCAGCGGGTCGGTGTCGGCCATGAGGTGGCCGTTGCGCCGGTAGGCCTCGATGAGCTCGACGACCCGGGCGCCCTTGTCGATCTGGCCCTCGTGCCGGACGGTGACGTCGGGGACCCAGCGCACCGGCTCGTAGGGGATGCGCAGCGAGGCGAACACGCCGTCGTAGAAGCCGTCCTCGCCCAGCAGCAGCCCGTGCAGCCGGCGCAGGAAGTCCCCGGACTGCGCGCCCTGGATGATCCGGTGGTCGTAGGTCGAGGTCAGCGTGATGGTCTTGGCCACGGCCAGGTCGGTGAGCGTCTCGGGGCTCATCCCCTGGAACTCGGCCGGGTAGTCCATGGCGCCGACGCCGACGATGGTGCCCTGGCCGGTGGTCAGCCGGGGCACCGAGTGGTTGGTGCCGACCGTGCCGGGGTTGGTCAGGCTGACCGTCGTCCCGGTGAAGTCGTCCATCGTCAGCTTGCCGCCTCGGGCCCGGCGGATGACGTCCTCGTAGGCGCCCCAGAAGGCCGCGAAGTCCATCTCCTCGGAGGCCTTGATGTTGGCGACCACCAGCGAGCGGGTGCCGTCGGGCTTGGGCAGGTCGATGGCCAGGCCGAAGTTCACGTGCTCGGGCTGGACCAGGGTCGGCTTGCCGTCGACCTCGGCGAAGGAGGCGTTCATCTCCGGGAAGTCGTCCAGCGCCCGCACCAGCGCGTAGCCGATGAGGTGGGTGAAGGACACCTTGCCACCGCGCGAGCGGGCCAGGTGGTTGTTGATGACGATGCGGTTGTCGACCAGCAGCTTGGCCGGGACGGCGCGCACGCTGGTGGCGGTCGGCACGGTCAGCGAGGCGTTCATGTTCTTCACGACGCTGGCCGCGGCGCCGCGCAGCACGCTGGTGCGGGGACCGGCGGCGTCGTCCGTCGCGGCGGCCTTGGCGGCGGGCTTCGCGGCGGGCTTGGCGGCTGGCTTCGGCGCGGCGGGCTTGGCGGCGGGGCGCTGGTCGGCGGCCTTGTCGGCCGCCTGGGCGACGACGGGCGCGGTGGCCTTCGGCTCGGGCGCGGGGGTGGCCGGGCGCTGCGGTGCGGCGGCGGGCGCGGTGTCGGTGGTGGCCGGGCGGGTGGCCGACGCCTCGGCCTCGGCGGGGGCCGGCGTGGCCGGGGCCGCCTGCTGCTCCGGCTTGGCCGCGGCCGACTGCTGGGCGGCGGGCTGGGCCGCGGCGCCGTCGTCGCTGCCGGGCTTGTAGTCGTCGAAGAAGTCGTGCCAGGCCTGGTCGACGCTCCCCGGGTCGGCGAGGTACTGCTGGTACATCTCCTCGACGAGCCACTCGTTGGCGCCGAACCCTCCGGCTGCGGCGGCGGTGGGGGCTGGCTGGGGTGCGTTCACGCTTGACACGGGGTCGAGTGCCTTCTTCGTCGATGGACGTCGTTGGACCGGTTGCCGACTGTACCGGCCCGGATGGGGCTCGGCCGTGGTCGAGGTGGTGCGTGTGGCGTGGTCCGGGTCACGGGGTGCCGCCCGCGGGATCAGCGGGCGACGGCGGCGCTCTCGAGCAGGTCGACCAGGTCGTCCTGGGCGCGGGCGGCCGCGCCGTCCCCGGCCCGGTCGCGGGCGGCGGACACCCGCGCGACGTCCACCGCGCTGGCGCCGTCGGAGGTGGTGGCGTCCACGTCGGCGCCGGCGGCGAGCAGGGCCCGCACGACGGCGACCCGCGCCGGGCCCGGGGGCGCGTCGACGGCGGCGTGCAGCGCGGTGCGCCCGCTCTCGGGGTCGCGAGCCCCGACCGCGGCGCCGGCGGCCAGGAGCAGGTCCACCACCTCGGGGTGCGCGGCGCCTGCGGCCATCCGCAGGGCGCCGCCGTCGGGCTCGGCGCCCCGGTCCAGCAGCAGCGCCACGGCGTCGACCGACCCGCCCAGCGCGGCCCAGGCCAGCAGCGAGACGTCGGCGTCGTCGTGCACGGCGGACTGGCCCGAGTCCAGCCGCGCCGCCAGCCGGGTGCTGTCGCCGAGGTAGGCCGCGGCCGCGCCGTCGGGCTCGGCGCCGCGCGCCATCAGCGGGTCGACCAGCTCGGGGGCGAACTCCAGCGCCACGTGCAGCGGGGTGCGGCCGTGGTCGGTGGCGGCCTCCAGCTGCGCACCGGCGGCCAGCAGGGCGTCGACCAGGCCGAGGTCGCCGGTGGCGACGGCCAGGTGCAGGGGCGTCCAGTCGTCGCCGGAGCGCTCCACCGTGGTGGTCAGCAGCCGGGGCTGGGCCGCCACCGCGGCCGCGACGGCGTCGGTGTCGCGGGCGGCGATGAGCCCGGCCAGGCGCTGGGCGGTCATCCGCAGGGCGCGCAGCTCGCCGGTGCTCGGGCCGCTGGAGGGGGTCTGCTCGGTCATCGCGGGGACCTCGTCGCTTCGTCGGTGGCGGTGTCTCGGGCGGGTCAGACCACGTCGCGGCGCACGGCCAGGACGGCCCCCAGCACGGCGGCCAGCAGACCGTATCCGAGCAGCAGCAGCCCGCCCTCCCAGGTCCCCAGGAGGTCGGTCCCGCGGCCGTCGCCGGTCAGCGCGGCCAGCGCGCCGCCGGGCAGCCAGCGGTAGGCGTCGGCGGTCGCGGGGACGCTGGCGATGATCCCCTCGACGACGAACAGGTAGACCAGCGAGCCGACCACGGCGGCGACCTGGTTGCGCACCAGCGCGCCGACGCCCACCCCGATGACGGTGTAGACGACCACCGCCAGGCCCGAGCGCAGCAGGGTGCCCACGGTGTCGCCGGTCCAGTCCGGTGCACCGCCGCGGGCGCCCCCGTAGACGGTCGCGACCAGCACGGTGGCGGCCACCGCGGCGACCGCGAGGACCAGCCCGACCACCGCGTAGGCGACCAGCTTGGCCACCACGACGCGGCCGCGGCGCGGGGTGACCAGGAAGGTCGGCGTCGCGGTGCGGTGCCGGTACTCCTGCGTCGTCCCGATGACGCCCAGCACGACGGCGATCACCACGACCTGGGCGGGGACGCCGGCGACCAGCGCGCCGTAGGCCTCGGTGCCCACCGGCGGGATGCCCTGGCCCTGGGGGCCGCCCTGGTCGCCGGCGAAGGCGGTGAACAGCGCGGTGAACCCCGCCGCCATCAGCGCCGCGACCGCGACCAGCCAGTAGCCCACCTTGGTGGTGAGCAGCTTCGTCCACTCCGCACGCACGAGGTCCATCACGCGCCCCCGCCGGTCGCGGCGTACTGCTCGGCACCGCTGGTGAGCCGGAAGTACACCTCCTCGAGCCCGGAGGTGCGGGCCCGCAGCTCGTGCAGCTCGACGCCGGCGGCGAAGGCGTGCGCCCCCACCTGCTCGGTGGTCAGGCCGGTGACGGTCAGCGCCCCGGGCCCGGTGGGCTCCACACCGGCCCCCGCACCGGTGAGCGCCGCGGTCAGCTGCGCGGCGGCCGGGGTGCGCACCAGCACGGTGCCCGCGGACTCCTCCCGCAGCTCGGCCAGGCTGCCCTCCCGGACCAGCTTGCCCGCGCCCACGATGACCACCCGGTCGGCGGTCTGCTCGACCTCGGCCAGCAGGTGCGAGGACACCAGCACGGTGCGGCCCTCGTCGTGGGCCAGGTGGCGGAGGAACCCGCGCAGCCACTGGATGCCCTCGGGGTCCAGGCCGTTGGCCGGCTCGTCGAGCACCAGCACCCGCGGGTCGCCCAGCAGCGCGGTGGCCAGGCCCAGCCGCTGCCGCATGCCCAGCGAGTAGCCCCCGGCCTTCCGCTTCCCGGCCGGGGTCAGCCCGACCTGGGCCAGGACGTCGTCGGCCCGGCGGGCGGGCAGCCCGGCGGCGCGGCAATACACCCGCAGGTGGTCCCGCCCGCTGCGGCCGGGGTGGAAGGCGGTCTCCAGCACCGCGCCGACCCGGGTGGCCGGCCGGGGGAGGGCGGCGTAGGGCGTGCCGCCGATCGTCGTCGTCCCCCGGTCGGGCGTGATCAGGCCCAGCGCCATCCGCAGGGTGGTGGTCTTGCCCGCGCCGTTGGGGCCCAGGAAGCCGGTCACCTGGCCGGGCTCGACGGTGAAGCTCAGGGAGTCCACCGCGGTCACGGAGCCGAAGGTCTTGGTGAGGTCGCGGACCTCCACCCGGCCCTCGTCGACGGCTGTGCTGGCGCTGATGACGTCCCCCTCGGTGGTCCTCCGGATCGCCGCCCATCCAACCCCACGGACCGGTACGGGACCGTTCCTGTTACCGCTGGACACACCTGGCGCGCGGACCGCCGGTGCGTCCGCTAGGTTCCGCCCGTGACTGCCTACCGCACCGTCGTCGTCGGCACCGACGGCTCGGAGTCCTCGCTGCGCGCGGTGGCCCGGGCCGGCGCACTCGCGGGTGCCTGCGGGGCCACCCTGGTCATCGCCTGCGCCTACCTGCCCACCGAGCCCGACGACCGCGAGGTCCGGGGCGCCACCGAGGTGCTCAAGGACGAGGCCTACCAGGTGATGGGCTCCTCCCCGGCGGAGGAGACGGTGCGCACCGCGCACGAGCGCGCGACCGCCTCGGGCGCCGGCCAGGTGCGCACGGTCGCCGTCGTCGGGTCACCGGTGGAGGCGCTGCTCGACGTGGTCCGCCGGGAGTCCGCCGACCTGCTCGTCGTCGGCAACCGCGGGATGAACGGGATCAAGGGCCGGCTGCTGGGTTCGGTGCCCGCCGACGCCACCCGCCGCTCCGCGGTCGACGTCCTCGTCGTGCACACCACGGACTGACCGGGGCGCACGCTGAGCGACCCGACCGACGCCCGGGAGGCGATGGACCGGTTGCTGCTGGGCGGGCCGCGCCGGTGGACCCGGCTGGAGGTCGCCCGCCGGTCCGGGGTGGACCCCGAGCGCACCCAGCGGCTGTGGCGCGCGCTGGGCTTCGCCGACGTGGGCGACGACGACGCGGTCTTCACCGACGCCGACGTCGAGGCGCTGACCACCCTGGGCCGGCTGATCGACTCCGGGTTCGTGGACCTGGCGACCGAGGCCTCCATCGCCCGGGCGATGGGCCAGTCGCTGTCCCGGCTGGCCGACTGGCAGACCGACATGCTGGCCGCGCTGCTGCGCGAGCACCGCGACGACCCGGTGGACGCCGTCGCGGCGTCG
>Ga0325400_1000553_pt1 | contig 28187 bp, 23 predicted proteins | sample PopdelMetagenome_2_FD_205662 | JGI IMG/M metagenome (GOLD analysis project Ga0325400, IMG submission 205662) | Populus deltoides microbial communities from Bellville, Georgia, United States - Xylem-PdKOR-R1 | ecosystem: Host-associated > Plants > Phyllosphere > Stem > Wood/Secondary xylem...
CTGGCCGAGCTAGCGTCGGGGAGCTTGGTACACAAGGCGCACGAGCTGGTCGACCCCGCCCGGTGCCGGCTGTGGGAGCACCACAACCGCGACTACTCGGCGCTGTCGGAGGCACGTTGCTCGGATCTGATCGAGAGCCTCAAGGCGCAAGGTCGTCAGGAGGTGCCTGCCCTGGTCCGGCGCGTCCAGGGCGACCCGGACTACGAGTTTGAGATCATCTTTGGGGCACGGCGTCACTGGTGCGTGAGCTGGCTCAGGAGCCACAACTATCCCGAGTTCCGCTTCCTAGTGGAGGTCCGCGATCTTACGGACGAGGAGGCGTTCCGGCTTTCCGACCTGGAGAACCGGACACGCGAGGACATCTCGGACCACGAGCGCGCCCGTGACTACCTGCGCGCGCTCGACCTCTATTACGGGGGCAAGCAGAGCGCGATGGCGGAACGCATCAAGGTATCACCGAGTTGGCTTAGCCGGTACTTGGATTTAGCGCGCTTGCCGGCGGAGATCGTGATCGCCTTCGCCTCGCCGCACGACCTCGGGGTGCGCAACGTCGCGGGGCTGAAGCCGCTGCTAAAGCCTGCAGAGCGCAGGGAGCGCGTAGCGGCTGAGGCCGGCCGCCTCGCGCTAGCGCGCACCGAAGGGCACGCGGTCCCGACTGCGCCGGTGGAGATCATCCGCCTCCTGGCAGCCGCCGCTGATGCCCCCAAAAGGTCAGGTGCCCCCAAGAGGTCAGGACCGGCCAGCCGTACCATTACGACGACTGCCGGTGCGCCGATCCTCCGCATTGATCGGACCAGCCCCAAGGGCTTATCCGTGACGCTGTTCCCACGAGGAGGGGCGACGCGCGAGGAGGCAGAGAACGCTTTGCAAGAGTTCTTGGATGCGAGGTGGAAGTAAGGGGACCGGGAGCGCCTCCGTGGACGTCATGGATGTGTGTACGCGGTTTCAATCAGCATCAGACGTCGATTTATATGATGTGAATAGACTACGGGCATAGGGCCTGACGTAGAGCACCTGCCGGACGCTGCCGCAGTTGATATCTGCTCCCTAGCCACGGCTGTTCTAGCGACGGTTATCGCCGCGAGAACAAGCTAGCGGACTGTCGGACGAGGCGCTCATCTCAACGGCGACAAGCCGTACCGCATGCACCTTACCGCCGTGGTGAAGGACACCGGCGTTGGCCTCGATGAGATCGTCGAGCGGTCCAAACTGGAGGTCGCACGCATGGTGGACGCGGTCACGGGGCTGGTAAGGCATCGGCCGGACGACGGATCTATACATTAGCCCGGATGCAACCCTGCAAAGCTTGGCACATTCGTGCTTTCGAGTAGGCAACGCCGAGAGTGGATCGTCCATACTGGTGGAAAACGGTCCGGCCGCTTTTGAGCACCAAGATATGCAGAACGTTCCTTCGTTCAGCTTTGCTGAATAGGTTTGAGGATTTCGTCTTGCGAGGCAATTGGCCTAGGCCCAGGCCAGCACTACACGCCAGAGATGGTCAATGCGACCGAGGCACATGGCCGGGACTCAATCACGGGTGTAGCGCTCACCGTAGCCCAAACCCGCACGCTGTCGAACGACCAAAAGCGTTACGGCACCGGCTGGACGCCCACCTTCGCGTAACGGCCCTGGATCGCCCCCGAGAGCAGAGGTCTTCCGCCTTCGCGAGACATTGGATCAGATTGGAGTTCCGGATACTCGACAGCTTCGATTGCATCTGATCGGAACGGAATATCAAGCCCGGACGATCACGGCGCAGGCGGAGCGATCCGGGCCCTGATCGGGGAACGCCAGGCAGGGCAGGATCGGCATTTACTCGATTGGTTCAGCGTCCCCAGCCTGAGCACGATACTCGCCCTCAAGGATCTGGAACGGTACCCGAAGCAGCTGATCTTTGAACAGCTTGATGGTGTCTGCGTCCAGAGGACGATTGATCGACCTTGCTTTCGCTTCAGCGACGGCATCGTAGATACAGTGCCGGAGGTAATTCAGCACCCCATTCTCACCCTCAATCTGAGTGCGGACGTAGGGGTGGGCAAAGTTAATGATGATCGTTAGGTCCTCGACTTTGGCAGTCTCCAGCACCACATAAGGGTCATTCGGTGAGAGATCGTACACGAGATAGACGCTCACGCTGAATCGCCCCAGCTTGGCGTTGATGACCGGCTTTTCGCGGCTGACAACCTGATCCGAAATGTGTTTCGACGAGACGTGGAGCATTTCCGCGTCGGGCACATCCTCGAACTCGATCTGCTCGACCATCTCGTTCGATTGCAGCTCCTCCTGGAAGACGGACACAGCCTTGTCGACGTCGCCGTCGGACGGGCCGCCCTCATCCGTGACGTCCCGCTTGCGAGGCGCGCGCGCTTCCGCAATCAGGTGGGAGAGGCTGGCCTTCATTTTGGCCTCAACGTCCTCCTCCTGATCGGCACCCCACAGGATGTCGTCCTTTGTATGGCTGACGTCGAAACCGTCCAAGTGAACCTCGCCTACAAGGCGCTGGTTGATAAGGTCATTCCGAGCATCGCCGAAAATGGCGTAAGGTCGCCATGCGTCCGGAAAACCCCGGATTACGCGATTGTTTTGTAGCATGGAGAAGCCGGCGTTGCTGCGGGCGCCCTTTTCTAAAATGCCGCCCCATCCGCGCACAGTCACGCCATCGATTTGGAACTCAAATGGCTGGTGGTAGGGCTGCCCTTGGCGGTTCTTGAGGAGCTGTCCCTCAAACCCAGCCCAGCCGAGCTGGACGCTCTGCCAGCGGAGGCACAAATCGAGGTTCTCGAAGTCCTTTCGGTACATGGACTCCAAGTGCTTACGGATTTTTGCGAGCGTCCGAGTCTGCCATGGCTTGTTCAAGGCTGTGATTTCGAGAACCGTGTAGTGCTTTTCAGCCCCGGCTGGCTTCTCCCGCACATCCAAGGTCGGGTCTCCTCCTTCAATTTTCGGCACGTCGACGGTGATGGTATACTCCGTCTGTTCCCCAAGCTTCTTCGTTCGAACGGTCCATCTGTCGCCGATCCAGCACGCGGCAGTCTTCATGCCCAAGCCGTACTTCGACCGGCCGTTTGGATTGGCCGGGGGCACGCCTACCCGCAGTGCTCTCTGGAGATCGGCTAGGTCCATTCCCATAGCGTTGTCTGCGATCGAGAACTTGCTACCTTCCCGGTCGTAGATGATGCCAATATCTAGGGTCGCGCCCTCCTCCTGGAACTGCATTTCTAAGGCGGCACGATTGTTGAGGAAGCTTTGCGTGGAGTTGTCGATAAACTCGGCGATGGCGTGCCAGGGCGTGTAGGCAAGCCTGCGGTAGGACGCGATGGAATTGAGGCCAATCTCGAAATCTATGCTCACCGGTTTTGTCCCCCCTCTCGAATGGTCAATATGCCGTTGTCCTGCCGTTCAATGATGTATGGACGATCGGCGCTGATGGTGACCCGCCCCTCGACGGCAAGGAAGCATTGGTTCTTGATGTCGACCCGTCGCCAGATCGTCTGTCGCCCGTTCACAAGCATCTGTACGGCCTCTCCGGGCGCGACAGGAAGAGCACCTGGCGAGTGAACACGGAAGAAACGGGGGATGCCTCGGGCCGGGGTCAGAACCGACAGCTGCGCGCCGCTTTCCTCCGGCAACTTCCCATCGAACAGAAAGATGTCGTTGTTGAGCGTCGAACGGAACACGTTGAACACGCTGTAGGATACCCCAATCGCTGCTAGCTCCCGTTCCCAGCGCTCATCAAATCGGTTGGAAATCACCACAACCCGTGGAGGCTCTCCGCGCATCATGGCTTCGAGCCGTACGCGATTCAGTTCTTTGTTCCCTCGGAGTAGAGCGTCGACATGCTCGTCCCCATACCGCCCATCGACCAGGACTCGCGTTTGTGGAATCACGTGGCTCGCTAGGCTGTGGGTCGCCAGCTCAACTTCAATTACCCACCAGAACCGGTAATTGTTGTCAATCAGGGCAAGGTCTGGCCGCTTCGACTCAAACTCAGAGCTGAAAACAGTTTGCTTGAATGGGACGAGTGTCGCGTTCTGACAGAGTAGATGGACATTCTGGAGAATAACCGCCTCGAACTCCGTTTCGAAGAACGCCTGCGGATCTATCTCGATGAACCATTCATCCTTATGCCGCAGCCGCGCCATGTGCCCCCTCTGTTTTCATGCGTTGCCACCGAACGCCTGCGATGTCTGATAGCTGTTGAGATTCATCGATGAGGCGGTCTCTTTCCTCCGCAGTTGCGAAAAGGGTGAACACGTCGGCATGCTGCTTGCCCCTTGCGGGCCGTAGAATGCGACCGAGCCGCTGGATGCGCTGGCGACGGCTAGCTGTGCCGCTCGCAACGACAGCTAGCGCAGTTTCGGGGACGTTTGTACCCTCGTCCAGCGCGCGACAGCAGACCAGAACGTCGTAAACACCTGACCGGAAACGCCGGAGGTGTTCCCGCCGCACCTGGGGAGCGATACCGGCGTGGTAGAGGGTAACGTTATGACCGCGTTCATCGAGCAGTTCGGCAATGCGCTCAGCATCAGCCACCCTCTCATGAAAAACGATGCTACGGACGCCCGGGTGTTGGTCCACGATCCGGACCGCAGCTGGAACGCGGAACGTGAAGCGGTTCACGACGGCCGCTCTGCGGATCAACAGCCTTCTAACCCGCTCATCGTCCGGATCGTTCACCGCCTCGCGGCGGGCACGAGCGATGGATCGAGATAGCCGATCATACTCTGCTGTCTCGCCTTCGAGCATAGGCAGCTCAACGTTAGTCAGATTGAACGGGGTGATGACCTTGTCGCGTGCAGCCTCGACGTAGCTGTAGCGGTAGATGACGCGTCCGAGTGCGGGCTCAATAAAGTCGGCGTAACCGTCGTCGTATTCACGCTCCGGCGTCGCTGACAACCCAAGCGTAGCGGTGTAAGAGCCGGCGAGCGCAGTGGCGTTCTTCTCGGAGCCGACCCGGTGACATTCATCAACGATGAGGAGTGTGGGGCCTTCGGCTGCGATGTCTTGCGAGCGTCCGCGAGCCGAGTTGACGACCGCGATCACAATGGGCTGATCGGCCGCAGGTCGCTCGCCCCCGCCAAGAACTCCGATCTGCTCGGCCGGCACGCGTAGCTCGTCCTGCATGGCTACCGTCCACTGATCGGCTAGGGCGACGGATGGCACAATTACCAAAGTCCGGAGGCCCGGCACAAGCGAACGAAGAGCCAGCATCGCCTGAAAGGCAAAGACGGTTTTGCCGCCGCCGGTCACGACCTCGACGATGCCCCGCCGCGAGCGCAACCAGACTTCAAGCGCGCTCACCTGCCAATCGCGCGGAGGGTAGGCTAGCTGCCAGTCAGACATCCTTGATCCGCAACTGCATCGGCCCCTTCTCGACGTCATACTTCGGCGGCCGCACCGGTTCAGGCCGGGGCTTGTCCGGCTTACGCTTGCGGTGGTCACGCCCGCCATCCGTCGCGAGCTTATCACCCGTGTTATCGTCGTCCCAAAGCCCTCCAGGCCTGAACATGGAGTATTGCTGCGTTTTCCGTACTTGCGTTGGTTCAGCTAAGATGAAGTGACCATTCACACGCACAAAGCGACCCATGGCAGCAGTCAAGTAATCTCGTCGTAGTTCTACGCAGGCCCACTTACGAGAGAGACGCTCCGCCACCTCCCCGGTCACGCAACTCCCGCCAAAAGGGTCGATCACAAGATCACCCTCGTCAGTTAACATTCTGATGAAGAACTCCGGAAGTTCCGACGGAAATCTTGCTGGGTGGGCCTTCAGCTTATTACGCTTGCAGTACCTCAGGTAATGAGAATTGCTCTCAGTATTAGAAATAGCGAGCAAGTTTGGAGGTATCGCTCCTCCATGGTCCACCGCGAACGTATCGCTAACAACATGCCCCGAAGGTCGTGGGCCCGCATTATATCCGCTTTTGAAGAGCCTTTTCATACTCGGGCTATAGGGCGTGAGTACGCGTGTATTAGATGCTTTTGGCCAAGGCGTCTTAGAAAGCCACCAAACCGTATTCACGGCGTCTTTGACGCGTATGCGCCTGATCGTTACCCACTCCGCTGGACTAGGAAGTCTCGCCGGATTAAACCAGTAGAAATCTTGAGCTAGATGGAATCCATACTCTTTGCACAGAAGCAACATGAGCTCGAACTGATAGAGATGCCTTGTAGGAAGTCCGGGTGAAAAAGCTCCGCCAAAGTCCAGAACTAAACTACCGCTGTCTCTCAGGACACGATGAAACTGCTCAGCAAATGGCCTGAACCAAGCGATGTACTCATCGCCTGGTACGTTCCCATATTCCTTTTCTGCTACAAGCGCAAAAGGTGGGCTTGTCATTATCAAATCGACAGAACTATCTTTTAGCTCCGCTAGATAATCGACCGAGTTTCCGTGTATCATTTTCCCATTGGGGGTTTTCAAGAATAGCTTAGGGTCGCCGATGACCTCAGCGGCACCAGAAGCCGCAAAACCGTCCTGCTCTGACATCAGCGCGTCTGCCGGGGCGCTGCGCCCTCATCCGTGAGCGATCCGCTTGCATTATGCGCTCGCAGCCAATCGCTCACCGCGCGCCGGACTATGCCGGAATTAGTTACGTGCTGCTTGGCCGCTATGGCGCGTACTGTCTCATAATCGCCCTTGTCGAACGTCACCGTGATCCGGGAGGGGTCGGCTATGACGCGAGGGCGGGGCATGCGATTGATCCAACGAAACTGCACCACTAACCCTGAAACAGGTGGAGCTCTGGGTCAATCGCTCTTAGGCAGGCATGTTAGACGCTGGCTGGCCTCGTTCGCTTGAAACTTGCTCATCAAGGCGGGGTACGCTGGCGACCTGCTCGGACCAACTGTCGTTCGCCGCTGTCGAGCCTGCCCCTTGGCAACGGGTCCATCCTAGAGCAACCATGGCTCGGAGGGGGATCGAATGCAGATCGTGATCAAGACCGGGCGATATGACGCCGATACGGATTCTACCCCCGACGGCTTGGTGCTGTGGGAGGGAGGCGACGATGATCTCCCCGCGGCCGCCCTCGCAATGATAAGTGATGATTTCGCACCCGGCGATTGGCAGCCGCTAAGCCAGTTCGCCAGTGTGATCGCCGGCATGAAACCCGCTGAGGCCAAGGAGGAGGTATCCAGCGCCGTTATCGCAAGTCAGGCCGGCGTCGCTACGTCCTGGCAAGCTTCCATAGCGATCGGCCAGACGCGCGCCGCACTGATGTTGTGTCAATCGGTCATCAAGCACGCCGCTACGCGCAGCGAATGGGCTGGCGCCTGGGTGCGCGTTGACTGATGGCTGAGAGGCTCACCCTCGAGCAGTGTAGGAGCGGCCGCTTGCTCAGCCGTCTGCCTGGAGGCCTATATCGGCTCGAGTACAATGACTCGACACATCTCGGCCCGAATGAGTGGGTGCTGCTCGCGACGATTGAGGTTAGCGCGACTTCCGCTGTGCTCGCCGACAACGAATACGAGCAATTCTTTGCCTTCAGGCCAGACATAGGAGACGCACCGCAGGGGCAGGGGCAGGGGCAGGGGCAGGGGCAAAACGCCGCCGAGGCGGGGCGGCGTCGACGGACGATTGAAGACACCCTTGCGCTAGCGCTCGGTCGCGTGGGTCTGCTCGGGCCGACGGTGCCGGCGGATCTGCTCAAAGAAGTCGAAGAAATGCGCGCGGGTGACGGCGTGATCATCGTTCCCGATACGAACGCTCTGCACAACGGTGCCGTCCACTGGCTGTTGCGGGTGCTCGGCCGTTCTTCGGTCTGGCTACTCCCGCTCTCAGCCTCACTCACCTCGGTCCAACAGCGCGACGCGACCGTCAAGAACATGGTGGGCAAGAAGAAGGCGACTAACCTTGTCCAAGCGCTCCGGTCACGGGGGCTCGTCAACGGTGCGCTCGGCCTGCTCCAGCGACATCGTGGACGAAGCCAAGTCGTCGAGATCGATCATTCTCTTTTAAGATACCTGCCGCCGGCAGCAAAGGATGGTGCCGATCCCGATCAAAGTGACGTAATTGAGGATAGGCTTATCATCGAAGCCATTCACGGCGTGCTGAGGACGATGCGCTCCCGCACGGCGCGCAGGGTAGTAACGTCCGACGTCAACCTCGCGCGCGTATTGGAGGCTGAGGGCGTCCAAGTTCTGTTCGTGCCGACGATCATCCTGGGCGACCAGCCTATCGACTGCATCCGCTACGATGCGCTTGCGCGCGGCTTCTGCGGCGCCCCTCTCAGTTCCGTCCTATGGGAGATAGCCCACGCTTTTGGCAGCGTGCGCCTCGCTGCGGGCGAGTCTCCGGTGGCGATTCTCGACTGCTATTGGGCCGGCAAGACGCCGGCCGAGTGGTCCAGCGAGACGTTAACGTGCACCTTTGACGTACCCGCCTTGCCCGAAGGGGAGGCGCCCGCGCCCGAGAACGCTGAGGCCGGAGGCGAGAACGACGTTGCAGAAGCCGCCGTCGATCAGGGCGTTGCCGAGGTGGCCGGCAACGATCCGGCCCGACCGACGGATGCGGTCGCTCCCGGTGGAGTACCTTCGGCGGACAGAGGGCTAAGCGCCGCGGAGCCACGTGGCGTAGAAGCGACAGCCGAGGACGACGTAGGCATCGTATCCTCGGATGTGGGGCGCACGGGTGGCGTAGGCACGGACGGCACTCCTCTCAGCGAAGCGATGGACGACAGGGCCCGACCTCAGCCCGCGAGCCGCCGCCGCGATCCTGCGACGACTCCGAGCAATGGCGGTCGCGCGGCGGTAGGTGCGGGGGCGGCGAGAGAACAGCCTATTACGGCCGTCCTTCCCAGGGCATCCTTCCCGCAGATCCTGAGGTTGCTTGGTATCTTACGCAGGCATGGACCACAGACTGCCGATGATGCGGCGCGGCACGCTGGCGGCGGAGTGACCGCGGATACGTTGAGGCGCGCGTTTGAAATCTTGCAGCGAACCGGCCTGTCGGAGCAGGACGGAGGGCGGTTTCGAGCGATCGCAGACTCTCAAATCGTCGATAACGCCCTTGCGAGCGACGACCTGGATGCTGCGTCGGCCATCATGCTACGCTTCGCCCCCTACCGCACCTTGGCCGACGTGCTACGCGAAGCTGGGCGCGTCCGGCGGTCCGACGTGCACGGTCTCCTGTCAGAACGCCTCGGCACAGTTGGAAGCTACGAAGCATATCGCCTGCCGCGCTTCCTCACACTGCTAGGGCAGGCTTGGACGGACGGCGATGACGTTGTCTATGGGGGTGAACGTCCGCCCGACCGGGACGCGGGTGAGTTCTTCGCCAGCGCCTTTGGTGCGACCGCCGCGGGCGGCGTCGCCAAGGTCATCGACTTGCTAACCCGCTTCTGCGAGTTGTCGGGCATGAGCCCGTGGGCAGCGAAGAGGCAACTGGAGCGAATTGTGGCCGAGCGCCTCTTACCCGAATACAGGTTCGAGCCGTCCGCAGGCGGCAAGCCGGTCACCCGCGACGAAGTGCTGGCGGGCACTCTAGACGCAGTAGTAATCCGCCCGGTAATTATCGACCGGCTGCACTTGGGAGAGCGCCCCGTTTTCGTCGTGGAGGCGCGGGCGCGATGACCTCAATCCTCGAAGGGCTCCTGAAGAAGGTCGCTGCGGCCGACGAGACGGGGGATGCGTTCCTTGCCCGCTACGGCATGCTTCGCAACCCGTTCCCGCCGGCGCGGACGATCTACCCGGAAATTATCTACAACCAGGAGGAGGCGCTGCACCTGTTCGCCGAGGGCGTAGTGGCGATCGCGGGTCCCAACATCGAGCGCCGCACCGTGGCGGTGCTCGGTGGGACCGGCCAGGGAAAGTCGCACTTTCAGCGGCACTGCCAATACTGGGTAGCGCGTGAGAACGTGCCCGTAGTTGCCGTCGAGTTCCTCGCGGGGACTGTGTCGGCGGCGGCGCTGTTGCGAGAGATGTTCCGTTCGGCCGACGAACACGTCAAGCGCAACGGGGAGCAGGATCTGCTCTCAGCGATCGTCTCGAGGCTAGAGCCTGGCGATTACGGACCCGTGCGTCAAACTGACCTTCGCGCGGCGCTCAGGTCCGTCGTCGCGTCGGTGCAGCCCGATTTCGTGGCTGAAGACCGGGACCGTCGCTTCACGTCCGACGTCCTACTCGACGTGTGCCGGCGCTGGCTGAACGGCGAGACACTATCCCAGACGGAGAGACGCTACTTGCACGTATCGGGGCGCCTCGCGACGGCCTCGCTGATGACGCGTGTGATCAGCGAGCTTTTCGCACTCGCTCGAAGTCAGGGACTTTTTCAGGGTGTAATGATCTGCCTCGACGAGGTGGAGGCACTGTTCTTCAGCGGTGTCACCACGTCGCGGATACAAGCGTTCCTCCAAGACCTCCGCTACCTTTTCGATGAGGCTAGGGGGCAAAACTCGGGCTATTCTCTTTTAGTCTTGGCGGGTTCCACGGTTCGTGGTGCGCGGGATCTACGCGAATACAACTACCCGCTGTTCCAAAGGCTCGGTTTCGAGACTGAAGCGCGGGTTCAGTTGCAAGAAGTGCAGGATTTTAATGAGGCACGCCGTTTTGCGGACGTCTACCTCGAATATGAGCGAGAGAGGGCGACCGCAATTACGCGGTTCGGGTCGACGCTTCAGGACGCCAAATTGCTGATCTCCGACCAGGATTTGCATGCCGCGTTTGAGGGTCCGTCGGGCGACGCTAAAAGCCAAGCTAGGCTGCTCGAAAGCTTGCACAAAATTGTCGAGGAGAAAAAGCGAGCGGACGTTAGCGGTTGAAGAGGACGAACGCTTGAACCGGCGTCTTCTAAATCTCAAAGGCCAGGCGGCTGAGGCCAGACGCGATCGCTTAGCCGTTTCGGCGACGACGCGGCGATGCATGAGGTCGGCCGCCAGCCTCGCGGTCTCGGCCCTCCCGGTGTTCGTACGCGTCGTGGGACCCGACCAGCAGTCCGGCAAGGGTCTCCGGATCGATAGTCCCCTCAGTCAGCGACATGCACGCACGAACTCGTCTAACTGCTGGTCTAAGATGATCTCGGCATCGAGCAATTCAAGCTGGTCGTTCGGCTCGACCAACGGCTCGACCGGCGATGGAACGAGACCGTCCTTCAGGAAAATGTAGGGTAGAGCGATCGGCGCCTTGTTAGTGCCGAGCGAGCCCATTGCCTTGAAGTCGAGCAGCGCTAGCTTGTGAGAAAGGCGGGCGAAGTTGGTCGAGCCGCTGCTGGTCGCCTTGAGATACAGGGTATCGAACCAGCCGCCCGTCCTGACGGTCGGCAGCTCAAGATAGGAGAGCGCCTCCGCCATGATCTGCTCGCGCGGCGGAAAGCCGGCGGCGTCGAGCGCGGCGTCGAGCCAGGTGAGCGCGTCGCCTTCATAGCGCGGAGCAAAGGCGATCAGCGTCGCGAAGAGGAAGCCGGGATCCCTGCGGTCGCGCAGCCGCTCGAGGCGGGGCATCTGCGCCGGCTCCGCATGTGCTTCGTGAATCTTGGGCTCGAACTGAAGCGAAGGGGCGAGGTTCAGCACGATACCGGCCGCGTAGGCGGCGATCTTGTAGGCGTCGAGCCCGTCGCCGTCGGTGCAATGCGTCGCGGCGAAATGGGCCGGTGCCGAATAGAGCAACAGGCGCGGCTCGTACATAAGCCGCCGCTGGTTACGCATGAACGTGTCGAGCGCGGCCTGATCGCCTCGCGACGTGATCCTCGCGATGTTCACTTCCTGCTCCAGCTCCGCGTATACCGCTCGCGTTTCGAAAAGCGCGGCGGCGGTGATCGGCTGGCGCCCGACCAAGGCGTTCTGATCCTCGTCAGTGAAGCGGACAAAGAACAGCGGGTCTTTTGGATCAGAATGGCCATCGTGCGCGAAACCCAAACCGGTGCTGATCCCCCAGCGCCATCGGGGCGGGTCATCCGTCAGCCAACGATAATCCGGGTCATATTCGGTGAAATAGGCTCGACGGTCGAACAGACGCTCGGCGTCATGGAGGTCGATAAGGCGGGTGATCTGCGAAATGTCCATCTGCGCCTTGCGCTCGAGCGCGAAGTAGGCGCCGGACAGCCGATCCAGCAGCTGGCGCCCTGCGACGCTGCCGATATGGTCAAGTGCGTGCTGGAACTCGTGCACGAGCACCGGCAGCCGCTGCGTCAGCCACGCGCGGTAATAGGCAGGCTCCTCAATCCGGCCCATGTCGATACTGTCCTCGGGCAGGAACACTGCGAGGCTGCGCGGTGAGTAGTAGGCACGGACCGACATGTTCGGGAAGTACCGAGAAGAAAGGACGCGATGATCCACTATGCGATCACTCCCTCGTCACTGAAAACTACGATGCTCATGCTGCGATCTCCCAGTAGAGCTGTCCTGCGGCATCCTGGCGCTCGCGCAGCATCGCTCTCGCCCGAGGTTCGGTCCCGCGCGTCAGCACCTCGTGCATATCGTAGAGTACTGGTCGGCACTCTCCGACATAACCATGGCCGAGCAGCGAGAGGTCCACGCCGGTGACGTTGACCGTATCGATGCCGCAGACGATTGCCACCGGCGGCGCGAAGCCGATCCGGTCCGCACCGTGGAGCAGACGGGACGAGCGCACCGCCAAGTCCGCCTGCGAGACGTAGAGCGTCGTTCGCTGCGCTACTAATGGGTAGGCGGCGGCGAGGGCTCGGAATGTACCAGCATCGACGTCCGGCGCCGCGAGGATGATCTGACCGAACGGCTTGGCGCTCGCCGCCGCGGCGTTCGCAGCAATCCGCTGCACCGCCCGCAGCAACCCGCGATTCCCCATCGAATGGGCGATCACGTGGACGGCGCGGGCTCCCGACCGTTCAGCGACGTCGACGAGGAACTGCGTGATCTGGAGTTCGCTCGCTTCAATCGTCGCCTCATCGGCGCTGTATTGAAGGAGGCGGTCGCGCGATGGCCAGCTGAAAAACGCCATCACGCCCGCGAGCGACAGGTCGGCGCCGATTTGGGCAGCGCGCACTGCGGCTTTCTTGAAGCTGACGTTGTACCCGTGGAGGAAAACCAGAGCGTCGCCGGGTTCGGCGGTGGCGGCAACGCGTTCGCGAATTGCGGCCCAGAATACGTCGGCAGCTTGATCCCTGATAGCGCCGAGCGTGAGTCGGTCGTCGCCGCGGCCGATCCGATACCACCAAGGCGAGCCGACCGATCCAATCCGGTGCGTTTCTGGAACGGTCACCTCGCATTCGCCGTAGTGGATGACGTTCGAACGCTCACTGGAGAAGTCGACCAGGGTCCGGCCGCGCCGGAGCGGCTGGCGGTTCGTGCCGAACCAAAGCCTGTATATATACGCGGGCGGCTTCGCTGGAGCGTCGGTGAGGATGTCGTTGCGACCGAGCGTTAAGCCGAGATCACGCCCCGAGAAACGCTCGGCGGACGCGCGTAGGGTCATTACCTCGGAGAGCACGACTTGGCGTGCGTCACGCGCCGAAATGTCGAGCGCATCGCGCTCCTCTGGGGGCAGCGCGCTCTCGGGCAAATCAGCGACCAACTCCGCAAGCTGGCGTTCTTCTCGGTCGATCAGCGCCGCCAGCGCTTCAAGGGAGCTGTCGATCCGCCGTGCCAAGTCGTCCAGCTCCGCCGCAGTGACAACGTTTGCGACTCCATCGTCGAAACCCCATTCTGCCGCCCAGCGAGCGGCGCGGGCGGCCCGGTCCTCGGCGAGACGGGATAGTACCGGTTGAAGGTAGGTCTTCGTTGCGCTGCCGGCGGCATAGAGCTGCGTTGCATGGCGGAGGTGGTTGATGAGTGCGCGGCGCTCAAGCTTGAAGTCGCTCATATTGGCCCCTGGATCCTCTGCGCAAAGTTGGACAACATCTTCCAGACTACGGACCAGATAGCGTTCTCGATCCCGCAGGGGCCATCCGTTTCAGGGTTGTTCCCGATGGCTCCCGCGCGGATGGGCGATCTCTGTCTTTGCAGGTGAACGTATGGCCGTTTTTGCGACGCAGGCATGCGCCGCTCAGAGCCTCGGATCGGGTCAGACGAATATCGTGGTCCTCATGAACCTTCAAATCGCGCGCTGAAGTAGCACAAACTGATGGAGGCGATCACGTGCGCCTTGATCGCCGTGAGGCGCGAGGAGGCTTGGCTCGCTGCTTCCCTGGCGATGTAGCCGTGTGGCGGCAGCGCGTCAGGAATGTTGCTGGGAAGGTTATGCTGGGGTCGGCGCCAACCCGGCCGACCGAGTAGAACTGCACCTCAACCTTGATTGCGTCGAGCGCCGCGGCGAGCTGCGGTCTCAGTGGCGGCATCTCGGGCACGAGGAGGACGGGATTAAGGCCGGCGGGCAGCGCGATCAACGAAGGATAGAGCGCGAGCTGGCCGACGGCCTCATAAACGTCGCGCGGCGACACGCCGGTCTTTATCTCGATGAGAAGGTTCGCCGCCACCACCATGCCGTCGGCGGCGTACCCCTTGCGACCGGGCTTCTGGAAGGCGTCCCCCAGCTGCCGCTTCAGCTCCTTCCAGACATAGCCCTGCAGATCCTCAACCTCGCGGGTGCCGCCGGTGACCTTCACCTTTTTGATACAGCCCTTCTCGTCGAGGCCCAGGCGGTATGGCGGATCCTCCTGTTCCGCCGGCGTCTTCTTGACGCCCGTTTTCGCCCTGGCCCGGGCACAGGCGTGGACGAAAGAAACGGTCTGAGCGACGGTGTTGGCTTCGTCTGCGTCAAGGTCGGCGACGATGTACCAGTCGCGATTGGAAACCCGCCCGCCGACCGAGACTAACTCAGGATCGAGGCCGGAGAGCATCTTGAACTTGGGTCGGACGACGTCCGATATTCGGTTTGCCTTAAGCCAGCCTTCGCGTAAAAGTACAAGCCGCCCGGCGTCCGATCTTCCGATGACGGTGAGCTTACCTTTGTCCGTCTGGGACACATTCGGGCAGACGATCTTCACCACGCCGTCGCGCACCCCCTGGTCCGTCCCAAGCATGACCTCGTTCTCGATCGTGCCTGGGGCGCCGTGGCCGTAGTTCGAGAAGGCGACGCCGGTGCCCTCGACACGCCAGCCGCGGTCGATGGGCAGGCTACCGGCGAGCATCGCGTCTCCCCAGCGTCTGAAGGCCCGATCGGCCTCGTCTTGTTCGGTCAGGAGATGAATCATTCTTCGCCCTCGGTGGCGTTCGGCACGCTCGCCGATGATCGGGGCTTAGACAGGCGGACGGCAGGCGGTCTAGGGGGGGGGCGGATCGACGGGTGACGCAGTAATTGATGGGATCAGGAATGTGGACGGCAAACATCCCGGACCGTGAAGCCGACGACCTGCAGGGCGCTTCGAAATTCTCCTTTCTCTGCGGGCTTCCCGGGTCGGTGGTCGCTGTCTTCGAGCATCGTGGGCGCGGTGTCGAGGTTCGGCTCCAACAACTCGGCCACATCGATACGAGTGACGATGCGACTTATCCGCTGCTCTACGACCAGAGGTGGATCGCCTACGCGACCAAGGATGGCGTGCCGATCGCGATGTATGAGTTCTTCTCCGGCAAGCCGGACCCGTATGACCAGCAAGTGGCTGGTGCCAAGCTGGTTGGTTCGGCAATTACGGTGGATGCCGCTCACCTCGGCGTGGGGATTGGCCGCCGGATGATGACGTCGCTTTATGGTGCAGGCGTCCTGATCGTGCCGTCCGACAAGATGACGGCGGCGGGCGCCGGGCTCTTCAATTCGTTGCAGGCTTCCGGCGTCGTTATCCCGGCGGCCGGGCAGATCACTCAACCATGGCCTCGCTAATCAACACGCATGGCTTCTCGCGCAGCGGTTTCGCTGCGCGCGCCTAAGTTCCGGCGGACATGAACGAGTGGCCGAAGTTCGGGAGGGGGAGTAGCGTCCTGAATGCCGGCTTGTGGGTCAACGAGCCCAATCCATCTCGAGCCAAAACTTGGTCGTGTCGGTCGCGAACGCGTCGGCGCGATAGCGGGCGTAGCGCGCCGAGAGGGTGGTCCGCCGCTTCCTGACCGAGGCGAGCAGGTCGAGCTCAGTGCCGTAACGCTGGTCCAGCCGGTCGCTGCGGAAACGGTGCCACGTGCCCGACAGTGACGCTCCGTCGAATGGCCCCGGCGCCTTCCACGTCAGCGCGCCGCCCGCGTAGAGGTCGCGCACGCCGTCGGGCGGTGTGGTGGTGAACTTGTCGGCCCAGCCCTGGAACTTGAAGAGGCTGGAGAGCGGGGTCTGCACGCTGGTCAGCGCGCGGCCGTCGTCGGCGCCGAGCACCTCGTGGCCGGCGGTCACCGACAGGCGCCCCCGGGTGCCGGTCGCCTCCGCCAGCCAGTATGTGGCGGCGTAATCGTTCGGGTTGCGGTGCCAGTCGCTCTGGCGCGCCCAGCTGGCGTTGTACGCGATGGACGCGCCTCGCCCCACCGCGTGGCTGCCGGTCAGGCGGACGCCGTAGGTCTGGCTCTCCAGCCGGTAGCCCTGGACCGCGACGGCGTCCTCGTCGACCAGATAGGCGAAGCCGGTCAGCGTGCCGACCGGGGTGCGGACCCCCGCCAGCGCGAAGAGGTTGGTGCCGCCGATCGCTGCCGGGCGGCTACCCGTGCCGTTGATCCCGTTCACGGTGCGGACCGACCAGGCATAGTTCAGGTCGGCGAACGCGCGTTCGGCGTCGCCCAGCTGGAGACGTGCGGCATCGAACGTCTGCTGGTTCTGGCGGAAGGTCGCCGAACCGACGAAGCGCTGGTCGGCAAGCTCCAGCAGCTGGCGGCCCGCGGTCGCGGTGACCTGGCCCGCCCGGTAGCGCAGCTGCGCTCGGTTGAGCTCGATGTCCTCGGGGTCGATCACCAGCGGGTAGCGCACCAGGCCGTTGGTGCCGCTGTTGTAGCGCTCGACGACCGCGAGCGTCGCCTCACTCTCTACAAGGGCCTGCAGACGGCCGGCCTCCGCCCTGATCCCCGAGCGCAAGCGTGCCGTCACGGCGTCGGCGCGGTCCGGCAGTCCGTCCTGGTCGACGCGTTCCCAGCGCAGCCGCGCGTCGATCACTGGGGCCAAGCGCACGTCCTGCGCCCGGGCGGCGGGTGCGATCAGCACAGCCGCCGCCCAGAAGGGCCATTTGGTCATCGCTCTTCCCCGTGAGGCGGTGTCGGCGGCGGCGGTCAGGAAGCGCGCGCGGCACCCTGCGGAAGCGCGGCGAGCTCGCCGCTCTCCCGCCCCCGGCGGCCGTAGAACAGTTCGAACAGCGGGCTCGCCATCATGGTGGTGACGATCGCCATCAGCACCAGGATCGAGAACAGAGTCGGGCCGATGATGCCCTTCTGAAGGCCGATGTTGATGATGATGAGTTCCATCAGCCCGCGCGAGTTCATCAGCGCGCCAATGCCCAGCGCCGTCCGATTGTCCTCGCCCGACAGCCGCGCCGCCAGGTAGCAGGCCCCGCCCTTGGCGACGATTGAGGCCGCCAGGATGCCGAGCGCGATCAGCAGCAGCGAGCCGGAGTTCACCATGTCCATGCGGGTGTTCAACCCCGAATAGGTGAAGAACATCGGCAGCAGCAGAACAACGGTCAGCGGCTCCAGCTTGCGCTTGATCTCGTCGGCGAGCAGCCCGCGCGGCATCACCGCGCCCAGGATGAAGCCGCCGAAGATCGCGTGGATGCCGACCGCGTCCATGAGGAACGCCGACACGCAGAAGGCGATCATGACGAGCGCGAACGTTGACGTGCTCATCGACCCTTCGCGCTCGACGACCCGCGCGAGAGGTGCCAGCAGGCGCGGCCCGGCGAGAAGGACGATCAGCGCCCATAGGAGCCCGCCGCCGATCGCCAGGATGGCGACGCCGGCCCCGCCGCCGAAGGTCGCGAGCACGATCGCCAGCACGCACCAGGAGCAGGCGTCGTCGAAGGCGCCCGCGGTAAGCGACAGCGTGCCGAGCGAACTGTCCGCCAGCCCGCGCTCGTTGATGATCCTGGCGAGCATCGGAAAGGCGGTCAGCGCGATGCACGCGCCCAGGAACAGCGTCGCGTTCGCCTGGCTGATCCCGGCGGCGAAGAGGCCGGGCACGCCGAGCAGCAGCGGCGTGATGAGCACGGCGATCGCGAACGGCGCCGCGATCCCGGCCATCGAGACGAAGGAGGCGCTCTTGGCCTTGGTGCGGAAATGGTCGAGCCGCAGCGTGGTGCCGACCAGGAACATGTACAGGCCGACGCCGAGCTGCGCGCCGGCGTAGAGGACGTTCTTGGTTTCCTTGGGAAAGATCGCGCTCTGGACGCCCGGCAGGACCAGCCCGAGCAGCGACGGCCCGAGCAGCACGCCCGCGATCATCTCGCCGACGACCTGCGGCTGACCGAGTAGCTTCTTGCCCAGCCACCCCACTACCCGGCAGGTAACGAGGATGACGGCGAGCTGCAGGAAGAAGTGGATGCTGAAGTCGCCCGGCGCGTAGCTGTGTTCGACGCCGGGCGCCGCCGGCCCGTGCGCCGCCAGGACGCCGGACCCGGTTCTCACCAAGCTGTCCCACCAGGATGCTTCCACGCTCGTGCTCCTCCCCCGAGCGGCCTTCCGCTCTTCCCGGCGGCGAGAGACACCGAACCTCCCGTAGCGGACAAGACCCGTCGCGATGTTCCGATGTCGATTTCCGAAAGCCGGCGACCAACCGTTGCCGGGATGCCACGAGGTAGGTACGTCGCTACACCCCGGTGGATGACGGATAGGTACGTAGGTTCATGAAGCTGCTGTCGAGCAGGGCGTTCAACCAGGATGTGAGCCAGGCCAAGCGGCTGGCCCGCGAGGAGCCGGTGTTCGTTACTGACCGAGGCAGGCCCACGCACGTCCTGCTCGACATCGACGCGTTCCGGCGGATGGCGGGCGCGACCGAGACGGTCGTCGAGCTGCTGGCGATGAGCGAGCCGGTGGCGTTCGAGCCGGACTGGGCAGCGATCCGACGCCGGACGCGCTGATGTTCCTCCTCGATACCGAGGTGGTCTGGCAGTTGCGCGGGGCCGCATCGACCGACCCGGCGGTGGCGGCCTGGGCGGCGCGGCAGCCGCGCACCAACCTCTTCCTCTCCGCGCTGACGCTCGTGGAGCTGGGCGCGGCGGCACGCGAGATGGAGCGCGCGGACAAGCAGGCGGCGGCCGCGACGCTGCAATGGGCGCAAGGGGCGCTGGCGACCGCCTTCGCGGGGCGGATCGTTGCGATCGACGCGGCCGTCGCGGCGCGCGCCGCGCGACTCGCACACCCGAACCTGGGGGACGGGCTCATGGCGGCCAGCGCGATGGAGCACGGGCTCGTCCTGGCGACCCTGTCGCCCGCGGCGTTCAGGACCACCAGGGCCAAGCTGCTCGATCCCCGCCGCGACGGCGCGGGCGACGCCGTCGCGGACGACACGGATTGGCGGCAGGCGTCGCGGAACGGGCCGGTGTGGCTCAGGAACCTCTTCGCGCGCGGCTGACCGTCGCCAGCCGCTCGACCAGGGTCCGGTGCGGCGGCAACTCGCGCACGGCGCTCTCCGCATAGGCCTTGATCCGGTCGAACACGGGGGCGGCCGCGTCGGCGTGCCTGGGAGGCTCGGTCGCGAAGCCCATGCCGTAGAGGATATACTGGTAGTTGAAGTAGGCGAAGGTCTCGGTGTCGACGGGAAAGTCGAAGCGGCTCGGCGGCCGCATCCGCCACTGGGCCATGAGCGAGCGGAGTCTCGGTGACCAAGTGGCTGGATCGGCGTTGTCGCGCCAGAACGGCTCGGGGCGGCGGCTCAGGCAGTAATGGAGCTTCAGGAAGTCGACGATGCCCTCGTAGCGCGCGGCCATGACGCGGTTGAAGCGGTCGGCGGACGCGTCGACGGGGCCTGCATGGGGGAGCAGGTCCGCAATCATCGCGGCGGCGACCTCGATCAGCACCACGCCGGTCGACTCCAGCGGCTCGAGGAAGCCGGCGCTGAGGCCGACGGCAACGCAGTTGCCGATCCACTGCCGTTCCCGCCATCCCGCCGCGAAGGCGATCCGACGGGGAACGATGTCGCGCGCGGTGTCGCCGAGATGGGCCGCCAGGATCGCCGCCGCCCGCTCGTCGTCGATGTGGCGGCTAGAATAGACGCACCCGATGCCGCGCGCCTCGGCCAGGCCGATGTCCCACAGCCAGCCGGCCTCGTGCGCGGTGGCGATCGTGGTGCTGGCGATCTGTCCCCCGGCCGCCGGCAGCTTGCAGGTGAGCGCGCGGTCGGTGAACAGCTGGTCGGCGACCGAGCGGAAGGAGGAGCCGGGCGCGCGTCCGATCAGCTCGGCCTTGAAGCCGGTGCAGTCGACGAACAGGTCGGCTCCGAGGGCGCCGTTGTCGGTGTCGACGCGAGCGATCCCGCCGCGCTCATCCAGGACGACGCCGGTCAGCGTGCCCGCGCGATGCCGCACCCCCAGGTCGCGCGCCCGCGCCGCCAGCACGTCGGCGAGCCGCGCCGCGTCGAAATGATAGGCATAGGCCAGCGGACCGTCGAACTCGCCGTCACTGGCCTGCTTGGGCGCCCGCCCGGCCGCCGTGACGCGTGTCTGGATGGTCACCGCGTCCGCGAAGGCGTCGCGTTCCTCGTTGTCCTGCCCCAGCCACCGCGACACCACGCCATCGAGGGGGAAGGGCGGCTCGAAGGGATGGAGGTAGGAGTGCGCCTGCCCGGCATCGCCCGCGCAGTGCAGCCACCCGTCGAAGCGCACCCCCTGCTTGAAGGTCGCCGCCGCGGCGCGCACGAACACGGTCTCGGGAATGTCGAGGAAGCGCAACGTCTCGCGGATCGTCGGAAAGGTGCCTTCGCCGACGCCGATGATGCCGATGTCGGGCGATTCCAGCACGGTGATTGCGACTGAACGGCCGAGTGCCTTGGCCAGGTACGCCGCCGTCAGCCAGCCCGCGGTGCCGCCGCCGACGACCAAGATGTTGCGCGTTTCGGCCACAGCTTCGTGGTAGCCTAGCAATGCCGGCGGGAACAGCCTTGCCGCCTTGCCGGAATAGGCATGGATCCTGCCGGCTCGGAAGGGCCGCGCGCCACCCCCGCCTCCACCTCTGCGCGATAATCAGCCAATAAACGGGTGTCCGCTTTCGGTGAGCAGGACTGTGCCGCTGAATGACCGCATATGGGTCCGCTCAGACCTCAGTGCGTTCAGCCAGTTCCAAAGCGTCCTCCACGTCAACGCCCAGATAGCGCACCGTGCTGTCGATCTTGGCATGTCCGAGGAGGATCTGAACGGCGCGGAGATTACCCGTTACCTTGTAGATGATCGATGCTTTCGTGCGCCGAAGCGAGTGCGTCCCGTAATCCTGAGCCGGGAGGCCGATGCCGACTACCCACTCGTGTACGAGGCGGGCATACTGCCGCGTGCTCATGTGAGCCATATAGTCGTTTCGGCTCGGGAAGACGAAGTCGTTCAACGTGCCGCGGCGTCGCTCCAGCCATGCCCGCATTGTCCTTCGGGCCGTATCCATCAGTTCGAACTGAACCGGACGTCTGGTCTTCTGCTGGACCACAACGGCGCGGTCACGGACGCGTCCGCCAGAAACCACATCGCCGATCCGCACCTTGACCACATCACAGCCGCGCAGCTTGCTGTCGATTGCGAAGTCGAACAGCGCTCGGTCGCGCAGTCGTCTATGCTGGTCGAGCCAGAAGCGAATGGCCCAGACCTGTTGCTGCTTCAGCGCCCGCTTCGCACCGATAAGTCGGCCCTCGTTCCAAGGCCGAAGTTCGTGGAAGGCGGGGTCCATCGACGAGTGGCCCATCGATCATCTCCATCGGGCGAGATCGGCCAGGGACAGTACGTAGACCCGGTAAACCGGCGGTTTGAAAATGTGGTAGATCGGTCGTTGGTGATGACAAACGAGCGGCGGGCTTCTGACGGCACCTCGTTGCCGCTGAGTGACCGGCTGTCAGTCTGCATCGACGTGCGGACGCCTGATGCGAGAAAGTGTATGTCTTCAGAGCGGCGTAAGCACGCGGTCGAGCAGCGCCTCGCCCGTCGCCGTCTTCTCCAGCCAGGGCCAGCGTAGGCCGGCGTGATAGTCGAGCGCTACCTCCCGCACGCGTGTACCCTCTTTGACGAGCAGTCGGATCGGGTCTTTGCCGGTACGACCGGCGGCAATCGCGGCCTTCAGCGTGTCGTCCGAGTAGGTGCGGCCGTCCACCGCGACGATTGTGGCGCCGGGGCCAACGCCCGCCCGGAACAGCGGGCCGTCCCACTGCACCTCCAGGATCGATCCGCCCGCCCCAACCCGGCCGCCCAGCGAGTGGGTGAGGTCGAGCTGCTTGCGCAACGCCGCCGCCGACTTGTCGTACGGGTTGGGCTCGTCCCGGAATACGAGCCGGTAGCCACCCCGCTCGATGCCGGCCAGCGGTGCCGGCGCGCCGGGCCGGTCGATCCGGTCGCGCAGGAAGCCGTCCCAGTCGTACGGCTGCACCGCGTTCAGCGCGGCGACCAAGTCCGCGCGGGCGTAGGTCAGCACGCCCCGGTCCCCAGGCCGCACGCCGAAGAAGGTCCGCGCGAAGTCGTCCATCGATCGCCGGCCGCCGCTGCGCTCGCGCATCAATGCGTCGGCGTCGAACCAGATCAGCGCGCTCTCGTTGTAATATCCAGCACCTCGCTGCGCGGACGGGTAGGGCTGGCCGCTGCCGTAGGAGATGATCGGTTGGTTCACCGTGTCCGCCAGCGGCCGCCAGGCGCGTCCCGCCTGCGCCCGGTAGAAGGCGGCGTCGCTGGCGATCTGGCCCAGGGCCACGTCGCGGGGCACCATGCCCGAGCGCGCGCCCAGCACCACGTCCCAGAAGCTGGTCTGCCCCTCGTACACCCAGAGCAGTTCGTTCTCGATGGGCAGGTGGAAGTCCGGGCGCCACGTGGCCTCCGGCCGGCGGAACTTGCCGTTCCAGCTGTGGAAGTACTCGTGCGGCAGGAGCCCGCGCACCACCGGCGTGCCGGCCCAGTCGGTGAAGTAGCCGTTGAGCGAGCCGTTCTCGGACGAGCGGTGATGCTCCACCCCGCCGCCGAAACCGTTCTCCTGCAGCACCAGCAGGAGGTCGTAGCGGTCGAAATGGCGCGCGCCCACCAGCCGGTCGACCTGGTCCACGATGCGGGCGTGCGCCTCGATCTGCTCCGGCGTCGCGGCCAGGCTTTTGGGGTCCTCGGCTACGACGTTCAGGTCCACGCCGCGCCGAAGTGGCCAGGTCTTGAAGTGGCGGCCCGCAAACATGGGGCTGTCCACCAGCGTCTCCACGTCGGTGATCGGGTAGGCGACGCGGCCGCTGCGCGGCTCGCCGTCGAGCGCCGACACGCCGGTCATGCCGTCGGGCAGCTGCACGCTGGGGCGGATCGCGATGCGCCGCACGAAATGGCCCGCCGGGTAGAGCAGCACGCGCTCCCATTGCAGCCCCAGCAGATCGGGCGTGGCGAAGGCGCGGCCGCCGCCCGTGCCAACCACGTCGAACATCGCCTCCACCCGGTCGGCGCCCGCCGGCACGTCCAGGTGGAAGGCATACATGTCCACGGGATCGCGCTTCCACGCCAGTGGCCGCCCGGCGGCGGTGAAGCGCAGGTTCGCGAACGAGCCCACCGCGCCCGTCGGCGCGTGGTTGGCCTGGAGCCACTGCGGGTAGCGCAGCACCAGCGGCCCGGGGCCGGCGACGGATATGACCTCGCGCGCGCTGAGGATGCGCTGGGCGCTCCGCCGCGCGTCCACCTCCAACACGATGGTGCCGGGGTAGGCCTCGTCGCGGACCGGAACCTCGGGGCGGGCCGGCGGCGTCCAGCGGGGCCGGCTGTCCGCTTGGGTAACGGCGGCGAGGGCAGCGAGCAGCAAGATCAAGCGGGAGCCCCCGTGGCGGTCGTGACGTCGCAGATTGCTGAACCGCGGTGCGCGCGTCCAGTTCGGTGTTCGCGGATCACGCCCCAGCCAGGAAGGCGGCGATGCAGCGCTGTCGCGTCGCCGCCCGCTTCGCGTTCGTCAGCCGCAGGATTAGCGCGTAGCGTTCCGCCTTGCGCATGGCGGCGAACCTGGCGGCAGCAGCCGGATTCGCGTCGAGCGCCGCCTGCAGGTCCGGCGGCGGCACGGCGGTGCTCGACGGCGGATAGGCGGCGTCCCACCGGCCATCGCCCCGCGCCGCCTCGATCTGTGCCAGCCCCGCCTCGCGCATCCGACCCTCTGCGATCAGCTCTGCCGCTCGCTCCACGTTGACCTGCGACCAGTTGGCGCGCGGCCGCCGCGGCGTGAAGCGGAGCAGGAAGAACCGATCGTCCCAGGTCCCGGCCTGTCCGTCGATCCAGCCCTCGCAAAGCGCGGCATCGATCGCGTCCTGCCGCGAGAGGCTGACGGCCTCGGAGTTCTTCTTGGCGAACATCAGCCAGGCTCCAGCGGCAGTCGCGCCTTCCACCGCCAGCCACGCGGCGAAGCTAGCCACGTCGGCGAACAGCAGCACCGGGAGCCCCGCCTTCGAACCCTCGTTCATCCGACCAAGAACAGCACGACGCTGATGAGGATGCTGGCGACGAGGAAGTAGGCGGCGCTCAGGAAGCCGTATGCGAGCGGGCGGGGCACCAGCGGGTTGATCGCCATGTTGACCGCGGTCGAGCCGAGGTAGCCGACGCCGATCACGGCGCCGAAGCCGATCGCGCCGGCCAGCGTCGCGACGCCGACCGCGGGCATCAACCATGCGCTGGTGATCGTCGTCACCAGCATGCACAGCGACGGCCCGGCGATGAACAGCGGCGGCATCTTCGCGCCCGGCTCGTAGGGGCGATCGAGCACCGCGGCGTAAGCGCGTGCGAACACGACCGCGAACCACACCCAACCCAGCATCATGACGGCGAAGGCGGCGGTGAGGATGCCGATCCAGCTGGCGGGTTGGGTGTTCGCGAACATGGTTATTCCCCTCTTCGGTTGTCTGCGGTGATTGGCGTGGCGGCGATGCCGAGTGCGGGAAGCAGCACGTCGTTGATCATCCCCTCGAGGAAGGCGCGGTCGAACGGCAGGCGCTGCACCAGCGAGCGGAAGGCGCCGAGCGACGGGACGATGGCGGCGAGCCGCTCAACCGGGGCGGTCGCGCTCGCCTCGCCGCGCGCGACCGCGCGCTCCATCAGCGTGCGGTTGGCGGCGACCCAAGGCCCTACCAGCGCATCCGACGCGGCGTCGCTCATCCCGGCGTCGAATGCCAGCAGCGTGGCGACGCCGCGCATCGCACGCAGCTTGCGCTCGGTCTCGGCGACCGACTTGGGCCGGAACAGCGCCAGCATGTCGCCCCGGAAGCTGCCAGTGTCGGGCAGCGCGTCGAGGTCGACCTGATCGCGCTTCATCTGCGCGACGGCGTCGAGCACCATCGCCTCCTTGGACGGCCAGCGACGATAGACGGTCGCCTTGCCCGCGCCCGCGCGCAGCGCGACCATGTCCATCGTCATTCGCTCGAACCCGACTTCCCCCAGCGTGTCGATCGCGGCGTCGAGGATGGCGGCGTCGCGCGCCGGGTCGCGCTTGCGTCCGCCCCGGCTGACCGGCTGAGCTTGCTCCATCGACATACCTTTCGATACTATATAGTTTCGGAACCAGCAAGTCCGATCTACGTTCCGGCTGAACCATTCCGAGAGGATCGTCATGCGCTACAATTGCCTTGGCCGCACCGGCCTGTTCGTCTCCGAACTCTGCCTCGGCACCATGACCTTCGGCCAGTCCAAGGGGCGCTATGCCGCAGCGAGCGGCGTCGGTCAGGACACGGTGGACGCCATCCTGCGCCGCGCGATCGATGCCGGGATCAACTTCGTCGATACCGCGGACGTCTATGCCGAGGGACAGGCGGAGGAGATCGTCGGCCGCGCGATCCGCAACCTCGGGATCGTGCGCCGTGACGTGGTTCTCGCGACCAAGTTCGAGCATCCGACCGGCGCCGGCCCCAACGACGCGGGCGGCTCACGCAAGCACATCGCCGATGCGGTAGAGGCCAGCCTCAAGCGGCTCGGCACCGATCATATCGACCTCTACCAGATGCACGGTTGGGACCTGGCGACGCCGCTGGAGGAGACGGTGCGCGCGCTCGACGACCTCGTGCGGCGGGGGCTGGTCCGCTACTTCGGCGTGTCGAACTGGGCGTCATGGCAGGTCGCAACCGCACTTGGCATCGCAGATCGGACGGGCGCGGCGCGCTTCGCGAGCTATCAAGGCTATTACTCGCTGGTCGGTCGCGACATCGAGCGTGACGTGGTGCCGGCGCTCGATCATCACGGCCTGGGGCTGATCGCGTTCAGCCCGCTCGCCGGCGGCTATCTGACCGGCAAGTATCGGGGCGGCACCGATGGCGGGCGGCGCGAGACCATCCCCTTCCCGCCGGTGGACGAGGCGCGCGGCGCCGAGCTGCTCGACGCGATGGACCCGATCGCAGCCGAGCACGACACCTCGCTGGAGGCGGTCGCGCTCGCATGGCTGCGCCAGCAGCCGCACGTCACCAGCATCATCACCGGGGTCAAGAGCGTCGAGCAGCTCGACGCCAACCTCAAGGCGGTGGCCATCGAGCTGACCGGCGACGAGCTGGAGAGGCTGAGCGGCATCGCCGGGCCGACCCCCGAATATCCCGGCTGGATGCTGGCGCAGGGCAGCGCGGCGCGCGCGGCGCTGCTCGCGACGGGCGCGCTGCCGGAGGGCGAGTGACGTGGGCGCGGCGTTCGACACCGACGTCGTGATCGTCGGTGCCGGCCCGGTCGGGCTCGCGACCGCCTGCTCGCTTGCGCATCACGGCGTGCGTTTTCGCATCTTCGAGCGCGCGCCCGGCATCTCGGGCGCGTCGAAGGGGCACAACGTCATCGCCCGCGCGCAGGAGCTGCTCGCCGCGATCAGCGTGCGCGACCTGCTCGCGGCGAAGAGCTATGTCGCGCCATTCACCCAGTACATGCTCGACGGCCGCCCGATCCACCGCCAGAACACGCGTGACCTACCCTCGCCCTACCCCGACGTGCTGTTCTCCAACCAGGGCACGATCGAGGAGCAGCTGTCCGAACGGCTGGAAAGGGACGGCATCGCCGTCGAGCACGCGTGCGAGGTCCGCGGCATCGAACAGGACGACGACGGCGTGAGGGTGACGGTGGTGGCGGTCGACGGCGACGGCGACCCGGCCGGAGAACCATCGGAGGTGCGCTGCCTCTACCTCGTCGGCGCGGACGGGGTGAAGGGAACGGTGCGCAAGGCGGTAGGACTGGACTTCGCAGCGCAGGACCTGCCCGGCTGGGCGATCCGCCAGATCGACGGCACGCTGACTTGGCGGCGCCCGGTCGAACGCGATACCGCCTCCTTTTTCCTCTTCCCGCACGGCCTCGCCGGCGTGTTGCCGGTGTGGCAGGACCAATACCGCCTGTTCCTGCTGGAGAGCGAGGACGCGATGCCCGCGCGCGACCCGACGCGCGAGGAGATGGTCGCGCGCGGACGCGAGGTGACGCGCGACGCGAGTTTCGACATCGCCGACCCGAGCTGGTTCTCCTACGGCACGTTCCGTCACGGCGTCGCGCCGGGCTACGCCGCGGGACGCGTGTTCCTCGTCGGCGACGCCGGCCATGCCAACCTGCCTATCGGCGGACAGGGCATGAATTCTGGCTTCGTCGATGCGGTGTCGCTCGGCTGGCGGCTGGCGATGGTGCTTGACGGCGCAGCGACCCCCGCATTGCTCGACAGCTACGCCGAGGAGCGCAAGGCGGCGAACGACGACCTCGACGCGCAGCAGGTCCGCGGCTTCCGGCAGCTGATGCAGCGCGGGCGGGCGGCGGATGCGGTGCTGGGGGCGGTCGCGGGCATGGTGCCGCAGGTCGCCGACTATGTGTTCGGGGGCAGCGACCTCGCGCAGCTCGACCTCGGCTATCGCGACAGCCGATTGAGCGAGGACCGCTTGCCTCGGCTCGACCCGCGGTTCGCGGGCTCGACCCGTGCCGGCGACCGCGTACCCGACGCCGCGCTGGTGTTGAACGGCGGCGAGGCGACGACGCTGTTCGCGCAGGTCTACAATCTGGACGGGCATGGTTGGGGCTGGCGGCTGCTGCTGCTCGACGGCGGCGACCGCGCCAACCACCCGCTGCTCGCGGCGGCGGCGGACGCCCTATCGGCGCACGCCTGGGTGCGACCGCTGCTGGTCATCGCCGATTCCGCCTCGACTGCCGACGAACCGCTGATGGCGGCGGCGTGGGACCTCGATCAGGTCGCGCACCGGGCACTCGGGCTCGGCGACACCGGTGCGATCCTGCTCGTGCGGCCGGACGGGCACCTCGCCTT
>Ga0325400_1000555_pt1 | contig 28177 bp, 28 predicted proteins | sample PopdelMetagenome_2_FD_205662 | JGI IMG/M metagenome (GOLD analysis project Ga0325400, IMG submission 205662) | Populus deltoides microbial communities from Bellville, Georgia, United States - Xylem-PdKOR-R1 | ecosystem: Host-associated > Plants > Phyllosphere > Stem > Wood/Secondary xylem...
ATTATTGGTATCCGGGCTTGGCCTGCATAGCCCAGCTCCCAATAAAATTTATTCCCGTAAAAAAGAAATTCAAGATCAACAGCAGTTCAGTTTGATCCTCCTCTCTTTCTTTTCTTCACTTACCAGTCCAACAGAAACTTCATAGCCAGAGCCAAAAATGTATTACTGGGTTCAAGCTTCTCCCTCTGACTTCTCCGGTACCTTGCCTCAACCTCGCAGGTACTCCTCTCTCTTTCTCTCTGTCTCGATGTTTTTAATGAATTTTTTTGATCGAGCCAGTGATTTTTTCTATATTACAAAACAGTGGTCACACCGCTGTTATTGTCGGAAAATCGAAGCTGGTTGTGTTTGGTGGACTTGTCGACAAGAAGTTTCTCTCCGACATCACAGTTTATGATCTGGGTACTGAACGTTGTCATAAAATTTGTTTTGTCTGAAAAGAGTTATCAAGTGCTGAATTAGTGTTGATTTGATTTGTTGTTTAGAGAATAAATTATGGTTTAAGCCAGAGTGTAGTGGAAGCGGGTCTGATGATGGACAAGTGGGACCTAGTGCTAGAGCATTTCATGTTGCTGTTTCTATTGATTGCAATATGTTCATTTTCGGTGGCCGGTTCAGTAATAAAAGGTCTGTGCATTGCAAATCTTGTCTGTAACGCCGCAATGGGCACCATTTGTGTTTTGATTGATGATGGTATTTGTTTGATTGATGTCCAGGTTGGGTGATTTTTGGGTTCTTGATACGGGTAAGGATGAATGTATATATGTATTTGTGCTATTGGTTTGGTAGTTTGTTTCATCAGTGAAATGGGGTTTTGTGAATTTATGTATTTGTGATGTAATGGTTTGAATATAATTGCTTCAGAGATATGGCAATGGTCAGAGTTGACCAGTTTGGGTGACTTGCCTTCACCGAGGGATTTTGCTGCAGCTTCGTCTATTGGAAACCGGAAGATTGTCATGTAGGTATTTTAGTATATTGTGTAGTTCATTACAGCGAGATGTAGTTAATGAGAAATATTTTTTAATGCAGGCATGGTGGCTGGGATGGCAAGAAGTGGTTGTCAGATATCTATGTCCTGGACACAAGTAAATTCTCTGCTCTCTGGCTTTGGAAGCTCTCCTTGTGTCTACTGACATTTTATTAGGGAGACTTTTTATTTTGTTTCAAATTCGGTTATTTTGTTCTTATGAGAATGCTTGTTTAAACAGTGTCCCTTGAGTGGATGGAGCTGGCAGTTACAGGAACATTGCCTCCACCTAGATGTGGCCATACAGCTACCATGGTTGAGAAACGATTGCTTGTCTATGGTGGAAGAGGTGATGCAGCACTGTTTATCTTTGTTTGATAATTGGGTTTCATTATTCAATTCATATAAGTTACTCTTAACTGACTGGAAGGTTCTTAACTTTGATAGGTGGTGGCGGACCAATCATGGGGGATTTATGGGCTCTGAAGGGTCTTATCGAGGAAGGTTGAGCATCAACTCTTTTCAGCATCTTTAGTTGAAGATTCATATACATTTCACCCATTATATTTTAGATAATACTTTTTAGTGCTGCTTTAGATTGTGCATAGTAAAGCTCCTTATCTCACCAAACTTTTATATTCTATTCTGGTCATTTTGCCCCATTCTTTTATATAAGATGCTGCAAGTTCCATGTTCTAGTCATTTCTTTAAATTATACACTTGTTGTTTTCTCAAGAGCTTGAAAGTTTTCCCTTAGACATTCTACTTTTGCCTAACTCTTGAGTATTGTCAATCAATTAATTTGAGTTAATTTTATGTTTTTGTTGTGCAAGGAAGAGAATGAAACACCAGGGTGGACACAGCTGAAGCTTCCCGGTCAAGCACCATCTCCTCGTTGTGGTCATACTGTAACTTCTGGAGGGCACTATGTAATTACATTTGCATTTGTTCTTATTCTGTTTGCGCTATTTTTTTTTACATGCTGCTATTGGTTATTGCTCTGCCTCAATTTGCATGTATGTGTTAATATTACATGGAATGTATTTTGAGTAGTATAATTTCTGGGGTTGTTTCTGTTGTTACACAATGCAATCATGTTTGTGTAGTAAGTTTGTGGGTAGCAGAAATTACAGTTCACCTTCAAGTAGATATTTCAGGAGGAAACATGTTCTTGAACTTCTAATACCCATGTTCCTTGGCAAGTAATTTTATGGCCACATTGCACTGATCGGCCTGTGACTTTTAGTCTTTTATGTGATGAATTGATCATTTTATGAAAGTTCTCTATTGATAGTTAGCAGTTCTGGCTATTAAAACTTTATCTTTTCAGCTCTTGCTGTTTGGAGGGCATGGTACTGGTGGTTGGTTGAGTCGTTATGACATTTATTACAACGACTGCATTGTTTTAGACAGGGGTATGTGCTTCTTGAAATTCCTTCCTGAACTCTTTAGACATAGTGTAAAATATAAATAATTGAAGGTGTTGATAATTGTGAATGGACTTACCATATAATTGGACTTACCTGCTACTGCTGATGGATATAGTTATATAATGAAAAATACTCTGGAAAAGTTTCTAGATTATTGATCCAAATGATTGGCCCTCACTATTTGTGTGTGTGTGGTAATCGCTGTCTTCTTTCTTTTCCTGTTTCACCATTCTTTGCCACAAGGTGATTTTGAAATGTTTTACTTCTTCTCTGCCTCCTATGCACCTTTTCTTCTCCTGACTATTTGTTTAAATCTGTTTGTTCCTTCTTCAGTGTCTGCACAGTGGAGGCGCTTACCTACTAGTGGCGATCCTCCTCCTGCTCGGGCATACCACTCTATGACATGTGTTGGTTCACGATATCTGTTATTTGGAGGCTTTGATGGGAAGTCAACTTATGGAGATTTATGGTGGTTGGTTCCAGAAGGTACTAGATTTACTTTTAAGTAATGTGCATGTCCTCGAACTCCATTGATTGTGGTTAAGTCATAAATGGCCCTTTTACTCTTGGGGGTTCCCTAATTGAGTTATCAATTATTCTATGCATCGAAGTTTATTCTGTTCCAGTTTTCTGTACAAATTATTGGAGGCCCAACAACCATGGCATGCGAGTGAAGAGTCAACAACTATGGCATGGAACCATAAATGATATCAGAAAACTAATATAGGATTTCCAGATTTACTAATAGAAGACGGAGTTATGTGTTCTGATTTGTTAATGAATTGTTAATCTTCTTCATTTTTTTTCACAATTTGTTGAACAAAGTAAACAATTTTTGTTATTGAAAAAACATAATTAAGTCTTGTGAAAGCAATATTTGAAACAAAAGAAGAATTTAGCAATTCTGATGAATGAAGAGGAACATACTATATATAGACACTTGACAAAATGCTGATTCGCAAAAGAAGATCACATGAGAAAGGAGCAAGATTGCGGGATTAAACAATTTCACATGGTGCTTGAGAATTCAAGTTATCATTGATTTGTGTTGGAGTACAATCGATCAGTTTCTTCTGTTGTCCAGAGTTTGATATTTTATGTAGCCAATAATGTTGCTACTTTGGTTGCCCCTTCTTATCTGTTTTGTAGGGGACCCAATTGCAAAACGATCTCCACTAGAAGCTCTTCCACAAAATAAGGATGATAGTGTCCATTCACGCAAGGTAAAAGGCAATGGCCCATCTCAGCTCCTTAATTTTCTAAACTCTTTAACAGCCATTTGGTCAAGTAGCTCCCCAAGCATCTCTTTTTTTTTTTTTTTGCCTTTTGATTAGACTAATCTAAGTTAGCTAGTATCAGCTTTGTTAGCTTAAGCAGTTCCAGTTTTCAGAATCAACCTAGGTTCAATTCAAAATTTATTATATGGTACAGGTGCAGTTTGGAATTTTTCGTGAGTCTTATGCTTGGCATTTGTAAAGTTTGACTGCCTGTACTATCCGTAATGAAGCTCCAAATAGGAATCAATATGCACTAGGACTTTAAAATTTTACTTACTGTTGTTATTTTATTGTGTATTGATCAGGTCAGTTTATTTTCCCCTCTAAATATGTGAATGCCCTGCAAAATGTTTCACAGGAAAGCCAAAGCGAAGGATCTGCTATATTAGAATTACAAAAGAGACTAGAAATTTCAGCTTCAGTCTCTAGTTCTGGGCTTCAAATTGTAGATGAGCTGGAAGACAGAGAATTTCTTGAACTTGCCTCAGGGCTGATTGGAGATGAAGTTTCCAATAATGGACAGGTTTTTCCCAACTATCTATATTTTATGATTTCAGTATTTAGCATACTCCACTTATAAAATTCTCTGTGATTGAAGAAGGAAATTCAGGCAGTCCGTGATCACTGGAGGAAGTCTGCACCAAGTTCAGTAAAACTCAAGGAGCTAGGGCCATTGCTTCGTGATTACCAACGCCTGATTACTCGCCATTACTTGTAAGAATGACCAGATCCTCAGCATGTACTTGTCAGTTCACTTGTCTCAAAATGTCACAGTAGTTGCAATTAGTAGTATTTTCAGTTGCCAGTAGTGTGGATCCTCAGTTAATCTTCAAGTTGTCTATGTAGAAAGCTGTGCATTCATCTTGAACTCTGTGTATGTCTGTGACAGAGCAAATGGTGGTGCTGATTTAACCCCCGTGGAATCTCGTTTTCTTGGGAAAGACTCTCATCGGTTTTATCACATTAAAAGTGCTTCTAAGGTATGAGTTGTGTAAATCAATGTGCTTCTTGTTTGTCATTTTAGTTGATTTTATGCAAAATTTTAGAGGATTTAGACACGTCTTAAGTTTGATGGATAATGCTGGAAATCTTGGAGTAAATCAGATGATAAGGGTGCTGGATCAATTACTATACCTCACTAATGAACATAACATGCAATTAAATATTGTTCTACCAGACAATACCAAATGAACTCTTTTCTTTATTCAATGAAGATCAGTTTGTAGAATGAATACATGAATGCCCATTGTGAAGATAAAATCCTAAGTGTGATGAGTTCCTATATGGAACATCACCATTATCCATTTTCAGTCGTCGTGCTTCTATTTAATGCTTCCCTAATCTCATGCTCGTTGCTGATTGTGGAATTTCAGTTGCGTATGGATGATATCCCGAAGTTGCTGGAAGAGTACAAACAGCTTTCATCTGATTGAAAAACAATTCGGGAATGCCCTTTGTGTCAAAATCGTTGTAGGATTTTGTATCGCATGGTAACTCTTTCAAACTGGAAAATTTACATTACTTTGGGTGAACGAAAGCAGATGATATGTAAACCAGTAGGTCAATAACTCTCTGTCTCATAATTTTATCTCTTTTTTATTACTTTTTTAAATTATTTTTCTTTGGAATGTGACTGTTTGAAACATATTCGGCTATTGATTACGTTTCCAATTCACAAAAAAATTACTTTAAATTTTAACTTCTTGTGAATTGATCGAACAAATATGGAAGTAACAATTGATTGAATCACCGTGAAATTATTTAATTTATACTGCTAAGGATTATAAATCATAAGGGCTTTTGAATTGTGAGTCGTGGAAGCCAATTGTTTTTCCCCTAAGATAAGATATAATTTTCTTCTTGATTGATTCATAATACATGAATTACAAGTGGATCAAACATGCTTTCCCCTAATTCCCTTAATCTCTAAAATGGGTTTGCAAAGACAATGAATTTAATCAAGCCCTGATCCATGGTCGTGCATTTCTTTGCATTCAAGTCAGACCTTTATGGTTTCAGCGCAGGGCTTGCTTTTGGCTACCAACTTGAACTAGGTTAAATTCAATGAAGAAACACAACATCATTGAACGAAGCACATTAAAAAAACAAGTTTTTTAAGGAAAAATCAGTACGTAATGAATACAATATCTCGCAGTGAGATCATAAAAGGCAGAGATATTCAGCGTTTGGACTCCATGATCTTGTTCAGTTCTTCCAGCTTCTTCATCCTTTGTCTTCCACTCTCAGTCAGCAGCTGCCAAGAAAAAGATAAAAAAATGAAGAAGAAGAATCAGAGAAAGTTGTACCTAGCCGAGCTTTTTCCTTGTTCTTTTCATTGAAAGATTCCAGGGCTTCCTTGTATTCTTTCTCCTGTAGACAATCAGAATTATCTTATTTAGGAAGAAGAAAACTTGCACAAAATAGGAATAGGAGCATCTGTTACACCTTCTTTTGGCAGCTCTGACCTACAGGCCGTTTCAATTTCTTTTGTATCCTCTCCTCATGCGATCTCTTGTTTAGCTGAGAAAGCAAGAGAATATATCCCAAAATGCTCCCCAAGACTACCTGCTTCCTGTTGAAAAGGTTTCAAGAAAAGCAAGGACAAGACATCCAAAGAATGGGAATTACTCGCTTTATTCCACCTGAAACTGCGATGCTGCTAGGTTAAAGGCAAACTCACCTTAAAAAACATACTTTGTTGTCGAACAACAATGTAACCAAAGATCTATATGGTCCTCTTTTTAGTACTCTCTCTTGCATCAAGCACGTAGTTAATTACAGTCAAAATCCCAATGAGCAACCTACATATTCTCATGCAAGTAATTTCATATTTACACATTAATGATTCATTTTTATAATTTTTTACATTTTAAAACACCTATATAATTTCAAATTAGTTGGAAAAAAAAGGGAGATGAGCCACAATAACGATTCCTTTGATGTGAAGGACTGATCTTTCTTTCCTTTTTCCTCCTTGTCCCCCCTCTGCCTCCTATTCCTTAGATTACACCATCATCATCGTCATCACATGTTCCTTTCAGCTGGCTGTCCATGATAACCAAAAGCCATGGGAACATAATTACTACTTTAACCACTCGCACCTGTCCAATATTCCTCAACCACTCGCATTTGTCTCCCTATCAGAAAATTAGTAATTAATACAATCGAAAATATTAACAGAACAGTGATATGACTGAATTTTTCATCACTTAACACTGACAAGAATATTCCCATAATATATAAAAAATTTAATGACAATGTAAGTTTTATAAACAATGTTACCAACTGAATTACCCGATGATAATTTTTTTTTACTAAACTTTTTCTAGTAAAATCTTATGGTTTACATATGACTTCTTATTATTTTGTTTGAGAAAAATAAATAAAATCAAAGTTGTCATTGAAAACCAGGATTTATGTTGGTCCAAATATTAAATAAAAGCCAGTAAAAATCAAATATTAAAAGGATAAATTACATCAACCATGCATATAATAAGCATAACTACATTATTCTAAAAAAAATAATCCATAAGTATATTAAATATTCCTTTTTTTTCCCAAAACTGCACTATTGTTTTATAGCAGTTTTTTCTTCTTCAAATAAATATATTATCACATAAATCATTGAATTGATCTTCAATAGTTTTATTTTGAATAATAAAATATATTTACTGTAATCACAATAAATCTCAAAAGGCCAATTATACAATATTGTTACAATAACAAAATTGGTTTAAATCTAGAATTTTATTACAATGAATTTTTTTATATATATAAATCCAGGCATTTTTTGAATAGAAATTCTTTTCCAAATATTCACGGAACAAAATTTAATTCCAAGATTGAAGAACTTAAATATTAATATGTAATTTCACACCAACTAAAATTCAAACTAGTTGAACAACAAGATATTCAAAAGCCCTTACACCATTCAATTCCACCGAACCCAATTGGCCCAATATCCATTTGTGATAATTGATAAATATAATATTGTTTCTGGTGATTGATATATATAAATATTTAATAATTAAGTCATTAATTACTTTAATTGTGCACCAATCCCACAGGACAGAAGGTAAAGGTCGAGGAGTGAAATTATTCAACAACCAAGCCACTTCAAAGTGAACCAGTGAAAGAAATTCAACACTCTCGTCTTTCCATCTTCTCTTCACCTAAACCTCGAAAGAAAAATTGAAAAACAAACAAGCAAACTTCTTCATTATACCGGACATGAAAAATCTAGAGAGGCGAGAGAATTTGATAAAAAAAAGGTCAGCAAATCAATGACGGGTTTTCTTTATTTTCAACAACAAAGAAAGGTTTGGTCTTTTTTCTTTTGATCTGTCGTAGCAATCAAATTCATATATGGGTTTTTCTTGATTGGTGTTTTGAGTAGATTTGGAGTGTTAGTAGTGTCAATCTGCTGAAATACTTTACTGGGTTCTGGATATTTCAGGGTTTTGGCTTTCTTAAGTTGCTTAAAGATTGAATCTTGGTGATTTATCGTGTTGTGAAAGATTCTATATGTTCCAAAGCTTAAGACTTAATAGAGATATTGATTGCAGATTTGCAGTATTTAGTGTGTTTTAATATTTAAGTAATTAAGAAAGATGCAATCTAGGAGGAAAGAAGATTACGTGACGCAGTCGCCATCTTCAAAGATACGTAATCCACATAGAACTGATATAGGGCATGAGTCTCATCCTGCTCCTCGCCATAATGCAGTGGATCGGTCTCCACGCGTGCAGCAGCGAAGGAGTTTAAGCCCTCGTAGTAAGGTTGAGGTTTCTAGAAGGGTAGTTCAAGGGGAGGGAAGGAGCAGTTCAACTGAAAAAAGGGACTATGGTTGGCATTTGGGTGCAGGTAGGACTGAAAAAGTCCGGCCTGGTTCCCCACAATATGCGCAAGAGCATAGAAAGCCTCATTCCGACGACGGGGTTGTGCATAGGAAGTACAGGCAAGTTGAGGATATGGATTATGATGATGGTAAAAGTAATAGATTGAAGCGAGGATATGATCATCATGCTGCACCTTCTAGAGTGAATAAAGAAAAGGATTATCGTGAAAGCAGGGCTGTGGGTATTGATGGGCATGGCATGTTGGGGCAGAAATCAGTGCCCATGGAAGATGGTTCGGTAAGAGGGCCATATCGGGTGCCTCCAGATTTGGTTCCCAACTCATCTTATGGAGATACTGGGGCGCATATACAGTCAATGTCCCGGGGTATGGATATTGGCCACTTTGAGGATGAGGAACTTCGATTTCAAGAGCCTATACCATCAGATAAGATTCCAGTCAGGGATTTTTATGAAGAAGAGGAAAGACCCATGTTTCATTCTAGAAATGTTCCATACACCAGGATGCCAGCTCCTCATTCTAAGGATTTGGAAAGCACTTCTCGTTTTGAAAATTTTGCTGGTTCATCTTCTGGATTCTCAAGGAGTGAGTTCCCAAGTTCGTATAGAGAAGGCATGCCTTTAGCTGAATCAGATGAATATCCAAGGAGCAGCATGAAACTCACAGAACCTATGGATTTTAACACATATAGGGAAAGGCCAGTTATGGACATAAGAGACCGAGAGGCTGGTAAGAGAATTATTACGAGTTATCCTCAGGGTGCCTATAATCCTAAAAGGGTCTCACATGATCATTACCTTTACTCCAGGTCACAAGGAACTGTGAATGACGATCATGCATATCTATCTGATGACATACACAGAATGATGTCCCCACCTTCTCCATTGGACTATGAGCATGCTCGAATAGATTATGAGCATAGAGAATTTTCAAGGTTGAGTATGCACCCTGTTAGAGACAGGACTGAGCATGCTGAGGGTTCCTATATAAACATGAGAAGGAGCACTGTATTTGATCATCCTACAATACAAAAGCAAGCACCTATGGAGAACCTTGATGCAGGCAGAATACAACATGCATCAAAATACAATGCAGAATATTTGGGCTCTGCATATACCCGAGTTGAGTTTGGACAGGGGGAGTTACAAGATAATAGGAAATCTCATTTGGGTGTCACACAGAATCACCAAATCCCACATTCGAGGTCAAATTATGGGTTCGGACGAGATGCAGGTCCACAGTTTCAAAAGGAAACATTGGACAATACTCCTATGCCATTATATGACCTGGAAAGGCTTGCTGCCAAGAGGCAAAGGACGAGGGAAGAGCTTGCCATATACAAGCCATCAGATAAAGCATTCAAGCAGAAGTATGTAATGGAGGAAGAAATAAATAGGCATGACAGAAAGTACGTTGTGGAGGAAGATATAAATAGGCATGATACAAGAAATATTGTGTCAAACAAATGGAATGCACCCCAAGAATTTGAAGATGTTTATGAAACAGGCGAGGAATGGGTAAATGAAAATGCAGGTGATTTACATGTATCCAGGACTCAGAGGTTTTATCAGAGTGCATATAGAAATGCTAAAAGGACATATGACAGGCAAGATATTCTTGGAGATTCTGCATCTGAAGACTGGTTGTCTTCTCAAGCTTCTTTGTCACCTGCACGAAGGCATTCCATTAGACATTATAAACCTGGTGCTAAATATATGAACGGTCATCCAAGATCTGGTCCTTTAAGCTGGTATAACTCGCACCAGACTGATAGAAAAAGTGGTGTTCATAGACAGCATAGGATTTGGAAAAGAAATGATGATTTTGGCGAGGATGCAAATTTAATTGATGATGACCAATCAGAAGAATGGGTGAATCTTGGGGAGGCTGAACCACCTGAGGGCTCAGAGGAATTCAAGCAACTGGTGGATGAAGCCTTTTTGCTGTACTCTAAAAGATTAAATTTGAACTCTGCAGTTCGGAGAAGATACAAGGAGCAAGGAAAAGCTGGTAGTTTGTTCTGCATCGTTTGTGGCAAAAGGTCTGTTTACTTTTTCTGTGATATGCATTTTTAAAGTGGAGAACTTTTCCATATTTTGATTCAGGAGTTTCCTAGTTTGTCTTACGGAAATCAGGTGAGTTTTGGCTAAACCCAAAAGACCTTTTTTTTTCCAGTTATTTCTGTGATTTTATCATATTGGTCTGTGATGGTGGAGATCATTTATATATGTTACTGTTACTTGCTGGGGTAATCTTTGGAGGTGGATGATTTCATGCAATGGAGCATGAGCATTTGGCGAACTCCTAGCTATGGATAAAGGGGACTACTTGAATCTTGCATGAGGCTTTTTTTTGGCATTAAATATGCTTTCAATGATTTATAGATTGCGTTTATGCATTCTGTTCCTTGTGTAAATGTGTGAGAGGTGATTGGTCAGAGTAACTCCTTTGGTGAAATCTGTTCCTTGTGTGAATGTGTGAGAGGTAATTGGTCAGAGTAACTCCTTTGGTGAAATTTATGTAAATGATTGTTGTGTGCACGTTGATAGTCCAAGAGTGATCAAGAATTACAAGTTCTTGTTTCACATAAAAATTGTCCTAAACCGTTGTTTGACGTAACATTTAAATGGCAAAATCTTTGGCAATATAATAACTGTTAGCAAATGCTTATAATGTGTGATTGGATGGCTTTGTGCTGCTGGAAGCAGTAGAAGAATCACACTGGATGTATATGATGGGTGGCTATAGAAGAAGGGGCTGTTTATGCATGGATCGGAAAGGGAAGATTGAGGTAGTTAGCAGCAGGTCAAATGGGTCAGAGAAAAAGGGCTTAACTGCTTCCCAGTTTTTTGTGCTGTTCGAGGACATGCTAATTCTGTTTATTTGTGAGGCTACGATGCGAGACAATTAAGATTTGAGGAGGTATAGAAGGGAAAGTAAGAAATAAGAAAGAAGAAGCTGGGAAGAAGAAGTAGGAGCTGAAGAAGAGAAGAAAAAATTAGGGGAAGAGAACAAAAGTCTGTAACTTTTTTTTAATTCATCAAAACTGTACATAATGTGAAAAATTACATATAAATAGTAAAACCCTAATCACAACCAATAATTGGGCTAATAACCCACTAAATAAAATACCAAACAAAATAACATGAATTAAGCCCAATAATAAACCTAGATAAAATCCAAAACATAGGGGTTGGACGATCCTCCTTCATCTTTTGACCATACATGTGTGGGGACCGTGTCTTGGGTTTGGTGTCTTCACCACACAAGCATTGTATTTCTTGAAAAATGCCTATGTGATATTTGCTTGTTCACCTTGCATTTTCAGCAGGAATAGGTATTGTTAAGGACTGCATTTACTTTCCATAGATAAGATTAATCTATGTCACTGATATAAATTGGCTAATGAAATGTTAAATTCATTCCTGCTGATTTCTTTATTGTACTCATTTATGGATGTTATGCTTGTCCATCAAATTCCTTTTGGCATTGTTGCACTCCATCTTGCACTTCACTTTCTTATGTTTACATGCCTATGCTTTTAACAGCTCATCAAAGGAGTTCATGGCTGCTCAGAACCTGGTACAGCATGCCTTTATGTCTCACAAGATTGGGCTGAGAGCCCAGCACTTGGGTCTTCACAAAGCAATATGTGTTTTGATGGGGTGGAATAGTTCCGTGCCTTGTGATGCAATAACATGTGTTCCTGAGATCTTGCCTGCTGAAGAAGCTGTTGCTCAGAAAGAGGATTTGATGCTCTGGCCTCCACTTGTTGTTATCCACAACATTTCTATGTCGAACAACAACCCAGAACATCAGAAGGTCGTACCTATTGAAGGGGTGGAGGCTTTTCTGAGAGGCAAGTTGCATTTTATTTGATCAGTTAGTGGATACAGTTTTACTAAAATGAAACTTGAGTCGGGAATGCATGTAGAGAACAATTACTCTTTCTTATGCTAATGAAGAGAAACATTAGCTTGAATTCATTGAGTCTTTGAACATACAAGGAAGAACAGCATACATTTCGTGTTTGCAAATTTTTCTGCACCATTTGAAAGCAGTTGTATGTATATTCAGTATTTTGCCTGACTAACAGTTTGTCTCACTTTTACCAATTCACTACGTCCCTTTGATAGGTAAAGGTATTGTTGGGGGTAAAATCAAGGTATGCCTAGGAAAACCTGCCGACCAAAGCATTATGTTGGTAAAGTTTTTGGGAACTTTTACTGGACTTGGAAATGCAGAGAAGCTTCACAAATATTTTGCTGAGAAGAAACATGGGAGAGAAGAATTTGAGCATAAAACATCCAACAATGGTAACAACATCAGTAGTCCGAAAGAAGAAACTCAAGGAGGCGGCAAGTTGGAGGAGCAACTACTATATGGGTACCTGGGAATTGCTGAGGACTTGGACGGGCTTGATTTTAATACCAAGAAGTGGATTAAAATAAAGAGCAAGAAGGAAATTCAAGAGCTGGCAAATGCCCCTGTTAAAACTGATGACAAGTTGCTGAATTACTAATGACAAGTTGCTGAATAACTAATGACAAATATTAACTTAAACATGGTGAAGCAATTTCCTTCAGGAGGAATATTCTGCGAAAAAAGTTTCTCCATCTTTAGTTCCAGTCTATTGGTAGTCTATTATACATAGCTTAAGGTAGTGCAATCCTACCTTAAGCTATGTATACGTATCAAGATTTGGAATTATCTTTGTTATGAAGACAAATTTCTGTGCAGAAGTAATCCTCCTGTATGTGTAGTCTATTGGTAGAACAATACTACTTTAAGCTATGAATACAGATCAAGATTCGGAATGTCTTTGTAATCTAACTCTTTTCCTAGTCAGATATTACCTACTTGCATACTATACCTTGTTTCGGATTCCCAATTTCTACACCATTTGCTATAATGTACTGTGACCTATGATTTTTGTTTCTTTTCTTTCGAAAACTGTGATGACTTCTGGAGTATGATACTGTGTTTGATTGGAAGTCAGAATTTGGAACCATTCCTTTTCCCAGAAAGTAAAAAAGGAAAGATGAGGGCCTGTTCAATTGCGGAAGACTAATTTCTTAAGTGCAACTTTAAGTTCCCTGTCTCGTTGTCTATTCATTTTCCCTTTTGCTCATCTTATTCACTCTGTTTTTTCTGTGTACTGTAAATGAACTCCACCTTGTTCCGGTACTGTCGTTTGGTCTGTTTCACATTACAACATTTCAAACGAAATTGGACTGAGGTTGAATGGTTTAATTCACATTTCTTTCCCTTTTCTTTCTGTTGATTTCTGAGCAAGTGGCGAATCCATGAGATTTAGTGTTACCATAACCAATCCACCACTACTTGGGACTAGCCGTGTTGGATCATTCCGGCTCAATCCGAGCCCAAAGAGGTGCAACTATCCAAGAGGAGTTGAACCCATGACTCGGGGTGCTGTGAGCTCCCCACCTAACCCCGGTCCTGAAAGACTTGAGCCATTCGGTGGTGAACATTCCTCTAGGATGAACGTGATAGGGTGACATGAACTTCTCTTCCATATACTATCAAGGTGGTGTTTTCTTTATCTTTGGTTTTGAATGTCTTGGGATTCTTAGAAAGAAAACAAGAGGTCGGAAACAGAAGATGGTAGAAGGAAATTGCTGAAGAAAAAATACCCTGCATTCAGTGAAATCTTATATAGAACAATAAATTGGAACTTACATAAATAATGGATACACAAGCCATGAAGAAATAGAAAATTTAATGGAGGGAGGCAAGCAAAGTACTGATAAATTTGTCCAGATTTCAGACAAGAACACAGTCTGGAAAATTCTATCAAGACTCTTGCCTATCTTCTTTGGAAATTCAAGTACTTAATTCCGTAGGCAAAGCTAAACAAGAAGAGTACAACAAAACCAATATGGGCTGCTGCAACGGCTCCTAGGAAGTCATATTCAAATCCTAAGCGTGCCTTGAGGAAGTCCTTTACTGCGACAGGACCAACTTCAGGTATCTCAATCATTTTTTTGAGGTTGCCCACCTGGGAGGTAATGAGGCCATAGATTGTCCAAGAGACTGGAGAAGCCCAGTAGTACCACCTCCACCAGAGAGGAATTTGCTGCAAAAAAAGAGTTGTCAGGTTTCAGTTTTTTCCCCTGAAAAATCAAAGACGGAAAGATAGGAAATAGAACTACATAAGGACTTTGTCGGGAATACATACCGTTCTCGGGACAAGGAAGCCAGAGAACAGGTTCCAGAAACTCAAGAAGAACGACATAACAATTGCAGCAATTTGATGGCCAGGAGTGAGAGAAACAAGCATCATCCCGTAAAGTGTGAAGTACATGAAGGCAGTGAATATGAAGAAATAGAACCACAAGAAGTTTGTAAATTCCCAGGAGAATCCAATCATGACATAGAGCAATATACTATAGACCATAGTTTGGATTGCAACATAAATTCCCTCAATGGCAACCTGAAAGGAACACGGTAAGATCAGTTAGTCATTCAAGTATGTTTTCTAGTGTTCGGATGATTTACATCTAAGTTTTAGCTTATTTTACCTGAGCAAATGCATAAGGCAGTTCAGAGTACATTCCAGCAGCTCTTTCACGGTAGAAGACCGTTCTTTCTATCGACACAATTGACATCACTGAGGAAGTGTTGGTGGCTCCCAGGAAAATGACTGCAGAATACATTGCTCCAAGCAAATTGAAGAGATCTTGTTGCTTGTTTCTGTTGACAAGAGTTTGCAAGTGCTTAAGATGAATTCACAAATTAACATTCACAGAAATCACTTTCCTAGTACCTATCCATTGAAAATATGGCTCCAACAGTGGGTGGTAATTTTGCAACAAGAAAAACTGGTCAATAATCCTTCCCTAACTGTGCAGAATACTTCAACATGACTAGCTGACTGCAACTTTATGGTGTTTGCAGTAAGCTTTAACTTTTCTTTTCCCTTTAAGGTTTTAATTTTTTTTCTTTACCTGTCATAAACGAGAATTGATAATAAAAGAGAATCAGATATTGCACACTTACATCTTTTGCCCTTGGTTCCAGAAAATAAGTCCAAATATAAGACCGATAGTCAATGTCATGAAAAACCGCATAGCGTTATATCTTGGGTTCTTCCAGTAAGACCATTTCTGTTTCAAGAAGCATGCCTTGCATTGTGTAAAGAAGTCCTGCGAGTATTGTGTCGGGAAGTAAAGGTCCTTAGATCCTGGTTCTGGTTTGCTTAGTTCTTCAATTAATTCCTGATTTGACCTGTTTCAAAAAGGAGATAAATTATAAGCAATGACCATAGTTGAAACTAGTTACATGGTAGGATGAGGGAAAAAAAACAAAAAACAAAGAGGCACGGATAGCAGGAAAGCAAGAGTAGGTAGTCTGGAGTCCGAGATCCTTACTGGTAGAGTTCAGACTGAGCATAAATTTCTGCAAAGTCTACTTTGAGTTGAGCTTCGACTGCAGTTGAACTGATCTCCAGCATCCATGTAGCAGGATTATAACCATCTTTGATCTTAGGAACCCCTGGTACAGCCTGAAAGATGTTGTAGATATTAAGTTGAGAAATTATTAGAGAACTTGTAAGAGATTTAACATTTGAGAAGCAATACTCACCTCAAAGTATTCTATGAGCTTGTGAGACTCATGACCGAGGGATCCTGCATAAATGACTTGTCCTCCTCTCTTCATCAGAAGTAGCTGCAGAAGAGAAAGGGACAAAAATTTAAGAAGCAGCTTGATGGCTTCAACAAAATAACAGGATTTAGACATTGGATGACCAAAAAATACGAGAAATTGAAATACCTCATCAAAAGCTTCGAAAATATCTATGCTTGGTTGGTGAATTGTGCAGACTACAGTTCGGCCTGTATCCACTGTATTTCTCACTGTACGCATAACAATAGCAGCAGCTCTAGCATCAAGGCCTGATGTTGGTTCATCCATGAAAATGATGGATGGATTAGCAACTAATTCTACTGCTATAGTGAGTCGCTTTCTCTGCTCAGTCGACAAACCATCTATCCCTGGAAGTCCTACCATAGAATTCCTTAGTGTGTTCAGCTCAACCAAATCCATGACTTCCTCAACAAACATCTGTAGCACAAAAGATAAAAACCTGGTGATCAATATCTATTGAGGATGCAGAAATAGCCATTTGCATCAGATCTAAATCAAATAGTTAATAATATGAAAAAAATGTGATTTTCATGAAGAAAAAGCATGCCTTTCTTGTATCCTCATTAATTTCCTTGGCGAGACGCAACCAAGCAGAGTACAGGAGTGATTCGTATACAGTAACATATGGAGAATGGATATCATTCTGCTCACAGTAACCGCTAACCCGAGCAAAAGTTTCTTGCTTCTTTGGATAACCAGAAATGCTGATACCTCCTTCAATGTACCCTCCAGTTTTCCGACCTGCTAGAACATCCATCAAAGTGGTTTTTCCAGCACCACTCACCCCAACCAACGCTGTTAGAACACCAGGTCTGAAAGCACCACTAACATCTCGTAACAGCTGGAGGCGATCCTCTTCGATTCCTTGCATTTTCATTTCCTGACAAAAAATCATAGTTTTCATTATTATCAATAAAAGTTCAGTCTACTGGCCTTATGAATCTCTCAATAAAAATTAAATGGATATTTGTTTATGTTCATTCAATAATCTTTATATTTTCTTTTGTGATTTATAGTAAAAAAAGGAATACAAGAATACTTACTGCAGGCATATCGACATAGTAATTAACATGATTAAATGCAAGTGACAACGGCTGAAAGGGCAACACCATTCCGCGTTGCTTAGGTGCTTTCTCTGCAGCAGCAAATGATAAGCACAAAAACGATTAAGATAGCAGTTTTTCCACACCGTGATTGATTTGAAATATTTTCTTTAACATGACCATATTGAAGTTAGGCATTAATAGTAAACTGATGTGTCAACCGTGATTGATTAGAAATGTTTTCTTTAACATGACCATATGGAATAAAGATGTGAACCTTCAGTGAATTGGGAAGCAGATGCTGGAGTCATTTCTATGGCCTTAATATTTTGCTTTCCAGTGGAGGATGACTTCTTAGTCTCATCCTCATCCAGAATAATGGATTTAGAGTCTCCCAAAGCTGCATTGATTTCCAACAACTTATCAAATTCAATATTAATCTTACATAGCTGAAAGGAAGATCAATATCAGAGTTGATGGCTTACGATCCAAATAAGTCAGTGCCGCTACGAAAAGGACATTAAAAAGCATAGCAAATCCAAGGAGTGCCCCAACAGAAATCCAATACCAATATTCTTCCATAAACATGCCTCTCATTTTGAGAAGAACCTTTCCAACTGTGGGTTCAGAAAATGCCTTGTCCTGATTTGGCTGCAGCAGGGAAAGGCCAGTTCAGATGACCAAGAAACAAGGTATTATGGAACATTAAAAGATTTGATTCACTATAAAAATTTATTAAGAATTCTTACAACACTCCATCTATCGTCAAGAAATTCGTTCAGGACTATGGCGTTCTGCCCATACATCATGGGAGAAATATAGTAGCCCCAGATCATCCAGGGTCCAATATCATCTGCAAAAGTCTCAGAACAATTTAGTATCTTTAACAATTACTCACCAGTCAACAGCACAGGCTACTAGTAGAAATAGGAATTGAACAAAGATTCCCTTCCTTCAGCAGTAAGAAGTGTGTCAGTGTTATTAACAAAAGGTAAAATATTTACCTTTGGAGACGATGAATCCACCGAGGACAAAAACCACAAGCAATGTAAAGGTGCCAAGGGTGCTTGACACAACTTCTGTTCTTCCAACTGCAGCAATGAAACGGAAGAGAGAGAGAGCCATCTGATGCACACTGAAGAATGCTAGAAATTGTTTGAAAAACCTGAACATTTTACAATATGCGTTAATGAACATACTCATCACATTAGAAAGCTAAACTACACAGCCAAAATCATTGAAGAACAGTACTCCATCCACATACCTGCTAGCAGCAGGAGCAAAACCAATGGTGTAATATGTGAGCAAGATCCATATCCCAGACTCCAACAAGGAGACAGGGATCCTCAGCAGATATATTGGTAATGCAAAAGCCCATGCTGGATAGAATTTGAAATCCCTTTGTTTGAAAAATACAGGAAGCCGAGTCATAGTCATCGCCATCTCTGCCATCCCATTGAACATTACGTTAATGAGACTAAAGAACAGCGCACCGTAATATTTTCCTCCACCTTCCACGGTGCCAACTGTCATTTCAGTTCTTAAGAACACTGTCATGGCAATGAGTGCCATGATAGTGATCTGGGTTGTCTTGAAAATATAGATAAAAGAGCTGCGCTTCATCAATAACCACTCTCTCGAAAAGCATGCCTTAAAGAGTTCCATATTGGAGATTCCATACTCATCTTTCACTAATGCAGCCGGATGGGCAGTAGATTTATCATACGGAATTCTAAGCTGTTCAGAGACTCTTTGGCCTGTGCGGAAAGACTTGAAGCAGTTCACAAGCTCAAGTGTCGATACATATCGATAAGGTTCATGCCTTTTGCTCCAGTACTGCTCTTGGTCTTTCTTTGATGTTACCTCTTGCAAGAAATCTGCAACTCCTTTTCTTTCTGGGCACTTGAAACCAACACTTTCGAAGAATTCAAGTACTTCTTCACGTGGACCTTGGTAAACAATCTGACCTTCTGAGAGTAAAATAATGTCATCAAAAAGGTCATACGTCTCAGGTGCAGGTTGTAGAAGAGAAATTATCATGGTGACATCTAGGATGTGAACCATTTGCCTCATAAATTTGACAATTTGGTAAGTTGTTGAACTGTCCAAACCAGTTGATATTTCATCCATGAAAAGAGCTTTTGCTGGTCCAACCAACATCTCTCCTGTAGTAACACGCTTCTTTTGACCGCCGGATATACCTCTTCTCATGTCATCACCCACCGTGATATCAGCACAGATATCCATTCCAAGAATCTGTTGCAGTAAAACTTAATCAGTAAACCTCCGGGCTGCTGAATTATATAAGAAATGGTAGACAGTAACTGCGAAGGAAGGCAACAAACCTTGAGAACATAGTCTGTAACTAGACTAGCTTCCTGGCCTTCCATTGCTATCGCTTTCATGAATGCATCTATCTCAGGATCTGGTTTTATCCCAGCTTCCTTTTCTCTTCTCAACAACTCTGCCAACAACTCATATCTGGCTCCAACACCCAAACAGCGCCCTGAAAAGTCCAGTGTCTCTCTGACTGTCATCTCACCGTGATGAAGATCATGCTGGCTTATATAAGCACATGTTCTCTGAGGAACAAACTCATGCAATTCATGTCCACAGTAGGTGACTTTTCCAGATACCTGAAGACCAAGTTACACATGATTAAGCCAGAGATTTGGAATTAAAAAATCTTACTCTGATAATTCATTCAGAATTGCTGACACATGTAAGAGACTAGAAATGGAAGCAGAAACACACCCTGAGCTCCTTGTCCCTCTTTCCTGAAAGTGCCTGTAGCAATGTAGTTTTGCCTGACCCTGGAGGTCCTAGAAGCAGGGTCATCCTGAGGAAACAAGAATTAACACAAACCTAATGAATAATCTACAGACTTCAAGGCCTTCAGGCAAACGTTTTCAAGAATCAACTAGTTCAAGCTATTTCAACACGGCTGCAATACATTGAATACTGTAAAATCACTTAGGTGTACCTCATTGGTTCCACTATTCCGCTCACATCATGGAGAATGTTGACTACTCTTTTCTTAGACGGGGAAAGCCTCAAAAAACCCAGAAGTCCCTGATCGCCACGAAAGATTCAAAAGAAAATCATCTATCAGAACAAGATATAGTGGTTTATAATTAAATATGATGTAGTAAGTGCACATATAGCATATTGAATTAAATCTTCTCTCTTCAGAATTTTTTTTGCTGCAAGCTATACGTGGTCAAATTGAAATAAGTTGTCTGCAGAAATGATTAAAATGACAAAAGGAACTACCTCTATTTTGTTCACAGCAACATTCACCAGAGTTGGAAGTGCCCTGGTTCCAACATATGCATCTCCTTCGACAGACAAATGCTCGAACCGGACTTCAATCTTGGGAGTGACAATTCCCACCCTGTTTAAACAAGTCAACGTTTTCAATAAAGAGAGGTTGTTTATGCACATTTAGGAAAAATCATAAACAAGACTAGGCATCGAGGAAGAAAGAGTCTGACCTATCAGTCCTTTCCCTCAGCTTACGAAGAAATATCTCATTGTCCTCTTCAGCAACCTTGAGTATACTCTCTATGAGCTGCTTCCTGCCGTGAACATCTAGATTGGCAACATCAACCTCTTCATAGCGAACACTTCCACTATCCCTAACCTGTTTGAGCATGCCTTTTCTCAACCGATCATATGTAGGCAGTCTCTCGATTGCAGCCCATTTAAGCTCCTCTTCATCTTCCTCTCTCCCACTCTTTTGAAACATATCTCCTTGATTCACCCACACCTCGCGAATACTCGCTGAGGCCCAATTTCTTTTACTTGCTGATGATAAACTCCTCATGCTCGGAGACCTTGTGCTCAGCGACCTCATTGACCTTGCAAGGTCATGTCTACCAGCAAAAGCCTCAACCATGGTTTGCTAACCTGTATTCTCAAGCTATAAAAAACACCAAGACCTTTGAACTATGCCAACTTTGTTATGGTGCAAGATGAACTTGCAAGGACTTAAAAATGTGAGATTTTCAAGACTTGTAAGTCCTGAATCAAACCACTTTAACAATGTTTTGGTTATATTTGGAAATGGTGATGAGTTGATTTTGGAGGGCACAGTTTATATAGGTGAAGAAGGTCACAAGAAAAGGCAAGATAACGATAGAGAAGAGTATTATTAGAGAGTTGTCAGAAAATGAAAGCTTTTGCACAAAGGTATCCACAATTTTGTCAAGAAAAAGAAGGATTGGATTACTACATATTTTTCTATTCTATGTCGTTGTGTCCGAGGAAACTAAGACAGGTTCTTGGTCTTCTGACGACAATGACAGATACCTTTGTTTGTCTTCAAGTCCCATTACCAGTAACTTGGTGCCCTCTTACGTTACAGCTAGAATTCCAAAAGGATAAGCATATCCTCAAACTCTGCAATTGCTTATTACTAAAATTACTCTTATGTACTTTGTTTGTCTGAATCTCAGCCATTAGCATTAATACAAAGGAAGAATCTCTAAACAGTGAAGGATAGGAGCAATATGAGAAATAGAAGGAGTCGTCGACCCGCAACGCAACAGGTAGAGAAGGATTTATTCAATCACATAGTTTAGGCGTACAGAATCCATTCTTTCAACGCATAGATTTTCTGAGAAAAATATTTGGTAAAATTAACAAACTCTTTCTATTGAGCATAATCAGACCAAAAACTCAACGTCATCCAATGCTTTTCTGTCTTGCTTCATGTATTTAGGATCCCAATCCACTTAACCAGTTCAAATCGCATGGATTGTAAGAGACTAATTCTCAAATTCTAAAGAATTACCCCTTCTTACCAAAACTTTGGCTTCATCAACTAGAAATCTTCACAAAAGTCAATCACCTAAAGGCCGGCTGAGAATATAAAATCCAACCTCCAGGAAACAAAAAACAAGTCACAAACCCCACAGTTACAACCTACCCCATAAAATGGTTACTTGGCAACGTCATGTCAATCTAACTATTTAGGGTTTGTAGCTTTCAAAATGTAATCCAGTTACCCTTGTAACCTTAACCAGTCTTGCTCCTGAGGCCTGAAGACTCATCCCATGTCGTTGTGGCAAAGGAGAAGAACAACATGGGCCAAGCATCAGATCGTAAGAAGTTCTTTATAGTCATATAACGAAGACCTGGCTGGTCTAGGAGAATTGACGATAAAAGAGACAAAACAAAAGCCATTAGAGAGTCCTGGTCGTTAGTCCAACCAGCATGGAACATGATGTCAAATACACTTTGTATGGTCAAGCACGTATTAGATCCTAGATCAATCAAGGATGTTGAACCTAATCCCTGTCGTTTTAAAAGAAAATCAAATCCTCCATAGAGGGCTTCAAGCAGCTCGTCCAATAAAACTTGGCCTTTGGAGGGTTTTGTTAGATTATGGAATTTAGAAGCACTTTACATTTCACGTTATTAAATTTAAAATTTAAAGTTCTCTCAATGCATTACACTTGTGTAATGATTATCCAATAATAATAATAATAATAATAAAAGAAATTAAAAAACACAAGCAGGTGGTTTCTAAGGCAGAAACTTTACAAGGCCCGTTAAAAAGCTACAGACAAACACTCACATCATGAACTGTTCGCTAAAAGGCCCATGAGAAAGAGCACAATGTGACCACGTTGTCCCTCCCAAAGAGTGCTTAATCTTCCGTCTGATCTTTATTTTTTCTTCAAGAACCTTAATTTTATCTCGCAACTGATCGGGAATTGAACCAGCTTCGATCTATGCTCAGTCCTTTAAGCTCCGGCCAATATCAGATTCCAGATGGGGGGGGGACAAGTTATCAATAAACACCGGCCAACATCAATAACCACGTGATCCGAGAGTGAAATCCGTCGGCATCATCAATAAAGGAGTCCCGGTTGCGGTTTGTTCCATAATTGAATAGCACAAGATCCAAAAGACCTCCTAAAATACACCATGCATCATTAAGGGGGCAGGACTCCCACTTATAACAGCCGGGAAGAGTGGCTCCCTCCCTAGCTGAAACATTGACAGCTCGGGAGTCCATAATCCGTGTGCATCATCAATTAGTGACCGGGGATTAAAAACAGCTGTGCACAAGCCCTGAAGCCAAGCCAGGTGGATGATGTTTCGAAGAGACCCGATAAACGTTGAGCCAAAACATCAAATGGGACAGACAAGATACAAGCGTATAGAAGTTGCTGTTACAGCCCTTTTCTTTAACATATACAAGGCTAATAACCCTGTATAAGCAGAAACAGCACCAAGCACTGAAAGATGAAGGTGAAAAAACATCAGGGGTCACTATACCCTTAGCCACCAGTCTATAATTTGTGTTCACTATCTTTCTTGGGTTTAAGCTCATTAACAATTCCATACCAACCAATCAGGGAAAGAAATTATAGAATTGCTTAGCTTTACACTTCAACCGTCTAGATAAGCTTTCCAGAGACTGATTTGACTAACATAAAACAGGCTGCCACAGCCCTCCATCATTGCAGACCAACACAATTAACAGTATTCTGGAAGCTACTGTTAAAGGTTGCTCAAGCTGAGAAGAGAGACCCGCAAATAACCACAAAGTATCATATTGATCAAGCTGAGAAGAGATACCCCACCTGACAAAATGTAAGCAAAACATGCGTCTCTATGGAGTGATCAGAATAATGAATCATGCACGTTCCTTGCCCAACATGCCCCAAGAGAATGAGATTCTGCAGTAGGGTAAATCTTTTCCCGATAAATTTTCATTTTTTCCCAAATTTTTTTTCCAAGGACATCAAACAAAGTGCCCTGTGAAAACATTTGGTGTGAGGTTTTTTACTAATACAGAATGTACATTCAATCAAATCTATACAAAATTACAATACCTAGCATTGTCCTCCAAAGGCATCAAAAACACCCATGGGATGTAATCATTCCGGCAGTAATTATCGGTCCAACTCAATTAGTGGTAGCAACAGGGATACCCATTACCAATCAATCACAAAAGTGAGTGACAGCGACATCTGTTGAGCTGGCAGCAAGAGCAGCTTCAGCAATTTTAAGCGCCATTGCAGCTTTGAAGGTTGCCAAATCTGCATTCTTCATGAGCAACTGTGCCTTTTGACGCTTGAGCATGGCGGCTTCTACAGATCTTTTCACTGAATTTCTGGCTTCTTCAACTTTACGCAAGGCACTATACAAAGCATCTTTTTCAGCTGCCATTGCTGTATGGTAATAGAATTAGAGGACATAAAAGCTAATCTGTGATAAATGACAGTGAAGTGAGAAGTGAAAAAGATAAGACAGTGTAGATAATGAGCAGACGTGATCACAATAAAACACTATTAAAAAACAGAATGAACCAGATAATAGACTACAGTACTGGACAGGACAAGAATCAGTAGGATCCATCATTAAAATAGCCATTCTTCAAACTCCCGGGAATCATTGGGTATGAAACTTCACAACACATACTACATACTTGACTAAGTAATATAGCAGAGTTAAAAGATCTGTTGACTACGTTGTACTTATCATAAAAAGATTCTGAAGTAAAACAGACAAATACCTTGCAATAGACTTGGTTGCTTGCCTCTTCCAAACTGACTGGGAGGTCGTTTGAATGACCTTCTCTTACGCAATACAGGTTTCGGAATCAGTGGGGTTTTCTTTGCTTGATGTCCCTGTTAACAAGAATCATCAATTTGATCAGATTAGCCAATATAATCATTATCAGTCTCAATTAGCACACATGTAAACCACTATGTGATGAATGGGAAAAGAATGGCAAGAGAACAGGGTAAAATTAAAAAAAAATGACATGGAATTTAAAGATCAATCTAAATGACAAACAACCATCCAGAATTTCGTACTAATTACAACTCACCACACTGGGAAATTTAACTGTAAACAAACAGGTGGTTCAGCTTCATGTACCCCCATCAAAGTTAATGGATTACTAATAGCAAGAGAAGGCAGAAAATGTTTGATCATTGAGATGGCAAGCTCGTCACTTGCTTGTGGAAACACAATCTTAATTTGAAATAATTTATTTTACCATTCTTTCTTTCTTCTGGCACCCAAATAATGAATACTATTGCTAAATGGATATCTTGTCAACCTATTGACAAGGCCATTGATGCCACAGGCAAGGGAAAACACACAGAGCTTTTTACTCATCAATGTTTCCCTACTCTGGTTATTATTTTGGAAAATTTTCTTATAGTCACCCCATCCATTGAAACCAGATGCGAACAATAGCAAAGCACAAAACGCACAAGAAATTTCTTTAAAACTCCTCAATATCAACATGATGCAAAATTATACTTCAAATATATTATTGAGATACAAAATAATAGAATGGTCAATTCAAACTGCAAAAGTTGTAGACTACTGTTATGCTGCTACAGAACAGAAATCTATGAGACATCAAAACATTTACCTGAAAAACCCGAAGCAGTGGTGATCGTTTCTGCTTCCGTTTTTTCATCCAGTAACCATACACAGCTTTAGCCAATTCCCTTCTACCAAAATCCTTACAATATTTCGCTGCTGCACTCTCATCAGTGAAGTCATCTGGATCACAGAAATATGACCTCTCAAGGGCATCGATCATCAACTCAAAGTTATCCTCTGAAAGATGATCAGATTCTGCTAAAAACTCTTTATTGTACTTCTTAAGCCATTCCTCATCTTCAGAATCCATGTCATAACTTGCCGTGCTCCTTGACAAAGCTCTAGCTACCTCATCATTATTAGAAGAGATGTATGCATATGGTCTAGAAAAGGGAGCACTGCCACAACCATCATTGTCTAACACTCCCCTTACTCCAGGGACAGGTATGGCCTTTGAAACAGAAGCAGGAACATTGCGATCAGAGCATTCCTTGTACAATTCCTTGAAAATGAACCAGTCCTGTCTGTTTGGGAATTCTAGTTTCCAGTTGTCATCCCCATTCCAAATTATATCATGAGTGAAACGGTTCGAAACACAAGTCCTCATAATTTTCTGAGCCAGGTGAGAGTATCGAGTTAACCCATTTTTCTTAACCACAAGCACCCACTCCTTTGAATCAGTAAATTCTAACATGACAGTGGCCCCTTCTATCCTATAACATCTGTCTGTTTCAGTAATCAGTATATTTGCAGAGCAGCTAGATAGGTTCATGCCCTTCTTTACTCCAACTGCAGCACAATTCAGTTCTTTGATGCTTGCTGCAGGGCTACTTTGAATTGACCTTCTAAGCTTTTCCTTAGACACAACAGAGGAGAAAGGGATGCCAATTTTCCTACTACTAATTAAATCAGAAACTAGAGCACCATTAGCTTTGTGCAAGCCACCTATGGAAGAATTTCTAGGTCTCCCTCTCCTGAGTGAGCTCCTCCTTTTCTGAATACCACGGGAATTTAATCCATTTCTGTGCTGGGTGTTTCGACCAGTCAACTTGGAAGCTCTAACAGATGGATGTAACACCACCCTACACCCATAACTATCAGTTTTGGGCACAACTGTAATTTTCTGAGTGAAACCAGTCTTTGTGGACGTGCATGATTGATCTCCTTTACTTTCACTCATGATTTCATCATCATCATCATCATCCCCATCCACCGAGTTATTTACAGGTATAAGAGACAGACATCTAAACTTAACAAACAAACTGAGATGCATCAACGCAAAACATGAAGGGATTGCAGAAAAATCCACAGAAAACATCGGCAGAAGCTGCCTAGTCTCGAAAAACTTGCAAATTCCAATTCTATCAGAAGGAAGGTCCTGAGCGAAAAAAAAAAAATAAACAGAGAGAGAGAGAGAGCAATGTTAGGGGTATCTATAAATCGCATATCATCTAAATCTTAAATACTGATCAAAACCCAACTTCAAAAATTTGAGATACTCTAAAAACAACTAGGCTAAAAGTCACTTATATGAAGCTGGAAACAACATAATTCCGAAACCAACTAAAAAACTAAGACAGAAGGCATCCATAATATAAGAAGAACCAATACTAACCCGCACAAAATGTAGTCCATTTGAGGCAAAAACACTGCTAATTGGATCCGACAAGAGAAAATCAGCAAGCTCAGAAAGACTCAAACTGACTCTCATGGCATGCCCCAAAACTGAACTCAAAAAACAAGACAACCAACCATTACTACTACTACAACCCTCAACTAAGGCGACAAGCTGAGGAGTACACACAAGACTCTCCTGGCTCTCACTGCCCTTCCTCCTTCGCTGCCTACGTGAAAACTGAATCCCAAACTTTTTATCCTCGGGGTTTTCGCTCTTCTCACCACCAAGTCTCTTCCTTTTCCTACTATAAACAATCCCAAATTTCTCCTTCTCACTCTTTACCCTCTTAATTTTCTTTGGAGCTGCAATGGCAATGACAATACCTCGATCTTTTTTCAGTTTAACATCATGGGTCCACCCATTATTCTCCTTGTACTTAAGATTACTATTGCTATTTTGATTCTTGATATGGTTGTTGGTGTTCTTGATTATTGTCTGATACAACTCGTCCCCATCACTGCTTCTCTTGAGCTTTCCATCACCGGATTCTGGCCATAAACGCCGCCCAGACCGCAGAACCCGGGCTCCATCGACACCTTTAACCACGCTAAACACCCTCGTCGTCCTTCGCAACCCCACCGACGGCATCCTCGCCGCCCAGACCCCGTTCAGACCCACCCAAGACTTCTCGCTCCTCGACTCACCGAGTCAACTAACCAAAGAGTCACCAAATTCACTCACTACCCTACTGGTAAAGAGACTCGGTTCTCCCTGCCACGTGGTTCACGGTCCAAATAAAGCGGGGGAAGGAACTAAAACTGTCATGGACGCTCCACGAGTTCAGATCTATGAAATCGACTCACTGAGCCATCAAAAGAAACTGGGTTAACTCGGAATCAAACCCACGCAGATAAGCAATCGACACACACTATGGTCTAAAAAAAACAACATCGTAA
>Ga0325400_1000556_pt1 | contig 28158 bp, 14 predicted proteins | sample PopdelMetagenome_2_FD_205662 | JGI IMG/M metagenome (GOLD analysis project Ga0325400, IMG submission 205662) | Populus deltoides microbial communities from Bellville, Georgia, United States - Xylem-PdKOR-R1 | ecosystem: Host-associated > Plants > Phyllosphere > Stem > Wood/Secondary xylem...
TGTCAAACCAAGATGAAAACAGGGTGTTCCTGCCCCATAAATTATTGGTTACACAACATGGGGAAGATAGTGGATGTTCCAAGTTGTCGCCAGTGTTGATTACCAATTCTAATGCCAAAGTTGGTGACACCCAGAAAATGTTATTGAAGGACGAGCCTGATGTTCCAAAGATCAAGTGGGGAGATCTAGAGGATGATTTATTGATTCTGCATGGTGAAAATAATTCTCAAGTGGTTAAAAAGTTTGTTGGTGAAGGAAATAATAATTTGGTGGATAGGAAGCCAGAGAATAACTGTCATTTTGTTTCACATGTTTCTTCTTCTAGCAACCTTCAAGAAAACAGATTGGTGGCCTCATCAGTAAATGTAGATATTTCTCCTGATCAAACATTTCCATTCACTAATAAAGAAGATTTACATGGAAAAAACAGTAAAGATGTTAGTGAAACTTCATCTCAAGACGTAGAGGTACCAAGTACAGATGGCAGAATGGTTGTTCCAAATTATCCACAAAGTTGCAAGGAAAAAATCACTGAAAATTCTAAAACAACAGATGATGATTTTTCTTGTTCTACCCATCCATCTGGTGGAGACAGTGTGCGAGAGATGAAACTTAATGTTCCTGCTGGTGTGTCTGAGTTGCACGGGCTAAAGATTTCTGAATTAACAGTTATGAGTACGAATTCAACAATTATTCCATTGGACAGTGAGTTGCTTCTTACTGGAAGCTCTGCACCTGAAATTTCTGAATTACCAGTGGGAAATGGGAATTCAGGCACAGTGATGATTCCCCAGGACAGTGAGTTGCTTCCACCTGAAAAGACTAATCTTGAAATTTCTACTGAACCTGTTACAAATAGCCACTCAACCACTGCAGTTATCGCCAAGGATAATGAGTCACTTGCATCTGAGAAGTATGTACCTGAAATATCAGGAGAAGTTGCTGTTACTGCATCTGTTGATGACCCTCAGGGACCACCTGATGTGGCACTGCACAATGAGTTATTTAAAGTTCACAGAACTGGCTTCCTTGGAGAATGTGACACAGGTGAAAGCAAAGAAAGATTTAGGGAACGACTTTGGTGCTTTCTGTTTGAGAATCTCAACAGGGCTGTGGATGAACTCTATCTTCTTTGCGAGCTAGAATGTGACATAGGACAGATGAAAGAGGCCATTCTTGTTCTTGAAGAAGCTGCATCCGATTTTAAAGAACTGACTAGACGAGTACAGGAGTTTGAGAATGTGAAAAGGTCTTCTCCTCAATCGATTGATGTAAAATGCTTGAAGTCTGAGCATCACAGGCCACATGCTATGTCATGGGAGGTAAATGCTTTCCTATTTGTCTTGTGGAAATGCCATATTGATTGACGTAAAATTACTGTCACCAAACCATCATAATTAATGTTAATCATTTACCTGAAAAAAAAAATTGTTTGATCCAAAAAGATAAATAGTATATAAACCAAAATAAATGATTCAAAATAGAACTGATTTTCTAATTTCATTTCATTGTAATTCAAAGTTTCTTCCAAGGAAGTTATCAAGTTACAAACTCAGTTCTTATTATCAGTATTTTGTTGATTTAATTGGAGTATTAGTTTTTCTTTCCTGAGATGAAAGTTTCTAGAAATTCTTTGATGCAGGACAACTTGGTGAAGCAGAACAGCTTAAAGGGCTGTTTTGGGTCTGACTTTTAGAGGCTGTTTATGGCTGTAGACATTGATGTGAACAGTAATTTTAGGAGATTTTAGGCTGAATCTTTTCTGGGTAATTGTTGTAGGGTTGATTAAGTATGTGTTAGAGGTTGTTTAGGGATTATTGATGAGTGTCTTATGGTAGATTGATAGGGTTCGTATACCGAAAATTGTATAAATTATTATAGTCACACTAATAAGGTTTCTAGGAGTCACACCTAGAGATTAAGGAAACCTAAGCTTCACCCCTAGGGTTCTTAGAAGTCACACGTAAGGGAGATTACATCACACAATCAAAAGCAAATTGCTGGAATTTTATTCATAAATTGCAATGAAAATATTGAAAGACTACATGCTCATTTGTAGAGTTTTAGCAGTCCAAACCCAACAAGGACTTAGATACCCTCAACTCCTGACCTAACTATTCCTATTTAGAATAAAAAACCTAAAATAAAATACTAATTGAAAATATAACCTAGACCTTGGCTAATTTTCCAGCAAAAAGACATGAAGAAAACATATTGAGTTTCTTCCCTATGATGTTTTTGTTTTTTTTTTTTTTTTAAAAAAGAATTGAGTATGAAAACATGAAGTTCCATAACACATGCATATAAATACGGTTATGCTTTGATGTGTATTATATTTGGAATATTGTTTTCATTTCATGAGTGTTTTGGGGTTTTAATAATACCCTGTTTCAATTGAGAAGAAGTTTATTATGGATTTTATTTGTGTATTTGTCTGCATATGCACCCAAATGTAGATTCCCTATGTGCATCGGTCAGAAAATTTATTTTCTAGGTACCATCAGGGTCCTTTTGCTTGCATGCCTTTTAACTTGGATTTTTGGAAGACAAGAAAAATGGAATACAACTTTTAAAACCGAAACATGATGTCTTTGTTGTTTGTTTCCTTGGAGAAGGGAGTAAAATAACAAATTGAAATTAGCTAGTGATATAGGTTGAATGTTGGCTTTTGTTTTTACATTATTGGACATAACAATTAACAGAAAATTATTTGGTTTCTACTTGCAATCATTCACCTTGAGAAGGATAATGGACAATCAATGAAACGATGCAACTCCTTATTGCCCATTATTTCTTTTCTAAATTGCTGTTTGAAATTAACTCTGTATGGTGTCCAGGCTAGCTTGTTTTGTTTATGAGCCATCAAATGACATTTCTTCAAGTGAAGCAAAAATCTTGATTGTTGAATACATGACTGTGGCATGTGCATTGGCCATCTTGTTGCAATAAAACGTTCACTTTAATCTGATTTTGTGCGGGGATGGTCTGTAACAGATGGGAATTCCTTTTATATCATCTAATCACTTATATTTAGGAATTTGTGTGCCCATGAACCTTGTTTGTGCTTTTTGGGTACTTTCAAGTAGGTGATTTGATGTGATAGTGATTATTATGTATCTGCTTGTATGTAGATGATAATTGTTCATTATCCTAAAATCATCCTATTTTTGTATCAGAACTTTTTCTTTTCTTTATGGTTTTGGCATGATTACAGAATGCATTGTGATATCGTGTGCACATCCTCTGACCAACTTGTTACAAACCATCTTCAGCTTAATTAGACTTTGTGTAGGGATATTTGCATAAATTACAATAATTCCCAGAGCTATTGTGAAATTTTGACTTTCGTGTATTTTCCAGTGAACTTATCTTTTAAACATTAGCTATCTTGGTTACTTTAATACTATAATTTCAATATTAGTTAATAATTTTGACTTTCGTGTATTTTCCAGTGATTTTTTAATTAAATAATTTATCTATATTCAATGTATTTAAATAAAAATCCATTAATTTCCCATCCTTGTATATCGACCTAATGAATTATTTAATTTCTTAAACTCATTTGAAAGCAATCACTAGAACAATGGATTTTTTGGGTTTTCCCCTTAAAAACTAAAATTTGGTGAAGTAACATTGAAATAATATCAATTTATTTAAAATAACTGGTGTATGGACAAAAACTGAATTCTAACTTAGTAAGGGCATTTTTGCTGTAAATTTGGCATTTTGGTTATAAAGGGTTTTTCTGTAAAATTATTGATCTTTTAGTTAGTGTTTGTAATTTCATGATATCTCAGGGGGTTATCATATCTGTAATTTCACAATATCTCAGGAGGGTATTGTAATTTACTCTTTATAATAAATAGAAATTCTTTTGATCATCTGGTTACTTATGTTTGGGAATTGTGCATCCATTTACTCTTCTTTTTTTTTTTGTTTTGGGGTGCTTGGAAGTGGTTGATTCAAAGGATATTTTATTTCTAACACGGAACTTTTGAAGTGAATGTTTATGTTTTCTTCTTAAATTATTATTATTATTATTGAAAATGGTTAGTAATTTCATTCTCATTGCAGGTTCGCAGAATGACAACTTCATCTCAGAGAGCTGAGATACTATCTTCATCTTTGGAGGCTTTTAAGAAAATTCAACAAGAAAGGGCTAACATGCTTGCAGCTAATAATGCAAAAATTATGGGGCTTGAATGCTCCAATAGCCATGATGTATCTGTTGATCATCTCAATAAGTCTGCTGGGAAAAGTGATGTAATGCTCAGTGCCAAAGATTCAGTGATGAAGTCAAGGAAACAGAGTGGAGGTTCATATTCCACTAAAGGAAACCTGAATAATAAGAAGCAGAACATTGACTTAGGCAGGTTCAATAAAGTAAACTTTGTAAAAAATGTTAATGAAGCTCCACGCAATGTATCTTCTTCCAGTGCCAATTCATCTATGCTACTCTTCAGGGATAACTCTGCCTCTGGTTTTGTGAAGGGCATACAAGAAACTGAGGCAGAGATGCTGCTTCATAAGAAAGATAAAACATTTTCAGAAACTGCCATTGAGAAAAACCTTAAATCTGCAGAAAATACCACCAAGAAGCAGATTCCTTTTTCTGAGAAAGACAAGGAAAGGAGAAATTCAAGTTCAAGGAAATCAATGGATGCATGGAAAGAGAGGAGGAATTGGGAGGACATTCTCTCATCTCCTTTCTGTGTCTCTTCTCGCTTATCAAATTCACCAGGCATTAGCAGAAAAAGTGCTGAGCGCGCACGCATTTTGCATGCTAAACTAATGTCTCCTGATAAGAAGAAGAAAACTGCTTTTGATCTGAAAAGGGAAGCAGAAGAAAAACATGCACGGGCTATGAGGATCAGAAGCGAGCTGGAGAATGAAAGGGTTCAAAAGCTTCAGCGCACCTCAGAAAAACTAAATCGTGTAAATGAATGGCAGGCTGTACGCACTATGAAGTTACGAGAAGGAATGTATGCTCGCCACCAGCGTAGTGAATCTCGACATGAAGCTTTTCTAGCTCAAGTTGTGAGGAGAGCTGGTGATGAAAGCAGTAAGGTTAATGAGGTTCGTTTCATTACTTCCTTGAATGAAGAAAACAAGAAGCTTATGTTGCGTCAGAAACTTCACGATTCAGAGTTGAGGAGAGCTGAAAAGCTTCAAGTGATAAAAACTAAACAAAAAGAGGATATGGCTAGAGAGGAGGCTGTTTTAGAACGCAGAAAACTTATTGAAGCTGAGAAGTTACAGCGTCTTGCTGAAACACAGCGAAAAAAGGAAGAGGCACAAGTTAGAAGGGAAGAGGAACGCAAAGCATCAAATGCAGCACGTGAAGCAAGGGCAATCATACAGCTTCGGAGGAGGGAGGAAAGAGCGAAAGCACAGCAAGAGGAAGCTGAGCTGTTGGCACAGAAATTAGCTGAGAGACTTAGTGAAAGTGAACAGCGTCGCAAATTTTACCTGGAGCAAATACGGGAGAGAGCTTCTATGGATTTCAGGGATCAATCTTCACCTTTAATGCGCCGATCAATGTATAAGGAGGGTCAAGGTCGAACAACACCAACCAATAGCAGTGAAGATTATCAAGTAAACAATGTTGCAGGGGCAGGAAGTTCTACTCTTGCTGTAGGAAAAGCATTGTTGCAACATTCAATGAAACGGCGGATTAAAAAGATTCGGCAAAGACTTATGGCTCTCAGATATGAGTTCACCGAGCCTCTAGCTAGTTCTGAGAATACTAGCATTGGGTATAGAATGGCTGTGGGAACTGCCAGAGCAAAATTTGGGAGGTGGCTTCAAGAACTTCAAAGACTTCGGCAGGCAAGAAAAAAAGGTGCCGCAAGTATTGGTCTAATAACAGCTGAAATGATCAAGGTACTCATTTCCACTGTAGAGCAAGATGGTATTATGACATTTCAAACTTTGATCATTTATACTGCTGTACCATTGTGCCTGTATTTGCTAAAGGTGGTGGGAGTTACTGTACAGTAGGACATCAATTAAAAGTTGCTATCCTGATCAATTCCTACTGTAACATTTGTTTTGGTGGACATTGTTTAATGGCTGTTTCTTTTTTCCCTTTTCTGTTAGTGGGAAGTTTTGAGGGAATTTTTTCTGTTGAATTCTAATTTATTGCATACAATTTTTTATCAATCAGTTTGTGGAGGGTAAGGATCCTGAGCTGCAAGCTTCTCGACAAGCTGGTCTGCTTGATTTCATTGCTGCTGCTCTGCCTGCCTCTCATACATCAAATCCTGAAACTTGCCAGGTCACCATACACCTCCTGAAACTTTTGAGGGTGGTACTCTCAGCGCCTACAAACAGGAGTTACTTTCTGTCACAGAATCTCTTACCCCCAATCATCCCCATGCTGTCTGCAGCCCTTGAGAATTATATAAAGATTGCTGCATCTTTAAATGTCCCTGGGAGCACCAACTTGCAATCAAGCAAAACATCAGTTGAAAATTTTGAATCAATCTCTGAAGTTCTCGATAACTTCTTGTGGACTGTTGGGACAGTTATTGGTCATGCAAGTTCCGATGAACAACAAGTCCAAATGCAAGATGGCTTGCTAGAGCTATTGATTGCATACCAAGTTATTCATCGACTGCGGGATCTTTTTGCACTTTATGACAGGCCACAGGTGGAAGGATCACCATTTCCTTCTTCTATTCTCTTGAGTATACATCTGTTGGTGGCTCTAACATACAGACCTGGAACCAATAGTTCCATTAATTGGGAATCTTCTCCAGTCAAGACAGTGCTGAGATTTGAAAATCAAGAGGCCAAGCCCATAGAAAATGCTGATTTTCAGTATTCCTCAGCAGTTATGACTTCTGAAGATTATAGACCTCCACTATTTGTACTAAATTGTAGCACAGTTGTATCACCTCCAAATGTGTCAGATGATATACACATAGATGAGTCCTGTAATATAAATGAAATTAAGGAGTCAGTATCCCTTAGCAAAGATGGTGAACAGAAGCCACATAGTTCTGTTGAGTTGAATATCGCCAACACAAACACAAGAGATGGTCAAGATGAAGCTCAGAAAAATCTGATTGAGGAGAAGGATGCGAAACAGTTTGTCAGTGATTGTGCAGAGCACAAGAATAATGTCATGTTGAACATGAAGGAACCGGTAGCTTTTCTCCTTTCTGCCATATCTGAAACTGGACTAGTCAGTCTTCCTTCTCTGTTGACAGCTGTGCTTCTTCAGGCAAACAACAGATTAACCTCGGAACAGGTAACTTGCTGTCAGCTACAAAAATATTTTTATGGCATATCCCCTCAGTTTTGCAGCAATCAATTGACTGCTCTGAGAATGTTAGTGTTTCTGCTCTCACGTTCATGTCTGTGACCAGAGCATTTTATATGGCATATCCCCTCAGTTTTCTGTTGTCTAAAATGCCCTCTAAGCTTTGGCCGGATGCATTCTAGCCATGTGTCATGGAGTTGATTGTTCATACCTTAGCATCAATATAGATATTTACCTCTTATCTTTATGATTTGTTATTGATGAACCCTGAGCATATTTCCAGAAGAGTTCCATCATTTGTTTGTGGATTAGTAAGAAACTCTAAGAAAAAACAATATGAGAACGCTTTTGGAATCAAGAGGCTTTAAGTTTAGAATCTGATCACGATGGAATGAGACTTTCCTTGTAAAATCAGATTTGAGAAGTGATTTTTAAGTATTTCCCTTCAGGCCTTGAGCCTTCAAAAAGAAGGGCTGTATATGACCAGAACTAGTTCTGTTTTGGAACTTGTTTATTGACTGGAACTTGTGCATGTCAAGTTTCTTACACTAGATCATTGCTATGGTTCTACTAAAGAGAGATCCTGTGCACCAGGGAATTTGGAGTCAATTCTATCCTTCAGCATTTTTCATGAAGTATTTGCTCTCAAGATTCCAGCCTCCACCTTCATACTTGCAACTTGGCAATGGCCCCTGCATCTGGTGGTTTATACTACCAGAATTCTTTTTTCTACTTAGTGTTCTGTTAAGGCTGATCTTGTAATAACGCTCACTGATTGAGCATTGTACAAATTACATATGTTCCATCGAACAAAAGTTTTGATATTCTTCTTTCTGTTTCAGGGCTCATATATCCTTCCATCTAATTTTGAAGAGGTGGCAACTGGGGTGCTGAAGGTTTTGAATAATTTGGCCCTTTTAGATATTGTATTCATGCAGAGAATGCTGGTAAGTTAGTTTCATTTTTCAACTGACAGATTAGATAGATGAATGGTGACTTCTCAAAGAAGCATTGATTCTTTAAATATCTAGACCAATTTGCAATGTGCATCTTTTTTGTTTTCTTTTTCATGGGATTGGAGGAAAATTGCTCGTGCCTATGGGTGTCATGGAATTATGTTTCCATGAATCACAGCTTTAACTGTGTTTTATTGAATTTCATGTCTTGCCAGTTTTTCCTTCATAAATCCTTTTTGTTTTCCCCTTCTTTATTACTTTCCTTTTGATCTACATGTTTTTTTTCACACATGGCATCTTAATTACTTGACACTATGGGCAGGAGTTAGTTTGTCCCTTTTTCCCCACTAATCTAAAGCAGCACTATTTTCCGTTAATTCTTCACAGGCTAGGCCAGACCTGAAAATGGAATTTTTTCATTTGATGAGTTTTCTTCTTTCTCATTGCACCAGCAAATGGAAAGTAGCTAATGACCAGGTAATTTTATGCATGTCATTGTTTTTAATTCAGGAACATATACAGAAGATCTCCATGTTAGCTCCCAGCAATTTAAAATACAAGAGGGATGCAAAACCTGCTTAGTTTATAAACAAGAATCTGTCTGGAAAGCATGATGGTGTCTGTATGAGCGACCAGCTTGGATATAAATATGAATCAGTGGTCGAGTGAAAGAATCCGAGAACATAAAAAATGGAATGTGTATTGTAGAATGAGAAGTGATCAATAATTGGTCTTTAAACATAACATAGTCTGAAGCAAATAGTGTGAGATGAGCTGGGAGGGTGGATGTGTTGGGATAAAAAAGCATCAATCTCTAAATTTTTTCTGATTATTGTATGAATGTAGATGAAAATAATCAGTATTTGGGGACATTTTACAGTAAGCTAAATGCTTCTCTGCATTTTGTGCAATTTGTCTTAGGTTGGGTTTCTTCTGCTTGAATGTCTTTCGCTTCTTGGTTATTTTGCCTTGTTCCACTCTGAGAATCAAGCTGTTCTTCGATGGGGAAAAAGTCCCACCATACTTCACAAGGTCAGTGAAACTAATGAATATCTTGTTTACTGTCAAGTTATTTTGTGGATAAAATCTAATTGGCTAGCTGGAAGAAGACAGATATGCGATCTGCCATTTGTGTTCTTCAGTGACACCGAGCTGATACCAGTTTTGGCCGGTGCACTAGTTGCTGCCTGCTATGGGTGTGAACAGAACAAATGTGTGGTTCAGCAAGAATTGAGCATGGATATGCTAGTTTCGTTGTTACAATCTTGTAGAAATGTTTCGCCAGCAATGCGATCCAATCCAATTGTAGAAAATCTGCCAACAGAAGATGCAAATGAAAGTAATCAGCAGATTTCTGAACTTAAAAAATCATCTCAAGGGGACATTCTTCAAAGATCCAACCGGTACAATTCTAGAAGCATGCGGGTCTTGACGGGGAAAGCTGGTACTTTTGGAAACAGCATCAGAGGTGGCAAGATGAGAAGCCAGAGAGATGGCAAAACAACAAAAACTAGTGAAGAAATGGCTTTGAAACACAATCCAGTAGCTCCTCAAACTTCCATGATGCTGCATTGTAGATTCCCTAGCAGCTTCATGGACAAGGCAGAGCAATTTTTTACAGCAGGGATGACCAACGTGGCAGATGAAGTTTGATGAAACTATGGGAGCACTCTTGGTACTGGCATTTGTCATTGTCTTTGAAGCACCCGGTGATAAGTTATGAAGCGAAAACATACTTTTGTATCAGAAAATGTGGCTGGCAGAGCGGTCAAAACCCAAAAAAAAAAAACACGATCAGCTGACCTGTGTCTTCTAGGGCATGAGTTGTTATCAGAGTATCCATCTGTTTCTAACAGAAGGCCGAGGCATGACAAAAAGCCAGATATATTTATTAATGTAAAATCACACTTTTTTATATATATAGTAGTTTCATCATAGAAGCTGCATGCCAAGTTTCGTGAGATGTATGAATCATAATAATTGATCTGCAATATCACTGGCTCACGGAACGTGTTGTTGTATCATTACATAGTTGAACTTCACGTGTTTTTGGCAAGGTTTTCCTTTCTGCGCTGTGCATTTATTGCAGAGACAGGACGGTATTAGCAAACTGGCTTCTAACAAGTGATGCGGACCGGCTCCTGTGTCGTGTGGATTGCTTGAACATCCATAACTACTTTCTTCAGCAATCAATTTTTAACCTACAATTGATGACTCTTCTTTTTCCCTTCTAACCATAAAGCAAGAAATTTCAAATCATATAGCGTGCCCATGTTTGTTTTTATCTCACACAATAGCTCACAAGACAAGGGACAGCCGCCACGGATTATATTAGCTTTCAGCATTGAGACTCAAAGAGGAGAAACGATGGCATCCGCGAAACTGATGCTGCCATTGTTATTGCAACGCTGCTGATGAGAATCAACCATTTTTCCATTTCTAGCACCCCCCCGGTTTAGGATGTTGGTTTGTATGCAGATGCTTTAGTGAGTTTCTGCCACTAACTATTCTCTCGCTTTGAAAGTGATGTGCTTGATTTATCAATTTTAATTTTTTATTTCATGTTAGTTTATTTTATATATTTCTCATTTATTTATTCATATTTGTATTTATATCTATACATAAGAAAAAGAAATTCATCGAATTTTTGGATTGAAAACTTAGCATTCAATCCTTGAATTCTAAGCTAAAATATTATCCTTAATTAAACTGGGGCTAATGGTATTAAAAAAGTCTGTTAAATAAAAAAATCTATCTTTGATTTATGTACAAGTTTTAAAATCAGAGGAAATTTCAGTAGATTTTGATAAATTAGACATAATTTTCTTTATAGAGATTTAAAATAAATAATTTTGGTGTCAAGAAAAAGCTGCGTGAGATATCTACAACTTTTATATTTATGACTTTCTTAAAATAAATTGATATGAAAGAGAAAATAGAATTAGAAACTAGAAATTAAAAATCTATCAATTTTAAAAAGAAAATTAGGAAACAAATAAAAAAAGATTTTGGATCAAAGAACTAGAGGAGATAAAAAAAAAAAAAAAAGACCACAACCATTGAAAAAAGAAAAAACGAAAAAAGATATGAAAGAGATCAAGAAGATATGAAAAGGAAAATAAAACTAGAAACTAGAAGTTTTTTTAACATTGAAAAAAGAAGAGAGGAGACAACAAGAAGTAGCACACTGCAAACAAAAACATGTTAGAGTAGAGTGTTTTTTCAACTGATTCTAAGCAAAAAAAATTATTCTCCTCCTTAATGTCATTTTATGTATTTTGATAAGAACATGGTTTATTTCAAAATCATTATAAACTAAATTTTATTTTTGATGTAATCTAATTTTAATTACACAATTTAAATTTAAATTTATTTTATTTCATTTTTTTCACATTTGGTATTTTTCCTTGATTTTATTACTTATAATTTTCTTACAATAATTATTGTTTGATCTATTGAATCATAATAAAACTATATAATCATTTATAATTTGAAGTTTTCAAGATTAAATACCAAAAAATAGACATACTTTACCATGACTAGTATAATTTTAGATTAAAAAATATCCAAACTTAATAAATCTTCAAATAATTTACATAAAGAAATGTTGAATCATTAGAAGGAGATAATATTGTTTGAGAGGAAACATCGAGTAACAAAGGGATCTTTCCGTCATATTCATGAATATTTCAAATTTTATAATAAAAAATAATAAATTACATGGAATTAACTATATGTAATCAAAAACTCAAAATTTATATAATTAATTTATGTTTGATTTTATACTTCAATATAAAAATATATTAAAATATTTTTTTTATTTTTAACATTAATATATCTAAATCGTTAAAAAATACTAAAAACAATTATCAATATAATATTTTTTTGTACTAAACACACTTTAAAAACATCCGGTTTCCAAGCCTTCCCAAGAACTTTTTTAAAAAATATATAGCACCACGGAGCCAGCTTCTTCCGGTCTTCCCTTCCACGCCTGGTCATTTTGTCAAGACAGATGCTTCATTACATTTCTAAGAGCTCTTCTTCATATCTTCACTTTCAGGATCTGTGCTTTGTCCTCTAGAGTAGGCACTTCCAGGAACCTTGACTAAGAGGTCATCAACTAAATCCTCCTCTTGCATTTGAGGATGCCCTTGGCCCTGAAATTTATTAGTGCAGATCTGTCTGTATTAGCACATAAGTAAATTTATTTTTATCAAGAGGTCTGCAAGAAATACGAGGAAAAATGAAAAAGCATCACAGCAAGTAAACCGAATAATAGAATAGGAAGCCCAGAAGAATAATGACCAGAAGAAAACTACAGTAAAAGGAGCATAGCACTGTGAATATTGGAAGAATTATGGTATATACCAGGGCCAAGCAGGTCTAGAGAAACGGGAAAAGAAAGCAAAGTCACAATGAGGACATTATGACTCGTAAAAGGAGGGAACACGCATTTATGATATAAATAAACTTCAGTTTATAAGTTCATGCTGAGCCAGTTAAAGATTCTTGATTAAGTTCAACAATTTGACCTTCAACAGTGTTCACAAGATTACTGACAGTACAGATTAGGTAAGGTAAATGAGGAAAGACATTAAATTGTTAGAACTCTACCTTCCTCAACGTAGGTAAATATGTCAGCCCATTTCCTAAGTCATTAGATACTTTTTCCTGCTTTCCCTTGTATACCACCCCCATAATCACTAAATATATTTTCTAATTTTAAAAAAATAAAGCAGAAAAAAACCAAAATGTGAAAAGATCTTTGCAGTTTTGCAACAATGGATTATTCAACCATATTATTACCCTATCTTAAATGACGTGGAAGTGAGATTCAGTATTTAACAACCTCAGCGCTATCATGATATAAAAAAGAGTCCCAAGCACTCTAAATTTACCTTCACATAAGTCGAAGTCTCTTCTTCCATACATTTGATGTCATTCATGATGACTTCTAGTTGCTTCCTAGCCTTTTCCCTAGTTGAGCATCGTTCAGCACGTTGGGCTGCAGTAACATTGGAATGGCATGCCACACAAAGAGTCCTCATATTCTCTAGTTTGCATTCACCTATGAAAATTATACAAAGCATACTTCAAAACAAGATTAAACAGTGAAAAGATTGGGAGGAATTTCTAGTCTAGACTAAATGAAGAATCCACACGGTTAATAATGAGCTCTTTTGAGTGGATAATAATTTGATTTTCAACTCCTGACATGAATCACAGCTGGGCCTAACTAATTTTTTGCAGTAAAAAAAATAACACCAGCTTCCTTTTTTTCCTTGTGAACAAAATGATAAAAACCCCTTTCAGGATCTCAATAGCTGACACGTTCTGCACATCTGAAACTGCAGAGTTTTTTATTCTTTATATTCTTTGTATTTTTCATCCTTTAACTCCCCTAATGATTGTTATCAATTAAGCGCTATTGAATAATGACTCATGATGATAGCAGCAAGTTCCCAATGATACTGTGACAGATTAAAATCCAGCATTGATCAGCAGCTGGCTCATCAAGGTCCTGGTTGACACACTGAGATAACCACGTGACATATGTGATGTATTATAAAGGTCATTTCAAAAGATCTTCAACATTGGCATACCTCCACCACGGTAAACAGGAACAATATGGTCTGCATGCCATGCATTGCCCTCAGATGGATCATTGGCAAGCTTATCAAGCCTGCAGATGTGAAACATTAAAATCAATTGGTTTCAGAGCAGTGTTTACGATTTAAAGCGCAAATACAATACAATACAATGAAAGAAACAACAAAAAAATAAAACTACTATTTTGCAATGAAAAAATGTCATGGTCAACACTTGATCAATCTTGCATAGCACAGGTTCAGACTTCAATCTTTCAACTTAAAAGTCGAGTTTCCTTTGCACATGAGCTTATCATTTAGCAACAATGCCTACAATTTGTAAAGCATAACATAGTGTCCATCAACCTTTAATCAAAACAGAAACTCCCAACGAAGAAGATGCAGCAAACCACTCCCACTGTCCCTATCTGTGTATCCACCTTTACATTTTGGTATGTCCCAAAAGAACTTTCCATTTTGTACTATTAATGTAAGAATTTTTTTAATCTCCCACTTTACCCAATAAAATTTAAAGTTGAGGCTATTATTTTCACTTTAAATTTAAATGATAAAGCTAGTCAAAGGGCAATGATGAAAATTGAATGCAATCTCAGTACATAAATAATATAATGCAATACCACCTCAGAAAGTTGGAAGTTCAGAGTTAGACACTTAAATTGGGAAGGAGTGAGCAAAATAGTAAACATCAGTTGAATATCTCCAAATTCATTTAACAGAAATAAAAAACACTAGGTTCGGTTTTTTAACTTACAATTTCTTCTGACTTGCCACATTTGGCGCTACTTCCTCAATATACTCCCGTCGTCTCTCTAATGATAAAGGTTTGATGGTCCTCACAAGTTGATGACAGTCTAGCTGGCAAATTGTGCAGACACCATGTTCTATTTCAAAAAGCTCCTGGAAATCTAAATTATGTTAACTGAAAGAATTATTGTGCTAGAGTGAGTAACAAGGAACAGGATAATAGAAGGCAATCAAATCTCCATTATGAATGGTGCAATCCATATCGCAAACAATAAAATTGAGATACATGTTCTCACACCAAAATGAATAAACAAAGATAGAATAATGAGAACAGAAAAAAAAGCCTATCAGCTTGATTTTAAATAATTTTAATGCCAATCCTTACCTGCCGGAGGGATCTGCTACTAGTTCTTAAGCGATATTCTTCACAGCAGATGAGATTGCAGAATAGATCCTCAAAATACACAGGTGTTTTGGCATTGCTGCCCCTGAAAGTGACAGTTAAATAATATTATTCCAATAAATACAATAAAAAGAGACAAGAGAAAGGGGTGCAAGCTGCAACCTACAAAGAAGACAAAAGATGAGGGAAAAAAAAAAGAACAAGAAAAATACTCAACCCATTAAAAGAGAACATAAATAAAATCTCAACAAATAGTTACATCAAAAGATGATAAATCTGGACTTACTTGCATGGCATTTGACAGAGTTTACAGAGTGGCTCATCCATCAAGGTCCAACCCTGAGTGTATTGCTTTTCCTTTTGGCCATAGCTACTTGACAGATGTACCTTTTTCAAAATGGCATTGGATGGTAAAGGATGGCTGATCTCACCCAATGGAGTATGGCGTCGCTTGCTTCCACCCTTCAGCAGTCCCTATTACAGAGTTGCATAACCATTAACCAAACCACTCTTGGGGGGGGGGGGGGGGTTTGAATCAGAAGCGTAAGCATACCCCAATTTTGTGGTTAGTGCTTTCATTTAAGTAGCACAACTCAACATGAAGAGGGAGTTGCAAAGTCTTTCCACGTAATTTCCTTCTTTCAATAGGCCTTAGTGCATTCCACTCTTTAATAAATGAAAGAAGAGCATGCCTGGAAACTGGATTTCCCTTGAGAAATTTAAAATCTGTTTCCTTGCTATCATTAGCTGCTAGTAATTTAAGTGACTCGAGTTCTTCTGGTTGGAAATTCTCATAAAGTGGCTGTGGTCTTGAGTCTTTTCCCAGAATGCAGGAATATAGGTGAATCCTTCCAGTATATTTACTTACCTGAACAAGAAGTCAATTATTTAAATTAGTTTTTCAACATGGGTTCTGTATCTTCCTGAAAGGATGCTTGTAAGTAAACATATTTCACGCGAAAACAAGGATAGCCCATAATTAATCAGGCAGCTTTTGAACTCCAATATTAAAGTATAAATGGCTGCAATTGCAATTGCTGAATATTAGATTGATGCCACAGCATTAGAGTGAATAAACAAGCAAGGAAATCTCAATGACCAAGTTCATAATTGTACCTCAAAGCGTAGAGAATATACTTCGTTAGACCAGCATTCATCAGCTTCATTTTGCTGAGCAAGTTCACTGTCATTGGTTTCTGTTGTTTGGACACAAAGTTTATTTTCCTGCAATTAATTTATAAGTGATTTCCTTTGCATAAACTAAAAGGAACAGAGACATAGTAACCTATTTCTGAAAAGACCAAGTCTTATGCAATAGGTACCTTCTCTGATTGATCATTGCCTACTCTGCTAGAACTTCTAATCTCAATTTCTGAAATCCCTTCTAGGTTTTTATTTGCAACAGAATCCTTGTCTGTTACATTATCCAAGACCATAACAGCCTGTTCTTCCAACAAAATTCAAGATTTAGCCCATGGAAAGAGAAAATATAAATGAACATACAATAAGAGATGCTAGAAGATTTGAACCTCATTCAAAAAACAAGAAAATTTATAATTTCTAATTTATACCCCAAGATTAAGATCATCTGTTTGAAATGTGCTTCCAATCAACATTACATTCTCTTCATCGTCTGTTTTGAATGGCTGTGAATCCCACACTGAGCCAGAGTCTGGCAACTTAACTTGAACTTCAGAACTTCTCCTAATCCCTTTGTCAGATTTTCCAAAATAAGAAATTCTTTCAACCTGACAAGATAGATTAATGAAGTTCAATCTCCTAAAGAAAATGACTAACCAAAAACCTACTTAATAAATAATAAAATAAAAGACTAAAATAAATACCATCTCCTAAAATTCCACTGAACATGTCATCATTGTCTAGCGATCTGATACAGAACAGAAGCAATACTGTCTATTCAAGATCATGAAACACGGCAACAAAGTTAGCCCTGGTCAACCAGAGCAAAAGATACCCAAGACTCCCAAGACAAAGCAGGGGAGAAAAATAAAACACCAACAGTTTTGACTTTGGAACCCAGAAAGAATGGGATGTTGATGATGGATTTCACTGATGTGGGTGATTTGACAAATGTATGACTACCAATTCAAAGTTTTTTTTAAAGTCATTTTTAAAAATTTACACAACCAATGAAACTAAATATACTCATATAAATCCCCAATTAACTAATTTGCATAAAATATATTTGATTTGATTTGCAAGTATCAGGACTAAGAGTCACCCAATCTGCTCAAGCAAAATAATAACTCCAGAGCTTCTTATAAATTGCAGCATGACAATACATTTCCAATCACTGGGAAAAATCCGAGTTCGGATAAGATTTACAGCTAGAAGTATATTAATAAAGGTTTAGCATAAATAATTCAGACCAATGACTCAAATCCATGATGATAGCTATTAGTGTAAATTGAGCTTGTCTAGATGAATTTAGAGTGCTAGGATTAGAGTGGAGAAAAAGGTGAGAAGTGATACCAAAATTTCTGGAACTGCATCATATTTTCCATCCGTAATAGATGAGACACGATGCAAACTCTTGTTTAAATTTTGCCAACATGTTTCGTCCATAGTGTCCTGCAATATGACAAATCTTTTCATGCATACAAAAGAGATAAATGTCTTGACAACCTAAAGCCCTTTTTTTTTTTTAAGAAATGCAAACCTTAGCACAGAAGATGTAAATGTTAACTGCATTTGATTGCCCTCGCCTGTGAGCTCTGTCCTCGGCCTTCCAAAATGAGTTTGGAGGAGGTCAGGTATCAAAAGTCACAAGACCAATCCAGGGAAAACCTCAGAAATAGGCAACTAGAAAAAAGAGCAAAGGGAAACATGGAACATGCTTGGTTGTGCAGATGCATTGTCCTCTTAAAAATAATTATTAATTAAACTGATCAAAGAAATTTTATCAAGAAAATTAAGAAATATAAACCACCACAAGGAGAGTAAGAACTGTATGTAGTACTAATATACAGATTAGTTTCTCACCAATAAAAATTTCAAATGAACCTGAATTCTGATTTAATTTTTATTTTTTGCTGCAGAGAACAGAAAATTTCACAGGATAACTGGGTCTGAACAGGATACTTGAGACATGTCGAGGAGATTTATACCAAAGCATATTTTTCTCAAAAAAAAAGTCTTGAAAAGGCACCTTATGGCTAAATTAGAACCTAAATAAGTGTACAAAAGGAATATGTCCTTTTCAGGTTTAATTGAATTGAGAGCATAGAGGTTTTGCTCATACAGAGATTCTTATTAGATTTGACAATAATGAGTAACAGAAAGCTTTTGATTATACTCGTATGTTTGGTTTTCAAGCTTTTCTTTTTCTTTTTTTGTTCGAGGAAGTGGATTGGGCATAGTTCATTTTCTCACTCCGTTACGCTTTAATTCAAAATATAAAATTAAAGTTATAAATCACACTTCTATCAGTCTCAGTTAGCTCCTGATAGTAAGAAACTGCATAACACTGTATTTAAAATATTTTTTCAAAATTCAACAAACACAAATTTATTGCCCTTTATTATTAAAGAAAACAGTGAACATATTAATAAGACAAAACTGTGCCATCAGAAAAGCAAAACAGCACAATGCCAAGGCAAACAAATAGTTTAGTATCAACTCATGAATTTGTCAAATCATGCTGCACATTGAGAGCATTACCATTTCAAAATGTTGCAAATTTCAAACTCTTTGTTATAAATATTCCAATACTGTCATTTCTTGTCTCTCCATTTTTCCATATCAATTTAGAGTCTGAATAGCTAAATAAACAATTTTGAATATGTGTGGCCTTGTATACCTTAATGAATGGTAATAGTAAATCAATATGCATGCATGCTTCATAAATTCCAAAGCTACCATGGTATTCCATTGAATGGCAAAAGTATCAAGTGATTTCTCAAACATGTTCAGTCAGCTCTCAGGTCAAGAGAATAGTGAAAATAAAGAGAAAAGAAATGGAGTGAAAAGAGGCAAGTAGATATTGAACAACTTCAAGAAACATTGTAAAGCCACAAACCAGGTTCCAAACTTCATTATCCTTCTTAGCCATACAATTTACATGGCCAACGAAGATTTACCATTATAGAACCTTGTCACTAACCTTCTATTTTAATTTACAACAGAAGTGCAAAACTAATGGACAGTAATCTGTCATACCTGAAGCATCAATGATGGAGACTGAGGCAGCTCCAAGAAGATAACATTTTGTGCCGAGGAGAAATCAAGTCCGACACCCCCGGCAGTTATACCGATTATTGCAATCTTAACCTGGAAAACAAAGACATATCAGGTTGGCTGCATCTTCAGAGTTTAAAAATTCACAATGCCAAATATATGCATTTGTACATGATGACCTCTGCAGGAAAAGGTATAGAACGTTATAATCACAGAACAACGGCACGGCTTTTTGTCCTTAACATGTTCAAAACTTAGAAGAAAAGTATAGAAATTCATGTGAAAAAGAAAATGGAAAAGTAGTGTAGAAAAGTCTGGCACCATCTATCTTTAATAAGAACTTTATAGAGCTCAAAAAAGATTTATATTAATATATAGCAGACAGACAAGGGGAATTGAACAATTAGGTAACTAGACCAAGATTGCATCATAACAATTGTTACACAAACCATATATATATCAGTTGATCAGGAAATAAACTCCCCTGTGATGTGGGCAACAAAAGAATAGGATTTATGTATTCTATTTCAACTATAGAATACAGGGGTGTTTTAGTAATTTTCATATCAGCTGAAAAATCTGGAAATTATAGTGTACTATTTCTGTTTAGTATTTTATTTTATTAGTCCTAAAGTTATTAGGTTTTCTATTCTAGATTATTATGTTTTCCTATTCTAAAGAGGAATGGTTATGTTGTGGGTTTAGGAATCCATGTCCTTATTGGAACCAAAACTCCATAAATAAGTATGTAGTCTTTCAATATTTTTCAATGGAGTAATATCAAATAATTTCCAGCAATTTTTCTTTGATTGTAGTACTCAATCTCCTCTAAGGTGTGACTCTTAAGAGCCCTAGGTGTGACTCCTAGAACCTATCTACATCCTTCCTCATATTCCATCACAAATCAACATTAATACAATTCTAACAGCCCTAAAAACAGTCAATAAAAGTCAGATTGAGAACAGCCCGGGGCTGTCCTGCATCACCCTGAAATCCCAACAAGTCATGAGTATAAATTTAAGACTTACTTCAGAAGAAATGCAATTTAATCAAAGTGATGGAACCCAGCAAGAATTGAAAACCAAGATCTCTAGCAAAAGAATTAGTAGAATGCCATATTGTGACAAGCAAATACACAAAGCTAAAGCATCAGAACATGTACATGCCTTATTTGATGATTGAAATGACAATACAGCGTTTTGCCTATCACTGGCAAGAGTGTTTCCATCAATGCGGACAAAACCAACCCCTTTCTCATGTACAAATTCCTGAATAATTCAACATAAAAATTGTTACTGTGAAACTTACATGAATCACAGCAAAACATCAACAGAGTACAGTGGTCAACTTTAAGGCCAATCAAAGGCCAAGATGGACAAAACATTCAGAAAGGACAGGGGAAATTAAATTGACACCATATCATAAACAATCAGAAATTATGAACATTGAGCAAAGTGTTATAGATCAAAACCTTATAAGCATTCAATAAATTATAAATGCATGTCAAACTTAAGTCTCATCTGTCTTCTAACATATTCTTATTTTTCATAGAATTGAAACCAAATCATAACTTGTTACACCCTTTTAGTTTTAGAAAATACTAGGTATGGGTGGATTAAATCGTTTGTCTTCTCAAGCCAAGCAGGGTTGATATAATCTTAGTGGGTTAAGTAGTATCACTTGCTTTCATGTTTATTTATTATTTTATTTTTTCCATTATGAATTCATATTGCAAGATCATCCAAAGTGTGTACGCTTGCAATTTTAGCCTCTGGATTTGAATAAGAAAATGTTATTAAAAGTAACAAAATGCAACTTTTTCAGTACATAACATGCCCCTTATAAACTTTTCAGAGTTTAGGAATTTAACAAACCAAGATTTTATCCTTGACTATTCTACACGTGAACAATTGGAATGGTGTGATTGAGCTAACCACTACAAAATGTTTAAGAGAAGGTGGAAATAAAGTATGAGTGAAGTTCAAGGGGAGGTGGATTTTTATTTTTATTTACATTAAATGGGAAATTTCTTGTGCCTTCTGCAAAGTAGACACTCCTAGGAAATAAAATAAATGAAGTAAAGTAACCAGGACTTAGTTTCCAGGTACCAGTTTGAATTCCCTCAAGTGATTGACATCTTAAACCACATTCAGTCACAAACCATTTTTTATGAAGATGTTTTCAATCTAGCAAAAAGAAAGGAGGACTGGTAAAAGCATCTGACCTGAACTCCATCAAGAACTTTTAGGTGATGAGCAAAAATTATCATTTTCTGAGAACTATGGTTTCCATCCAATTTTGCTACACCATCTGACTCTGAAATGAGAGGATGAATGGAAAGCCATTCACAAAACCCAGACAATTTTGCAATGCCAAGCTCTTGGTAGGAGAGTTTCTTGGATCTGCAACAACCCCCGCTTTCTGAAAGAAAAAGAAAATGGAACATGATAAAAAATATATATAAATTTGCATTTGAAAAAATATAAATTTGAGTATGAAATCTTAAACCAAACACTTCAAACACCAACCCTTTGAGAGCAGCATTAGGAAATCCCAACATATGTGTCAAATCAGCACTTTGCACCAGTTCACTTGCTTTATTTAGACTTCTCATTTACTAGTGACCCTAATCCCAGTATACCCAAGTCTGAACAGAACAGAACACACTTGCACCAAATTTTTTTTTTTTTTTTTTTTTTGAGAAAACAAAAAATGAACTGGTAAACTAAATCTTTGTTCCATTTTACAAAGAGGAATAGCTATTCTACATTAGTCAACTGAAAATCAAACATTGAATATCTACCCCAATTTAATCCATCCCTTAACTTGCTCTGCAACTAATATCGCTCTGCAACTAATATCATGTATTTCACAACCAATAAATTAGCAACCATGAGATAGTAAAAATAGGTCATTGCCAAATTAGTAACCATGAAGCATCTATGTTAAAAGGAAGTCACAAACCAAAGCCTTGATGGAGTAATTTGGACGTAGATAAATAGATTTTGTTATTCTACTCATGCGGGTGATCAACAAATAGAACCTCCTGATGAATCGCTTTAATTTGAAAAATAAATAAAAACAGAACAAAACAATATATCAATCTAGAAAACAAAACACAATACTGTTGAGTGGTGAGTATACAAAGCCAATCCTGGAAGTAAGACGTAGGATTTGATTAATAGATACAAGATATGATAAATTACCAACAGATCCATCTATGTTCTCTGAATTTATCACTTCAGCAGCATTTCTTTCAGAGGCATCATGATTCACCAACCCCCCACATGCAGCCTTTGCTGAAATTATATCTGATCTTTTCAACAGCAATCTTATTATTTGCCTACGTTTTGGTGGTAATTGTTTCAGTACATGCTCCTTCAAACGTCGTATCTACAATAGCAACATGTCTAGAAGTCAAGTGGTTTCTCAAAAGAAACAATAAGGAATTACCTGTAAATTATTAAATAAAAATTTGACTACACATGGAGAACCAAACAAATTGCCAAAATAATCCACAAAGATGAGATCCATTGATGCTCAAATTGATAACTCTCTCGCCAATAGGACCACTTAATAGCTTATGCTCACACATAGGGAAAAAAATAGGACAAACAAGTAATTGAAAGATCGTATTAGTAAAGGTGATTGGTATATCCCCAATCTCATTCTCAGGTCCCTCACCCTGATTAGTTTCCGATATTCTATGGTTAAACCATTACTTGTCACATGTTTCATTCAGTGCTGTTAAATTACAACACCAGCATCCTGAATTATCTTTTTTCTTTCCTTTTCCTCTAATCAGTCATAAAATGGAGAGTACACTTCCCTTCATTAGTCCCTCCCTTCCAAAAACTGGAACCACTTTTATGTGGTTAGAACCCTCCTTGCAAAGGGACAGAGATAATACATAAATACTAGTAAGTGGTCCCCCCATGGAATTGTTATCCAGTTCATGTAGTTATGCACAGGATATGCATGTCTTGTAACATAATTGTGCATAATCTAGATAGTCCAAATTTTCAATGGAAAAATAATGTGAAGTGATGAAAAGTAGGAAATAACTAGTGAGACGTAAGCCTTTTCTGTGAGTTTGTTTTTCTTGATATCCCAAAGATAGGTGGAAATGTGCAATATGTCCTCACATTGATCAAGACTTGAAAGAAAAACACGCAAGGAAAAGTGAGGGCAGCTTCATGTATTTTTGTGTCCTTGTTTTATTTACCTATATTTTCTATTTTGAGGTATCAAGATCAGTAGCTTCAGTCAACTGTAATGTTGCCTTTAGTTATAATGGAAAATTGTTTTTACTTTTTGACAACTAAAACATTTTGCTTAATACCTTTAAAAATTATGATTAAAAGAATCACAGATATGTCTATCACTTGCCTAAAGCAGATTCAATATTTAGTTTCAACCAAATACATGCTAGAAAACATACTGCGATCAAAACTAATGTACCAAACAAGCCTCATCCAACTATAACAACATTGATCTATGTGCATTCTACATCATACAACAAATACCACAACCCAGAATATATCAATGTTCATGGAGCAACTAATAGCACTTAGAATAAAGATTAGGATAGTGCTAAAAAAGGACAGGAAAAATTAGGAAATTTTCCACATGGACCACTGATGATCTTTCCAAATATAATGTGAGGATTCATGGCCCTGCACTTAGTTTGAAGCTTGGAATGTCAAAATGATTTAGAAACAACTCGTATAATGACTTATTGTAATAGTCTCTGAAGCATTAGGCACATGAAAGCAAAAGCATACCATAACAGTTTGCCTAAGCAACACATTCAGTTCCTCCAAACGAATGCCCTTCGAGAAATCCTGCAAGGAAATCCAATCAAATTTCCAAATTTCGGTTTTGATAGTTGAGTCACTAGTGACCTGGTGCAATGAGTCTTTTTAATCAAACCAAACAGATGGAGAATGAAAAAAAAAGACTTCATTTTTGTAGAAATTTTATTAGTTCCTAAGTATCTGATAATCAAGGAACTTGAGTTTACTTCCTATTAAGGTAGCTCAAGTTAGGAGCTTATTTAATTTCGTATCTTAGTTGTAGTTGAATTTCTTTTCAATTTAGGAATTCCTATCCCAATTTGGTTTTCGGTTTTTGTGTCTGCAAAATTGTTGTCTTAAGCTTCCTAAACTCAGATTGCCATTGATGATTAATAATTGACAGTTAGAGGTTGATTCCTCCTAATTGTTATGGTTTAATGATTGAGAATTGATTTCTGAGTGTTGGGAATCTTTCTGCCAAAGATGACTATTATTCTAGCCTTTACCTTACCCCTTTCTTTCTCTTCTAATTCTAGCCTTTACCTTACCCCTTTCTTTCTCTTCTAAGTTTCGATTCCTGTCATCCATCATCAATCATATGGCAAATTGGCAGTATTATTAGCATCTTATGCACATGGCAATAACGTTAGTTTCTCTATTGTAGTGCTTTTTGATAGCACCTTACCCCTTATGCACATGGCAGTATTATTAGCATCTTATGCATATGGCAATCATCTTATGCACCTTACCCCCCTTTCTTTCTCTTGTAAGTTTCCATTCCTGTCATCCATCATCAATTATATGGAAAATTGGCAGTATTATTAGAATCTTATGCACATGATAATGGCGTTAGTTTCTCTGTTGTAGTGCTTTTTGATAGCACTCCAAGAATTACCTGAAAACCTTTTCCTTCATAAGTGTGGACAACTCTGACAGCACAGTAAGTTTTCGCAAAATCATACTTGTTCTGCCCCAGCAAACCAGGCCTGTATAAGAGCAAGCATTGTCAAGAAACATTATCTGCCCTAGTTAAAACTTGAGGAAAGCAAACTAAAAGTGTAAAATATAGAGATGTGAAATTACCATAACATGTTTATCTGATGAAAAATGTCAAATGGCCTATGATCACCTAGGAATATACACAATAGCATATGAGAAAGCACTATAATTAAAAAATTGAATTAAGTAACATTATTCAATTAAAACATATTATTAAAATCAATTTAATCCAAAAGGAGTATTGGATAGGAATACAACGATTCCATTTTGCTTCCATTGTGAATGTTACAACCTGGACAGAGAAGGTGTCCCAGACAGAAGAACTATGCGCTTGACCTTTTCTGCCACATCTAGAACTGCTTTTATCTGTTAACAGAAAGGATAACATAGATGTCTCAATGCCAATTTGTCTATGCCAAGTACAGTGCCCACTCAGCAACATTAATTCTAATAGTATGTATTCCAAACTAGTTCTTGGGATGTGCACACATTTATGGGACATAGAGAAACGACGACCACAAACAAAAATTCACTCTGACCATAAATAAATAAGAATCTGTACCTCATTTGGCTCTGACTTATTTTTTGAACAACGAACATGGTGAGATTCATCCACTATCAAGAGAGCCCATTCTTGCTCAAGCATGGTCTTCCGCAAGTGATGAAGCATTGTGTAAGAGATAACCACAACTTTTGGGCATCTTGTTAGATGCATAGGATTAGTGCGATGACCAAAAACTGGATTAAAAAATTAAGTCACATGGACAACAATGAATTCATGATACAACAAAAAGATGTGAAATTCAGACTTCAAAAATCTCAAAGAAACCAGAGAACAAGATGTTGCCTGGATGATTTTTTTAAAAGCTCCAATCTACAGTATAAATAAAATTCAAAGTTTAAAGGTTTGTGAGAAGCTGAAGCCTTGATGATATATTAACTCTAACCTACAGAACTATAAACATAAGCAATAACTCAAAAAAAGACCTCCATCAAAGAAAATATTTATTTGCAATCTATAAATATTTGAGAGTGCATGCAGTCTAATTTGCACTTGTATTTGTATGAACACCTTTCTTCATTATTTCCAATTGAAAGAGAAACAGAAAACCTCATTATGTAGCTATAGCCTACATATATACAGATAGATGAATACAATTCAAGTTCTACCTCGTGTTTAAGAGACCAATAAGCAAACAGGAATAGATTCATTCAAGACAGCTTGTACTCTAGCAGTATAGCAACAGATACAGCTGATCAACAACAAACAGAAAAAACAGGGCAAAGATGAGAAACTTTTTTTGACAATAAATGTATCCTATAAGAATTCACCAAGTCTACATAGACACACACACGTACACACATGTATAGTTTAAAAACTAAAGAAGATTTCACATCTTATTTTTTGGCCAACTCTTGGCAACAATGAAAGATTGAAAGGAAGACATAGCACAAAGTGAGAAACTCTTACCAAGGTGGATCTCAGAGGGTAAACAAAAGGGCATCCATCGCTCTAACTCTTCTGCCCAAGAAAACCGCAAAATAGCTGGGCAAACAACAAGGATGGGGCCTTCATTTATGAAACAGCCAGCAATAGCAATTGCCTGAAACCAAATAGAATATATTAAGCAGATATATACTTATGGTGATACCATCTTATAAGATCATTTCTCGAATGTATTTGAGGCACAAACTATCTTCGATATACAGATATTGATTAATAGGCCTTCTTGATTTCACACACATCATTCATCAAACTAAAAAGAAGGATCTGGCATACATTATGCATTAAAATTTCCTAAAGAGCCTAGACAGAGTCAGTTTCAATCAAAAAGATGCCAAAATTTGACACTAATGAGCATTTACACTGGGATTATACATAATTCCAATATTAAAGTCTTGAATAACCAAAACCACACAGAAATATATCTTAAGTTAGGAACTGCTGAGGTAATTGCATAGAAAATGATTACCTGAAGTGTTTTACCAAGGCCCATTTCATCCGCAATAAGACACCGACCACCCCTTCTCAAACCAAATCTTAAGCCATCAAGTTGGAAAGGTAAGAGTACATCCAAGAGCTTTCTCGGCAGCATCCGAATGAATTCATCCACCTTTTCATCAGTGAAATGCTCAGGCCTGCAGGGTTCCCATCGACCAGCATCGAAAGAGTTTGAAAGTCTTTGGATAATATTAAGTGTGGTGAAAGGGATCTTTTCGATTTCGATTCCCTTGCAATTCTTTAAACACGTCAAAACTACATCATAGTCTCTGATATTATACACACAGGCCCTTCCACCTCCATTAATTTGTGTATAACGAGATTCCATTGCCTACACACATAACCAGATTACAGTAAATACTAAGCTGGAGATAATAATAATAATAAAAAAAAAAACATAATTTTATATTCAAGATCATACGTTTACTATAATGTCTAAAACAACAATTAAACTAAATTCAGATCGTATCTTTATTACAATGTCTAGAAAAATAATTAAACTAAATTAAAATTTAATCTTTATTTTTTTATGATTTAAAGAAAAATAAAGAATGAAAACCCATTTACATTGGATAAGCGAGATTTTAAAGTATTTAAACATTTTTCTTCCCCAGGATAGGGGAATCCCTTCATAGCCTCTGGGGTGATAGAGAAGGAGTCAGGCGAGCAAATTTCGAGGCGGACCCGGAAAGTTTGGGGCAAATGGGTATCTAAATCCGGGTTGACCCGGTTAAAAAGAGGCGGGTTTGAGGTGGTTTTACTGGAGGACGGTTTGGGAGAGAGCTTTCGGCACTTGAAAAGTCTCCATGGGTTTTGCGGCGGCGGCGGCTGCGGCTGCTGCTGCTGCCGCTGATTGATGATGTATGCTTTTCTCTTTTCTAAGGCTGCTAATCTGTTGGCTTCAGATCTCTGTCTTTGCTCCTCTGTGATTTGCATTTTCTTTGTGGATTCTTTTTTGGGTTTTCCAGGGAGGAGAGTGTTGCAAGGAAGGGACTGATACGTGGGTTTCTCGGGGGGAAATTCAAGTTAGGAGTATCAATAAGACAAAATGCATTGCAATTACAAGCCAATGCTGTGCGTTTTATTTTACTTGTTTACTAGCTGATAGAGCCCCGAGTGTTGGGAGAAAAATGCTAGAATATTAGGCCATGTTTGTTTTCTGGAATTCACTTTTTGAGAAAT
>Ga0325400_1000557_pt1 | contig 28088 bp, 23 predicted proteins | sample PopdelMetagenome_2_FD_205662 | JGI IMG/M metagenome (GOLD analysis project Ga0325400, IMG submission 205662) | Populus deltoides microbial communities from Bellville, Georgia, United States - Xylem-PdKOR-R1 | ecosystem: Host-associated > Plants > Phyllosphere > Stem > Wood/Secondary xylem...
GCGCCGACATGCTCACGGGGCGGGTAAGGTGCTGGTGCGATCGATGCTTCCTTGGCGAGAGAACAGTTTAATGCCTTCCAAGCACGCCTACTTCGACGCCGGGCATTTTGAGGACGAGCAGCGCCGGTTATTCGCATCGGAATGGCACTTTGTTGCCCTCGCGACCGAACTGGCGAAGGATAGGGATTTCGTCTGCCTCGACTATCCGGGAGTGGCGATCGTCGTACAGAATTTTGGAGGCGAGCTGCGCGCCTTCCAGAACATCTGTACTCATCGGTTTAACCGCATCCAGACGGAGGATCGCGGCAACCGCATCCTGCTGTGCAGCTATCACGGCTGGCGATACAATCAGGAGGGGCGGCCGCTCGGCCTGTCGTCCCGCATGGGCCCGATGGCGATCGACCAGGCGGACCTCTGCCTGCCGAGCTACGCCGTCGAGCGTTGCGGCGACTTCGTGTTCGTTCGGCTGGGCGGCGAGCAGACGTTGCCCGAACAGCTCGGAGCATTCCATGCCATCCTGGAGGAGATCAGCGGGTACATGGGCCGTGAAATTGGCTTTGACGCGCTCGATCATGCGGCGAACTGGAAGCTGCTCGTCGAGAACGTCCTCGAATGCTATCATTGCGGGATCGTCCATACGGAGACGTTCGTGCCGTTCGGCGTCGGCAAGCAGCCGCTGCGCGATGTGCTGATCGAGGGCGGCCACTCCAGCGCGCATTTTCCGCGGACTCAGATGGCACGGGAGAAACTGCGCCAGATGTACATTTCGCATCTCGCGAAGCGGCCGTTCCGCCACGACTCCTTCTACCACATCCACATCTTCCCCAACCTGTTCATCGCCTCGACGGAAGGGCTCGCCTTCTATGTCGGGCAGGCACTGCCGACGGGGCCGGGCACGACCCGGTTGCGGATGCGGTTCCTGGAACCGGCGGTCGAGCTGAGCGAGAAGCACCGCGCCCGTCAGGTGCCGATCAACGATGACAATCTGACGCTCAGCCTAAAGATCGTGGAGGAGGATCGGCAGATCTTGGAGAACATCCAGCGGGGGATCGCACTGACTAAGCGGCCGGGCGTGTTGGGCGTCGAGGAGGTGCGGATCCAAGCGTTCTGGGATGCCTACGCCGCCCGCATGCGGGACGACGCCGCTACCGGACCGCCCGAGTCCGTGCAGCTGGCGCAGGGTCGCTGAGCGCCGGCTAGGATGTTCCCGTTACCGGCGGAGCAGCTTCGCCGGGGCCGCGTAGACCGTCGCCCCCGCGGCCACCGTGCGATACACCAGCGATCCGGCGCCGATACTCGCCCAATCCCCGACCTTGACGCGCGGTAGGATGCTCGCCTTCGACCCGATGAACACACCCTCGCCGATCACCGCGCCGCCGGTTACGTCGACATGGCCGCTCAGCGTCGTAAAGTCTCCGATCACCGCGTCGTGGCCGATGCCCGAATAGCTGTTGATCGTGACGAAGTCGCCGATCCGAGTGTCCACGCCAGGACCGGCGTGCGTTCCGACGATCGCACCTTCACCGATCCTGGATGTGGGGGAGGTGATAGCGCTGGGATGGATGACGGTGGCGAACTGCGCGCCGCGCGTGCGCAGGCGCTCGGCCAGCAGCTTCTTCGTGCGCGGGCTGCCGACTGCCAGGGTGAAGAGGTCGTCAGGGCCGGGCCGGAGGTCGTCCAGCGATCCGAGGTACGGGACATGGCCATAGTGACCGAAGGCGGCCAGCACGTCCCCGGCATCGTCGACATAGCCGCCGAGCGGTGGGAGCATGCCTGCGCGATGGGCGTCGCCAACGTGGCTGACCAGTTCACGGCCGAAGCCCCCGCCGCCGACGATGATGACGCGCCCGGTCATTGTGCGGTGTACCCCCCGTCGATCGTCCAAGCGCTGCCGGTGATCCACTTGCCGGCGTCGCTCATCAGATAGGCGACCGCCTGTGTAATGTCGTCGGTATCGCCGAAGCCGAACGGGTGGCGCGCGGCGACGCCGGCGATCCAGTCGGGACCCATGCGCTCGACCTCGCGTGCGTACATCTCGGTATAGACTGCGCCCGCGACGATCGCGTTCACCCGCACGCCGCGCGGCGCGAGTTCGACCGCGGCCGATCGGACGAGGCCATGCAGGGCGCTCTTGGCCGCAGAATAGATCATCATGCCGTGATGCCCGCGTTCGGCCGAGATCGACGACATCAGGACGATGGATGATCGCTCGGCCATGACGCCCTTCTGCCCCGCGGCGCGGACGATCCCAAAAGCGCCGTATACCGACGGTCCGAACGTGTCCGCGACATGGCGGCTCTTGGTCATGCGCACCGGCATGGTCAGGCTGATGCCCGCGGCATGGAACACGCCGTCCAGCACGCCGATTGAGCTGGCCACATCACGTACGGTAGCGGCGACCGCGTCGGTGTCGTCTAGCGTGGCCGCGACGATCAGGTGGCCGTCGCCCGACAACTGGTCGCGTGTGTCACCCAATCGGCCTTCGTCGCGCCCGGTGATTGCGACCGTTGCGCCCAGCCGGGACAGGCCGATCGCCGCCGCCCGACCCAGACCCGATGATGCGCCGGTCACGAGGATTTTACGCCCGACGAAAAGGTCGGGAACGAACACCGTCATATCGCGGGCCTTATTTAGCGGTGTAGCCGCCATCGACGGCCATCGACGTGCCCGTGATCCAGCGCGACGCATCGGACAACAGGAACAATGCCGCCTCCGCGATGTCGTCGGGACTGCCGAAGCCGAGCAGGTGCAGGTTGCGGTAATTGTCGACCAGCGTGGCGTCGACCGACTGCACGAAGTCGTTGTGCATCTGTGTCTCGACCGCACCGGAGACGATCGAATTGGCGCGGATGCGGCGTGCGGCCAGTTCTGTAGCTAGCGCGCGCACCATGCCGTCGACGGCGGCCTTCGCCGCCGAATAGGCGACCATGCCCTGCCGACCGCGAAGCGATGATACGGATGACATGAAGACGACCGATCCGCCGTCCGTGACCACGCCCTTCTTGGCGGCGGCTCGGGCGATGCCGAACGCGCCGTAGAAGCCGGCGCCGAACACGGCCTCCAGGTGTCGGTTTTTCGTCAACTTCGCCGGCAGCACGAGGGACGATCCCGCGGCATGGAAGACGCCGTGGAACGGGCCGCCGTCCCGCGCGATGCCGCCGACTCGGTCCGCCACGGCGTCCGCATCGTCGAGCGCACCGGCGTCGATACTGTGGTTGCCGGCCGCACAGTCCGCGAGCGTCGCAGCCAGCCGGCCCTCGTCGCGTCCCATGAGCACGATGTCGGCACCGGCATGCGACAGACGGATGGCCGTAGCGCGTCCGATACCGGACGACGCACCCGTGACGAGCACGCGCCGTCCCGCCAGCGCGTCAGCCGCGAAACTCACAGGATCAGGTGATCCGCGACAGTCAGCGGGCCGACATCGATCGATGCCGCCGCCCAGCTGTAGCCAACGCCGAAGCCGAACATGCCGAGCTTGCACCGTCCAGCCTTCAGCTGATCGGACACGTCGGTCGTCATCAGCAGCGGGATCGTCGCCGAGCTCGTATTGCCGAACCGGTCCATGTTGATCGGCACGCGATCCTTGGGCAGCTTCGCCTTCTTCGCGATGTGGTTGATCATGAAGGTGTTGGCCTGGTGCAGCAGGAAGCTGTCATAGCTTTCCACGCTCTCGCCCGCCCACTCCATCGTCTCCCGGATCAGCGGCGGCACCGACTTCAGCGTAAAGTTGAAGATCTCTCCGCCGTCCATGTAGAGCGCGTCGAGATCGCGCCCCTCCAACTTGCCGACCGCATCCGGATTGCGCTGGCGGCTTCGCGGAATCATCAGGTTGGCCGCGCCGCGTCCGTCCGAACCCAGAACGAAGAACGCCGTATCCGACGGATCGTCGCTGGCCTCGATCGCGGTCACGGTGCCCGCGTCGCCGAACAGCATGGCCGTAGAGCGATCGTTGGCGTCGATGCACCGAGTCGAGATGTCTCCGACCATCAGCAGCAGGCGCCGGACTGCACCGGTTTGCACCATCATCATCGCCTGCCAGAGGCCATACGGGTAGCCGGAACAGCCGAGGCTGACGTCATATGCGATGATGCCCGTGCGCAGGCCCATACGCGCCTGCACGATGCAGGCCGTCGCGGGCAGCAGCAGGTCGGGCGACTGCGACACGAAGATGATGCCGTCGACGCTGTCACGGTCCCAGCCCAGCTTCTCCAGCAGGTGGACGCCGGCTTTCTCGCACAGGTCCGACGTCGCCACGCCGGGTTCGGCGTAGTGCCGCAGCTTCACGCCGGTCATCTTGGTGACTTCGGCGGCACCGTCGCCGAACCGCCGCTCGAACTCGGTATTGTCGACCACACGCGGGGGGACGCACGACGCGACGCCCGCGATCCTTGCTCCGGACGTGCGCGCCCGCATCCCCACGCTCATGGTCCGATCAGCCCTTACTGGCGCCCGCGCGCTCTTCTTCGATCAGCTTCTCGATGTCGCCGACCGTTTTGCAATCGACCAGCGCGTTCGGGTGAACGGTGACGTCGTGAACATCGTCGATCAGCGCGATGGTCGATACTACGGCTAGCGAATCCCAACTTTCTCCAAGTTCCATGTCGGAGCGGACCTCCGATTCCTCCACTTCGAGGATCTCAGCCAGTCCCTGGTAAAATTCACTCACGCCCATATCTCCAGCAGGTACAATCAAAAGGTCACGGATCCGGCTGCCCACGACAAGCCGACGCCGAAGCCCACTAGCATAGCGCGCATGCCGTGGGAACACCTGCCCTCGGCAATTTCGCGTTCCAGAACGAAGGGGATGGAAGACGAAACCGTGTTGCCGATGTGGGCGAAGTGCCGTGGCATCTTGCCGTCCTCGATCTTCAGCTTCTTCTGCAGCGTATCCAACATGAAGCGATTTGCCTGGTGCAGGAAGAAGGCGTCGTAATCCGCCGCCGACGTGCCCGTCCTTTGCATAAGGGCCCCCACCGCGCGAGGGACTTCCCGCAGCGTGAAGTTCAGCACCGCGCCGCCGTTCATGAACAATTGCTCCCGGCTACGCACGTTCCCGGCATCGTCCGGCACCGCTCGCGCGGTGTCGGCGGTGCGGGGCACGCGCAGTCCGCCGGCCTCGACGATCAGGTCGCCAGCACCCGCGCCGTCCGTTCCGAAAACGAAGGGGCCGATCGTACCGCCGTCGCCCGGTTCGGCAGCGACTACCAGCGTTGCGGCTGCCCCGTCGCCAAACAGCGTCCGCACGCTCTTGTCGCCCGGATGGATGAACTTGGAATAGGTATCGGCGGTTACGAGCAGCACCGTGCGGGCCGCGCCGCTAGCGATCAGCCCGCTCGCCAGCGACAGGCCGTAGACGTAGCCAGAGCAGCCGAGATTGATGTCGAGCGCACCGATTGCAGTCGACAGGCCGGTCCGGTGCTGAAGCACGCACGCCGAACTAGGCAGGAAATAGTCCGGCGCCTGGGTGCATAAAATGACGAAGTCGATGTCCTCCCGACAGCATGCGCCGCTATCCAGCAACCGGTCGACGGCGGCGCAGGCGAGGTCGGTCGCGGTCTCGTCGGGGGCGGCGATCCGGCGCTCGGTGATCCCGGTCTTGTCTTCAATCTTCGCGGCCGGCCACGAAGGATAGAGTGCGGCGAGCGCGTCATTGTCCAATACCGTAGTGGGAAGATGCGTGCTGACCGCGGCTATGCGTGCGGCGACGGCGCCCGGCGGCAAGAGGGAGGTCATCGTCGGTTCTCGTCGTTCATCGGCGCCTTCGCGTCAAGCACCGGCGGCGTCCATGCCGCCACGGCGGGCATGCTTCCCGGTGGCCGGACGCGTTGCCAGCCGGTATGGCGTTGCGCGCACCCGGAGGACTATGAAGCCATGACCGAACCGATCTTCCGTGTCTGTGGAGCAGTGACGTGACCGAAACTGACGGACGCCGTCGATCGCTGCTGGGTCTGGCCGCGATGGCGCCGCTCTTGGGCGCATCTGCAGGGCCGCAGCAGCCGGCACCCGCCGCTCAAGGCGGCGTCGCCGCCGACCGCATTCTCGTCACTGATTACGGCGCGAAGGGGGACGGGACGACCGACGACCTGCCAGCGATCCAGCGCGCGATCGCCGCGGCGCACGGGCGGGGCGGCGGCACCGTGATCCTGCCGCACCCCGGACCCTGGCTGGTCTCGGGATCGATCGCCATGGAGGACGACGTCATCCTGTCCGGCACGTCGCAAGGGACCGTCGTAACACGGCGCGGTGGGTCCGCCAGCGACGATGCCGCCATCCGCGCGACTGGCAAGATGCGGTTCCGCATCCAGAACCTGACGATTTCCGGCACGCGCAGGGCAGGACGTTCTGGCGATGCGGAGCAGGGATGCGACGGCATATCGCTGTCCGGATGCGGATATTTCGACATCGACGCTGTCCGAGCGGATTATTGCCGCACCGGGTTCCGCCTTCGCGGATGCTACACCTTCGGCATCGCGCAGGCGACGGCGCTGCGCTGCGGATCCTACGGATACCACCTGTCCGACAGCTGCACGTCGTTCGTGCTGCGCAATACCACATCGTGGGGATGCGGCGGCGGATGGCAGGTGGTGGGGAGCGTCTACGGCAGTCTTCTCGGCTGCGCCTGCGACCACTCGGACTCGGGCCGTCGGCCGGACGATCCCTTCGGCGACAGCGGCGGCGACTATCGCCGGCCCGGCTATGTGTTCGACCTGTCGGGTTCGAAGGGCATCACGATCGTCGCGCCGGGGTGCGAGCAGTCCTACTCGCCCTGGCTCTACTGCGAGGGGACGCAGGCGACCATCCTCAACCCGTACATCTACGGCATGCAGGCGCATACGCCGGACTGGCGGCTGATCCAGCTGCGCGGCACCGGGTATTCGAACGTCACGATCGTCAATCCGTTCGGTTTCGACAGCGTGACGAACCATGGCGGCGCACCCGTCGCGATCCTGATCGAGGATCCCGCGCGGCAGAGGCTGCATCTGTCGGGCCGTTGGCGCGTCAATGGCTTCGACGGGGCACGTGCATATCCCGCGCGAGGGCTGGTGGTCGACGACCTGCAAACGCTCCTCGGCTATAACGGCGGGACGATGGTCGCGGGCGGCACCCGGCTGGTCTCGCCGCACGCGAAGGATGAATCAACTGTGGTCGTGGAAGGCGGGCGTCGCCGCCTCCGTCTGGTCCACGGCGGCCGTGGCGTCTTCTCGGTGCCGGTTCCGGGGGAGGGCCTGTTCCAGGTCAAGGTGAAGGGCACCTGCTCCGCGCCGGGCGGTGCGGCTCTGTCAATTGCGCATGGCGGGGCCCGCGGACCGGCGCGATCGTGGCGCGGGGCAGGTACGACGATCGACGTGGACGAATGGTTCTACCTCCCGCCGCCAGCCGAGCGTTCGGCCGAAGCGTCGTTCGCCGTTACCGTGCCAGCCGGCGCGGCGGCGGAGTTCGAGACGGTGCACCTGTCGGTGGTGACCGGACAAATTTAGTCGGGCGACGTACTCTCGCCGCGCAAGATGCGATGCAGGGGGGCTTGGAGACCGTCTCCCGAATAATCGGTGCGGACCTGTTGCTGGAACCGGGCGCCCAGGCGGTCGCGCTCGGTGCGGTCCATCGCTGCCGCCGCATGGATGGCCGCTGCGATTCCGGCCGGGCTCTCGTCATCGATCGGCAGCACGGCGGCCAGCAGTGCCGGTGGCAGGCTCGGCAAGCGCGTGGTCAGTACGGGTCGCCCCGAGGCGGCGAACTCGATCAGCTTGGACGGGGATGACAGGCCGGCGACATGGCCGCCCGCCGGGCGCGGATTGATCAGCAGATCGCAGTCGACCATCTCGCGGATCAGCCGCGCCTGATCCACTAGCCCGCCCCAGACCAGATTGGGGTGGCGCTGCGTCGCATCCGCGATTCGGCCCTCGAGTTCCCCGCGACCGAACAGCCGTACCTCGATGTTTGGGGCGAGTAGTGGCAGCGTGTCCAGCAGCGCGGCGATGCCGTATTCACGCGTCAGTCCGCCGAAGTAGACGACGCGGAACATGCCATCTTGCCGCGACGATGTCCGATGTTCCGCAACGCGGCGTTCCAGCGTCTCGTCGTAGATGCCCGGCAGAAAGAGGGCGGGGCGACCGGGCGCATAGGTCTCGGACAACGCTGGAGAAAGAGCGATCACCGCATCGAACCGCGATGCGAGCAACCGTGACAACCTGCGGTCGATCCGCTTCAGTCCGCAACGCAGCGCGCCGTCGGTCGGCAGGATCACGCCCTGCGGATCGGTGAGGACCAGGACGATCCGGACGCCAGCGCGACGCAGCAGCTGCGCAAAGAGCAAGTTAGGCAGGTGCAGCCCGTGGATCACCGCGACGCCGTAGCGAGACAATTGGCCATAGCGCGCCAGCAGCGCGCCGAAGCGTGTGACATGCTTCAGCAGCATTAAGTTGACGAACGGCATCGTCTCCAGGGTTTGACCACCGACATAGCCGCGGTCGCTGCCGAACCAGATCCTGCGCGCGATCGGGTAATCCTGAACCGGCGCGAAGCCGTAGGAATCGAACCTGTCGTACCCTCGCGACAGCAGGTCGAGCAGCACCCGCCCGAACCGGTGTGTCTGGATCGCGGGCGACGGATCGATCCGGACCAGCAGGTCCAGCACGTCGTTGGGCACTACATACCCGATCAGCGCGCCGTCGCAGCGGGCCGGTGCCGGCGGCCGCGCCGTCATGCTGCCCGTCGCCGCTCGACACCCTCTCTTCCGCTAGGGAAGTAGAAGGCGCATACGGCGGGCAGGAACCAAATGGGACTAGTAATGAACGACAGCAGGAACACGATCAGGAGGATCGGAAAGCGGCGGCCAAGGCTGCCGAGCAGTACGGCGAACCCGACCAGCCCGGCCGTACCATAGCGCATTGCGACCTGTGTATAGCTGTCCCAAGACCCCAAGTCGAACTGCCGATAGATCATCGTGTATTCGACGCTGCCGATCCCAAGCGGATTGTCGAGAAACATGTGGAACGCCGATATCGAAGGCAGGAAGCGGGGACCGAAAACCGAATCATTGGCGATCTTGTTCTCGTACTGGCTGAGCAGGAACTCCTGCGCCGCGCCGAAGAAGACGATCACCAGCACGGCCAGCAGCAGGCGATAGCGGATGTCGAACTTGGCGGTGACGAGGAACAGCGCGACCGCGATCCCTGCGGTCGAGACGGTCGAGAGGACCGCCGCGAGATAGAAAGCGCAGACTCTGTCCGGACGTCCCAGCCGCCGCAGGCGGGCGTAGAGCGCCACGTTGATGAGCAGTTGATAGAAGCCGGGCTCGCTGGCGAATCCGGCATTGCGCAAAACCGGGTCAGGATTCATGATGACGTTCAGGATCAGGATCGTGCGGTGCGTGGTCTCGCGGTACGTGTACTCCGGCATGAAGTAGGCGAGGTCGGGCCGTAGCGCGAAAAGCACGAAAGCGACGAACGACGGTACGGCCAGGAACAGGAAAATTCGTTCGAACACGTACAGGTATGGCGTTTCTCCCGCCGACTGCGACAGGATGTACCCCGCAAACAGCAGCACCGGAATTGCGACGAAGGACAGGGTAACGAACCCACCGCTCAGTGATTCAGAGAGGTCGTACAGCGTAATCGGCGCGATCAGCGCCATGAACAGCAGGACGAGCTGCGTGGCCGAGGGGCGCGGTGAATGCAGCGAGGCGAAGAGGATCAGCAGCCCGGCGGCGGACGCGACGAGCGACGCGCTCTCGCCGAGTGCCGGCGAGGTTGTGACGAAGATGAACAGGCCCATCTTGACGAACCTCGCGCGGGACGGCGGCGCGACGTCCGTGTCGCCGGGCTGGTTCGGGCTGTCGTCTACAGCCGGCCGGTCAGAAAGGATTGCCACCTGATCCCCATGGCCGCGAGTTGGCGAAAGAACAAGACGACTGTCCAGAGGACCGTCACGAGCGTGCAGAACCCGATGCCAAGGATCACGCCGGTGAGCCCGCCATGCGCATAGCCGACCCCGACCGCGACCGCCTTCAGGGGCACGTTGGCGATCTGCACCACAAGCGCCGCGCGCTCCAGGCCCATCACCGGCGCGGCGAGGGGCGCGATGATGAAGATCGCTTGGAAGATCTGGATGAGGACGTACAGCGACAGCTCGGCCGCATAGGGCGCGATCTTGGGACCCCAGGCGGCGGCGATCCATGGCGCGGCGACGATGAAGGTCGCGCCAGCGACTAGCGACCCTGCCGTGATCGCCAGCCAATAGCCGCGGGCCAGCCGTACGAACTGCACCCCGTCGCCGTCGGCGTACAGATAGGCCAGGCGCGCCACCAGCCCGGTGGCGACGATGTTGATCGCCACCGCGATCAGGCCGCCGGTACGGACGATCGGCTGGAAGGTGCCCACGACCGCTGCATCGGCAAAGGCGTAGAGGACCAGCAGGTCCAGCCAGCCCGCCACGCTGGTGAATATCGCCAACATCCAGAAGGTCGCGCTCGATCGCATCGTGCTCACGACTGCGGCCATGCCGCGGCCGCCGCTAGTCGACGGACGGCCGGTTACGTGGTCGCCGATCGCCTGCCGCCACGACCATGTCGATCCGGCCAGAGCGACCAGTCCGCATACCCCGTAGAGCGGGGCGAGGCCCTCGGGCGCCAGCCACCCCGCCGCATCGAGCAACAGGAAGGCGAGTACGAAGGCGACGGGAATGAAACACCCCTGCCAGAACACCGAGGCGGGAACGAGCTGCCAGCCGCGCAACGCCTCCGTGACAATCCACAATCCAGTGAGCATCACGATCGTCGGGGCAAAGGCGGGTAGCATGCCGCCGCCGCCGGGATCGAGCAGCATGGCGCCCCCGGCGAAGATCGCGGCGGTGACAATTCCTACGGGCAGCGTCACCGCCAGCGACAGGTCGATCGCGGCGCGCGCGCTGCGGCCGTCGTCCCGGACCCGCATCGCCGCGATCTCGCGCAGCGCCAGTTGTTCCTGTCCCAGGCGTGCGACGGCCGCACCGATCATAACGTAGCTGAGCGCCACCTGAAAGAGGCCGTTCACCTCGACGCCGAAGCGTCGGACGATCAACAGGCTCATCAGGAACGTCGCGCCCACCCCGCTGCCGCGTAGGATCAACAATCGGAATAAATTCGCTGCCTCCCGAATGAGCGGCGCGGAGCGATCGCGCAGGGCACTCAGGGTCGGCATGGCCGTGCGGCCCACCGCGCTTCGTCCCCGATCCGGCGCCAGGCGGTGTCGAACGCAGCGGGTGAGAAGCGGTCGAGCGCGAGGTCGCGGTTGGCGGCGGCCAGCCGACAGCGGTCGCCGTCGCTGTCCAGCAACCGTATCGTCACGGCGGTCCAGTCTCCTACGTCTCCGGCGCGGGCCATGGCGCAGTTCATCCCCTCTTGCGCGAAATCTGCTAGATCGGGCAGGCGGGACACGATGAAGGTGCGTCCGGCCAGGCCGGCCTCGACTGCCGGCCGGCAGAAATGCGGATCGGTGATCGGCAGGAGGAGCAGCCGCGCCGCGCGCAGGAAGGGTGCCGGATCGTCGACGAAGCCGGGCGCCTCGATGATGGTGTCCGTGCCGCTTACCTGCTCCCGCACCGCCTCGACCTGCGTCGCCGATGCCGGCGACAGGGCACCAAGGATCACGGCGCGCACCGGCCGCTGCGCCGCCAACTCGCGGATCAGGGACAGGAACAGCGTCAACCCCTTGATCCGTTCGCCGCCGCCCATGAACAGGACGTCGGTCGGTCCCCCATCGTCCGGCGAGGCTGGGGTGGCCGGCAGCGTAAACGGATTGGCCGCAACGACACTCTCTATACCGTGCTCGCGTGCGCGTCTGGACCAGCCTTCGCTGATCGACACCACGATATCGACCCGCCGAAGGAACGCGCGATTGATCCGGCCGCGCAGACCCGAGAGGAAAACGTTCTCTTGAACGATGCAGATCGTGCGCAGTCGTGCTTGGGCGAAGGCGAGGAGGGCCAGCGAGTCGATTGACGACGTGGTGACCACGGCATCGTACCGACGCAAGCTGTCGCGATGACGCGCGATCCACTGCCGCACACGCCACAAGCGGTAGGGCGCCCGAATGGCATGCACGCAGAACGCGCGAAGGCTGGCCCCCGCATATGCCGGAATCACGGGCATGACCGGAAGGACGAGATCGCCCGTCGTCCGGTCCCGTCCGGCATAGGCCGATGCGGCGGGGCCCGCCACCGTCACCTCGGCATGGCGCGCGAGCACGTCGATCGCGGCGCGGTTATAGAGGCCCGCGCCGCCTGCGATACCCACGTGCGGGATGACTAGCAGCCGTGCCGGGCAGGGGGGCGTGCCGCTCATCGAGGCCGCCGCGCCGCCCGACGGCGCGACGCGGATGCGATCAGTAGGATTTCCACACCGTGCGTCGGACGTAATCGGTGTAGCTCATGATGATCCGCAGGACCTTGTCCGAGACGTTGGGCATCGAATAGTCGGCGACCGTGCGCAAGGTGCGATCTGTCCCGCGGCTCTGCGTCTCCAGGATCTCCAGCGCCTGCAGCACGCGCTCGCGGCCCAGTCCGGTCATCATCACCGACCCTTCCTCCATTGCCTCCGGCCGCTCGTGCGCCTCGCGGATGTTGAGGGCCGGAAAATTGAGAATCGAACTCTCCTCGCTGATCGTCCCGCTGTCCGAAAGGACAGCGCGTGCGTGCATCTGCAACGCGTTGTAGTCGAGGAACCCAAACGGCTTGAGCAGCCGTACTTGGGCATGAAACGTCAATCCGTGCGCCTCGATGCGCTTGCGGGTCCGCGGATGGGTGCTGACTAGTATGGGTTCGTTAAACTGCTCCGCCACCGCGTTCAGCGTCTCGTGAAGTCGGCGCAGTTGCACTTCGGAGTCGACGTTCTCCTCGCGGTGCGCGCTCACCACGAAGTAGCGGCTGGGCTCGACCGCAACGTCCTTCAACGCCTTTGATGCCAGGATGCCGGGGCGGTAGTGGTTCAGTACCTCGAACATCGGGCTGCCGGTCTTGACCACGCGGTCGGCGGGGATGCCCTCGGCCAGCAGATAGTCGCGCGCGATCGCGGAGTAGGGCAGGTTGATGTCGGCGGAATGGTCCACGATGCGGCGGTTGATCTCCTCAGGCACCCGCTCATCGAAGCAGCGATTGCCCGCCTCCATGTGAAACACGGGCACGCGGCGACGCTTGGCGGGGATGACTGACAGGCAGGAATTGGTGTCGCCTAGGATCAGCATGGCGTCCGGCATCGTGTCGGCCAGGATCTTGTCCACCTCGATGATGACGCGCCCGATCGTCTCGGCGGCGGTGCCGCCCGCGGCGTTCAGAAAATGGTTGGGCTTGCGGATCCCGAGATCGTTGAAGAACACCTGGTTCAATTCATAGTCGTAGTTCTGCCCAGTGTGGACGATGACGTGGTCGCAATGCCGGTCCAGCGCCGCCATTACTCGCGACAGGCGGATGATCTCCGGCCGTGTGCCAACCACCGTCACGACCTTCAATTTATTCATAATCAGAGTACCTCGGCTGCGACGGTGTCGGGACGCTCGCGGTCGAACAGTTCGTTCGCCCAAAGCAGCGAGACGAGCACGTCCTCGCCGACGTTCGTCACGTCGTGCGACCATCCCGGAATCGTCTCCACCACCACAGGCTCATCGCCGGAGGTGAGGATCTCGTGCCGCTCGCCGGTTAGAATGTGGCGAAAGCGGAAGCGGGCCCGACCGTGGACGATCAGGAACTTTTCGGTCTTCGTGTGATGGTAATGGCCGCCGCGCGTAACGCCCGGATGTGCGGTAAAGTAGGAGAATTGTCCTGACGTCCGCGTCTTCAGCATCTCTGAGAACGCACCGCGGGCGTCGCGGTGGCTGGTCACGGGGTAGCTGAAGCTGCTCTCGGGCAGCGCGGACACATAGGTGGCGTAGAGCGCGCGGGTCAGTCCCGTGCCGACACCGGCGATTAGGTTGCTGTCGCGATCGTCGCGAAACCCGCGGATGGCATCGGCGACCGTGCCCACGGTGGTCGCATATTCAGGCGTCACAATACGCCGGCCGGCAGGCGGGAGGCGACGGAGCGTCACTACAAACTCATCCACCACATCGTCAATGTAAACCAGGGTGAGCGGCGCGTCGGGGTCGTTGACTGTGATCGGCAGCCCGCGAGCGACGTTGTGGCAGAAGGTCGCAACCGCCGAATTATAGTTCGGCCGCGCCCATTTTCCAAAGACGTTGGGCAGACGGTAGATCCACAACGGCGCCCCAAGTGCTGTCGCGGCATCGGCCAACACCGTTTCCGCTGCCATCTTGCTGCGCCCGTACTCGGTTGGTTCCTCGGCACGGGATGTTGACGAGTAGAGGACCGGGATCGAGCGACCCCGCGAGGTCAGTGTGGTGGCGAGCAGGTCCGCCGTCCCGGCATTGACGCGCATGAAGTCCGCCGTGTCGTCCGGCCGGTTGGCCGCGGCGAGATGCACGACGGCGTCCGCGCGGCCCAGCGCGTCGGCCCAGCCTGCGTTGTCGGTGTCGCGAGTGATCGGAACCACGGCGATGCCGAGTTCGGCCAGCCGGACGCAGAGGTTGCGTCCGACGAAACCGCCTGCGCCCGTGACCGCAACGGTGCCGACGGTCACTGCTCGCCCCCACCGTCGCGCCCCTCCAGCACCGACCGCATGTAGGGCAGCTTACGCAGGACCTCGGTCATGCCCGCCTGGTCGAGGCGTTCGGTATTGTGCGAGTTGAAGTCGCGCGCTTCGCTGAAGGCTTTTTCGCCTTCCTCGACGAACACCGCATAGTTCAAGTCGCGGTTGTCCGGCGGCACGCGGTAGTAGGTGCCGCGATCCTCGGCGATCGCCATCTCCTCGCGGCTCAGCAGCGCCTCGTACAGCTTCTCGCCGTGGCGCGTCCCAATCACCTTCATCGGATGATCCGCGCGGCCCATGATATCCAAGACCGACCGCGCCAGCACCTCGATCGTCGCGGCGGGAGCCTTCTGGACGAAGACGTCGCCGTTGGCGCCGTGCTCGAAGGCGTAGAGGACGAGGTCGACCGCCTGCTCCAGCGTCATGACGAACCGCGTCATCGTTGGATCGGTGAGGGTCAGCGGCTTGCCCTGGCGCAGCTGCTCCACAAACAGCGGGATGACCGATCCCCGTGATGCCAACACATTGCCGTAGCGGGTGCCGGTGATGACCGTCCGGGTGCCGAGCGCCAGCCGCGACTTCGCTACCATGACCTTTTCCATCAGCGCCTTGGAAATGCCCATGGCGTTGATCGGATACACGGCCTTGTCCGTTGACAGGCAAACCACCCGCGACACGCCGGCGGCGATCGCCGCCTCCAGCAAATTGTCCGTGCCGATGATGTTGGTCTTCACCGCCTCCATGGGGTGAAATTCGCAGCTCGGCACCTGCTTCAGCGCGGCGGCGTGGAAGATATAGTCAACGCCCTGTACCGCGGCCGCGATCGATCGCGTGTCGCGCACGTCGCCGATATAGTAGCGCAGGCGGGGATCGCGGTATTGCAGCCGCTGATCCTCCTGCTTCTTCTCGTCGCGAGAGAAGATGCGGATTTCCCGAAATCGTTCGCCGATGAAGCGGCGCAGGACAGTCGAGCCGAACGACCCGGTACCGCCGGTGATGAGAAGCACCTTGTCGTCAAACATCCGTCGTTTCCGTCCGTACATCGAGCGACCATCGCCAAGGGCATGCCGCGCCGTACGCCCTCTAGGGAGCGGCTCTCCCGCAATCAATACCTTTGCCGGCTTTCGCTGACAGCGCGGATCGGCTAGACGGGCGCTGGACGCAACCGGACCGGGCCGGCGCGTTCCGGTGCAAGCGTCCGGGCCTGATACACGTGGAATCCAGGATGATCGTTGGAAAGATCGCGCGTCCGCTGCTGGCTCTGCCGCGCGGGCCCAAGCAGCTCATGGCGGTTGCGATTGATTCAACGCTGTGCGCGCTGACGGTCTGGATCGCTTATTACCTGCGGCTCGGCTATTTCGTGACGCTGGCCGGACTGCCCAGCGTGGCGGTGGCCCTGTCGATCGCGCTGGCGCTGCCCACCTTCTACCTGACCGGCCTCTATCGCATGGCATTTCGTCGGGCGGACACCGCCGTCATCCCGGTGATCGGCCTCGCGTGCATCGGCTACGGTCTCGTCTATGTCACGATCATAGCGGCCTATGCAATCGACAACATCCCGCGCACGGTCGGGTTCATCCAGCCGATCCTGCTCTTCCTGGCGGTTTCGGTGGTCCGCATCGGCGTCGGGCAGGTTCTGGGCGGCCGAGCGGGGCGTTTCGTCGCGCACAAGGCGGGCGGGCGCATGCTCGTCTATGGTGCCGGATCGTCCGGCCGACAGCTTGCCGGGGCGATGGGAACCAGCCGCGAGGCGCGCATTATCGGATTTCTCGACGACGACATGTCGCTCTACGGCACGCGCGTAATGGGGCTGCCCGTCTATTCGCCCGCGCGCTTGCCAGACCTGATCAAGCGACGCGAGGTGACGGACGTCCTGCTTGCCCTCCCGTCAATCCCCCGTCACCGCCGCAACGAGATCATCGGCCGCATGCGCGGGTTGCCGGTTGGGGTTCGCACCCTGCCCGGGCTGCTGGACCTTGCGCACGGCCGTGTGCAAGCCGGCGACCTGCGCGAGCTGACCATCGAGGACCTCCTGAGCCGCGATCCTGTCGACCCGGGCGCCGCGGCGATCAGCGCCAGGATCGCGGGGCGAACCGTGCTCGTGACCGGGGCAGGGGGGTCGATCGGCGCGGAATTATGCCGACAAATCCTGGCGGGCGGGCCGGCGCGGATGCTGCTGCTCGAAACGAGCGAATATGCGCTGTACGCCATCAACCGCAAGCTGACGGACGTTTCCGACGTCACCGTCATCCCGCTGCTTGGGTCGGTGACCGATGCGTTCCGGGTGCGCGAAATCCTGGCCGCCTGGTCGCCCGACATGGTCTTCCACGCCGCTGCCTACAAGCACGTGCCGCTCGTCGAGCACAACCCGCTCGAAGGACTTCGCAACAACGTCATGGGCACGCTGACGGTGGCCGAGGCGGCGCTGGCCGCGGGTGTCCGGGATTTCGTGCTGGTGAGCACCGACAAGGCGGTGCGTCCCACCAACATCATGGGCGCAACGAAGCGGCTGGCAGAACTCGTGCTTCAGGGGCTGGCCGGCGAGAACCCGGCCACATGCTTCTCAATGGTGCGGTTCGGCAACGTGCTGGGATCGAGCGGGTCGGTCGTGCCGCTGTTCCGCCAGCAAATTCGGGACGGCGGGCCGGTCACGATCACTCACCGCGAGATCACGCGATACTTCATGACGATACCAGAAGCCGCCCAACTCGTCGTACAGGCGAGCGCGATGGCGAAGGGCGGCGAGGTGTTCGTGCTCGACATGGGCGAGCCGGTCCGCATCCTCGACCTCGCCCGCAACATGATCGAACTCTCCGGCCTGAGTGTGCGGTCGCCTGAGAACCCGGACGGCGACATCGTCATCGAGGTCGTCGGCATGCGGCCCGGCGAAAAGCTGTACGAGGAACTGCTGATCGGCGACGATCCGCGCGCGACCGCGCACCCGCGCATCATGATGGCAACGGAGCATCATCTGCCTTGGGATCGGTTGCGCGTGTCGCTCGAGCGGATGACGGGGATGGTCGATACGGGAGACGTCGCCGGCGCACGCGCCCTGCTGGGCGAACTGGTCGTCGAATTCCGCCCGTCCAGCGACATCGTCGACTGGGTCGCGGTCGAGAATGCGACATCGACTTCGAGCGAAGCCCGCTGATCGCCTGCTGCCACGCGCACCCGAGCCAAGAGGAAAATGGTTGTGTCTGCCGGTAACCTCGTGTCGCGACTGCCGCGGCCAAGCCTCCCGTTTATGCTGCTCGCGGGATTTCTGGGGATCCTGTGGGTGGCGGGGGGGGCGTCCCGTGCCGATACCCTCGGGCAGGTGGTCGTGCGTGGCGTGGCGTGGAGCGCACTAGCCGTCCTTGCCGTCTTCGCCGCTCGCCCGCGCTTCCACGATGCGCGGCCCGTGCTCTACTTCCTCCTGGCGGCGCTCGCCGCCATCCTCGCTCAACTCGTCCCGTTGCCGCCCGCCGCCTGGCAGGCGCTGCCCGGGCGCACGCTGCTCACTCAGGCCGCAGTCGTCGCAGGCGAAGCCCAGCCGTGGCGCCCGATCGCGATCGTTCCGGACGCGGCGGTCAATGCCGCCTCCTCGTTGATCGTCCCGTTTGTCATCCTGATCCTGACGACTGGACTGACGGACCGGGAGCGCGGCTGGCTTCCCGGGATCCTGCTTACCGTCGTCACTGCCTCTGCGTTGCTCGCGCTGCTGCAGCTTGCCGGTTTCAGCTTGAACAATCCACTCATCAACGCGTCGCAGGGACAGGCGAGCGGCAGCTTCGCCAACCGCAACCACCTCGCGGTGTTCCTCGCGGTCGGATGCGCGCTCGCGCCATCGTGGGCGTTCATGGGGCGGCGACCGGGATTGCGGGCCGTCGTCGCGCTGGGGCTCGTGTTGCTCTTCGCGCTGGTAATCCTGGCGACGGGATCCCGCGCCGGAACCCTGATCGGCGCTGTTGCGATCGGTCTCGGTCTCGTGCATGTGGGCGGCGGGATCGCACGCTCGCTCGGTGCCGCGCCGCGCTGGTACGGCCCGGCGATCGTGGCCGCGACGGTGGCTGTGATCCTGCTGTTCGTATGGGCGAGCATCGTGTCCGGTCGCGCGTTGTCGATTGATCGGGTCATGGCGGACAGCCAGGTGAGCGACATGCGGACCCGCGGATTGCCCACTGTACTGGCGATGGTGTCGGCCTATTTTCCGGTAGGATCCGGCTTTGGCGGGTTCGATCCCATTTTCCGCATCCACGAGCCGTTCGAGCTGCTGAAGCCGACCTTTTTTAATCACGCGCACAACGACTTCCTTGAGGTCGCGCTCGACGGTGGGCTGGTCGGCATCGCCCTGCTGCTGGCGGCGATCCTGTGGTGGGCCGTGTCGACCGTGCGCGCTTGGCGAGGCGGCTCGGCACTCGCTCGGCTGGGCGGGACGCTGATCGGCCTCGTTCTCGTCGCCAGCGCCTTCGACTATCCGGCACGGACGCCCATGATGATGGCGGTGCTGGTCACGGCAGCGCTGTGGCTTAGCGGAGGACGGCCTCGCTCACAGCGGGCAGCTTTACGGGGGAATGGGCAGTAACTATAGGCTCATCGCTTCTCTTTCCTAGTCACGGGCAATCGCCGCGCATGCGCAAGCTTTGTATGATTCTGACGGCGCTCTCGATCCTGGGGGGATGCGCAGGGCGAACCCAGATGGTGTCGACCGATCGGCTGAGCGTCGTTGACGGCAGCGCCGTTCTGCCCCCGCCGGAGCGGGGCGACCTGACCGCAGCCGACAGGCCCGCGCTGATCGGGCCGCTGGACACGATACGCGTAGACGTGTTCAACATTCCCGACCTCAGCGGCGAGATGCAGGTCGATGCGAGCGGCCGGATCGCGATGCCGCTCGCCGGGACCGTGGATGCCCGCGGGCGGACGGCGGAGGAACTGGGCCAGGCGATCGCGACTGCCTTGCGCACGCGCTACGTCCGCAATCCCGAAGTCACGGTCAACATCAAGAGCTCGGTCAGCCAAGTCGTGACGATCGACGGCCAAGTCGCCGAACCGGGCCTGTATCCTGTCACCAATCAGATGACGCTTACGCGCGTGATCGCCTCGGCGCGCGGTCTGTCCGAGTTCGCGCGCCAGGATGATGTCGTCATCCTACGCACCGTCGCGGGCCGGCGGATGGCAGGATTGTACAACATCGACGCGATCCGTCGCGGAGTTTATGACGATCCGGCGATCTATGCGAACGACGTGGTCATCGTCGGCGACTCTCCGCAGCGGCGCCTGTTCCGCGACTTCGTTGCGATCTCGCCGCTGTTGGCGGCGCCGTTGATCGCGATCCTACAGTAAGGCCGACCATGAAACTTGTTCCACCCAACATGGCGGTCGCTGCGGCATCGCCCCTGCCAGCCGCATCCCCCGCCGCAGACCAGCTGCCAACCCTGCGCAAGTTCCTGCGCATTGGGTTGCGCTGGCGCTATGTCATTCTAGGTGCGGTCGCCGCAGCGGTGCTGCTTGGGTTGGTCATCACGCTGTTGATGACGCCGAAATATACCGCCACCAGCACGATTGAGATCTCGCGCGAGTCAAACCAAGTTACCAACTTCGAGGGTGTCGAGCGCGAGACCAGCGTCGCGGACCAGGAATTTTACCAGACGCAGTACGGCTTGCTCCAGTCGCGTTCGCTGTCGGAGCGGGTCGCCACGCAACTGCGGCTGGTCGACAGTCCCGCGTTTTTTGACCTCTTCGGCGTGTCGAGCGAGGCGCCCGCCTTCCGCCAGGTTCGGGCACGGTATGCGGCCGCCGGACGCGCCGAGCGGCTGCGCACCGCGGGCGAGATCCTGCGCAACAACCTCGACGTGGCGCCATCGCGTCTGTCACGACTCGTCGACGTGCGCTTCACCAGCCCCGATGCCGCGTTCTCCGCGCGCATTACGAACGCCTGGGCCGAAAATTTCATCCAGACGAACCTAGAGCGCAAGGTGCAGGCGACGGCGTACGGCCGGAACCTCCTGCAGCGCCAGTTGACGCAGCAGAAGGAACTGCTTGACCAGTCGCAGCGACAGCTCGTCGATTACGCGTCGCAACAGAGGATCATCAATCTTCCCGCCCAAGGTGCGGGCGAGAACGCCACCGCCGAGCGGTCGATCGTCGCCGACGATCTCTCGACGCTGAACGCCGCGCTTGCTCAGGCTACGGCGCAGCGCATCGCCGCCGAGGCCCGTTTTCGGGAGGCGGGGCGGACCGGTGCGACATCGGAAGCTCTCGGCAACTCCGCGATCAACGCGCTGCGTCAGCGCCGCGCGGAACTGGCTGCGGAATACCAGCGCCTTATGACCCAGTTCGAGCCGGGCTACCCTGCCGCCCGGCAGGTGCAATCTCAGGTCGATCAGCTCGACCGAAGCATAGCGACCGAGGAGCGCCGCGTCTCTGGATCCTTCCAATCCGATTATCGCGCCGCGCTTCAGCGTGAACGAGGGCTGCAAGGCCGAGTTGAGCAACTGAAGTCCAACTATCTCGACCTGCGCCGACGCTCGATTCAGTACAATATTTACCAGCAGGAAGTGGATACCAACCGCGCACTGTACGATGGGCTGCTCCAGCGGTTCAAGGAGATAGGCGTCGCCGGCGGCGTCGGCGTGAACAACGTGTCCGTGGTGGACATGGCGGAGATACCAAAGGGACCGTCATCGCCCCGCCTGATCATCAACCTCGCGCTCGCCCTGCTGGCCGGGTTGGCAATCGGCGGCGCGCTTGCCTTCGCGCTGGAGCAGATGGACGAGGCGATCGCCGATCCGGCGGAGATCGAGCGCAGGCTGGGACTTCCGCTGCTGGGCACGGTGCCCAAGGTCGAGGGAGCGAGCCCGCGGGAGGCGCTGCTTGATCGCAAATCCGAGCTGGTCGACGCCTATTTGGCGATTCAGACCAACCTTGCCTTTACGACTGAGCGCGGGGTGCCGCGTTCGCTGTCTATCACCTCGACCCGCCCTGCGGAGGGCAAATCCACTACGGCGCTCGCGCTCGCGACCATGTTGGCGCGTGCGCAGCGACAGGTAATCCTAGTCGACGGCGACATGCGTTCGCCGTCGGTCCATCATCTCGGTAACGTCGGGCATGACCGGGGCCTGAGCAACTACCTGGCCGGGGAGGACGATATTCCTTCGCTGATCTTCACCATGGAGGATCTAGGCGTCACCGCCATGTCGGCCGGCCCAATACCGCCCAATGCCGCTGAACTACTGACCGGAAACCGGCTGTCGTCGCTGATCGACCGCTTGCTGGAACGCTACGACCATGTCGTGATCGACAGTCCTCCAGTCATGGGGCTGGCGGATGCGCCGCTGATCGCCAGCCGCGTTGAGGGTGTGGTGTACGCGGTCGAGTCGCACGGCATCCGCTCCAGCCTCGTCAAGACGGCTCTGGGGCGACTCGCGTCGGCGAACTCACGCATATTTGGCGGCGTGCTCACCAAATTCGAGTCACGCAAGGCTCACTACGGTTACGGCTACGAATATGGGTACGGCTACGGCCGAGACAAACTCGCAGCAGAAAAGATTGCGCAGGGCCGTTGATGGACGGAGCCGCCGACTGCACGCAACGCCATCGTCGCCGACGACCCCGTGACGGGGCGATGCGGCTTGCAATGGCGATCGGCCTGTTCTGGCTGGGCTCGACAGCAGTTGCGCGAACGCTCGCCTACGCCGTGCTGGGTACAAGTGTGGATCAGGCGCATGCGCTTGCACCTGGCGACGCGCGGATTCTCTCGGCGATGGCCGCGACAGGTCTGGACACGGAGAGCAGCGACTCCCATCGACGTCGTGCCGACGATCTCGCGCGGGGGGCGCTGTTGCGGGATGCGACATCGGTTCCGGCGCTAGTCACGCTTGGGGTCAACGCGCAATTACGTGGGGACGTGGCGCTCGCACGACGCATTTTCATCTACTCTCATGCGATCTCGCGCCGAGACTTGGGCACGAACCTTTGGCGCATTGAGGACGCGGTCGGCAGCAGCGACATTAATCTGGCACTTCGCAATTACGATATCGCGCTGCGAACCTCTCGGGATGCATCGGATGTCCTGTTCCCCGTCCTGGGCGACGCGATTGATGATCCGCTGGTGCGGGCTAGCGTCGTTCGCACCTTAGCGCGGCGGCCGCTCTGGACGGAGGCGTTCATTGGCTTCGTTGCCAAGAGCGGTACAAATCCGCACGCGGCGGCAGCACTCCTGATGGCGTCCTGGAGGGCCGGCGTGCCCGTGGCCGACTGGATGCATGCGACAATCATCGGGCGGTTGATCGAGGGTGGCGACCTTCGCGCATCATGGCTCTATTATGCCGGCGTCCATCCCGGTGCCGACCGTCGTCGATCCCGCGACCCGAATTTTGTCGCGACGGTGGAGTACCCCTCCGCGTTCGATTGGGTGCCGCTTGCCGGAGATGGCGTTTCCGCCTCGTTCCAGCGCGGTGAGCGCGGAGGCCTGTTCGACTTCGCGCTGCCTGCAGGGGCCGGCGGACCTGTCCTCCGCCAGATGCAGATGCTGCCCCCGGGCCGGTATGGTATTGAGGGCAGCAGTACCGGCATCAAGCAGCCCACAACCGCTCTTCCCTACTGGTCCCTGTCCTGCGTCGGAGGCGGGGAGATCAGTCGGGTCGCGGTGTCGCCGTCGACGCATTCGGGTGGCCGGTTCGAAGGCGCGTTCACCGTGCCGAACGCCTGTCCGGTCCAGCAACTCACCCTTCTCGTCAATGCAACCGGTCTCCCAGAGGGCGTGACGGGTCAGATCGAGCGGGCGATCGTTCATCCGGTCCCGTGACCCGTCCGCCGAGCCGTGGTCCCGTACGGCTTCAAGATCAATCGGTGCTGTGTCCATTCGGCAGCAAACCATATGGTATCAATGACAGGAGCGACCTCGATCATGCGAATGTGGCTTGCGGTCCTTATCGCCCTGACGGCATCGCCGCCATCTGTCGCACAGGTCGCCTCGCCGGGGCGTACTGCGACGACATCGGTCGGTCAGGCGGGAGAGCGCCAGACTCGCGAGACCGTGGCACAGGGGGCGAACATCCGGCCGACGGGACGGATCAGCAACCGTGTCGGAAACCGCGTCCGGAACCGCATTCGCAATCGGATCGACCGAAGCTATGATCTGGTGGTTAACGCAGATGTAACGTTCGTCGGCTCGGGACGCCGATACCTCCGCGGCGCGTGGCAGAGCGGCGTGCGACGCTGAGACTGACTTGACTCCGATGCTTGGGGCAGCGCAGCTGGACTCACAAGGGCAACTCTTCGGTCCGTAGATGTAAGTCGCGTTAACGTGTTCAGCGCTGCTGATCGTCGATGGTGGTATTAACGCTTCCGCTACGAGAGCCGCGGACAGCTACGGCCGCACCTCGCTGACTTCATGGCCGGTTACAACTTCGCTCGCCGGCTTAAGATGCTCAGCGGCCTCAAACCCCAACGGATACTTCGCCAAGATCTGGACGTCAGAGCCAACGACGCACCGTTACCCGGTTCACCAGAATCTGGGACTAAACACCTAAAGAGCCATCTCAATGAGGAGTTAGTTAAACTAAACAGGCTGGCCGTTCTTAATTTGCACCGCGCTTCCGCTCCGGCAGCAGGTGCGGTGATCAGATTTGTCACTCTTTTCGCTTCTACACTTAAAGGTGTATCATCTGCGATCGACCGGCCGACCTGCATGAAGTTCTTTATCTGCGCGTTCGGCGCAAGTTAAGCGCTACCGACTGCCGGCGACTTAACCAGGTTGACGCCGATTATTAACGGGAGGGCGCCCGCCGTCGCCGCTGCTAGCGCACTTGGTGATGTAGCCGCCGACACCGCCATTGCGACGTAGGCTGCTAACGCAGCTGGAGCCGACGCTTGGCGCGTGATCCGAACCTTACGCTTCCCGACCGCCACGTCGATCTTAGTCAGCTGCTTATCATCCAAGACCCGTGCAAGCTGACGTACCAGCTGTATGTCTATGCCTAAGTCATATCTGGCATTTAGCAATGGTTGCGCTTAGGAAATGTAAACCTAACTTCTTTTGCACATCATGAAGGTGCGGCTTCTTGATCGAGTGGCCATCGGCATCGGCAAGCGCGTGGATCGCGCAGTCAGCAATCAACCGTTCGCAACGACAGCGCGGTCGAGGCACTCGAGAGTTCGGTTGCGCCAGCCTCACGGTTGAGGTTCGTCGGTAGCCAGCCGATTACGTAGTTCGCAACGGGGGTACTTGGACTGTCAGTTTGGGTTGCGCGATCGGCGGCCGCCCACAGAGCCAAACCGGCGAGAGCGTCCACTTCGCTGCCGATCGGGTTGCAGCGGCCGTGATCGATCAGGTCGTTGCCCTGAGGCAGTTTTGACGACAGGCGGGGGGTCGGGCCGAACAGGTCGGTTCCCTGCGCGCGAATGATGTAGAGGGCGTTAGTGGTCGCCGACCAGAAGGTTCGGCTGCGCGGGTCCGGGGTGCCGTCGCGCGGGTGCAGGATCAGGGAGATCGTCATTAACGGCGACAAGTCGACAAAACGGTTCGCGAGCACGAGCGACGCATTAGCGTATCCGAATCCGCGATGAACATGTCGATCTCCGTTTGTGCCAAAGTGGCCGTCGCAACTCAGCGGAGACGATCGCAACACGTCTTTCGATGAATAACCGGTGATCGGCAGTCCGCCGTCGCGGCGAGCCAAGTGCAATCATTGTCGCGTCGTTCTTAAGGCAGCTCGACGAATACGGCGTTGTACTGCGATAGCCAGCGATACTCTCGAGCGCGCAGCGCATCTTTGATGGCGTATGGCGCACGTGTGGCGGTTACCGGCACCGTCGCGCGAGCCGGCGTCTGCAGCACTTCCTCGCACGCCGTCCTGTCGTCCGTCAGCGTTGCTGTCAGCAGAACAACAAGCGAGTCGACATGGCATTGGCGCGGTGACAGGCGTTGAACCAGCCGCCGACGCGGTCGAGCAGGATATCGAGCGATCAGCTGTCCTGGCCGTGCCGCTGCCAGTCGATCTTGCGCATTGAGTCCGCCCAAGTCCGCTCGCGAGCGAGCAGGTACTGCGCCTTCCACCACGGGTAGTCGAACGCGGCATTGTGCGCGATGACTACACCAGCGCCTTTCAGCAGGGCCGCCACGATCGCGTCTTTGATCTACTGTCTGGGCAGCATTGCATCACTGAGTCCGGTCAGTCGAATAATCTCTCCAGAAAACGACTTGCCGGGATTCTTGGGCCAGCTGGAGGTCTTTTCGACGTCCACGACACAGCCGCGCGTATTAAACGCGATGCAGCAGGCGGCGATCGTAGTCGACTATAGTTGGTTTATCGACAAGCAGCGCGTGGAGCCACGTCCGGACCTCGTCCGACGACGTCATGACGTGACTGTGGAACTCGAAAGCCGCCCCGGTCATCGTCGATGGCGATTTCGAGCGGCGACCGCGCCGGCTCGGCGCCCGGGCGACTGGTCGAGGACATTGGAGGACAGCACAGCGATCGCCACGGTGGGTGCGGGAAGGGGCATGACATGTTTCCTTGAACGCAGAAGGCCCCGACGTTGCGGGGCCTTTCGCGAGGTTTGCGTGGCAGGATCAGGTGTGGAACAGGCCGTCCCTGAAGTCGGTCCACCGGGCGTCGACATCTCCGGCGTCGAGGCGCGCGACGAAGCTGCGGTAGGCCGGCAGAACGACATGGCCCGTCAGCGCGCGGGAATGCAGAAGTCGGTCGAAGAATGGTCGCTCTTCGCCCGCGATATCGGCCCAACCGCGCAGAGCGGTCATCGTGTCGAAGAACAGGCGCGGATCGCCATGGTCAGCGCTCATGCGGTGTGATCAAGCGATTAGGCGTGCGACGGCGCGTTCGAGCGCGATGTCCTCCGCCGCATCGGGTGCGTGTCGCGATCAGCGTCGTGCGGTTGTAATGTCGCTGGTAGTTTCGACAGGTAATCTAAGCCGCTGCCAGAGCGCAGTCTCATCGCGTCGATTGCACGTGGTGACAGGAGCCGCTGCGGGATCGATCGTATCGACGCCGCGGTAGAGCGCGGCAAGGGATACTCGACGAAGTAGCGCCGTGCCATCATGTCAGCCGAGAACGTCGTCCGGTCCTCGAACGAGACAATCCGGGTCGCAGCCGGCATCAGCGCCTAATTACGTAGCCATGGCAGCGGAATTTGGCACCTCGGGCATCGTTGATGCAGGTTGCGATGATCTCGTGGTGCCCGTCGTCACGCGTGCGCAGTGTGACGATGGCCGCTGCGACCGGTCGCCCGGCAACGGCCCCCACCGTCGGCGGCATGTCTGTAATGGGGATGCAGGCGATGCTGATCACCTGAACGAAGTGCGGAGAAATGGACCGAGCGGCGCCACCACAGCTGAATGCCCCGCTTGAAGATGTTAGTCGGCCTCAACCGTTCCAGCACACCAGCGGCCACAGGAGCCGACCCAGTCGCCGGCCCATTGTGCCAGAACCAGTCGCAACCCACCCCCGCCGCTTCCGTAAAAAGCAGATAACTCGTCAATTTTGCGACGGATCACAAAAACTTGGTCGGGGAAAGAGGATTCGAACCTCCGGCCCCTGCCTCCCGAAGGCAGTGCTCTACCAGGCTGAGCTATTCCCCGACCGGCGCCTGCCCGGACGGTGCCGGGCGGGCGAGGGGCGGCCTATATCGGGCAGGTCGACGGCTTTCAAGCCCAGTTCGTCAGGCGATCGAAGAGTTCGGGAGTGCGGGGCGAGGTCGCGGCGTGGCGGACCGGGGTCGGCACAGTTCTGCGACAGGTCGATGCCATCATGCTCGGCGAGGAGGAACTCCCTGATGAGTGCGTCCACGATCGCCCTTCATCGCTTCGGCCTGGGCGCCCGGCCCGACGATACGCCGCCGCGGGACCCGAAACGGTGGCTGCTCGATCAGCTCTCACGATACGAGCCACGACCCGCCGCGCTGGGCACGGCACCGTCCAGCCGCGTCGCCGCCGAGGCGCTCGCCGAATACTACCGCGAGCAGGCGACGCTTCGGCAGGAGCAGCGCGTTGCGGCCCCGGCGACCGGGGAAAATCCGGACGCACCAGCGTCGCGGGGGGCGCGGCAGGCGCTTCGTCGCGACGTGGGGCGCGTGCTTCGCGATCAATACGCCGCCGCGGTGCAGGCGCGGGTCGATGCCGCGCTGGTCACGCCCGCGCCCTTCGCGGAACGGCTGGTGCACTTCTGGGCGAATCACTTCGCGGTGTCCGCCGACAAGCTCGCGCTCGTCGGACTGTCCGGCACGCTGGAGTTCGAGGCGATCCGACCGCATATCCTCGGCCGGTTCGCGGACATGCTGGTCGCCGTCGAACGGCACCCGGCGATGCTGCTTTACCTCGATCAGGCGCAGTCGGTCGGGCCGGCCAGCCCGCTCGGCACCCGCATCGCTGCGCGACGGGCGAGGAAGGTCGGGCTGAACGAGAATCTGGCGCGCGAGATCCTGGAGCTGCACACGCTGGGCGTCCGCACCGGTTACACCCAAGCGGACGTGA
>Ga0325400_1000559_pt1 | contig 28056 bp, 19 predicted proteins | sample PopdelMetagenome_2_FD_205662 | JGI IMG/M metagenome (GOLD analysis project Ga0325400, IMG submission 205662) | Populus deltoides microbial communities from Bellville, Georgia, United States - Xylem-PdKOR-R1 | ecosystem: Host-associated > Plants > Phyllosphere > Stem > Wood/Secondary xylem...
ACCAGATTCGGCAGGCGGAGCCCAACGTTCTGCTGTTCGACGCGGGCGACCTTTTCCAGGGAACACCGTATTTCAACCTGTACAAAGGCGAACCCGAAGTGCTGGCGATGAACCGCATGGGCTACGACGCCAGCACCATCGGTAACCACGACTTCGACGCGGGGATGGCCAACATGGTTACCCAGTTCGGCAAAGCGACGTTTCCGTTCCTGATTGCGAATTACGATTTTAAGAATACGGCCATGGATGGGCGTTCACAGCCTTACAAGATTTTCACCAAAGACGGCGTTAAGATCGGTGTGTTTGGCCTCGGCATCCAGCCGGAAGGGTTGATTCTGAAAGAGCTGTACCAGGAAACGCGCTACCTCGACCCGATTGAAACCGCCAGCGATATGGCGGCTCAGCTACGCCATCAAAAAAAGTGCGACTACGTGATTTGCCTCTCCCACCTGGGGTACAAATACGACGACAATGCCATTTCTGACCGCGTTCTGGCGGCCAAAAGCCGGAACCTTGACCTGATCATCGGGGGCCATACGCATACGTTTCTGGATGCGCCAGTTACCGTGGCGGATCTGGACGGACGCCCTGTCCTGATCAACCAGGTGGGCTTTGCCGGTATCAATCTCGGAAAAATAGACCTGACGTTTGAGCGGGGCAAGGCCACCAGGGCGTCCGGCCAATCGGTGAGCGTCGGTTGATCGCCGGGTGCTTACGCCGGGGCCACCGTCTCCAGATCGCCGGTGTAAGCGACGGGTTCTTTATGCGTTAGAATTACCACCGCCAGCAGCGACCAGGCGATGGCCGTGTAGATATTGCTGATGTCGAAAGCCGCGCCGACACCCGCGACGCCAATCAGGGTAGTAACCGGAAACCACAGGCCGCAGATCAGCGGTACGTAGCGCGACCAGCCCGTCAGCTTTTTAGCCCGTATCACCGCCACCCCAACGCCAATCATAACCAGATTGCTAATCGGCCAGAATAGGTCCAGAATGTGGTACAGCAGGGTGTTATGGTTTGGCAGAATAATGACGTAACTATTCCAGATGTTCGCCAGGGTCAGCGTGCCCATGATAAGCGGAACAATCATCCGCCCGAAACGGTCCTGCCCCGTGGCGCCAAGTCGCCATAAGCCAATTATACTGCATTGCCAGCCCAGCATATAAATCAACTCCAGCAAACCACTGAGCGAAGTGGTGTTGAACTGATTCGGATCCGGACTCGCGTGGAGGTACATGTCGACGCAGAGAAAGGGAGCACCCACCAGGGCCAGACTCCCAAGAAGTTTGTTGTTCATTAGTGCGTGTTGTTTACGGGTAAAAATGACTCAATCGGTGATTACGCGGGGCAGTTGCTGTTTACTATTCAGGCGGGAACAATACAAAATAAAAGCCTGGGCAGCGGCTATTCAATGGGCAGTTGACTCATTTGGGGTATCGGGCTGCTCAGTTGAGAAAGTTAGCGCCTGAGATGTAACTTTTGACCTGACTTCGTTAATTAACCGGACAAACTGGCTTTTTTCTTGCTTAACTAATCTACTTATAGGGTTTACCCTAAAGTTTCAGAAAATTGGGTTTTCACTATTCTATTCATAGCTCACTTAATCCTAATTTTGCTAAACAAAATTCTATTTAGTCAACTAGCCATTTCACTATTCAAGTATTGAATTGGATTGATGGTCTCGGTCAGCGCCAGGTAGGTAGTTTACTTATTATTCACTAAATTCTATGAAATAAAAACATCTACATGATACGGGTGCTAATTGCCGATGACCATAATGTTTTTGTCGAAGGCATCGAATCACTGATTTCCAGTTTTCCACAGATCGAAGTAACGGAGCCCTGCCACACTGTTCAGTCCGTCACGGAACGATTGAGCCAGACGGCCATCGACGTGGTTCTGCTGGACATTTCGTTTCCGCTGATTGAAGACGGACTTGGGCTCTGCGAATACATAACCCGCACCTACCCGACGACTAAAGTAATCGCGCTGACCATGCACGACGACGCCAGTCTGATCAAACGGGTTGTGAAAAAAGGAGCCAAGGGTTACCTGTTGAAGAACACGACCAAGATGGAACTGCTCCAGGCCATTCAGACGGTTCATCAGGAAAAACAGTATTTCAACGAGACGATCACGCATATTTTGCTGAATGATGAGCCGAGGACCCGGAAGCCAACCGCCGGATCAGGCGTCAAGCCAAACCTGACGCCCCGCGAATCCGAAGTACTGACGCTCATCGCCCAGGGTCTGACTACGCAGCAAATGGCAACTCAATTATTCGTGAGTGCCAAAGCGGTTGAGTTTCACCGGAGCAGCTTACTGATGAAGTTCGGCGTACCCAATACGGCCCTGCTCATCAAGAATGCGATGGAGATGCATTATATTGATTAACAAACTTTTATCTATTAATTTTATAGATTCCTGATTCGCGTTTAGGCCGGGTCAGCCGCTCATTGAAAGCATTCGTTACCCAGACTATTGATAACCTAGCCGTCCTTCCGCGACCGGATCTGATGAAGGTAGATGCCCTGTTTTTTGTGCTAATCAAAAAATGCCTGAGCGCCATGGCGTTCGTGGGTATGATGGCATGGGGTCAGGACGTACGGGCGATTTCGGCGCGTTCGCCGATTGATAGTCTGAAAAAAGAAATTCGGCAGTTTATCCAGAACCGGAATTATAAACAGGCCGCGAAGTCGTATCAGGCGCTGGGGTGGCTTTACCACCAGCAGTATGATTACAACAAGTACACGATTGATGCGTACTTCAACGCCCTGAAGTATTACCGGTTAACCGGCGATTCGCTCGAATATTATAACGAGTACATCATCATCAGCGACTATTACACGCATGACTATTTCATGCAGCCGTACGCCGAGCGCTATTTGAAGAAGGCACTCCGGTTTTTCGAGCGAAAGCAGAATGTACCTAAAGTGATCGAGTGCCGGCTGGGACTGGAGAATATTGAGCAGAAAAAAGAGCCGATTCCGAAAAACCTGCTGACCGAACTTCGGGAAACCGAACGGCTGAGTGTGCAGTACCGGCAGGAGCGTTCTCAGGCGTACGCGCTGAATCTGCTGGCGAACACGTACCTGAAAGTTAAAAATCCGGATTCTGCCCAGTATTTCGCCACCCGGAGTCTGGCGATCGCCGAGCGGCTTAAAGTGAACTGGATGATCACGCTGGACCTTTTTTACCTGGGCATTGTCGACCAGTTCAAGAATCGGCCGGAAAAAGCGATTCAAGCCTACCGGAAGAGCTACCAGATTGCGGAATCGGAAAAAATGGTTCCGATGCTGCGGGATCTGACCCGGCACTCGGCGGAGAGCTATGCGTCGATGAACAACTACAGAAACGCGTATCAGTCTTTGCTGAAGGCACTGGATTTCACCAACCAGTACTATTATCTGGGGCAGACCAAAAGCATTCGTTTGCAGGAACTGGACAGTCAGATTAAAAAACTAGCGGTTGAAAAGCAACTCGTTGAAGAGAAAAACCGCCACCAGCATATGCTTAATTCGGTCTTGATTGTTGGGTTGATTCTCAGCATAGTGGGTGTAGGGGCGCTTGTTTTTCTGCGGCAGCAGCAAAAGCTGATTGCCCGCCAGCAGGCCGTTATTGCCCAGCAGCAGATTCGGCAACTAGAGCTAAAATCGCTCCAGGCCATGATTGAAGGGCAGGAAGAGGAACGCAGCCGGATTGCCCGGGATTTGCACGACGGGCTGGGCATTCAGTTGTCCCGAATCAAACTGTTTGTGGAAGCGCACCAGGAGCAGTTGCCCCTGTCGGTGAAAGAACCGCTAAACCAGTTTCTGGACGAAGCCTGTACGGAGACGCGCCTGATTTCCAATGACCTGCGTCCTTATGCCCTGTCGACGTTCGGGCTGGTGCCGGCCCTGGAAGACTTGATTCAGAAGCTGAATCTGGTGAATGAAACGGTGCTGGTGCTGGAACATTACGGCGAAATGCCGGCGCTGGGTGACGAAGCTTCGGTGATGATCTACCGGGTAGTGCAGGAGTTACTCAACAATGCACTTAAACACGCCCAGGCGCACCGGGTGACGGTTCAGATCATGACCAATGAAGAAACCGCCCTCATCAGCGTGGACGACGACGGCTGCGGGGGCGACTTTGACCAGAAACCGTCGAAAGGCAACGGGATTGCCAACGTTAAATCCCGGATCGATTACCTCGGTGGGCAGGTGATGTGGCAAAGCGAACGGGGTAAAGGAACCTCGGTTATGATTTCACTGCCCATGCAGAAACTGGCCAGAACGGCGGCCCCGGTGGCTTAGACGAACGCACGGATTAACCAACAACACACCTATAACCTGACCGTTTATTTAAGAATGAAACTGTTTACTTATGCCCTAAAATACAGCCTTATTCTTCGAGATAATAAGCTATCTGATCAACAAACAAGCGTCTGAGCCGACGCAGAACCAGCGCGCACTTTTTCGGATAATCACGCAATTACTGAGACCTATTTTCTAATCCAGGCTTCCCGAAAGACAGTAGGCACCGTACCTCTCCAGAGGGTAGGGCTCTAACGCTACTTTCCTAACGCTGGATTAGGCCAACAAAACAGGCAGCCAGAAGGGTACCCGTCGAGCGGGGGTTATCTACTTATTCTATGTGTTAAATCTTGTATTCCAACCGTTTCTACTTCGTTTATATGATTAAACATTTTCTATCCGGGTTCATTCTAATGAGCTGCTTGGCAGGAGCCTACGCTCAGGACCGAACCAATAAGGGGGCTACTCTGGCCAAGAACCAGGTGGCTCAGGCCTCTGTCAAAGGGTCGAATCAGGCCATCAATCCTAAAGCAGTCGTAAAAGGAACCGTCTCTGACGAGCGGGGTAATACGCTCCCTGGAGCAACGGTATCGGTGAAGGGTACGCAGGTTGGAACCACGACCGACGCCGATGGTAAGTTTTCCATCAACATGCCCGCCGGGTCTAAAGTGCTGGTGATCTCCTTTATCGGGATGAAATCGCACGAAGTCGAAGTGGGCAACCGCACGACGCTCGATATTACCCTGCAGTACAATGACCAATCGCTGGACGAAGTCGTGGTTATCGGTTACGGTACGGCCAAGCGGTCGGATGTAACGTCGTCGATCACCACCATCAAGGCGGCCGAACTGAAGGACATTCCGGCGGCCGGGGTTGATCAATTGCTACAGGGCAAGGCGGCCGGGGTAACCGTCACCAGCAACGGCGGTCAGCCGGGCGGTGGGGTTTCCGTTAAAGTGCGTGGGGTAACGTCCATCAACAGCAACGACCCGCTTTTCGTGATCGACGGCGTGCCGTTCGTTGGGGGTAACACGTCTTCCAGTTCGGGCTACGCCGGTCTGGGCGGGGGCGATGGCCAAACCGGGAACAGCGTCATGGCCATGCTGAATCCAAACGATATTGAGTCCATCGACGTACTGAAAGATGCCTCGGCGCAGGCTATCTACGGTTCACTGGCCGCCAACGGCGTGATCCTGGTTACGACCAAAAAAGGCAAGCAGGGCGACGGTAAAATCAACTACGACACGTACACCGGGGTTTCCGAAGTAACGCGAAAACTGAACCTGATGGATCTGCGCGATTTCGCCCGGTACCAGAACGAGGTTCTGCCGATCATTGGTAACCCCGTGGCCGACGAGTTCAAGAACCCCGATCTGCTGGGTAAAGGTACTGACTGGCAGGACGCCATGTTCCAGCGCGGAGCCATCAACAACCACCAGTTAAGCTTCTCGGGTGGCCGCGACAAAACGACGTTCTACCTATCACTGAACTACTTCGACAACAAAGGGATTCTGCTGGGCTCCGACTTCAAGCGGTATTCGACCCGCTTTAGTCTGGACAATCAGTTGAAAAGCTGGGTTAAAATCGGTCTAAGCGCCAACGTTTCCCGCAGTATTCAGAACGTATCCCTGGCCGATGCCGCCGAAGGCACGATCTGGTGGGGTGCGTCAACCAGCCCCCTGATTCCCGTTAAAAACCTGGACGGCTCCTGGGGGGGCGGTCAGACGGTGGGTGGTGTACAATACAACAACGCCAATCTGGTTGGAAACAGCCAGTACCGCGGTAACACCAAAACGTCGAACAATATTTTTGGTAGTTTCTACGTCGATCTGCAACTGCTCAAGGGGCTTAGCCTGCGGAACGAACTGTCGTATTCACTCGGTCAGGACAACAACGTAGCGTTCCAGAAAGCCGGTAATGTCGGCGGTACGTCGTTCCGGAGCAAACTGATTGATTCGCGGTCAGACAGCTACTACTGGTCCATTACCAACTACCTGAACTACAATAAGTACGTGGGTAAACACGGACTTCAGTTAACGGTTGGGCATCAGTCGCAGAACTCCTATTACCAGGCGATCTCGGGTACTAAAGTGGATTTGCAGGCCAACATCTTTGACCTGAACACGGGTAGCTCCGACCAGACAACCTGGGGATTAAGTGGCGGTAAGGGACAATGGGCGATGGAATCGTACTTTGCCCGGGCCAACTACACCTATGATGAGCGTTACTCGATTTCGGCCAGCTTCCGGGGTGATGGTTCGTCCAACTTCGGCCCGAACAACCGCTGGGGTTACTTCCCTGGTGTTTCACTGGGCTGGACGGTTTCCAACGAAAAATTCATGAAAGGCTCTGTTTCCAACGTCCTGAATTACGCCAAACTCCGGTTGGGCTACGGGGTGGTTGGTAACCAGAACTTCCCAAGTGGTGCGCCAAACCCGGCTTACGTGGGTGCCGTTCAGTTCTTCTCGGGTCCGGTCGGTTTTGGTTCGTCCAATATGATCAACGGGATTCCAAACCCGAACCTGCGCTGGGAGTCGGTAAAGACGGCCAACGTTGGGGTTGACTTGGGCTTCCTGGGTGGCCGCATCGACGCTACGATTGACGCGTACAAGAAAGTAACGTCCAACATGATCATCTTCCTGACGGGCCCGAACCTGATCGGGGTGGGCGACCAGTGGGATGACTTGAAAGCTCCGCTGGGTAACGCCGGCCAGATGACCAACACGGGGGTTGATATCGGAATCACCACGACCAACGTGAAGAAAGGCGATCTGACCTGGAAGACGAACGTCGTCTTTACTCAGTTCACCAACCGGTACGACAAAGCCGCCAGTGCCGCATCAGCCCTCGACGGTAAAGTTTACTACAACAACTATTTGGTAACGCACACGACGCCGGGCCGCCCCGTTGGTTCGTTCTGGGGTCTGGTCACGGATGGGCTGTTCCGCACGCAGGAGGAACTGGGCGCGAGCCTGCCGCAGTTTGGCTACAAAGTAAACCAAAACGAAACGTGGCTGGGTGACATTCGCTTCAAGGACATCAACGGCGATGGCAAAATCGACGCGCAGGACATGACCTTCATCGGTAGCCCGCTGCCCAAGTTCACCTGGGGTTTCACCAACACACTGAACTACAAAGACTTCGATTTCTCCATCTTCCTGCAGGGAAGCCAGGGCGCCAAGGCGTTTAACTTCCTGCGCTGGCAACTGGAAGGGCTGAACAATGCCTATACCAACCAGCTGCGGACGGTCAACGATCGGTATACGGCGGAAAACACCGACGGCGCACTGCCCCGGTTCACGAATACGAACAAGAATAACATCGCTATGTCGGACCGCTACGTTGAGGATGCTTCCTACCTGCGAATCCAAAACATTACGCTGGGCTACCGACTGCCGAAGACGCTGCTGAACAAAGTGAAGATCAGCAACCTGCGGGTTTACGGATCGATTCAGAACCTGAAAACCTTCACGAAGTACTCGGGCTATGACCCCGAAATCGGCTCCTTCAACAACAGCATCAAGTTGATGAACGTCGATATGGGCCACTACCCGAACCCACGCACGTTCACCGTCGGCGCCAACCTGCAATTCTAAATTCCAATTCCAGAAGACAATGAAATTTAAGTCCATCTATACACTCCTTATTCCGGTTATGCTCCTGTCGGCCTGCAAGGAGGACTTCATCGAGCGGCCTTCCTTATCGGGGACAACCACCGGAAACTACTACAACAACGCCCAGGAGGTACGGTCGGCCACCAGCACGCTCTACAGCGGTTTGCCCTGGCGGAACTACGAAAGCCGGGCGCAGGATGCCATCGGTGACGTTATGTCGGGTAACATGTTTACCTACACCGACGTGGAATACCTGAACTTCTCCATCTCCTCCGCTTCGGAGCGGATCGGGGGCGCCTGGGGGGCGTTCTACAAGATCATCGGGTACGCCAACGTCATGATCAAAACGTTCGAGGAGAAGAAAGCCGCCGGTGGTGACGCCAGCTATCTGGACCCCGCCATCGCCGAATGTCACTTTATCCGGGGAACCGTTTATTTCTATATTGCCCGTACGTGGGGGGCTGCTCCCATCATCACCGATCCGGGGGCTACGGCGCTGTCGGGAAACTTCAACATTCCGCGTTACCTCCAAAAAGACGTCCTGCGTTTTGCCCTGGAAGAGTTGCAACAGGCCGAAGCCGGTCTGCCCGAGTCTGACGAGCCGGGCCGGGTGACGAAATATTCGGCGAAAGGCATGATGGCCAAACTGCATCTGTACTCCAAGGATTACGCAAACGCCAAAGCAAAAGCGGAGGAAGTTATCAATTCGGGCAAATACGCGCTGGTGGAAGACTACAACGGCATGTTCACCAAAATGAGCATGAACAACAACGTAGAGTCGCTTTTCGCGATCCAGCACCAGCTTTCTCAGGACCCCTGGGGAACCGGTAACCTGAAAAACCCGGACCGGGGCGCGGGTGCGCTGCGGACGGCTGAAGCGGATGCGTGGGAAATGTATGTTCCATCCTTGGATTTACTGAAAGAATACGAATTTGGCGACCTACGGCGGAGATGGTCCGTTATGGAACACGGCTGGACCAATCCGGCCTGGAAACCCCAGCGCGTTAATGCACCGAAGTACAACGCCTTCATGGCCAATGGCTTTAAGTATGATACGCTCCAGCCGACCGAAGATGGCGGTAGTCTGAACGCCACTCGCTCCAATATTGTGAAGTACTTCGCCGGACCGGGTAAGAGCTTTGGCAGTGACGCGGTTTTGGGCCAGAGTTCCGGCAACAACGTGGTGCTGCTGCGCTACGCCGACATTCTGCTGATCTACGCTGAAGCCACGCTGGCGGGTGCCGGTTCAAGCAATGATCCAAAAGCCCTGGACGCCCTGAATAAAGTACGGAGCCGGGCTGGTTTAGCGCCTAAAACGTCGTTCACGGAGGATGATATTCTGCACGAACGCCGGGTGGAATTCGCCTTCGAAGGAGATTACTGGTACGACATTCAGCGTCAGGGTTTCGCCAAGGCGAAGGCCATGATCGAGAAACAAAACCGGGGTACGGTGACGGCACCGAATTACGTCACCACCTTCACCGAAGACCGTATGTTCCTGCCCATCCCCGCCGGTGAAATTGTGCAGGATCCTGAATTGGGCAAAGATCCGGTTCCTTACTATTAATCAGTCCTAATTAGCAGCTTCATGAAATTCCATACATTCAATCAACTGGCGGGCCTGTCTTTTCTAACGCTCCTGAGCGGCCTGGTTATCAGTTCCTGTACGAAAGATACGGACGGTCGTCCGCAGGTTGACCCCGGCAATCCCGTCGCCACGGCCATCCTGCCCGACTCAGCCGCGGGGGGCTCGGTCGTTACGCTGACCGGTACGGGCCTGGGTGATATTCGCACCATTATGTTCGAGAAGAACAACGTTCCGGCTGGGTTTCAGCCCACGCTGAACACCGAGAACGCCATTATCTTTCGGGTACCCGCCGAAGTGGTGGGCGGAATGCAGAATATCGTTTTAACCAACAGCGCCGGCAAATCGGTATCGGTGCCCTTCAAGGCGCTGGCGTATCCGACGGTTTCGGCGGCAACTAACTACAACTTTACCGAAGGAGCCGAGATTACGCTGACGGGCAATAACCTGAGCGATGTTACGTCAGTGGCCGTAGCCGATACGCTGAAAGGCATTTACGACGCAGCAACCATCGTGTCGAAAGAGCAGAAAACGCTGACGGTCAAGATGCCCGCGACGACGCTTAGCCGGGGTTCTCTGCGAATCATTAACGGCTCGGGTAAACTGGTAACGACCCAGGAGTTCGTCAACGCGGACATGGCTTATAAAATCTTCACGGATGCCTACAACAATGGTTTTCAGGATGGTTCCTGGGGTGAGGCCGCAGCCATGACGACGAAAGAAGCCAAGTCCGGCACGGCGTCGGTTGGAAAAAACTTCCAGAAAGGCAACTGGCACCTGATTGGTTTCGCCAACTGGTCGGGTTCGGCCCTCACCTACTCGCCGGAGTATACCTACGTAACGGGCTGGATTAAAGGAGCCTCCGCCGACTACTCGCTCTACCTGACGACCGACGCCAGCCAGGCCGGATTCGGTGGGTTCGCGGACAAGAATAAGATTGACATCAAAGCCGGCACCTGGACCTACTTCAAGTTCAAGCTGTCAGACATTGACTTCTGGTCGGCCGGTAAAACGCTGACCCAGGTCGGATTCCGTATCCAGGGTCCGGACAAGCAGGACGAAACTTTCTACTTCGATGATCTGATGCTCGTCAAGTAATCGCATCCTTACGTGTTTACGCTTACCCAAACCGTACGCCCTGCCGGGGGTACGGTTTGGCATTTATTTCCTTCTCCTAATCCAACTAAACTTTGTTATGCCCTTACCTTTACTTTCCTGGCTGCGGCAGTCGCTCAGCCGTTACGAATCCGTACGCCTTTACGTATTCATTGGCTGGCTGCTAAGCGCCTTTTCCGCGCTGGCCGCCGACCCCATCCGGCTCGAAGCCGAAGCGACTCAGGGCGTTGCGCTCAACGGGGTTTACATCGCGCGCGATCAATCGGGCTACTCCGGGAGCGGCTACGCCTGGGGCTTCGACGACGACAGCAACGGGGGCGACAACATGGTCTTTACGTTTCCGGCCACGGCTGGTGCCTACGAATTAACCATTGGTTACTATTCGCCCTACGGGGACAAAAAGTCCCGGCTGACGGTCAACGGCGCCACCAGTGAGCAGGACTTAAAGAACACAGGAGCTAATTTCGGCGCCGTTACCGTCGGTAAATTCCAGTTGACAGATGGACAGAACACAGTCATTATCAATAAGAATTGGGGGTATTATGGCATTGATTACATCGTGCTGACCCCGGCGACGGTTCAACCGCCAACCGTTGTTCCGCTGGTGAATGGCCGGGCGGAAGCGGAGCTGGGCAACCGGACAGGCGTGGACGTAGCCAGCATCAATGCCGGCTTTTCGGGCACGGGCTACGTTACGGGTTTCGATAACGCCACCGATCAATTAACGCTGACCTTCAACGCCACGGCGGGCCTGTATGATCTGAACCTTGGCTATGCCTCCCCCTACGGTGACAAAGGCGTGGATGTCAGCGTCAACAACGACCGGGGCAGTGGCACATTGCCTCAGACCAACGGCGGCTTTCGGTCAGTCGGGCTGGGTAAGTTTTTGTTAAACAACGGTCTGAACACCGTCACCATTTACCGGGGCTGGGGCTATTTTGACATAGATTACATCCAGTTAACCGCATCAACCGCCCCCTTGCCCGCCAAGCCGCCGAAGACCCTGGTGGACACCAAAGCCACCCCGTCGACCCTGGGGCTTTTCTCGTATCTGGTGGACCAATACGGCAGTAAGGTTCTCTCAGGCCAGCAGGACGATGTAGAATACATTCAGGAAAAAACCGGTAAAGAACCCGCCATTGGGTCTTTCGACCTCATTGATTACTCGCCCAGCCGCGTGCAATACGGCGCGACGCCCGCCCGGACCAGCGAGGCCATTATTGACTGGGCAAAGAAAGGCAACGGGCGGGGTATCATCAGCCTGATGTGGCACTGGAATGCCCCAACCGATCTCATCAATCAGGCCCCCGACAAGCTGTGGTGGCGCGGATTTTACACCGACGCGACGACCTTCGATCTGGCGGCTGCGCTGACCGACAAAAATGGCGAACGTTACCAACTAATGCTCCGGGACATCGACGCCATTGCCGTCCAACTGAAAAAATTCCAGGCCGCCGACGTGCCCGTCCTCTGGCGACCGCTGCACGAGGCTCCCGGCGGCTGGTTCTGGTGGGGCGCCAAAGGCTCCGGCCCTTTCAGGGAGCTCTGGCGCCTGTTGTACGACCGGCTGACCAATTACCATCAGTTGCACAACCTGATCTGGGTCTACACGGCTACGGACACGTTCAACGCCGACTGGTATCCCGGCGACCAGTACGTCGATGTAGTGGGGCTAGATATTTACGCCGACTCGACGGCTAACATGAGCGGCAATTGGGCCAGTGCGCAGGCGTCGTTCAACGGTAAAAAGCTGGTTACGCTGTCGGAAACGGGTAACCTGCCCAATCCCGATAAAATTCGCGGCTTCGGGACCTGGTGGTCGTGGTTTTCCGTCTGGACGGGCACCGATTACATCAAAAAGCAATCGGTTGAGCTGCTGAACAAGGTCTACCACGACGATGTTATCATCACGCGCGACGAACTGCCCGACTGGCGCCCAGCCGCACCCGCCAACCTGCTGAAAATGAAGTATCAGGACGGCGACAATGAGCAGACCAGTGACAGCAAGATCCGGCCCCGGCTGTTGCTTACGAACGAAGGAGCCACGGCGGTGCCTTACAGCGAGTTAACGATCCGGTATTGGCTGACGGCCGAGAACTTTTCGCCCCTGACGAATCTGCAGTTAAACTGGGCGCCCCTGGGTACTGACAGGATTCGGTTGACCTACGTTCCCCTGCCCGCCGATCAGCCACGTCAAGGCGCTTTTGGCTATGTCGAATACAGCTTTGCGAACGAAGCGGGTCAACTGGCAGCCAACAGTAATACGCCCATTTTCACCCAGTTTGCCAAAAAAGACTGGAGTGCCTTTAATGAACTGGACGATTATTCGTATAAGGCAACCGGTAGCAGCTACGAGACGAACGACCACGTAACGATCTACCGAAACGGGGCGCTGGTATGGGGGGTTGAGCCCGCCGTAGTCGCTACTAGTCAGGTGATGAAGGTCTATTCGGAAAACCGAAACGGCAGTGCTCCCACCTCGACGCTCAATACCTATCTCCAGATCAGTAACGAAGGCAACGTGCCGGTAGTTTATAAGGACCTTAAAGTGCGCTACTGGTTTACCGCCGAAGGCACGCAGGCGCTGAGGTTTTACCTGGACTGGGCCAAACTGCTGGGCAACGCCATTAATGGACAGTTTGTGAAGGTAGCCCGGTCGGGCGCGGATACTTACCTAGAACTGAGTTTCAACGAAAGCTTAGGCACGTTGTCGCCCCTGAGTAACACGGGTAACATCCAATACCGGATTGCTAAAGGCGACTGGTCGGCCTTTGACCCGACGAACGATTATTCGTTTGCGCCCGCGGCCCCCATGAGTCTCAATGAGCACGTTACCGTGTACTACCGCAACCAACTGGTTTTCGGCACCGAGCCCGCCCCGACAGCCGCCCGGCTGACCACTGGCGAGCTGACTCCGTTGGTGGTAACCGTGCTGGGCAATCCCGTGGTAGGCAGCCAGGCGAAGGTGGAAATTCGCGGAGCTGAAGGGTCGCGCCTGCGGCTCCTCTTAACGGACGAAAAGGGCCGTCAGCTCGCCGGGCGGGCCATTGAACAGGCTTCCCAAATCGAACAACACGTCTTTGCGCTAGACGGGCCGACGGGCGTTTATCTGTTGCAGGTCAACACGCCAACCGATGCCGTATCGGTGAAGCTGGTGAAGCCTTAAGAGGCCCGTTTACAGGAGTCATACCCCAAAGGCGCTGGTCAGGCGATGGATCAGCGCCTTTTTGTTAGGTCGTCGACGGATAGTCAGCCGATTCACCGTTGCAGAAGCCACGCCGAAACTGTTATCTTTGTGAATCATTTCGCTTTAACGATTCGCTCTATATGAAATTCGGTGTAGTAGTGTTCCCCGGCTCCAACTGCGACGACGACGCCGTTCACGCGCTGAAGGATCAGCTTAAACAGGATGTTGTCAAGCTGTGGCACAAAGATCATGATCTGCAGGGCTGCGATTTTATCGTTCTGCCCGGCGGCTTTTCCTACGGCGATTACCTGCGCACGGGGGCCGTGGCCCGTTTCTCACCCATTATGAATGAGGTGATCAAACACGCCGACCGGGGTGGCTACGTGATGGGAATCTGCAACGGTTTTCAGATTCTGGCCGAAGCCCGACTGGTGCCCGGTGTGTTGCTGCGGAATACGAGCCAGAAATACGCCTGTAAAAATATCTATCTCCGGCCCCAGTCGAAAAGCGCTTTGCTGACGGCAAGTCTGGAAGATCGCGCTTATAAAATTCCCATTGCCCACGGCGACGGCCGCTATTTCGCGGATGCCGACACGCTCAAGCAATTGAACGACAACGATCAGGTTCTGTTCCGGTATTGCAACGAAGCCTGCGACAGCGTCGATGAGTTCAACCCGAACGGAAGCGTCGAGCACATTGCCGGGGTAACCAACGAACGCAAGAACGTTTTTGGCATGATGCCCCACCCCGAGCGGGCCGCTGATCCGCTGCTAGGCAACACCGACGGCAAACTTATTCTGGAGCAATTAGTAAATGCAGTTCTGGTGTAACGAACCGGCCACTGTCTACGAGCAAAAAAGCCCCAGCTAGCTGGGGCTTTTTTGCTCCAGATCCAGAGGATGAATTACATTAATGAAGAGCTGAACGCCGGGCTGGTTACACACCAGTACGGCGCAATAGTCATCAGGCACCGGTAACGAATAAAAATAATACGTTTCTTCACCATACTGATAGCTCTCGTTGAGAACCGACATTTCCGTTAAATCGGCGTAAACGCCAACGCCGATTGCCTTGATCAAGGCTTCTTTCCGGCACCACAGCTCAAAAAAACGGCGCGGTGAGGTCTCGGCTGCGACTCGTTCATCAGGGCTAAAAAAAGCCGCAAACTGGGCCGGATCGACAGTAATCAGCCGTTCGCAGTCGATGCCGACGCGCAGGTTTTCGCCCGCGGCACACATGACCAGACCTGTAGTATGGCTTATGTTGAAGTCAATCGCTGCATCAAGATAAGGCCTTTTATGGTCCGTGTACTTCAAATGGGCAAGCGATAAAGGGCCATAACCCCAGTTCTTTAACTGCTCTACCAGAAGCAGCTTACCCAGAAACGACAGATCACGATCGCCTGGTTGACGCAGCCGTTCCAGTCGGCCCTGCTCCTGTGCGGGCAGGTAACTCCAGTATTTTTGGTAAAGCGTCTCCGGCAAAAGGCTGTTCAACTGGCAATAAGAAATTAGAACGCTGGACATCAGGCTTATCGGCTAGCACGCTTTACGTGTGGTCCCCTAGAAATGCTTCCGGATTTACCCAAAAAATCTAACCCACGCTGGTTTCAATCAGTCAATCTACCGCAGATCAATCACCTCCACGCCCGGGTGCTTTGCTTTGTCGAACACAAAATAATTGTCCGGCAGATTCGGGTTGGGCGTAAACTTGTCAATCTTGTAGCTGGTTGCCTTGCCGCTCTTGTCGTAAATTTTCCAGCTCTTGATCGACTTGTCGTTTTTGGCGATGGCGATCTGCACTTTGCTGATCTGCCCGTTTTTCTTCTCCGGCGTTAGCTCAACCACCTCGACCGGCTGCCCGGCGGCTTTCTGCTCGCCCGTGAATTTATAATCGTAGCCTTTCTTGTAGAGCGAATAAATCTTGGCCGGGTTAAGCTCACTGGCATCGCCCTGGTCGTAATTCTGCACGTTTACCTCGTTGGTTTCCTTCACGTAAGTCGACATGATTTTACCATCCGTGAACACTTCCTGGCCCGCCAGCGTTAGCCGAAATTTATCTCCTTTAACGGCCAGATCCCCTTTGTAATTACCCGCTCCGCCGGTTGTGGTAAAGGTCGCCTGATACGCGTTCAAAGCGCTGTACTTTTTGCTCATAGCGTCCAGAATGTCAGCGGCTCGTTTATCTTTCTGAGCCAGTGCCGGAAGCACCCACCCCAGACTCAATACTCCCAGTAGGATCAATCGTTTCATCGTGTTTGTAATTTATGGTCACAAAAAAAGCCAGCTCAATGGCTGGCCATTTGTTGTTAGACAATTTCTGCGGGAAAAAGTTTAGCCCGTGTTTACAGGCCTTTGAGCCGTTCTTCCAGCACCTGCGGGTCCTGAATCAGCACTTCGCGGGCCTTGCTCCCCTCGAAGGGCCCAACAATGCCGGCGGCTTCCAGTTGGTCAATGAGTCGACCCGCGCGGTTATAGCCTAGTTTCAGACGCCGTTGGATGAGCGACGTACTTCCCTGCTGGTGGACAACAATCAGGCGGGCCGCTTCGTCGAACATCGGATCCCGGTTTTCGAGATCGATTTCGCGCTCTTCACCGCCATCACCCTCATCGCCGGCAAACTCAGGCAACAGATACGCCGACTCGTAGCCCCGCTGGTTACCAACAAACTCGCAGACCTCTTCAATTTCGTTGGTATCGACAAACGGACACTGGAGACGAATAATATCGGAGTTGGCCGAAAACAGCATATCCCCCATCCCGACCAGTTGTTCCGCCCCGCCCGTATCCAGAATGGTTCGGGAGTCAATTTTAGAGGTAACCTTGAACGACAACCGCGCTGGGAAGTTGGCTTTGATCAGACCCGTAATAACGTTTACGGAAGGCCGCTGGGTGGCCACTACGAGGTGAATACCGATGGCCCGCGCCAGCTGAGCGAGCCGGGCAATGGGCTGTTCTACTTCCTTGCCCGCCGTCATCATCAGGTCGGCCAGCTCATCGATAATCAGCACAATGTACGGCATAAACTTGTGTCCTTTCTCGGGACTCAGCCGACGGTGCACAAACTTGGCATTGTACTCTTTCAGGTTCCGGCACCCGGCGTCTTTCAGCAGGTTGTAGCGGTTATCCATCTCAATACATAGCGAATTGAGCGTATTCACCACTTTTTTGGTATCGGTAATAATGGCGTCTTCGCCATCGGGCAGCTTAGCCAGGAAGTGGCGTTCGAGCTTCGAGAACAGCGCCAGTTCCACCTTCTTCGGATCGACCAGCACCAGCTTTAGCTGCGACGGATGCTTTTTGTAGATGAGCGAAGTCAACAGCACGTTCAACCCGACCGATTTCCCCTGCCCGGTGGCCCCGGCCATGAGCAGGTGCGGCATTTTGGCAAGGTCCGCCACGAAGATTTCGTTGGAGATGGTTTTTCCCATCACGACGGGTAACTCGAACGTCGTCTTGGTAAACTTCTCGCTGGTCATGACAGTCCGGATCGAAACGGTTTCCCGGTTCTTGTTGGGCACCTCGATACCAATGGTTCCCTTGCCCGGCATAGGCGCAATAATCCGGATACCCAGAGCCGCCAGGCTTAGCGCAATATCGTCTTCCAGGCTTTTAATCTTTGAAATCCGAACCCCCGCCGATGGGACAATTTCGTACAGCGTTACGGTTGGCCCGATGGTCGCCTTAATGCTGTCAATGGTAATACCGTAGTTCTGGAGCGTTTCCACAATCCGGTCTTTGTTGGCTTCCAGTTCCTCACCCGAAACCTGGGCCTTCTGATTCTCGGGATAGTCGGTCAGCAGCTCCAGGGTCGGCATGTGGTAATTCGACAAGTCGAGGGTCGGATCGTAGAGGCCGTGGCTTTTCAGCGCATCCTCGTCCACTTCATCCGAAGGTCCGGCATAAGCCTCGACGACGGGCTGGGCAATCGACTCGGCCGGAGCCGCCACGGCAATCGTATTTTCGACCGTCAGCGTCAGTCTAGGACTGGCCGAGGCCGTCACGGCGGGACTGGCTTTTTCCGGCTTTTCGACCTCCGGCTTCATAACTAGCGGAACAGCGACAGGTGCTTCCGTTACCAGCTCCGGTTTTCCTTCCGCAAGGGGCTCTTCAACGTAAGTGCTGACGGGCTCAACGGGCTGCGGTTTAGGAATCGTTTTGGTAACGGGCTTGGGCACATCGATGAAATCATCCACGTCATCTTCATCCTCGTCGTCGGCCTCCTCAGCCGTTGCTTCTGCCGGATAAGCCGGTTCCGGGTCAACCACCCGAACGGCAGCCGGGCGTCCCGGACGCGTCGGCAATGATGTAATGCCGTAGAAGAAAACAAGGAATAAGAACAGCGCAAAGGCAATCACGGCCAGGGTTCCCCAGCCAATCAGGCTGTGAAGCCAGACGTTCATTTCGTAGCCAATTCCCCCGCACCAGACCCCCGCCCGACCAACGGATTCGGTCGATAAAACGACATAACCAGCCAGAAGACTGATCCAGGTCATGTAAAACAGAATCGCCTTGGTGGTGCGGCCCAGGGGCAAAAGCTCCTGCCGGAAAACCAGTTTCCAGCCCGAAAGGAAAAGAATGATGGGTATGCCCAGTGCCGCCACACCAAACCAGCGGAAGATAAAGACGTGAGCCACAAAAGCGCCTAACAAACCCAGCCAGTTGCGGGTTTCGCTACCCGACTGCCGAAGGGGCGTTTGCAAAGCCGCATCCAGCACGCTCTGATCCGCCTTGCCAACCAGTAGATAAGATATAAAAGCCAGCGTCAGGCTCGACGCCAGCAAAATCAGCAGTCCACCGATGGCGAGCTGGGTTCGCCGGTCGATCTGCCACCGGGTTAATTTTCTGAGCACGGCCGGGCCGCTGCGTCGGGGTGCTCCGTTGACCGCGCCATCCGGTGACGAACCATTATTCGACGCCCCGCCAGCCTTCCCCTTCTCTCTTCGAATCGTATTTTGTCGGTTAACGGATTCAGCCATAATCGTTTAGTCATTGGTCTTTTTTCGCCGGGTTCCAGCGGGTCAAACCGTTAGCCCCGGGTAAGCGAGAAAAGACTGTTCAAGCTACGTTTTCTGCCAATCCTTTGCAAATCCGTTTAGCTAACGCCGGACCTTCGTAGATGAAACCGGTGTAGACCTGCACCAAACTGGCCCCCGCCTGAAGCTTCTCCCGCGCATCTTCGGCGGTTGCAATGCCTCCGACGCCAATAACCGGAAAAGCGTGGCCCGACCGTTCGCACAGATACCGAATTACCTCCGTCGAACGCGCTTTAAGGGGTTGGCCGCTGACACCGCCGGCGCCCATTTGCTCGACCACTCCAGCGTCGGTTTGTAGCCCTTCGCGGCTAATTGTTGTATTGGTGGCAATTACCCCAGCAATTCCGGTGACGGTAACGATCTCGATAATGTCGTCCAGTTGATTGTTGGTCAGATCGGGCGCAATTTTCAGAAGGATGGGTTTGGGCGCCGGCTTCCTCCGGTTTTCGTCCTGTAGTCGTTGCAGAATAGCCGTCAGAGGGCCTTTTTCCTGCAAAGCCCGCAGACCGGGGGTGTTGGGTGAACTGACATTAACGACGAAGTAATCAACAACGGCAAACAGATCGTGGAAGCAGGCCAGATAGTCATCGAGGGCGTTTTCATTCGGTGTCGTTTTGTTCTTACCGATGTTACCGCCAATCATGATTTGGTCGCCGGAGCGCCGTTTACGCAGTCGTTCGGCGGCTGCGGAAGCGCCCTCGTTATTAAAGCCCATGCGATTGATCAGGCCGCTGTCTTTTTTCAGGCGGAACAAGCGGGGACGGTCGTTACCCGACTGTGAACGCGGAGTTACGGTTCCGATCTCGATAAAGCCAAAACCCAGACACGCCAGTTCGTCGACCAGATCAGCGTTTTTGTCGAAACCGGCGGCCAGCCCAATGGGGTTTTTGAAGCGCAGGCCAAAGACGGTCCGCTCCAGACTAGGATGTTCGTAGGTGAATAGCTGTCTGGTTAACCAGCCCACGCCCGGAATGGTCAGTAAAATCTTGAGAAAAGACGTGGTGAAATGGTGGATACTTTCAGGATCAAAACGAAAAAGAGTCGGCAGAATAATTCGCTTGTACATGCCGCAAAGGTACAAAACATGCCCGTAGCGGAGGAGTCGAGCCGGAGCAAAGTTTTAATCCGGCTCCTGATTCCGTCGATCCGGCTCGACTCCTGACCAATCAGCCAAACAAATTAGACGACAGATAGCGGTCGCCCCGGTCGCAGATGATGCAGACGACAACGCCTTCCTCAAGTTCATTGATCAGCTGAAGGGCCGCGTGAACCGCTCCCCCGCTGCTCATTCCCGCAAAGATGCCTTCCTCGCGGGCCAGCCGCCGGGTCATTTGGGTAGCCTCTTCTTCCGAAACCTCGAGGATGCGGTCGACGCGATTCGGATCGTAGATTTTGGGCAGATAAGCCTGCGGCCACTTTCGAATGCCCGGGATCTGTGACCCGTCCGTGGGCTGACAGCCGACGATCTGCACCGCCGGATTTTGTTCTTTCAGATAGCGGGAGGTTCCCATGATCGTACCCGTGGTGCCCATTGACGACACAAAATGCGTAATCTGCCCCTCGGTGTCCCGCCAGATTTCGGGCCCTGTTGTGCGGTAATGCGATAGATAATTGTCGGGATTGGCAAATTGATTTAACAAAAAGTAGCCGCCTTTCGCCACCTGTGCCTCGGCGTAATCGCGGGCGCCTTCCATCGTCTCGATCAGAGTTACTTTCGCCCCAAAGGCTTCCATCGTCAGCACGCGCTCCCGGGTCGAGTTTTTGGGCAGGACCAGCTCAATCTCAACGCCGTAGAGCCGGGCGATCATCGCCAGTGCAATGCCGGTATTTCCGCTGGTTGCTTCAATCAGTTTGGTACCCGGCTGAATATCACCGCGTTCAATTGCGCCCTTAATCATGCTAAAAGCCGCCCGATCTTTGACGCTACCGCCCGGATTCTGCCCTTCGAGCTTTCCGTAAAGTTTAACACCGGGCTTTGCATTGATTCGGTTTAATTCAACCAGCGGGGTATTGCCAACAAAATCCAATAAAGTTGCCACGTAAGAAAATTTAAAGTTGAGTCTTCGTCAAACGTGAACCTGCCTGATAAAGTTGCAGGTGTTTCATCTGCGCTCTTATAAAATGGTCACTTTCGTATAAGTATAATTACTTACACTTTAACAAATTATTGTACTACCGGAAAAATACCTAAGTAAAGTTTTGTTTTTAAAGAAAAAAGCGCTGACATTTCCTCTATACAAGGCTTAAATACATAGTAATAGCATTTTCATTTCCTTACATACTGTTCTTCTTTATTAGTATAGACCATTTTAATACGTATGAAATTAGACCTTTACTCTAACCCCCGCAATGGCTATTCGGAATCACAGATACAAGCCATAACGCGGTATCTCAACCTGCCCGATATGATGCTCCCTTTCTGGGGACACCGTCGCAAAGTACCGGTCCACCGAATTGTACGCCTTGAGGGCGAAGGTAACTATACCTTACTTCATTTTAGTGATGGCAGCCGTTTAATGGTCTCCATCACGCTTAAAAAACTGGAAGAGCGTTTGTCGCCGTCCATGTTTGTTCGTCCTCACAAAAAGAACATTATCAACCTCCTTTACCTACAGGAAATTCAACCGAACAAGAGCATGATGATCCGGCTGACCAACGGGGATGAAGTCGAAGTATCCCGGCGAAAAGCGGCCCACTTCCTTCAGCTTGTCCGCGTATTTCAGCGGGAATTAGTACCCCTGACTTCGGTTCAGGCGTCGGCTTAACCCTTATCAAACAAAAAGGTGACCTCTGAAGAGGTCACCTTTTTGTTTGATAGCGCGCTGCTACTGATTACTGCTCGCCTTAGCCAGTTCCTCATCGCGTAAGCTCCGGCGCAGAATCTTACCCACGTTGGTTTTGGGCAGTTCCGTGCGAAACTCGATATAGCGCGGGCGCTTGTAATTAGTCAGGTTTTCACGGCTGTAGGCCAGGACATCGTCGGCGCTCAGACCGGGATCTTTTTTAACGATAAAGACCTTTACGGCCTCATTCGACTTTTCATTGGGCACTCCGATACAGGCAACTTCCTGCACCCCCGGGCATTTAGCAATCACATCTTCGATTTCGTTGGGATAAACGTTAAATCCCGACACCAGGATCATGTCTTTCTTCCGATCGACAATCCGGAAAAAACCGTCTTCGTCCATGGTACCGATATCGCCCGTTTTAAACCAGCCATCTTCCATCACCTGGGCCGTCTCATCCGGGCGGTGCCAGTAGCCGACGAACACCTGCGGACCCCGCGCCCAGACTTCGCCGGGCGTTCCGAGGGGGGCTTCGGTTCCGTCCTCCCGCATGATTTTCAATGCCGTACTGGGCCACGGCAGGCCGATGGTACCAATGCGGGCGGTGCCATCCACCGGGTTCGAGCTAAGCACAGGCGATGTTTCTGAAAGACCGTATCCTTCCGCCGGAATTACGCCCGTCAGATCCCGCCACCGTTCCGCGACGATTTTTTGCAGCGCCATCCCCCCCGCCGATGTGATGTGCAACCGGCTGAAATCTACTTCTTTGATCGCAGGCTGGTTTAACAGCCCATTGTAGAGGGTATTAACCCCCGTAAACATGGTAACTTTATACCGCTTGAGTTCCGCAATAAACGCCTTCATGTCCCGCGGGTTGGTGATCAGCAGGTTCATAGCGCCGGACTTTAGCGAAGCCATTACATTGACCGTCAGGGCGTAAACATGGTACAGCGGCAGCGCAGCCACCATGACTTCGGGCGTACCGTCCTTATGCGTGCTGGGCTGCATCCATACATGCTGGGCCTCCATGTTGGCGATGAGATTCCGATGCGTCAGCATGGCTCCCTTAGAAACGCCGGTTGTGCCGCCGGTATACTGAATAAACGCAATATCACTGCTCTGAATCTCAACGCGCTGCATGGGCTGGCGTGCGCCCTGGCTCAGGGTATCCGCGAACGGGATGGCGCCGGGCAGGCGATACGCCGGAACCATTTTTTTCATGTATTTAACGACGGCGTTGACGAGCTGCTTCTTGGGAAAGCCCAGCAGATCACCGATCTCGGTCACGATAACGTGCTGAATGTCAGTCTGCCCGAGGATCTTCTCCAGGTTGCTGCCGAAGTTGGCCAGAATTACAATGGCTTTGGCACCCGAGTCTTTAAACTGGTGCAGCATTTCCCGGGGGGTGTAGAGCGGATTGGTATTGACTACCGTCAGACCCGCCCGCAGAGCACCAAACATAGCCACCGGGTATTGAAGCAGATTAGGCATCTGAATCGCAATGCGATCTCCTTTCTGTAACTTCAGCGTATGTTGCAGGAACGACGCAAAGTGGCTCGAAAGCTGGTCGACTTCCCCAAAAGTCAACTCCTTACCCATGCAGGAATAGGCCGGTTGAGCGGCAAACTTACGACATCCTTCACCAATCAGCTCGGCTAATGAGGGATAGGCATCCGGATTGATTTCGTAAGGAACTCCTTTGGGGTAAAATTTCAGCCACGGGTAGGGTTTAGCTGCTGATGGAGTCTCCATGGATTAGACTTTTTTTGTTTAAATTAAAATAAAACCGGGAACTCTACCAACTAAACGCTTCGGGCACCCCCAAATATTGCCCCTTTAGAAAGCAACCGCTTTCAGGCGCAGGCCCGTTTCTTCCGGCAGGCCAAACACCAGATTCATATTCTGCACCGCCTGCCCGGATGCGCCTTTGGTCAGGTTATCAATAATGCTGCTGATGAGCAGCTGATCCTCGTGCTTTTCCAGATAAATAAACGCCTTATTGGTATTGACTACCTGTTTTATATCAATTGGGGCAAAACTAACGTGCGTAAAAGGGTGTTCGGCGTAATAATCGACGTACAGCTGCTGCGCTTCGTCCAGACTTCCGGCAAAGGGCGTGTAGACATTGGCCATGATGCCGCGGGTGTAGTCACCCCGGTAAGGCACGAAGTTGATTGCCTTCTCAAAACCCGGTTGCAGGCTCGTCAGGCTCTGCCGGATTTCTTTCAGGTGCTGGTGGGTGAAGGCTTTATAGATGGAAACGTTGTTGTTGCGCCACGTAAAATGCGTCGTATTGCTGAGCGCCTGACCCGCGCCCGTCGAACCCGTAACGGCGCTGACCTGCACGTCGTCCGTCAGCAGTCCGGCCTTAGCCAGCGGCAACAGCGCCAGTTCAATGCTGGTTGCGAAACAACCCGGATTGGCAATTTTGGTGGCCTGTTGGATGCGGTGCCGCTGCAGTTCGGGGAGGCCGTAAACAAAGCCATTCGACTCGTCGCGGAAATCAGTGCTTAAATCAATGATCTTGACGCTGTCGGGGATAGCATTCTGAGCTAGGAACTTGGCCGACTCCCCATGCCCCGAACACAGGAACAGCACGTCTACCCCGCCCGCGAGCAGTTCGGCAACGGATGCGTCGGTGAAAAGCAGATCGGTGTCGCCGAGCAGGTCCGTGTGGGTGCTATAAACGGGTTTGCCAGCCTGGCTTTTACTGTGTACGAAACGAATCTTCGCGCTGGGGTGATTGATGAGAATACGGAGTAGTTCGCCACCGGTATAACCGGCGCCCCCGATGATACCAATCGCAATGGAATCAGTCATAATTATTGCTTTAATGGCTGTTCGTGAGCCCGTTGCATTGCCCAGTCCAGCGTTTTTTGATCGAATTGTTCGACGTAAATAGATTCAAAACCGGGCCGGTCCAGGGTTAGCGAACGACTGAGCAGATGGTCGTGAACCACCAGCACCGGAAAATTGGCGATCGGGAAAAACTGCAGGCCCGTTCCGTTGAAGTAGAACGAAACCGTTTGGCAAAAGATTGACCCCAGGTGCGCGGGCAGCGATTCCAGCGTAAAGGCAATCCTGGCCTGTTTCGACAAGGCCGCCAGTTCCGCTAAATTCAGCTTGCCGACGGCATTGATGATTCGGTGCTGTTCAGCGGGGAAGTTCTCCTTTAGCTTTTCCAGTACTTCGCTCGTGAACGGGGTCTGCCCACAGCCCACTAGGAAGTAATCCGTCTCGCGCAGCAGCCGCGACGCCAGTTCAACCCAGAAAGCAACTGGCAATGTCCGCTTGGGTTCGCCCGTTTCCGGAAACAACAGCGCCAGCGGTGGGTGCATTTCCGTCAGTTCCAGCTTTTGCAGGGCCTGTTTGTCAGCAACCGGCGGGTAAGCAAAATAAGGCGTTACCGAACGCATGGTCGCTTTTACGTCCATGTATTCCAGCATCCGGAGGATCAGATCGAAATGATGAAACTCACCATCGGGCAGGAACAGTTCGGTATCCAGCAGGCCACCCCAGCCCCGCGACCCAAAGCCAATGCTGTGTCGGACCTGAATAAAAGGCAACAGAAAGTGCATCGGTGAATCCGAAAAGCGAATGTCGAGCGAGTAATCGTAGGTTTCCGTCCGCAGGACCCGGATGGCTTCCCGCATCGTCCGGCTGTGATCGCGCCATTTGTCCAGCGTACTGATTTTTCGCCGGTTCGTTCCGGCATGGTTCAGGTGGATAAGCCGCCGGATGTACGGGTTTCCTTTCAGAATAGGATCACACCAGTCGCCGGCCACCAGATCAATGATGGCGTCGGGATAGCGTTGCCGGATCAGCGGAAAGGCATACGAGAAGATCAGCGCATCGCCCAGGTGGCCCGAGGTCATCACCAGAATTTTGGGCCGATCCTGGTCGACCGACCCAAAATTCCGTTTGGCGTAGGCTCCGCGCGCATATTGGTCAACCCAAAAGTCGAGGACCTGAAGCGGATAGGCGACGCTTCGGGGCGCACAATATTTGCGGGCTTTTCCGATCACTGTTCGCTGACTTTCTTGTAGATCATCACCTGGTTGGACATTACCTTCGAGAAGCCGCGTACGTCCTCGCCGGTCCAGGCATTGTTCATCTCCCCATAGCTGCCAAACTTCGCAGACATCAGGTCATAAGGCGATTCGATGCCCAGAATCTGGAACCGGTAAGGCGCCAGTAATACGTTGACCTTACCCGAAACGTGAGCCTGCGTATCGGCCAGAAATATTTCGATGTTTCGCATCACGGGGTCCATAAACTGACCTTCGTGCAGCATCGTGCCGTACCAGTTGGCCATCTGGTCTTTCCAGTACAGCTGCCACTTGGTCAGAACGTGTTTTTCAATGGCGTAATGGGCTTTGATCGTAATCAGCGAAGCGGGCGCTTCAAAACCAACGCGGCCTTTAATACCAATGATGGTATCGCCGACGTGAATGTCCCGGCCAATGCCAAACGGTCCGGCCAGTTCGGTCAGTTTCTGGATCGCCTGAACGGGATTGTTAAACTTGTCATCACCGATTCCCTTCAGCTCGCCATGCTCAAAATGCAGCGTGATGGTTTCCGGCTCCGTCTTTGTCACCTGCGTTGGCCAGGCCGATTCGGGCAGGAACCCTTCCGAAGTCAGCGTCTCGCGGCCACCCACCGACGTACCCCAAAGACCTTTGTTGATGGAATAAGCGGCCTTGTGCCACTCCTGGTCGACGCCTTTAGCCTTCAGGTATTCGATTTCGGCCTCACGCGAAAGGCGCAGGTCCCGGATGGGCGTGATGATTTCGGCGTCGGGGGCAATAATGCGGAACGCCATGTCGAACCGAACCTGATCGTTCCCCGCGCCGGTGCTTCCGTGGGCAATGGCGCTGGCCCCGATTTCCCGGGCGTACTCAGCCGCTGCGATGGCCTGGAAGATGCGCTCGGCGCTCACGCTCAGCGGGTAGGTATTGTTTTTCAAAACGTTACCAAAAACGAGATACTTCAGACATTGCTGATAGTAATCATCCGTCTTGGCGATGGTTACGTGTTTTTTGACGCCCAGCGAATAAGCTCGCTCCTCGATGGCTTTCAGGTCTTCGTCCGAGAAACCGCCGGTATCCACCAGCACCGAGTACACTTCATAGCCCAGATCTTCGGACAAGTATTTGACGCAAAATGAGGTATCAAGACCTCCGCTGAACGCTAAAACTACCTTTTTGACTTCTGACATTCGTTATAGTCCGCCGTGGCGGGTTGACATGTTCGCTATTTATTAGAGCCTTCTTTCGCCGACCAGAGCCTTCCGTCGGGCTTTAGTCCTGTTTAACAATTGCTTTCGATCGATCGACCGGCGGATAAGTCATCAGCCATTCCTCACCGTACACCGAGCGATACAGGACCTTAATGGTCAGATTTCCATGATCCAGTTTTTCTCTTAGCCAATCCTTAGGGCCTCGTTCGTTTACTTCGACGAGATTAACGGATTGGCCCTGGGGGATGATCCATCCTTTACTTATATCACTGGTAATAATGTGCTTCCGTCCAGCCGTATCCTGTTTCAGTGCCGCATCGTTTTTCAGGACACGTATGACTTCATCAACCGAATTGTACTGATGATCGTCATAAAAATAGGCCGCATCCTCGATAAATGCGGGACCGAGTCCTTTGTTGTCAATGACAAACGCGTATCCACCCCATGTCCCATCAACCTTGTTGGTGTTGTAACACTGGATGACCGGCATAACGGACGCGTATTGCTGCGTTCGTTGCAGGTAAGCCTGATAAAACGTAATGCCCAAGGCGCATAGACTGGTTACAACCGCCGTAATGCCCAGAAGCGTATCGACCGTAATTCGTTTTCGTCCTGCCATTCGTTACTAATAAACCGTTCGCTGTATGGATAGAACCTCTTCGACGGGCCAAAAATAAAAAATCCCTTCCAGCGAACCGCCGAAAGGGACTCCAAATCACCCAAATAACTGTCAAGTTTATTGGCTTATCAGACGGTTTCCAGCTCGCGTTCGGATTTTTTGATCCGTTGCCGATCCTGGAAGCGCAGTAAAATCTGGTGCTTGATTCGCATCCAGCGCTCGTACAGTTTGGATTCCTTGAGGAAGTTCCAGTTTTCTTTTTTGTCTTCCTTTTTATGGTGTTCCGGATCGTACAGCATCCCCGTGCAGAGGCAGTGCTTCCGATTGGTCCGGTTTAGAATATCACAGTTGACGCAGCTCGAACAGCCTTTCCAGAACGCTTCATCGGCGGGCAATTCGCTCAGCGTTACCGGTTCGTAACCCAGTTCGGAGTTGATTTTCATCACGGCCAGACTCGTGGTAAGGCCAATGATTTTCGCGTTGGGATAACGGGTTCGGGACAGCTTGAAGGCTTCGGCTTTAATGCGGGTTGCCATACCACTCTTCCGGTGGTCGGGATGCACAATCAGACCGGAGTTAG